>Ga0310786_10007588_pt1 | contig 14117 bp, 7 predicted proteins | sample AusTroGonzalo_MG_FD_203881 | JGI IMG/M metagenome (GOLD analysis project Ga0310786, IMG submission 203881) | Bovine rumen microbial communities from tropical cattle in Woodstock, Queensland, Australia - Gonzalo_03 (v2) (version 2) | ecosystem: Host-associated > Mammals > Digestive system >... | reverse complement strand
GTATATTCTGATGTAGACTATGACAGCCACAAGGTCAACTGCCAGTGGCAGTTCGTACTGTATGACGAGGCGGTGACGGCAAAGTTCAAGGCCGCCGAGAAACTGGCCAGCCTATTGCAGGCTGCCCGTCGTAACAACCTGAAGTATGAAGAGGAACAGGCCGTCTACGACGACTTGGAGAGTAGCACTGAGGCCCTTTTGGCTGCCCAGAGCTCGCTCCGTAAGAAGCTCAAGTACATGGAGTTCTATCATCAGGAGGTACGCGATGCCTGTATCACCTACTTCGACTCTGATGCCGATGACGAGATTAGCTACAAAGAGGCTTCCGACCTGCAGGACTTTGGCTGGCTGTTTAACTTCCAGGGCAATACGAAGCTGGTGCGCGTCGAAGAGTTGCAGTATTTCACTAATGTGGTGGATATCCCCGGAAACTTCATGCAGGGCTGTACGAACCTCGAGACCGTCGTCCTGCCTAAGGGCTTGCACTACATCTATTACTATGCCTTCAAGGGCTGTAGGAAACTGAAAGCCATCAATATTCCTGAATATGTCGGTCTGATTGGTGATCAGGCATTCCAAGGCTGTTCGGCATTGCGTGAGATTACGGTGATGAATCCCGATCCCGCTACCATCGACCTGGGCGCTAATGTCTTCTCAGGCGTCCCCAAGGCAGAATGTACGCTCTACGTGCCTTTTGGCTCGAAGGAACTCTATGCCGAGGCTGCAGAGTGGAAAGACTTCGGAAAGATTGTTGAGGTACGCGGACGTACACCGTTGAAGTACTCGGCACTCACTTCAGGCGCGAAGGGCTATCTTTATAATATAGGTACGCGAAGAATGGTCACCATGGGCGAGGCCTATGGCACCCAGTCCATCGTCTCGGCCAGGGGACGTACTTATATTCCTCGTATCGAGATTGATGCTACACAGGACGAGAAACGCGTGTGCTTCCAGGATGCCGTCAGCGATCGTTTCATCTTCCGTACCAACACCGATACCCGTGTCGGTGAGGGCGTCAAGGCTTGCTTCGGCGACGGCAGTTCAAACTCAAATGCATGGTGGGCGTTTGAAGAGGTGGAACCCAATGTGTTCACACTGTCTGTGCCCGCTAAGGCCTCTACCCATGTAGAAGGAGAGTATCTGGGCACCGAAGATACCCATAAGAGTGACGCTGCCAGTCCTACGAATGGTATCTACTGGGATTTGCCGTTAGGTAGTAAGAAAACGCTGTGGGCGTTTATCGCCGAGGAAGACCTGCAGGCTGCTAACGAGACCGACGACCTGGTGGAGAAGCTCCGCGAGATGCTCGCCTTGGGTAAGCAAAAGGAGATTGACGTGACCGAGGAACAAGCTGTCTTCGACAATGCCCAGAGCACGAACGACGACCTGCGCGTGGCTATTAAGACCATACGCGAGAAGATGCATTTTATCACCTTCTCCGACAAGTCTGCACAGACCATCTGCCTGAAGAACTGGGATACCGACTTCGATGGTGAACTCTCGTTTGAGGAGGCACAGGCCGTCACCTCGCTGGGTGAGGTGTTCCGTGGCTCGAATATCAGTAGCTTCGAAGAGCTGCAGTATTTCACTTCCATCACAAAGATTCCTGAGAATGCCTTCCGTAATGCCTCGTCGCTGCAGATTATCTACCTGCCGAAGTCTGTTACCACGTTGGGCGACTACTGCTTCATGGCATGCAGCACGCTTAACTATGTCGTTCTGCTCAACGACCAGCAGGTCATATCTGCTGGCTACAGTAACATCGGCAACAAGGCTACAATCTTCGTGCCTGCCAACATGGTTGCCGATTATCAGGCTGATGAGGCATGGGCAAACAAGAGCGCTGTCGTGGAATTTACGGGTAAGCCCGTGATCAGTGCAGCGGCCAGCCGTGTCTACGGACGTATGGCTGCGACAATCAAGATGTTGGTCTTGGGCGCTCCTGTCATTGGTACGCCTGAGTTCAGCTGCGAGACCATCGCCGATGCGACGGCGCCCGTGGGTGATTATCCCATCCTTGTGGCGCCCGGCACGGTTATCACCCCGAACGTGGAGTATCGTGAGGGTGTGTTCACCGTCGAACCGGCTACCCTTACCATCACTGCACAGAGCTATACCCGTAATGTAGGCGAGCCGAATCCCGAGTTCGAACTCACCTATAAGGGCTTCCGCAATCGTGAGACCGATACCGTGTTCACCGTGCGTCCCATCATTACCTGTGAGGCTACTGCCGAGAGCCCTGCGGGTGAGTATGACATCATTGTCAGTGGTGCCGAGGCGCTGAACTACACCATGACCTACGTGCCGGGCAAACTGACCGTGGTTGGTGGCACCGATGGTATCGTCGAAGTGAAAACCAACGACACGCCCCGTCGCGTTTACGACCTGCAAGGTCGCCGCATCAAGGGCACACCGCAGCGCGGCTTGCTAATTGTCGATGGCAAGAAAAAGTTGATACGCAAGTAATTCTGTAAAGAAAATTCCTATAAAGAAAATAGGCATCGGATTCGATGCCTATTTTTCTATTCTGATGCGTGCGTCAACGGCTACGATACCTTGCTCGTCGGCTAACAGTGGGTTGATGTCCATCTCCTTGATTTCACGGGCAAAACGGAGTAGTGTAGAGAGGCGCACGATGACCTCGGCATATTTCTGTTCGTTGATGCCCCGCTGTCCGCGCGTCCCTTTTAGGATCTTATAGCCGCGTAGCGAACGAATCATGGAGTAGGCTTCGTTGTACGAAAGTGGTGCCAGGCCCGACGACACGTCCTTGAGCACCTCGACGAAGATGCCGCCTAGTCCGCAGAGCACCACATGACCGAAGCGCTCCTCATATTTCGCGCCGATGAACACCTCGGTGCCCTTCATCATCTTCTGTACCATCACCGCCCGTGCATCGGGTATCTGCATCATGCGGTCATACTCCAAGGCAAGATGCTCTGCCGTGCGGATGTTCAGTGCCACACCGCCCACATCGCTTTTGTGAACAGGGCCTACGACCTTTGCCACGACGGGATAGCCAATCTTCTGGGCAAAGGCAATGAGCTTCTCCTTGTCTGTTGATACCAGCTCTGGCACCATTGGTATGCCTGCACATTCGAGCAATTCGCGCACGGTGCTTGGATCAAGGTATCCATTCCCTTCTCCCTTTGGAGAGTGGCAGGGGGTGAGGCTAATGATTTCCCTGATCTTCGGCACGTCCACACCAAACAGCTCTATCTCAGGCGGTGCAGGCGGTGGCGTCTGCATGATTTGTGTCAGGGCCGTGGCGAGTGTCACCTCGTCGCTGAAGTTCACATGACCTTTCTTCAGGAACTCCTCGACCTCCGGTCCCGCCGTATGCAGGCTGGGTAGGATGGGGAAGATGGGCTTTTGACACTCCACAATTTTCTTGTGCAGCATGTCGTAGGCCTCGTAGAGCGTCACCAGTCCCGGTGTTCCGAAGATCACCATGATGGCGTCGATATTGTCGAAGCGGTGCTCGCAGTAGTCGATAGCCGTGCCCAAGTGCTCTGGCGTTCCCGTGGCAAGAATGTCTATGGGGTTCGCTACCGACGAGCCTGGGTATAGTTTCGTCTTCAGTTCCTCGGCAATAGGTCCCTCTAACTTCGGCACCTGCAGTCCTCCCTTCGACAGTGCGTCGGTGAGCATCACGCCCGGGCCGCCAGCATGGGTGACGATGGCAATTCTCAGAGCCTCACCCCCGTCTCCTCTCTGAGTGGAGAGGGGGGCGGATAGTTTATTGGCATGTATGTGACTACTCCCTTCTCCCCTTGGAGAGGGGTTGGGGGTGAGGCTGAAGATGCAACCTACTGTGGTCAGCTCTTCTCTTGAATAGCACCTGACGATGCCCGCCTTGCGGAAGAGGGCCTCGACGGCGGCATCGCTGCTGGCCAGTGCGCCTGTATGGCTTGAGGCCGCACGGCTTCCGCTCTCGCTCGAGCCCGCCTTGATGGCTGCGATACGACAGCCCTTGCGGATGAGGTTCGCCGCATGGAACAGCAGTTTGTCGGGATTGGCAATATTCTCGATGTAAAGTAATTTTACCAGAGAGTCCTTCTCGGCATCGAAGTGCTCGTCCATGTATTGTAGCACATCCTCGATGCCCGTCTGCTTGCCATTGCCAATCGACCAGACACTGTTGAACTGCAAACCCTTGATGACGGCACTCTCCAGGATGAACACTGCCGTAGCGCCCGACCCTGAGATAAAGTCGACACCCTTGGGGTTGAGGTTCGGAATGGGTTTGGTGAACACCGAGTGGTGATGGCGTGTGAGCAGGCCGATGCAGTTCGGACCGATGAGCGATGCCCCGTACTGTTCGCAGGTGTCAAGGATGCGCTGTTCGAGTGCTGCGCCCTCCTTTGTCTCTTCGCCAAAGCCAGCAGAGATAATAATGAACGCGCGTACCTTTTTATCCCTTGCCAACAGCTCCACCATGTCAGGACAGAGCTTTGCGGGTATCACGAGAATAGCCAGTTCCGTAGGCGGCAGTTCTTTGGCATCATGGAACACCTTGACGCCCTGCACCACATCCTCCTTGGGGTTCACGATGCGCAGGGTGCCGCCGAAGCCCCCGTTCAACAGATTGCGCACCACGGCACCGCCGGGCTTGTGCACATTGTTCGAGCCGCCAATCACGACGATGCTCTCAGGTAGTAATAGTTCTCGGTTAATCATGCTGCAAATATATGAAACTTACTTGTATGTGTTCACCCCCGGCATATCTTGCGGTACGTCGGGGGTGAATCTATTCGTCATCAATAATTGCTTATATCCGCACACTGGTAGAAACCGCGAACTTCTATCAAGGCTCCATTTTTGGAATCGTATATATAGGTTGTTGATTCATCTGTATTCTTTTGTTCCCTATATGCCCTAAAATCACTTACCGTGAAGTCCTCCGTTCCGCTGGCGCTCCACTGAAGGTATTTATCGCCATTGGAGTTATCGATGTAGAAGGTGAATTTCAGGTCATTGATAACAGCATGGACATTGCCCCAATAACTGCTTGACTGGGGGGAGTAACTGTCAAATACGATACGGTAGAATTCCAGCGTCTGGATTTTGCTTACTTTCGGGTTGCCTTTACCATCCACACCCTCGTCGGTAAACTTGAACGAGACCGAGAAATGAATCTCGTCTGTCTCTTTCTCTGCAACCACGGTGTAGAGGTTCTTCTGCTTCGAGACCTTCATCTCGTCCTGTTTGAACGTCAGCTTATGGTAGCACCTCGTGCTACTACCACCACTCTCAGGCAGGCAATACATGCTTATGCTAACAGCAAGGTCGGTGAAGAGCACTTCGCGTTTGATGTGGAATTTCTTGTAGCGGTGCTGGTCAGAATTCCACCATAGGTCGATATACTCCGGATTATTCTCACTCGCTCCATAATTATTATATGGAATGGTGATGACGTCGCCAAGGGAGGCGCCAACGGGCAGAAGGTCGCAACGTTCGTCGAGGTAATCCACGCGAATGGTGATATAGTTCTCCTTCACCACACACTTGGCCTCCAGCAGCACGCTCTCGTACTTGTCGCAATAAGTGAAATTGTAGGAAGTCTTGCCTTCGCCACCACCTTTACTCGACTCTATCTCAAACGTGCTACCGTCATCGGCTGCATAAACGATGTCGGCGAAGTTCATCGTCCAAGGCGTATGAATAAGGATATCCTTCACGTTATCCACGAACATGGCTATCTCAGCACTTGAAATCTCCTGGTTACCGGCACGTTTGATGGCATCCTCGATTTCCTTGTTGAGCACCTTGATCTGCTCGGCGGTGAGGTCGGCCAGCAATTCTCCCAAATCCTGAGAAGTAGGAACAACCTCCTCCAATCCCTTCGTGAGCAGTTTGAGGTTGTTGTTACAGGCGTCGATGAAAGCATCGGCCGTGAGATTTCCCTCAGCAATTTGCAGCATCACCGTGCCGTTGGTGTTCACAAAATCGTAGGCCAGCTTACCGTTCGAGATGAGGTCATCGCCAAAAGCAAAGACGATGTTGGCACCAGCCTCAATGAGTTTAGGCGCCACGCTCAACATCAGGTCAACGTGTCGCAATTTGTGATCACCCAACGCCCCCGCAAAATCGGCTGCTTTACTATTTTCGAGATTACAGTCACAGATAGCATCATATACATTCTTGGCATACGCATCCAGGTGCCCCATCGAAAACTCCTTCCAGAATTCATTGGCAGTATATGAGTTATATTTCGAGGGCAGGCAACCTGATTTACTGATGTTTTTCCAAATATCCTCACGTGATTCCTTATCGGTAAATTTCCACTTGGCCATTGCGCCAATGATAGTCGTGCGATGCAGCGTATTGACATTCTTCGCTATTAACGCAAAGTCCACCACTGCCTTGAGCTGTCCCCATACGCCGCGAGTACCGCGTGTGGCCTGAGCATAAGCCAAACCGTTCAGATAGTGGTCGATCAGGTCAATGTCGTTGTAATCGGCATTGGGGTCGTAGAGCATGCACAAGAGGCGAACAGACAAGTCCTGCGTGTAGTTGTCGAAGTCGGCATCCGTCAGGTTCTCGAAGCCAGGCTCAGGCAGCAAGTCGGTCGTATTGCCAGGCAACTCTGTATCACTCGGCTTCGAATCTGACGAGTCATCATCTCCACACGAAACAAACAACGATGCTGAGCACAGTGTCAGCAGCAGAAATAACAGTTTTGTTTTCATAATACTCCCTAATCTTAGATTGTTCTTTATTGGATGCTGCAAAGATACAAAAAAATAATGAATTAGCAATGGATTCCAATTTTTTTCATTACTTTTGCAGTGCACAAGAACTAAAAATGGAAAGGAACAATGAAAAAAACGATTCTTTTACTTAGCTTGATGAGTTGCCTGCATGTGGGAGCTGAAGAGTGGACACTCGTATGGAGCGACGAGTTTGACCGTGACGGGCGACCCGACGAGACGATCTGGAACTACGAACGGGGCTTCGTGCGCAACGAGGAGGCTCAGTGGTATCAGCAGGAGAACGCCTGGCAGCAGGACGGCCTGCTCATCATCGAGGCTCGCAAGGAGCATCGGCCTAACCCTACCTATCGCCCAAACAGTCGTCATTGGGGGGCGCGTCGCGAACATATCGAATACTCTTCGGCCTGCCTTACCACGATGGGTAAGCGCACGTTTCTCTACGGCCGTCTGGAGGTCTGCGCCCGCATCCCTACGGCTGGTGGTTCATGGCCTGCTATCTGGACGCTGGGCTTCGGACAGGAATGGCCGTCGTGCGGAGAGATTGACCTGATGGAGTACTACCGCATCAGCGGGCGTCCGCATATCTTGGCGAATGTGGCGTGGGGCAACAATCGCCGTTACGATGCCGTGTGGCGCTCGAAGAAGATCCCCTTCACCCATTTCACCCAGCGCGACGAGGCGTGGGCACAGCGTTTCCATGTGTGGCGCATGGATTGGGACGAGACTTCTATCCGCCTTTATCTCGATGATGAACTGCTGAATGAAGTGCCGCTCGCCGAGACCGTCAACGGCTCCATCGGCCGTGGCTCGAATCCTTTCACTCGTCCGCAGTATATCCTCCTGAACCTCGCCCTCGGCGGTCAGAACGGCGGTCCCATCGACGATGCCGCCCTGCCCATGCGCTACGAAATCGACTACGTGCGCATCTACCAGAAAAAGTGATGCTCACTCGAGTCAATTCAACATTTCACTCGACTCAATCGATCATTTGAGTCTCGGCGATTTTTTTTGCTAAGTGTCAGAAATACAAGCGGTTGCGGTGAAGGGATTTATATAATCGTAATTGATGGTGCCAGCATCTGACATTTAAGAGGGTAGGAGCAATCTGTGTGTTGCTGACCTACGTCAGCAACGTTACCGACCTACGTCAGCAGATCTGCTGACCTACGTCAGCAAAGCACAGAAAGGTCTCCTGCCACGACTCAAACCTGCATAGTGCCGAGCTTTTATTTCTCTCACGCGCCCATCCCTTCACCGTAACAACCTGGTTATCATCGTTTTGCGAATAACGATAAGCAAGCTTCTATTTCATAAAATACCTGAAATCCGTCAAACAAGTGCCTAGAATATATAATTTTCCAGTTAGAAAAATAGTTTTTTCTCGAAGTAGGTATTAAATCTTTGTTTTGATTTCCTCCAACCGCTGCAAGAATAGTTCGTAGTTGTTGGAAAAGTAATTGAGCGAGTTGCGCAGGAGCTGACCGTCGGGCGAGACCGTGATGTAATGGGGGATGTTTCCAAATTGGAGCAGCTCCATCAACTGGTCCAACTCTTTTCTGCTGACAGGGTAGCAGTCGGCACCGAGCAGGTTCTCCGAGACATATTGCTTGTAGGCCTCGTTCGTTTGTGGCTTGTCCTCTTGTGCGATGAAGATGAGTTGGAGGTCAGGATTGTCTTTCAGACGAAGGCGCAGGTCGCGGCTTTTCTCAATGGCTTGCTTGCACGGCCCGCACCACATCGCCCAGAAGTCTATCAGCACGATCTTCCCACGATAGGGCTTGATGATCCTTTCGAGCAAAGCCTTGCCGTCGCCTTCTGGAATGGGGTAGGTGAAAGATTCATCGAATGTGACGGCAAAGAGACGTTCTGCCTCCTTGCGGAGTTCGGGCTGCGTGAATCCGTCAATCGCACGATGGCGCACGGTGTCGAGCGGTACGTAGGCCTTTTTCCACTCTGCACGCTCTTCCACTGTCAGTGTCGTGTCTGCCATTGCTTGCAACCGGTGCTCGTATGCTTCTTTGGCAGTAGTGAGTCCATTTGGCAGGTTTTGCATCATGGCCATCTGTGTCAGCAGGTTATCCTCGTCGCCCATCACGCGGTTCAAGGCCTGACGTAGTAACTGTTGTTCTTGGGCATAATACAAGAAAGAGGATGCCAATGCACAGACGGGTGTTTTGGACAGGCTTCCTACTAATTGTGAATAGCAGTAGGGGACAAAAAGAATAGGGTCGTTCAACGGCAGGTTTTTCACCGGGGCATAGTATTCGGGCGCACATAATTCTGCATTGAACGTGCTGTCGTTGAACACACGCATCATGTTACTGCGCATGATTTCGCCATGCCTGAAAAGGAAACCTGCGTAAATCATGCTTGTAGCCATCGTGCGAGCCAGCTGCCGCTCGTAGGAAGTGAATTGTTTGGCGTCAGCCAAGGCATTCGTTCGGTCGAGGGCCGAGTGAATGAGACTGTCGCAGATTGCAGTGTGGCGTTTCAAATCGCCCTCGTCTGCCAGCATCATGATGCGATATTCGTTCGTGAAGTCAAGGTTGGCTTTCAGCAGACGCTCAACTCGTTTTGCCGAACTCCTTGCACCATAGTCGGAAGTCCAAAGTCCATCAGCATCTTTGTGTATTTCCATCTGCAGCGTCTCGCCCGGCTCAAGGTAGTACTGCACCTGCTCATTCTCCGGGAATCTCATCGTGTTGAGGATGGGGTGCTGCAGTTGCATCCGACAAGTGAAGGTGCCATCGGCTGCTATATCGACCATGCTACCCTTGGAGAGATTGGTCAAGGCGTTGTTCCATGCGACGTACACCTGCTTAGGCATCGCCTCGCCCTCTAAACCTATAATCTTTCCAATGACAACTGCCGAGTCTGTGCGGAAGAAAGGTTCTTTCGGCTGTCCCAGCCCCACCATGGTGATGAGGGCAAGCAGTGTGGTGATAATGGTTTTCTTGGTCATGGTTCTCTCACATCTGGGTGGAGGTTATTTCCGCCGTGTGACGAAAGGGGGCGGGACGTCACGACGGATGACGAGCTTCCATTCGTTACCAACGGGAGTATAGTCAATGTGGTCGGTATGGTCGCTCATGAGTAGGATCATCCGCTCGTCGATGGGACGTCCGCTATGACGGAGTGTCACGATCATCCGCTGAGGAGAGGCTGTTGCCGAGAGTTCGCAGGGACGGTCTTTGAGGAGACTGACGGCAATCTCGACCAACTGCTCGACAATGAGTAGCGCGTCACGATCGGACTGCTCGGATATGATGCGCCTTACAAACTCTTTTGCGTCCTCGTCATCATCGGGCGTATATTTCTTTTCAATATCAGTCATTGTGGAGTGAAAACTTCGAGTTAGAAATTTTTTTCTTTGAGCAATGGATTAGCGATATCAATGTCGCAGGGCTCTACTGTTCCTTTGATGTTGAAGGTCAGGGTCGCAGACAGGTCTGCAGCTACGTCCAGCGTGCATTGTGCGCCTTCAATCATTGGGATGCAACTATTACTGCCGACGGGGAAACCACAGCAGACGGGGATGTCGTATCCATGAAGATGGGCAATCAGCATCTGCTCGACGCTACCATACTGAAGGTCGTACTTGATTGAGCTGAACGTGCCGAGGATGATGCCTTTCACCCTTTCAAAGTCCATTTGCAACGTGAGCGTATAGAACAATCGGTCAATGCTATGCAGCGATTCCTCTACCTCTTCTATGAAAAGAATGATATCCTGCTTCGGAGAGAAATGGTATTTCGTCCCGACAATAGCGGAGTAGCTGGAGAGGTTGCCACCGATAAGTACGCCTTCGGCGTGACCGCAGTGGTTGTAGGGATTACCGGGAATCCTGTATTGTGGCAATGTTCCAAAGAGTATGTTGCGGGTAATGGAGGTTGCCGGCTCCTGACAGCTTGCTATCTGGAATGCCATAGGACCATGTACGCACATCACGCCAAAGCTGGCAATCGTATAGAGTAGGGTGGTGATGTCACCATGACCGATCAGCCATTTGGGATGCGCCTGAAAACACGCTTCCTCGATGCGGTTCAACAGATGAATGGATCCATAACCGCCTCGTGAACAGATAATAGCCTTGATACTATCGTCCTTAAGCGCCCATAGTAGGTCGGTAACACGTTCGTCGGCTGTGCCTGCATAGGCATCAACGTTCAGGTTGTTAGTGTGTGGGCCTATGACTGGCTGTAGTCCCCAGCTCTTCAGGGTTTCTGCAGCCATCTGTATGGCTTCTTGTGGTACCCAATAAGCAGGAGATATAAGTGCGACTTTATCTCCTGCCTCTAAAAATGATGGCTGAACAATCCTCTTACCTTGAATCATACTCTTGAAATTTTCCGACAAAGGTAGTCAAAATTTTTCGTTCTGCAAGAATCTCGGAACCAAAACTATCATTTTTTGCATATTATGAGAGTGAATTGTAAATTTTGAAACAATTCTCTGTTCCGAAGGCTTCTTGCAGCAGAAAAATTATCTTCTTCTACGAGTCGTTGTCTTCTTGGTAGTCTTCTTCTTCGTGGTAGCCTGTGCCAAGTCGAACTTGTAGCCAACGGTCAGCGAGAAGGTGCTGTTGTAACCCTTATCGGCATTTTTGAAGGTTTTGATCAAGCTGATGTGGTAACGGGCGTCAAAGACGAAATTTTCGTATTCGTAGCTTAGGCCGACGGGAATTGCGAGGTTGAAGGTATTCACCTTGCTGCCAAATATGCTGGCTACTGAGTTGATGTCAACCGTTTGGTCACCGTTGGTAGCCTTATGGCGCACGTTAAATCCTGGTTGCAGACCTGCTTTCAAGGCCAGCCCTTTGGCGGCGTAGTAGTTGAACACGACGGGAATGTTGATATAGTCAAGATGATACTTGATATCATTGTTCTTGAAGCCTTCCATAGAATACACAAGTCCTACAGCCAGCCCCATATTGCTTTCCAAACCATACTCTAACTCGGCACCGGCAATGAGTCCGACTTTTGTGTCGCAATTATCGACCGTGAAGTTGGCCAGGTTCATACCTACCTTGGGCTGCACGGTCACGGCACCCTTAGCATTCTGTGCATTGGTTGTCACAGCTACCATCATCATGATGGCCATAAAGATTACTTTTTTCATAATTTAATAGGTTTTTGAAAGTTAATATTTTATTCTATCTTGCCGCCCCCACCTTGCTGCGGGGTTGGCAGAATTATCATCGCTGCTGCACGCTGTGAACACACACGTGCCGCAGAACAGTAGGGTGGCGGCCAGCACCCATTGAACCGTTCTCATATAGTGCGTTTATTATCTTACGACAAACTTCATACCGTTCTTGCCTTGCAAGCGTCCTTCGCCCGTGGTCTTGATATAGAGGCCGCGCTGAGTGGGCTTGGCACCCATGCGACGACCGTCCAGCGTGTACCACACATCATTTATCATTTCTTGCGTCCCGTTGGTAGCAAGCGACCTTGGGTCGAGCGTTACTTTATCATTTAGCGTAGCGCTTATGCCCGTTGCCTGCTGGATATAGTCCAGTCCCTTCTTGGCATTGATCTTGCCGTAGCCCCAGCGGGCAGGATTCTTTGCGGTGAACTCGTCATTGTCACACGAATGTGCTAAGACATCCTTCACATCGGCCAGTGTGAGCGTCGGGTTGGCCTGCAGCCACAGAGCGATGATGCCCGCCGCAGTAGGACAGGCCATCGACGTGCCGCTCATGGGGCCGTAGGGATAGCCCTGCCACGTCATCGCGTCGATGTAGGTGACGGTAGTGGAATAGAGGAAGGGGTCGCTGTACTTGTTCCACGCCGCTACCACATTGTCACCAGGAGCGCAAACGGTTGGCTGTATGACACCGTTGAACATCGGACCATAGCTGCTGAACGATGCGATGTCGCCCAATGTCTTGTCTGTCGATTCGATGTCCTCTCTGCCTTGTATGTAGGCGCGTGAGGTGGTGTTGGCACACCATGCTCCCACGCTAATGACATCGGGCGTGCTGGTCCAGTCGCTGCCCGTAATGAAATCGTCGCCAATGATGTAGCCATTGCCCTCGTACGGGAGGAACCTGAAAGAGTTCTGCCATAGGTCAACGGCGGTACCGGGTGTACTTGTCACGGTGATGGTCAGGCCGTAGCTTGCAACTCCTCTGAGTTCCTTGCAGAGAGCCTTGGGCATGACTGACAGCTCCCGCTGGCCATCAGCCAACGTGCGGATACCAAGGTACACCTTGCCCTTGAAATATTTCTTAACTTCAGGGTAGTCGTCAGCGTTGATGATCACGGCCTGGTCGGGGCTATCCACGGTGGATGTGATGACTGGTGACGACCATACGTAATCCGTGATTTTCATGGCGTTATCGTGACCAACCAAATTGAGTTGTAAGCTTATCTCGCCACTCTGCCCTGCACGTGTATAGCCTCTTACCTTGTCTGTGAAAGCCCATATAAAAGGATTGTCTGGATCATCGCCATCAATCGGTTCTCCTAAAGATGCTGAAAGACCCACGCTGAACGACGGTTTGTCGTCAGCAAACTGATAGTAAACGTGATAGCTTTTTCCACCCTCGTTGCCACTGGCAAACACGGGAATAACGTTCTTAGAGACGGCCGAGATGGCTTCGGGCACTGTGCCAGTGCCATCGTGAGGTCCTAACTGGCTACCAAGGCTGGCACTCAGCACCACGGGCTGGTCGCTCTGCTGGGCGTAGGCATTGGCAAAGGCCAAGTATTGTTCTACTATTTGGTTGGCTTGATCAAATTCATTGGGGTTTAGGTCACCTAAGGCACCACCTTCGGTGCTGACGGTATCGGCGTTCACGTCATCATCGGTGATGATTGAAGACATGGCCAAATAGACGATGTCGGCTTCGGGAGCCATACCGCAGAAGCCCTGAGGCGACCGGGAGCCTGCTGCGGTACTTGTTGTATGACCGCCGTGGGGAGACATCTTGGTGTCATAGGCAAGTGTGGAAATGAGTTCGGGCGTGTCGAACACGCTACCCAGATACTCTATGGGGCCTGCCACAGGGTCGTTGACTACGAACTTGCGACCCTTATCCGACATCATGCTGTAAACGCACTTGATACGCGAGCGACCCTCGGCATCCTTGAAGGCGGGATGCTTGAAGTCCAAGCCCATATCCATCACGCATACCGTCACGCCTTTGCCCGTAAAGGGCGAGGACACCGTGGGGTCGCTGCCGTTGACGAGGTTGACACCTGTCACCTCGCGCGACACATCGGTCGTCAAATGTCCCTGATGGCCTACGTCCACGCGGAGTATGCCGTCCATCTGGGCGATGGTCTCTACCTTATCGAGGGGTACCTGCACGATAGCCTGCTGTCCGATGCGCCCTCTGATGGTCACGCCCTGCTCTCTCAGACGGGCGTAGGTGTCGGCAGCGTTCTCGTCGGCTAC
>Ga0310786_10007587_pt1 | contig 14119 bp, 6 predicted proteins | sample AusTroGonzalo_MG_FD_203881 | JGI IMG/M metagenome (GOLD analysis project Ga0310786, IMG submission 203881) | Bovine rumen microbial communities from tropical cattle in Woodstock, Queensland, Australia - Gonzalo_03 (v2) (version 2) | ecosystem: Host-associated > Mammals > Digestive system >... | reverse complement strand
AATGCGGGAGAGTAGGAAGCCGCCTTCTTTTCAGAGCGAAGCCCTGTTATCATCATGATAGCAGGGCTTCTTTTTTTGCTTTTTGCTTGGAAGTGTCAAAAATATAGTTGTTATTTCCGCTGAGCTTCTGTTTCCTCGCGTTTCATTTTGATGAAACGGTCAATGAAATCTACCTGTTTGCGGTTTGGACGCATGATGAGTGAAGCACCATTAGAGAACTGCATTGTCGTAGGCTTCGTATTGTCGAACGTCGGCCAGTAAGGCAGTCCTTTGCCGTTGGGGTTACCCGTCTTGGCGAAGTTTACCCAGTACTGCTGTATGATTTCTGACACGGCAGCCTCGGCAGGATATTTGTCGGGTTGTGTCAAGAACTCACCGTTCAGGTAAAGGATGTCGTCAGCATGAGCTACCCCCTTACGACGTGGGTCTTGTGAGAAGCTACGTGTGGATGGTTGTGCGAGATAAGCCGAGTAAGCCGCACTGCTGCCTGTTTTGGCCTGCAGGCTTACCCATGCGTATGAAGGCCATGCGAAACCAAGGTCTCGGAAGGCGTCACCATTGCCGTGCCACGCCTCGTCGTCAGTGTTACCAGGATAGACTTTAAGAGCCTCGTCTGCCATATCGCCAAATATGCTACGTGCCTGCTTTTGGTAGTCTTCTGCCTTAATATTTGGGGGCGAGAAGAGAGCGCCCTCATCGCTGTTCGTCATCACAATGACCGGCACATCATTATATTCGCCACGCTCATAAAGTCGGTAGAGGTCGTCAGTAATTACATAACCGTCAACACAAGGCCAGAATCCACCGAATCCCACGTCATTGCCACACAGTGCCATCGCGTCCAGCTTACGCATCTGCTTGATATTTTTCTTCTTCAGGTGTTTCTGGAATGCCAATCCTTGCAGCTCTGCACCCTTTTGTGAGGCACCAACAGCAATACTACGTGTCTGGTCGCTCCAAGGAGCAAACGAGCCACCGCTTTGGCTGATGCAACGGTGGAAGAGTCCCTTGGTCCGAGGTGATGCGCAGAGAATGCTACAGCTGATAGCACCTGCACTCTCACCGAAGATGGTGACATTTGTGGGGTCACCACCAAAATTCCTGATGTTACGCTGTACCCATTGGAGGGCAAATATCTGATCCAGCAGACCATAGTTGCCAGAGTGACCATCTTTTGACTCCTTGGTGAGTTCTGGGTGAGCCATGAATCCTAAGGCACCTGTACGGTATTCCACGCTAACAATGACCACACCACGCAGGGCGAGGTGTTTCCACAAATCACCGCCATAGTGCTCTGTCTGGAAACCACCGCCGTGAATCCATACCATCACGGGCAACCGGTCGTTAACAGAAGTGGCGGGCGTGGCAATGCCCAGATAGAGGCAGTCCTCACTCATCATGTCTGCCGTACGTCCTGGACGTGTGGGCTGTGGAGGCCATGGTCCGAACTCCTCGGCCTTCAGGACTCCATCCCAAGGTTTAGCGGGCTGTGGTGCCCGCCAGCGTAGATCACCTATAGGTGGCGCAGCATAAGGAATAGCCTTATACACGGCGAGACTGCCATCGGGAATACCCTCCAGGTCGCCAGTTTCTACATGTGTCTTCAGGAGCGGTTGCCCCTGCATGTCAGCTGCTGCCAGAAGGGCGCAGCCCATCAGAAACATTGTCAGTAGTCTTTTCATAGTTACAATAGTTTGACGTTTTCTCTTTGTGATTATCTATGTGTTCTCTTTCTATGTATTCCGTTGGTGTAACGCCGAAGTGTTTCTTGAATGCTGTGGAGAAGTAGGGTAGGGTAGAATACCCCACGCTGTAAGCTACTTGGGTGATGTTGACTTTCTTTTCTAAGAGTAGGCGTGCAGCCTGTTCCATGCGGATATTACGCATGAAGTCGGTGGCGGTGATACCCGTCATAGACTTCATCTTGCGGTGCAGGTTCGCACGGCTGATACCCACCTCGGCACACAGCATTTCGATGGTGAAGTTGCTGTCGTCAATATGACGGTTGATACAGTCTATGATACTCTCCATGAGTTGCTCGTCGTTACCCTTCATCTCAACTTTTTTTATTTGCTCTTTGGGCATCTGACGATTGCCAATATCGGTCTTTGAGGTGAGCATGATGACTGGCAGATGGTTCACCTGTCCGTTGGTGCGTATCATACGTAGCATGGTAAAGCCGTCCATCTCAGGCATCATAACATCACTGATGACGAGGTTGTAGGTGTTCGTGAGTAATTCGCGCAGTCCGTCCTTACCATTACGACACATGGTGAAATGGTAGTAGTGGCCCAGTTCTTGACTAATATAGTGTGGTATCTCCTCATCGTCATCAACTATAAGAATATGTATTGTTGTGGCAGCCTTCTGTTTACCCTTAAGTCTGACGCTGGTAGGTTCGTCCTTATGGTAGTCAATCTCACCTTCTGAGAGATGGCTGTTGCCCAGTGGCAGTAGGACAGTGAAGATGCTCCCCTTAATGCCATCCTGTCGGTTCCTGCCTGTGATGGTGCCTCTGTGCATGTCAACAATCATCTTGCAAAGATTCAGTCCAATACCTGTTCCTTCTACGTGTGCAGCTTTGTCGGTGGTGCCCTGATAGAATCGGTCAAAGAGATGAGACAACGTACCTTCGCGTAAGCCAGTGCCGGTGTCGATGACGTTAATCTGCACGTTGTTCTTATTTCCTCGTGACAAGGTAATGGTGATTTCTCCCTGATCGTAGCTGTATTTGAATGCATTGGACAGCAAGTTGTTAATAACCTTGTCAAACTGTGTGCGGTCAATCCACACAGGCGGCACGTTGTCTTCAGCCTTCAGCGTGAAAGTGATGCCACGCTCTTGTGCAGCAAACTCATAGGGCTTGAAGGCATCCTGTAAAAAATCCTTCATGTTGGTCTGTTGACAATGAAGCCTCATCTGCTGCTTGTCTATCTTGCGCACATCAAGAATCTGATTGACGAGGTTCAGGATGCGCTGTGCATTATGGTCAATGGTGTCAATGGCTGGTTGAGGATTTCCGTTTTCCTTTCTCAACTTTCCTATGCCAGCCATAATCAGCGTCAATGGTGATCGTATGTCGTGGGTGGCGTTGATCAGGAATTTCATTTTGTCTTCCTCTGTATTGATTTTGACGTGTCTCAGCCATACAAAAGCGATAAGTGCCAGAATAGCTCCTAGACCAATTACGTATAATATGTACGCGACGGTGGTACGATACCAAGGTGCCAGTACCTCGATAGTGATGATGCGCGACGGTGAGATCTCGCCTCCTTCGCGTGCTCGTACTTCCAGGATATAAATTCCGCTGGTCAGATGGTTCAGTTCAATGCTGTTACGTCCAATGTCGCCTACAATCCATTTTCCATTGTTCAGACGATGCTCAATAACTGTGTTGGAAGCATCGGCATAGTTCAACATAGAAAACTCCAGGGAAATGGAATTATCAAGATAACCGACCGTGAAATAGTCACTATTAGAAATGGGTTGAGTGGTCACCTGATGACCGTTAGACAGGGTGAGTGTAGATACTGGTTGATTGCCGATGTAGAAGTTGGTCAGGAGAAGTTCCCTGGGTTTTGCCTTCACGTTTTTAACCTGTTGCGGTGTAAAGGTAGTAATGCCGTCGCCCGTTGCAAAGAAAATCCGGTCATCGGGAGTATGCATGCCAATACAGTTCACATATTCACGTCCGACAAGTCCGGGACCGCTCATATAGTTGCTCCATACGCGAGCGGTCAGGGAATAATGCCAGATGCCCATTGACGTGCTGCACCATAGGTCGCCTTTGTTGTCTTCCACGATATAGCTGATGACAAGGTCAGCGAGTTGTCCGCCTCCCTCAAAGGGCTTCACCGTGTTGGTTTCGCGATGCCACACGTACAGTCCTTTTAAGGTGCCGATGAGTACGTCGTGGCGGTGGGTCTCGCACAATGCCGTACAGAACAATCCTTTACAGATGGAATCCCAGCCGAAGGGCTTGAAATTGTCCCTGTTTGCATCGAAACATCCCACACCGTCTGTTGTGCCTAACCAGATATTGCCCTCATGGTCAGACATCAACGTCATAATCCAGTTATTCAGCAGTTTTCCGTTAGCGTTCCCGTTTCCTTCCATACTAAAGTGGCGGAATTGCGCTGTAGAGCGGTCATAGACAAGCATTCCCTGGGAAAAGGCGGACACGACAACATGTCCTTTGCCATTGTCGGCAATACAATTAAATTCCTGACAGTTGAAGTCGGAAAGCAGACGTGATGAGCCGTTCTTTGGATTATAGGCATAGAGTCCGTGACGTGTGCCCAACCAATAATCCCCCTGCCCATCTCGGTACAGGTAATCCACACCAGGTGGCGACTGCGGATTGGCCACGATGTTCCCCTGACTGTCGAAACCGAAAACGCCTTGATTCTCGACTGTGCACCATACCATGTCGCCGTCGCCTTTACATACTGATGATACAAAAGTGCCGATGTCCTTCTTCTGTGCCGAGAAGCTCCATGTGTGGAACTGCGTCTTTCGGTTGGGAATCATGGCAAGACCTTTCTGCTGACAGCCTATCCATACATTGCCGTCACGGTCTTCCAACATGTCCCAGACCTTTGCTCGTTGCAGGTTGATGCCCGGCACTGCTGCAGGATAGCGTTGCAGGCGGTTCGAACCGGCAGGAATCCAAAACAGTCCATTGCCGTCAGAACCTATATAGATGTTGCCGTTATGCCCTTCTGTAACGGTGAAGAAATTACACTTTGCCGGTGCTTCGGAAATGTCAATAGGGCACTCTACGGCCTTTCCGTTTCGATAGGCAGTAAACCGGTCGGAACAAACACAGATGGTTGTACCCTCATAGTCGAAGAAACCAGTGGGCAGTCCGTGGGAGGAAGGAAACAACTGTGGGCGTCCGCCCCTTGGGGTGTATGTGAAACGTCCTGCTCCGCTCTTCCATAGAGAACCATCGGGAGCTTCGTAGATGTGGCTAAAATGCAGGTCTTCTTTGGAGATTTGATAGCCTTTCTGACTTTTCAGATAATAGGAGTCAGGTCTTATGGTATAAAGGCCATAGCCGGACGTACCCACTAAGATGCTTCCGTCAGCACCCTGTAATATGGTCGCTACGCGGGGATTAATGTTGGGAGGAAAATAATAGTTGATGAAACGGTCAGTGGCTGCATCGTAGCGTTGCAACCCCTTGAGGGTACCCACCCACAGGTTTCCATTACTGTCGCACAACAAGCTGACCGTAACGTTGTGGCGCAGCGACGTGCTATCGCTGTCTGCATGGAGGTATTGCGTGAAGCGGTGACCGTCGAAACGGTTTAACCCATATTCGGTGGCTATCCAGATGTAGCCCGTCTTGTCCTGGCAGATATCTACAATCAGTGTACTCGTCAGGCGGTCACTGGTGAAGAACATGCCATTTTGTGCTTTGGCAATAAGCACATGTAGTAGCAGACAGATGAACAATAGCCTTTTCATGCTGCAAAGATAAACAAAATCCGAGCAAAATATTTCTGTTATCTTCTAAAAATGTTGCAATATTGTTTCATCTCGCTGTTTTTGAGCTATTTTTGAAAGCCTTTCTATTTGCTTGTGTATAATTTTGTGCCCAGATCGACTAGAAACATTAAACTATAAAAATGATAAAACGTTTATTAATTCTTGTTTATGGATTGTTGGCTGTGATGCGTATCATGGCTGCAGACATTTTTGTGAATTTCCAGCAGGGCGACTGGCAACTGAACGAAGGACAGCGTGTAACTATTTTTGTGGCTCCTGACGAGGAACAGGGCGTGATGATTGCTGCCCGCAATCTGAAGACAGACATCGAGAAAGTATGTGGTGCTGAAGTGGTATTCGTAAATCAGGTCAGTGAAGCCCGTATTGTTGTAGGAACAGCCCGCAAATTGAAGATTCACGAGCGTGAGTTGAAGGGCAAGACCGAACAGTATCTGCTCGATGCCCGTCAGGGACAGCTCTACATCGTGGGTAGCGACCGTCGTGCCGCCATTTATGGTATCTACGAACTCAGCCGTCAACTGGGTGTCTCGCCCTGGTACTATTGGGCTGATGTCCCAGTGGCTCGTCATTCGACCATATTCATTCAAAATGGTTTGCGTACCGATGGCGAACCTGCTGTGAGATATCGTGGTCTGTTCCTTAATGATGAGGCACCCTGTCTCACATCGTGGGTGAAAAACACCTTTGGAACCAACTATGGTGACCACCATTTCTACGAGAAAGTCTTTGAACTCATCCTCCGTCTGAAGGGAAATATGCTGTGGCCGGCCATGTGGGGTTGGGCTTTCTATGCTGACGACCTGGAAAACGGTCCCACGGCTGACCGTATGGGCGTTATTATGGGCACCAGCCATCATGAGCCTATGGCTCGCAACCATCAGGAGTATGCCCGCCGCCGTAGCGAATGGGGTCCTTGGAACTACGTCACCAATCAGCAACGGCTCGACGAGTTCTTCCGCGAGGGTATTGAGCGCATGAAGAACACCGAGGACATTGTGACCATCGGTATGCGTGGCGATGGTGATGAAGCCATGAGCGAAACTGCCGATACAAAGCTCATGGAGCGTATCATTAGCAATCAGCGCAAGATTATCAAGCAGGTGACCGGAAAGTCAGCCGATAAGACCACACAGGTATGGGCGTTATATAAGGAAGTACAGGATTACTACGATGCCGGTTTGCGTGTTCCCGACGACGTGATGATTCTCGTCAGCGACGACAACTGGGGCGACATCCGTCGTGTTCCGACTGCTGCTGAGCGTAACCGCAAAGGTGGCTGGGGCATCTACTACCACGTAGATTACGTAGGAGCACCCCGTAATTCCAAGTGGCTCAATGTCACCCAGACGCAGCAGATGTTCGAGCAGCTGTCCCTGGCCTACGATCACGGCATAGAGCGCATGTGGATACTGAACGTCGGTGACCTGAAACCTATGGAGTATCCCATCACGCTGTTCATGGATATGGCATGGAAACCGAAGGAATATACTCTACAGGACGTAACAGGCCACACGTGTCGCTTCTTCCAGTCCATCCTCCCATCAACTATTGCTGCCGAGGCAGCCGACATTTACAACCGCAACTGCCAGTATATGGCCCGTGTCACCCCTGAGATGCTCGATGCCACGACCTATAACCTACAGACGGGCGAGTGGCGACAGGTGGCTGACGACTACCAGCGTCTGGAACTCCGTGCCCTTCGTCTCTATGAGCAAGTGCCCGTTGATGCCCGTGATGCCTACCGTCAGTTGCTGCTCTTCCCCGTGCAGGCTATGGCCAATCTCTACGATATGTACTATGCGCAGGCCATGAATCGCTATTTGGCCGAAAGGCATGACCCCGATGCCAACGAGTGGGCGCAGCGTGTAAAGCAGTGCTTCCAGCGTGACTCACTGCTTTGTGCCGCCTATAATCACGATATCGCAGGTGGCAAGTGGAACGGTATGATGACCCAGAAACACATTGGCTACACCACGTGGAATGATAACTTCCGTGCAGACAAACTGCCCGCTACCGTTTTGGTAGAGGGTGGAGAGGGCGGTTACACCTTCACTCCTCAGCCGTCAGCCACGCCTGGTTACATCGCTATGGAAGCCGAGCATTTCTACCGTGCTGAAGCCTCTGAAGGAACGCAGTGGAGCGTCTATCCCTATTATGGTCGTACCCGTAGTGCCGTAGCCCTTACGCCTTATACGCAATCCGTGGGCGATGCCACGTTGACCTATCGTTTTACGACACCTTCAACCTTCCATGTTCCATCCTCCGCTCTTGTCAAGATTCACGTCATCGTGAAATCCACGCTCGACTATCTTGATGTCGGAGGCCATGAATACACTGTCAGTCTCGACGGTTCCGAACCGCAGGTGGTCAACTTCAACAAGACACTTGTTGACCGACAGCCCTACATGTACTCTGTGTTCTACCCGACAGTTGCCAGTCGTGTGGTAGATTCTGTTGTTGAGTTGCAGATTAATCCGTCACAGTCCGTCCATGAGTTGCAGCTTCATCCTCGTCATCCCGGTATTGTATTCGAGAAAATCATCGTGGATTTCGGAGGCTACCAGTCTTCCCATCTGTTTGGCACAGAGTCGGAATACACCCGCAAATAAGATATACTTAAAAAAACTATAAATATTCATTTCACATTTAATTAACAATCAAAACCAAACGTATGAGTTTCAAAGCAAAGAAAACAGCCCTGTTAGTTGGATTGTGCCTGATGGGCATGATGAACTATCAGCAGGCTTCGGCAGCTACTGAGTCAGTGGCTTCCGTTCAGCAAACGAAGCTGGCATCTGGTCAAGTATCAGACTCTCAGGGTCCACTGATTGGTGCCACGGTCATGGAGAAGGGTACCGGTAACGGTACGATTACCGATTCTGACGGTTACTTCTCGCTCAATGTTAAACCAGGCGCAACTCTTGTCATCTCCTATCTGGGTTATGTAACCCAGGAGATCTCTGCAGGTGAGCATCTTAGTGTTATCCTGAAAGAAGACAGCCACGTTGTCAACGAGGTGGTTGTCATTGGTTACGGTACCCAACGTCGTGAGGCTGTGACGGGTTCTGTAGCCAACATCGGTGGCGAGAAACTGAATCAGGTGGCAGCTACCAATGCTGCACAGGCCCTCCAGGGTCGTATTGCCGGTGTGCTAATGACCCAGACAGGTTCAAAGCCTGGTGACGAAATGCAGATTCGTATTCGTGGCCAGCGCTCACTGAGTGCTTCAAACGACCCGCTGATTGTGCTCGACGGTATTCCCTTCATGGGCTCTCTTTCTGATATTAACCCGGCTGACATTAAGTCGATGGATATCTTGAAGGATGCCTCAGCCACTGCCATCTATGGCTCTCGTGGTGCCAATGGTGTGATTATTATCACCACCGTCAAGGGTATTCAAGGCACTCCCGCCAAGGTTTCCTACAATGGCTATATCAGCTTAAAGACTGTATTCCACAAGTATCCGATGATGGATGGCCCGACGTTCAACAGGTTCCGTCAGTATGCTGGCAAGTATCAGAATTCCCTGGACGAGGACGAGAACACAAACACCGACTGGCAGGATCTGTACTATCAGACAGGTATCAGCCACAACCACGATGTCAGTGTTGCAGGTGGTACCAATGGCGGTAGCTACAGCTTTGGCGCAGGTTACTATCATGACGAGTCTGTCGTTCCGACCGAGGGTTACGACCGTATCTCTGTTCGTGCCAATTTAGACCAGAAGGTAGGTCAGTGGTTCCGTTTCGGCCTGAGTACCAACAACAGTTACCGCAAGACTGAGGGTGTCAATAATATGTATAATGTTCTTGGCAATTCTCCTCTGGCAAGTCCGTATGATGCCAATGGCAACCTGAAACGTTACAATGCCCTTCCTGCCGACGACCAGATCGTTGTTACCAAGGAGACTGTAGAGCGTGACAAGGACGTCTGGCTGAGTGAGAACAAGGGTTTCGGTTCTTATAATACACTTTTCGGTGAAGTGAAGTGCCCCTGGATCGAAGGTTTGAGCTATCGCATCAATGTCGGTCTTAACATACGCACCTCCAAGGGCGGCAGCTTTACTGGAACTGGTGTAAACAACAAGGATGCCAATGCCACAAATGGTGGTTCGATATCAGAGAACCAAACACGTAACTGGGCTGTTGAGCACCTGCTTACCTACGACCGCATCTTTGCTGAGAAGCACAACTTGAATGTTGTCGCCATGTACTCTGCTGAAGAGACGGTTTATGAGTCAACCGGTGCTTCTGCTCAGGAGATCCCTGCCGATTATTTCCAGTATTATGCACTCGATAAGGCTACTGGTGAGGCAGTCCTCAACAACTATAACTACTGGAAGAGCGGTCTGATGTCCTGGATGGGTCGTGTGATGTATTCTTATGATAACAAGTACATGATTTCTGCTGCTGTCCGTTCCGATGCCTCTTCACGTTTGGCACCTGGTCACAAGTGGCACACCTATCCCGCCGTCAGTGCAGGTTGGAATATTCGCCGCGAAGAGTTCATGGAAGACCTCACTTGGATTGATAACCTGAAACTTCGTGTAGGTTACGGTGAGACTTCTAACCAGGCTATTAGCCCCTATTCTACACTTGGTACGCTTTCTATCCGCAACTATAATTTCGGTGACGTCTATAAGGCAGGTTACTACGTAACAGGTCTGCCCAACGAGAATCTCGGATGGGAGTATTCAAAGACCTGGAACTTTGGTCTCGACTTCTCGCTGTTCAACGGCCGCCTCTCTGGATCGTTCGAGTACTACACCCAGAAGACCAATGACATTCTGCTCGATGTTACAATGCCTTCTACCTCAGGTGTGAGCAGTTTCACCGGTAACATCGGTAAGACCCAGAACAAGGGTTGGGAACTTACCCTGAACGGTATTATCATCGACAACAATAACGGCTGGCACTGGGAGGCAGGTGTTAACCTCTATCAGAATCGCAACAAACTGGTTGAACTGGCTTCAGGCGCAGACCGTGACGAAGGCAACCGTTGGTTCGTGGGTTATCCCATTGACGTCATCTATGACTATAAGTACATCGGCATCTGGCAGGAGAACGAGAAGGACAAGATGGCCATTCTCGAGCCGGGCGGAAATGTAGGTATGATCAAGGTTGCCCACGACGGTGCGCTTGACGATGCAGGCAATCCTACCCGTGCCATCGGTGCCGACGACCGCGAGATTATGAGCATGGAGCCCGATCTGCTTGGCGGTTTCAACACTTCCGTTTCATACAAGAACTTTGACCTGACTGTTATCGGTGCCTTCCAGATTGGTGGTAAACTTATCAGCGCCATCCACTCTTCAAGCGGTTACCTGAATATGCTGACCGGTCGTCGCAACAATATCGACGTTGATTACTGGACCGAGGAGAACACGGGTGCCAAGTATCCGAAGCCCGGTGGCATTCAGAGCGGCGATAATCCCAAGTACGGTTCTACGCTCGGCTACTTCAATGCAGGTTACCTGAAGTTCCGTGCCATTACGCTGGGTTATAACTTCGATAACCTGAAGGCAGTCAAGGACCTTGGCATCAGCCGTCTGCGTCTCTATGCTACGGTACAGAATCCGTTCGTACTCTTCTCTCCCTTTACCAACGAGAGTGGACTTGATCCGGAAACCAACTCCTGGGCAAACCAGAATACAGCTGTTGCCGTCGATGGTTACACGGGCAAGCACAGAATGCCTATCGTGGGTTACAATACCCCTGCTACTCGCAACTTCATCTTCGGTCTCAACGTAACATTCTGATGAAAAGGAACGAATGAAATAATGAAATAAAGAAAACAAAAGAGATATGAAAACTAAAAGTATTAAATATATCCTTGCTGCGGGTCTTGTGTGCTGCGGTCTTTCTACGACGATGACCTCTTGCTCTGATGTGCTTGACGAGCAGCCTCGTAGCAATTTTGACCCTTCGTTCTTCAATACGAAGAATGGTATTGAGGGTGGTCTGACCTCTCTCTATGCTCACCTACGCTATTTCTATGGCAATGGTTACTATCTGAACAGCGTTGAGACGGGTACCGATGAATACACCTGGGCACAGTCTGCCGACGGTAATTTCAAGGATGCCGACCTTTCTGGCGTAGGTCAGATGGTGGCTACCAACTCCATTGCCGGTTCCATCTGGGGCGTTTGCTTTGCCAATATCAACACCTGCAATGGTATCATCGAGCTGGGTGGTGAGGCAGGAATGGATGCTTCCCTGCTGGCTGAGGCCCATTTCTTCCGTGCCTTCGACTACTTTCTGCTGGCGCAGACCTATGGTGGTGTACCCCTTGACCTGGGTGCCGGTAACCTGAAGTTCAATACCACCACCGTACGTACCTCTGTACGCAATACTGTTCCCGAGGTCTATGAGGTGATCTTCAGCGACCTTCAGAAAGCACTGGCTGACCTTCCTGACAATCCCCGTCTGAAAGGTACCGTTACCAAGGAAGTAGCTCGTCTGTACCTTTCAAAGGCCTACCTGACCTACGCATGGTGGTTGGAGAATCCCAACAATATTCCTACCTATCCAGAGTGCAGCCGTAACGGCGGTGAGGCCCAGAGCTACTACCAGAAGGCTTACCAGATGGCCATTGATGGTATCAATAATGCAGGCCCTTACGGACTGTTGGATTACTTCTATGACGTCAATGTTGCCACCAACGACCGCAACAAGGAAATCATGCTCTATGCCGATCATGACGAGAACGAGAAGTTCGGTAACGGTGGTGCAGGTTATGGCTGGGGTAACGGTGGATCACCTGAGAACTTCGCCTATTGGATGGAGACCTGGAACTATACCGAGATGATTGCCAAGAACGATAAGGGCGATAATATCAACCCCGTTCAGCGTGAGGCAGTTCAGGCCCTGGGTCGTCCTTGGACGCGTATGGCCCCCATTGCCGACAACTTTATGGAAGGCGGTGTGTGGGAAGATGCAGTCAAGGCGATGGATGCCCGTTACGATGGTACTTTCACGCTGCGTTACCACACCAACTGGCACAAGGCTGGCAACAGTTCACCTTATGTTCTCGGTGCCAATGGCATGCAGGTTAAACCCGGTGAGGTTTATTTCAGCTGGGTACCTGAGAGCGAGGATAGCAAAATCAACTATACAGGTGCTGACGGAAAACTTGGTTTCGGTGAGATGGCCGGCCGTCCCGACTTCGTTGTAGCCGTGAACCACATCAGCCGCAAGAAGTATCCCATCAACTGGAAGATAGGTATCTATCGTACAGATAACAATGGCGGTCTGGGTTCTAAGGTGAATGGCGGTAGCCCCCGTCCTTGGAATATCGCCAAGTTCTCTGAGTTCTATCTTCTCGGTGCTGAGGCTGCCGTTAAGCTGAATAACAATGCTGAGGCCTATAGGCTGATCAATGTGCTCCGTGCACGTGCCGGTAAGCGCTACTACAGCCAGAACGACGATGCTCCACTGCTGACTCCCGAGGACATGTCGCAGGCTATGGTTGACGCCACTCCCAAGACAATCACCATTGACTACATCCTCGATGAGCGTAGTCGTGAATACTGGGGTGAGGGCTATCGGTGGTACGACCTTGTCCGTACGCAGAAGTGGGCAGAGCGCTCCACCGTCTATCACATAGCAGGTGACGGTCCCACCGATAAGGACCTTAAGGAGTTCAAACGTCAGATTCCTGCCGACTACTATCTCCGTCCTATTCCACAGGGACAGCTTGATGGTATGGAGATGTCTGACGATGAGAAAAAGGCATATCAGAATCCTGCATACAGGAATTGATTTGTTAGTTTTTGTGGTTCCGGAAGTCCCTGTTGTCTCTCTCGCGACGGGGACTTCTTATTTTTTCTTCAAGTCGAAGCCTATGCGGATGCCGTCGTAGTTCTTGCTGAGCTCACCGAACTTCTTGTAGGTGTCGTCATTGCTCAGGGCAGCCATTGTCTGCAGGACGGTGAGCAGTTTCTTAGATTCGAAGAGCAGGGCAATGCCGCCGTATTCACGCTTGGCGTAGCAGTTGACGTCGAAGAGCAGCCCCTTCAGCGTCACTTTGGCGTTTTCCTCATCAAAGGTGTATTTGCCGCTGAACTTCTTGCCACCCACACAGACGGTGTAGTTGTTGTCGGCGTCGAAGACGGCGTAGGTATTGGTGACCGATATGCCTACCTTGTCGTAGTAAGGCTTGATCTCGTTCTCAATCTTGGTGGCGGCCACCTCACCACCGGCCTTTGCCAGCAGGTTCTCGCTGGTGAATGCTACGCCAGGTCCGTTGTAGTTCCATGTGCCGATCAGTCCCTTTGCCGTTACTTTGTCTAATCCGATAACACTGGTGAATACGTTGGCTACGGTGCCGCCGCTGAAGACGGTTCCGAGAATGGAGTTGCCACAAGCTACGAATGTTGTTGCCACGGCCAGAATGCCGATGGCTACTGATAATGTTTTAAGCTTTTTCATTGTTCTATGGGTTTATTTTGGCGGCAAAGATACAAATTAATTGAGAATTATGAATTATGAATTAAGAATTATTTGTACCTTTGCGTCGAAATAAAGAGAATCATGCGAGTAAAGACAATATTTAACATACTGGCGTTGCTGTTGTTACTGCCACTCGGGGCTTTCGGACAGGCCTC
>Ga0310786_10007586_pt1 | contig 14122 bp, 14 predicted proteins | sample AusTroGonzalo_MG_FD_203881 | JGI IMG/M metagenome (GOLD analysis project Ga0310786, IMG submission 203881) | Bovine rumen microbial communities from tropical cattle in Woodstock, Queensland, Australia - Gonzalo_03 (v2) (version 2) | ecosystem: Host-associated > Mammals > Digestive system >... | reverse complement strand
GTGGTTAGCAATTTTTCCAGTTTTCACTTTTCTCTTTTCACTTTTCTTTGTATCTTTGCATGCAGAATTGTAAGTTAAACCCTTTAAAACAGAAAGACTATGATTGGAATTATCTTATCGATTGTCATCGGCTGTCTGGCTGGCTTCTGTGCTGGCAAGCTGATGAAAGGTGGTGGCTTCGGCTTCGTGATGAACCTCGTACTTGGAATCTTCGGTGGTGTGCTCGGCGGCTGGATCTTCAGTTTACTGGGCATTGAATGGGGCGGTCTGCTGGGTCAGCTCGGAACGGCCATCATCGGCGCCGTCGTTATCCTCTGGATAGCTTCGCTCATTAAGAAGTAAACTTTTCAGCCCACGGGGTTTGTCGAATCCCCCCGTGGGCTGTTCTTTTTCTATCGCTCAATCCTGACTTTCCCTCCTACAACAAACCAACGCCCTGGCTGTGGCACATTGCCATAGTCGGCATAGTGCGTGCCGAAAAGGTTGTTGCCTTCTATATATATATAATAGGTGTCGCCTCGCCACGTCAACCGACTGTCGACAATACTGTAAGGATGATAGTCGCGCACGTTACCATTAGTGTCAGTGTATGAGCCTATCCGTTCCTGAAAACGGTATTTGACCACAGCTGAAAGTCTGCTGGTAACTGGCAATTGCAGCGAAGCCGTCACCTTATGCCGAAGATACTCCAACGAGTATTGTGACTGCAGATATGCAGCTTCCTGTTTCTGCTGATGCAAATAACAGTAGGCTAATTGACAATCGGCCTTTGACAAATGAAAATTCATGCTGGTTTCCGCACCCAAGGTATTAACCTTCGTCAGATTAACACTTTGCCATACTGCTTCCGCCTCTCGGGTATCCATCACCCAGTCTATCAGGTTACGGGCGTGGTGGTAGAAGAGAGAGGCCTGAGCCGTAACGATGCGCGAACCGTGCTTCACGCCACCCTCCACGGCCTGTAGTTCCTCAGGCTTCAGGTATTTATCGGCCTGATGCCCTCCCACACTATAATACAGCTCTGTGAACGACGGCATGCGCAGCGACGAATTATACGAGGCGTACAACTTCCAAAAGCTGCCAAGTCGCAGACTGGCATCTATACCGGGATACATCGTGAAGGGCATCTCGTTCCAAGTGTTCTTCACAGCAACGAAGCCCGCCGATAAAGTAAAGCGCTTCAGCAGGACATTGTGCTCTATATGGAACGAAAGGTTCGAACGGTTCAGCCCGTATTTGTAGTGGCCATGGGGAGCATGGAGCGGTTCACCCAGATTACTGCTAACGATATCCTCGTTGCGAAACTCCGCTCCTAAAGCCGTCCGTCCCCATATCCAGTCGAACCAACCGTTCAGGTTAATGCCGAAGACGTCTGTGCGGTGACGGTTGAAGGGTACCTTGTCCTCAACACCTCTGATAAGTTCGAAGCGGTCATAGCCACGGTTCCAGTAGATGACAGGGTGCAGATGCATGTCTCTACCAACAATCTCACCATGCAGGGCTGTTAAGAGCTTAGTGGTCTTCTCATACTGCTCATCGAATTTGGCACTATAGAAGGTGTTCGAACCAAATCCCTTTGTGCAGAGACCTGCATGCCAGTAGATTTTTGAAACAAAGGAGGAGAGTTGAGGGTTAAGGGCATAGCTTCCCTGATAGAACACTTTGCCTCCGTCGTAGTCGGCATTCAAATGGCCGGCCTTCGAACGGCTGTAACCATCAGAACGGGTATAGCTGGTGCTGAGTTTAGAGGTAAGTGGAGAGAGGTGAGAGGTAAGTAAAATGTTTGCTGCGGCAGAAGCATAGCCGAACGAGCCGCCCTCCATCCTCACTTCAGCCATTCTATTATTGCTATCCTCCCCTCTTGTCACTATATTGATGGCACCTACAAGTGACGAGGTGCCATAGACCCGACCTGCTGGTCCTTCGAGCACTTCTACTCGTACTATGTCGCTCAGGTCGCACGGCAGGTCAAAGGTATTATGGCCCGTCTGCGGATCACAGATATTGATGCCGTTCAGCAAGATGGCAATCTGTTCCTGCGTACTTCCACGGATGCCCACGTCCGTCTGGGCACCGATGGGACCGCGCTGGCGTACATCGACGCCTGCAGCCATCTTCAGCAAGTCATTGATACTTTGTACTGGCGCCGCCTGAATTTCCTCGCGGCTCAATACAGTGACTATTCTCGAAGCATGCCCCAAAGCGAACGGAGCAAGTGAGCCTGTCACCTCGACATCGTCGAGCATCGCCTCCTTGTCAGTCACGCGGGTGGTGTCGTTGCGTTCCTCGTCAGTGCTGACATGGCGGTGCGCAGCCGTTGCCGACTGCAGCGTAGCCACACTCAGCACACCGATGGTCACGACACGCCCCAGACAGGCAAACAAGGCATACCCCTTCCGCGAAAACTGGCGGAAGCGGAGTGCCTTGTGCTGATTGAATAGTGGTTTGTACACAGACCGGTCTTTTTACCTTGATAATTTAATCTTTAAAAATCAACTGTGCAAACTGGTAAAGGCTACGGCGCCAGGTCTGCCACTCGTGGGCTGTCTCAGGCGACACGTAACTGTGGGCATTGATACCAATGGTCTTCAGGTTCTCAGCAGCCTTGCCAACGCTGTTATCACCCTCAGCCATTCTGGTTTCCTTACCGCCAGCACTCATGAAAAGCACTTTGTTGGTCTTCTTGAAATCAGCAGCATCCTTCAGTTCGTCAGTGTTAAACGTACCGCCGCTAAACATACCTACATAGGCAAACGTGGTGGGGTTGGCCAGCGTGATGGTGTGGGTCTGCATGCCACCCATCGAGAGTCCTGCCATGGCACGGTGCTCGGTATCGGCAATGACACGGTATTGCTTCTCAACCATCGGAATGATATCCTTGATCAGCACATCCTGAAAAGCATTGAAGCCACCAAAACCGCCACGACGGGGACCACCCTGACCAGGACCACCCTGAGGACGCTGACCGGGAGCGCCCTGGGGACGCTGACCACCAAAGCCACCCTGTCCAGGAGCCGGGTCACCAGGACGACGAACGTCGAGACCATTGTCCATATAAATGATGAAAGGCACAGCCTTGCCGTCAGCAATAAGGTTGTCCATAATGATGCCCGTCTTGCCCTGGGCACTCCAACCTGTCTCATTCTCACCCATACCATGCTGCAGATAGAGCACGGGAAACTTCTTGGTAGGATTGGAATAATACTCAGCAGGCAGGTAAATATAGCCGTGACGCATCTTCTCTGTGACAGTCGACCAGTAATAAACCTCGTTCACGGAACCCTGTGGCACGTTCTTCACCGTGTAAAAGTCTTCGTCAGCAGCCGGAACATCTATACCGCTTCCCCAGCGGCTGGCACCATAGTAATACTTGCTGCCTGGATCAGGCACCGAGGCACCGTCGATATTCAGCTGATAGTAGTGGAAGCCTTCGTCCTGAGGCTCAGAAGTTCCAGTCCATACACCATTCTCATCCTTGGTCATCGCATAAATCTTACCAGCGATATCGAGTCCGACAAAAGTGGCCTTAGGAGCAGTAATCTGTGCCCGGACCATACGCTGCGAATTGACCATCGGATACTGTTTACCACCCTGATTAGTCGATGCGGGCTTGAAGTCTTCAACAACGTTAGCAACTACTGAAGGAACTGTGGGATTCTCTCTGGGAGCCCCAAACTGCGCTGATGCCGTCAAACATGAGAAAGCCAGCAATGAAAGAATAGTCTTTTTCATAAAAGTTAATTTTAGTTTATTGTTTACAGTTTACAATTTAATATCTCCTTTGACGCTCACCAATGGCAAAAGTATAATAAGGCAACGACTCTGTTATGGAACATTAACAATTAACTCACCTATAAAGACTTGCAGTATGGCCGATTTTTCGTATATTTGCACCCGAATTGCGAAAAATGAGATAGAAGTGGTAGCACGTACTGGAATCTGGACAATGAAAGAGGGCTTCCTTATTGGAGGAGGCCTTATAGTTGCAGGGCTGATACTGGAATTGAGTGTCGGTCCTGTGATGTGGGAGGCATTTGCATGGCCCGTTAATGGGTTTGTGCTGGCGGGATTCCTGACTATCATCGCTGCCATGTTCCTTTTACGAAAGAGCGTCAGTGTCTTCCGTTTCATCGGCACGTATCAGGCAGCAATACCAACGTTGGTATATGCTGTCGTGCTGACGATTATCATGGGACTGACGCGACAGACGCCCGATGGCAGGTGGCTGAACAATATGCTGACGTTCTGGCCCTTCGTGCTCGTCTATGTGTATATGGCGGTGATACTCGGTGTGGTGATACTACGCAGATTCAGTAAGCTGCGATACCATCGCAGCATGCAGGATGTGGCCTTCCTGCTGAACCATTGTGGCCTCTTTCTCGCCATGACGACTGCCACACTGGGCAATGCCGATATGCAGCGGCTTAGAATGATTACGGTGGTGGGTGAACCTGAGTGGCGGGCACTGACGCAGGAGGGAACCATCCGCGTGATGCCGCTGGCCATCGAGCTGAAGCAGTTTATCATGGAGACCTACGACGACGGTTCGCCCAAGCGATATGCATCGGAGATTCAGATTCTGACAAAGTCAGGAAAGAATATCCATACCACCGTCGATGTCAACAAACCCGTTGAAGTGGATGGCTGGAAGATTTACCAGTATGGTTACGACACGCAAATGGGGGCCATGAGCCAGACTTCGGTTCTGGAACTCGTCAGAGATCCGTGGCTACCGCTGGTCTATACAGGCATCTACATGATGCTGGGTGGAGCAGTGTGCCTTTTTGCTTTGGGCAGAAAGTCAATGATAATTGATAATGATGATAGATCATGATGATGACCTGGGAACAATTTATATATTTTGCAATAGCTGCAGTATTGCTGTGGGCTGTGGGAGCGTGGGCAGCATGGCGGGAAAAGACAGCGGTGGCTTATATTTCGACCATCATCGGACTCGCCGTGTTTTTTAGTTTTATCCTGATGATGTGGATCTCGTTAGAACGTCCGCCACTGCGTACGATGGGTGAGACGCGCCTCTGGTATTCGTTCTTCCTGCCACTCGCAGGCATTATCGTCTACTCACGCTGGAAATACAAGTGGATCCTTTCGTTCTCGACTATGCTGGCACTGGTATTCATTTGCGTCAACCTCTTCAAACCTGAGATTCATTCCAAGACACTGATGCCGGCGCTGCAAAGTCCCTGGTTCGCCCCTCACGTCATCGTCTATATGTTTGCCTACGCTGTCTTTGGTGTAACCACGCTAATGGCCATCTTCCTGTTCTTCAAAAAAACTCAAACATCAAACATCAAACATCAAACCTCTTTGGACAACCTCGTCTATGTAGGTCTTGCTTTTATGACCTTCGGCATGCTCTTCGGTGCTCTCTGGGCCAAGGAGGCATGGGGGCACTATTGGTCGTGGGACCCCAAGGAAACGTGGGCCGCCATCACTTGGTTCGCCTACCTTATTTATATTCATTACCGCCAGCTACCCAAACAAAAGCCACATATAGCGCTTGGCATACTGCTTATTTCGTTTGTGTTGCTACAGATGTGCTGGTGGGGCATCAATTACCTACCCTCAGCCCAAGGAACCAGCGTGCATACATATAGCGGATCATAGAGACATAAGCTTTAGAACATGATAAAAATGAAGAAACTCTGTCATTACATATCGGAATACATGGGCATACTGGTGCTGGCGGCAGCTTTGCTGGCACTGGTTTTCCCCGAGATGCTACAACAAGTACGTCCGACGGTCATCAACTACCTGTTAGGGGTGGTGATGTTCGGCATGGGTCTGACGTTGAACCTGCAAGACTTCAAAATCGTATTCAGCCGGCCAAAGGATGTGATCATCGGCTGTCTGGCACAATTCTCCATTATGCCGCTATTGGCCTGGGGGCTAACCCGGCTCTTCTCACTTGACGAGGCATTGGCCCTCGGCGTAGTGCTGGTAGGCTGCTGTCCCGGCGGCACTGCTTCGAACGTCATCACCTATCTGGCAAAAGGCGATTTGGCACTCTCTGTAGGAATGACGGGGGTCTCTACCCTACTCGCTCCATTTCTGACACCTCTGCTGACATGGGCATTGGCCGGAAAGAGCGTCAATGTCGACGTTGCCAGCATGTTCCTGAGCATCCTATGGGTAGTCATTCTGCCTATCGTCGCCGGCTTGCTGGTGAAGTGGCTCTGGCCAAAGTTCACTGAGAAAGCAACGGACTATCTCCCAGCCTTTTCCTCGATAGCCATTGCACTCATCGTGGCTATCGTCATCGCTGCCAATGCCAGCAAGCTGTTGGCAGGCGGACTAATCATTGTCATTGTGGTTATTCTTCACAACCTCTGCGGACTAAGCCTTGGCTATCTGTTAGGACGGCTGTTAAGTCTGTCTGAACCCAAGAAAAGAGCTATTTCCATTGAGGTCGGCATGCAGAACTCTGGGCTGGCCAGCAGTCTGGCAACCATACACTTTGCAGCATATCCGCTGGCCACCATCCCCGGAGCAATTTTCAGCGTCTGGCATAACATCAGCGGTGCCGTCGTTGCTTATTTCTATAAGAATAAAAAGATAAAAGAGTAAAAAGGTAAAATGGTGAAAAAGTGAAAAAACTCTACCACAGCAGCAAATTTTTCACTTTTCACTCTTCCCTTTTACCTTTATTTTGTATCTTTGCAGGCAATATTGCAATAAACCGATCTGAAGATGGCAGTAGAGACAACGAGGTGGGGGGTGCTGTTTTGCCCCAAGGCACGGAAAGGCAAGCTGCGTGAGCGCATCCAGCGGGTGCTGGACGAGCGCAAGGTGCAGTACGACTTTGTGCAGAGCGAGTCGACCGACAGTGTGGAGCGTCTGTTCACCATGCTGGTTCACAACGGCTACAAGACCATCATCATCGTAGGGGGTGATTCTGCCCTGAACGATGCCGTGAACTGTCTGATGCGTGAGGAGAAACAGATTCGCGACGAGATAGCCCTGGGCGTTATTCCCAACGGCGTCGTCAACGATTTTGCACGCTACTGGAACTTCAAGGAGGGTAACCTCGAACAGACCGTCGACTGGCTCATCAGCCACCGTGTACGTACCATCGATGTCGGCTGTCTACGCTATACCAACAAGCAGGGAGAGACGTGCCGTCGATATTTCCTGAACTGCGTTAACATCGGCATGATAGCCGACGTCATGAATCTGCGGCGACATGCGCGTTCGCTGCTCGGTTCGCGCACGCTGTCATTCATCGTCTCACTCTTTCTGATGATTTTCCACCGCATGGATTATAAGATGCATGTCAGAATCAATGCCGACGTCGTCAAGCGCAAGGTCATGACGATGTGCATCGGCAGCGGACCAGGCTATGGGCAGACACCCAGTGCCGTTCCTTACAACGGCATGCTCGACGTGTCCATGATCTATAACACGGGAGTCAAGCAGGTGTTTGCCGGACTATGGCTGCTCATCACCGGTCGCTTCCTGAACCACCGCAGCGTACACCCCTACCGAACCACGCTGGTCGAAGTCATCGAGGCCAAACATGCCCTGGTGGGTGTCGACGGACGCTTGTTAGGAATGCCTGTCGGTTCATATTCGGTCAGTGTCGAGCAAGAAGTCATCAACTTCCTGATACCAGATTAAAGCTTTAAAATTTAAAATATTACTAATATGTACGACAAGGAACGAGGGCTGTATATAGCCCATTGCACCAATGGTGCACTCAGTATTACAGGTAAGATGGCCAACCGCCACGGACTGATAGCCGGTGCCACGGGTACGGGTAAGACGGTGACGCTGCAGGTAATGGCCGAGACTTTCTGCCAGGCAGGTGTTCCCTGCTTCATGGCCGACATGAAGGGTGACCTCAGCGGTATCTCCCAAGTAGGCAAGATGAGTGGTTTCATTGAGAAGCGACTACCTGAGTTCGGCATCGAGAATCCGGAGTTCCAGGCTTGTCCTGTACGTTTCTACGATGTGTTCGGCGAACAGGGTCATCCCATGCGGGCTACGGTCTCGCAGATGGGTCCGCAGCTGCTGAGCCGCCTGATGGGTCTCAACGAGACGCAGGACGGTGTGCTGAACATCGTGTTCCGCATTGCCGACGAGCGCGGCGTGCTGATTGACGACATCAAGGACCTGCGATCCATGCTCGACTGGGTGTCACAGCATGCCAAGGAGTACACCACCAAGTACGGCAACATCTCTACAGCCACCGTAGGCGCCATCCAGCGTGCCATTCTCCAGTTGGAGAACCAGGGTGCCGACAAGTTCTTCGGCCTGCCGTCATTCGACATCTACGACCTCATGCAGACCGAGGGTGGCAAGGGCATCATGAATGTGCTGGCTGCTGACAAGCTGATGCTGCAGCCGAAGCTCTACTCGACCTATCTGCTATGGCTGCTCAGCGAGCTCTACTCCACCCTGCCCGAAGTCGGCGACCTGCCGCTGCCCAAGCTCGTATTCTTCTTCGACGAGGCACACATGCTTTTCACCGATACCAGCAAGGCACTGTTGGACAAGATTGAGCAGGTCATCCGACTCATTCGTTCGAAGGGCGTCGGCATCTACTTCATCACGCAAAGTCCCACAGACATTCCTGAGAACATCCTCGGACAGTTAGGCAACCGTGTGCAGCACGCGCTGAGAGCCTACACGCCGAAGGACCAGAAGGCAGTGAGAACCGCTGCCGACACATTCCGTGCCAATCCGGCCTTCAAGACCGACGAAGCCATCATGAACCTTGAGACGGGTGAAGCCCTGGTGTCGTTCCTCGACGAGAAAGGTGCCCCCAACATGGTGGAGCGTGCCAAGATCCTGTTCCCGCTGTCGCAGATAGGTGCCGTCACCGAAGGCCAGCGCTTAGACATCATCAAGCAGAGCCGTATCTACGGCAAATACGACACCCCGCAGGACCGTGAGAGTGCCTTCGAGGTGCTGATGGCAGAGGCCGAACGCCAGTTAGCCATTCAGGAAGAGGAAGCCACAGCCATCGAGGAAGCCAAGACTGCCGGCAAGCCCAAGAAGCCTGAGAAGGAAGAGAAAAAGAAGCCAGGCATGATGTCGAAGGTTCTCAAGGCCGTCATGACGGCTGTCACTTCCACATTAGCCGCCGTATTAGGTGCCTGGGTGAGCGACAAGGTAAGCGGCAAGACCACCAAGAGCCGTACGTCGGCGAAGGAGCGTGTGGTAAAGAATGCGACCAGTGCTGCCACCCGTACCATTACCAAGGAGCTGACCCGCGACATCTTAGGGAACCTTGTGAAGTGAAGAGTGCTCCCAAATCTCGTAGCTATTGATAATATTCTGCCACAACACATAACACCCCGCACCCACCGAGGCGACGGGGTGTAAGTACATATAGGCCACCCAGATGCTGAGGGCGGTATTCTTCTGGAACAGCGCCTGTCCGGCATTGATTTCCTCGCCTAACTGCCGTCCGATGGCACGGCCGATGACAAACTGCACGAAGCAGAGCACAAACGATGCCAGCGCTATCATAAGCAGAAGCATCAGAGCAGCCTCGCTGTGAACAATATTCTTGACGGTAATGCCCGTGGTGATGCTGAGCGAGATGGCCCAGCAGTAGAAACTGAGGTTAGGCATCTGCACAATGCGGTCGTGCAGACGGTGCATATAGTGCTGTACCACCCAGCCCAATGCTAACGGCAGCAGCAACACGAGTGCCACCTTCTGCAGAATGATGAAGACTGCTGAGAAGAAGTCGACGTGAACCGTCTGTTCGAGCATGGGGAACACTAAGGGAATCAGTAGTGCGGAGGCCAAGGCAGAAATCAGCGTATAGGTGGTCATCGTGTTGATATTGCCCCCTAACTTGCCCACCACCACAGGTGCCGCCGACGCCGAAGGCCCGATGATGCAGGTAAGCACCGACTCCCACAGCAGTTTATTCTCTTTGTCCCAGAAGATGATACCAATGTTCACAGCCACCAACAACAGCTGTGCCAGCAGGATGCCGACATGCCAGCGGTGGGGCTTCAGTTGATGGAAGTCTACCTTACAGGCTGTGACAAAGAGTGTCAAGAAGACGAAGAAGGGGAAGATGACGTCGAAGACAGGACTCAGCACATTGCCCATGTCGTCGAGTGCCGGCACCCAATAGAACAACAGATAAAAGGACGTGCCCACGGCAATGGCCACGGGCAACGTCCAGTCTTTGACGAATCGTACGATTCTTTCAGTCATCCAAGCTATTTGTTCACTTGTCACTCTTCACTTGATTACAGCTCGGCGTCAGAGCACTGGAAGGTGGTGCCCTTCGAGACGTCGCCCGTCTCCAGACCAAGCTTGAACCACTTCATACGCTGCTTCGACGTTCCATGGTTAAACGACTCCGGAACAGCATAGCCACGGGCTTTCTTCTGCAGATAGTCGTCACCGATGACCTGGGCACAGTTGATGGCTTCTTCAATGTCGCCATCCTCCAACGAGCCGAAACGCGCATTGTCGTGATGAGCCCAGACGCCGGCATAGAAGTCGGCCAACAACTCCAGACGAACCGAAAGCTTGTTGGCTTCAGCCTGACTGAGCTTAGCCATCTGTGCATGTACCTTCTGCAACGTTCCTGTCAGATACTCTACATGGTGTCCTACCTCATGGGCAATGACGTAGGCGTAGGCAAAATCGCCGTCGGCACCTAACTGCTTCTTCATCGTGGTGAAGAACGACAGGTCGATGTACAGTTTCTGGTCTCCTGAGCAATAGAAGGGACCCATGGCGGCAGAACCCTGTCCGCAAGCAGTCTGTGTGCCGTCGGTATAGAGCACCATGGTAGGATTCTGATACTGGGCACCCTGCTGCTTGAAGATTTCCGACCACACGTCTTCCGTACCAGCCAGAATCTGCGTCGAGAACTTGGCGAGTGCCTGCTCCTCCTCCGTAAACTCACGCTGTCCCTCGTTCACCTCGGTATTTGTTCCCGTCAGCGAACCCAATCCACCGTTTTCCTGCACTTGCTGCATGACAGCCTCCAGCGGGTTGCCACCCGACATCCAGGCCATCAGAGCCACTACGATAATACCGCCGATACCCAGACCGGCCTTGGTGCCACCGCTCATTCCACGGCGGTCTTCCACATTCGAGCTTTCGCGTCTTCCGTTTAATTTCATAATGCTATAGTTTTAAAGTTTCTGCTTGCAAAATTACAAAATATTTAGTAAATCACACTATAAATGTATCCTTTTTTTTCATTTATCACCGTTTGGAAGTGTTCTGAGCCGTCCAATACCTGCTTCATATCATCGATAATGCCTTGGCCAGACAACTTTAGTTTGGCCTCCTTCATCGTCCACAGGCGGATGAACTCGACGTCAGGCCTCTCGGCCTGTTCTATCTGCTGCACCTCACGGTCGTTCATGGTATAACGTACCAGCGAGCCCTTGTACTCACGGATGCTCTCCACGTCGGCACCTACGGGACGGTCGCTGACAACACAGACGACAGCCTCGCGGCAGTGGCTGATGTTGAAGTGGATGTCAGGATGTCCGACAATGAACGGCTTGCCATGCTCACCATACTCAAAAACCGGTAGCTCGTTGATGCCGTACTCCCTTTGCAGTCCTTCGCACAGCAGCAGATAGGCAGCGGCACACGTCTTACGCCCAAGCTCGTACTTGAACATCAGCGCCTGTTCGCGTCGCTGTGCGCTTAGCAGCGGCAGTGCCGCCTCGAAGTCAAAATTCCGTATGTCGTCATTCAGGTAAAGCATTGATGTATTTTTATCTTTAATCTTTCATGTTTCATCTTTCATTTCTTCTGTCTGTGTCCTGGGCCAGTTGACGAGGAAGAGCTTTTCCGTAGCACGGGTGAAAGCAGTATAGAGCCAGTGCAAGTAGTCAGGAGTGAGCATGTCGTCGGTCATATACCCCTGATCCACATAGACGTGTGCCCACTGTCCGCCCTGTGCCTTATGGCAGGTGGCAGCGTAGGCAAATTTCACCTGCAGGGCATTGTAGTAACGGTCTTCCTTCATTTTCTTCAGACGGTCGGCCTTCAGGGGGATGTCCTCATAATCCTCTATTACCTTATTATATAATAGTTCCTGTTGTTCACGGGTAAGAGCCGGAGCCTCGGAAGTTAGCGTGTTGAGCAGGGTCGTAGCAGTCAGTTCGTAGTCGTCATAGTCAGGGAACGTCATCGTGACCTCGGCAAAACGGAAACCATACAGTTCGTGGATGTTGCGGACACGCCGAACGACAGCCCTGTCACCATTGGCCAGAAACTCAAGCTGGCTCTTAGCCATTGGCTCCTGGCCTTTGACTGATTGCAAGCTGCCGACAGCTGACGGCCAATAATAGTTGTTTTTCACTATCATGAGCAAGTCGCCCGTACACAGCTCATCCTCACGACCCAGCACCTGGTTACGGATGCCCTGGTTGTAGATGTTCGCCCGCTTGTTGCTACGCGTCACGACCATCGTCTCGTCAAGACCGACACGCGAATAGCTCGAAGCCAACGACTCGATGAGTTCATCGCCCGGCACAGCCTTAATGTCCGGAAACCCTGCGAACCTGATCATGGGCAGAGCCATTCTCTCCTCACCCCTTATCCTTGTGGCATTCCACAGGATGCCTGACTCCTGACTCTGGCGCAGCACCTCGTTAAGGTCACATTCGTAGACATGCAGTCCATAACCACGCAGTATGTCTGACACGAGTGCCGGACTCTCCTCCTCGCCGACAGGCGGCAGCTGTGCCCTGTCACCAATGAGCATCAGGCGGCAGTTTCTGTCGTTGTAGACAAATCGGATAAGGTCGTCGAGGAGTGAAGTGTGAAACGCGAAGAGTGAAGAGTCTGTAGCCGGCGAGTCACTGACCATCGAAGCCTCGTCGACGATGTACAGCGTATCCCTCGCACCGTTGAAGTTCAGCTCGAAGCCACCCTCCAACGACTTCTGACGGTAGATGCGGCGATGGATAGTGTAGGCCTCGTGGCCTGCATACAGCGAGAACACCTTGGCGGCACGCCCCGTAGGAGCCATGAGCACCATTTTCTGCTGCAAGCCAACCATAGCACGGACCATGGCTGCCGCCAGTGTGGTTTTACCCGTGCCCGCCACACCGCGCATCACCATGACGGTGTGCTCATGACGGTCGGTCATGAACGCCGCAAACACCTCCATAGCCCGTTCCTGTTCCTGGGTCGGCACCATGCCCAGCGTCTGCCTGATGCACTGTTTCAGTTCGTCAGTAATCATTGATGGTGCAAATATACGAAGAATTTCGATATCCACCAAAGAATTGAGTTCTTTTATCATGCTGCAGGATGCCGATGCGGGGTGATCACGGGGTCGGAGAAGGTAATCATTTTCATTGGAATCTGGCATCGAACAATTACTTTGCAGCAGATGAAAAAACTGTTTTTTGCTATACAGCAATTCTTCTTTTTGGATATCCATTCTCGATTTTGCAACAGCTTTTGCGCCTACGGGAACGGTCGTTTGCGTAGGCGCAAACGGTTGTTTGGGCTAACGCGAACGGTTGACGGATAGGCACTTAGTCCCTGCCACAACGGCACTTTCACCACGCTCGGATGGCACCTATACCCTATAAGGAGGCATCTGAACGAGTGGAAGAAGGCATCTGAACGAGTGGAAGAAGGCATCTGAACGACAAACAACAAACACAACTTGTGATTTTATTTGAACTCAATATAGTAGTATTTCCCTTCTATACTTTTGATGACGCCACGTCCAAAACTTTTATGGTTGACGACATCTCCAACTTCTAACTTCTGCCACGGGTCTATTTCTATAACAGCAGGATCATCCGCAGCAGTTTCTACACTTTCAAGACTTGATAGGACATCATCAAGGTAGTCTATGGCCTCATCAAGATTGTCAATAGCATCCTGCATCATATCCCCACGTTCGCTATACTACAAGCCTTCTGGCATGTTGTCGAAGGCATCCTGTTCCTCATCGCGTACTTCTTCAAGTATATCGTGCGCATTCTGAATCATATTCAGACATTGCTTTAGTGTTTTTAGTCTTTCTTCTTTCATCTTAATAGTTTTTTGTTCAAATATTGATTCTTCTAGCAATCCTAGTAGTTTTATGCTTTTATATTGTCAACATCATTTTTGTATAGCACAAGAAAATAAGGAGACAAGG
>Ga0310786_10007585_pt1 | contig 14123 bp, 18 predicted proteins | sample AusTroGonzalo_MG_FD_203881 | JGI IMG/M metagenome (GOLD analysis project Ga0310786, IMG submission 203881) | Bovine rumen microbial communities from tropical cattle in Woodstock, Queensland, Australia - Gonzalo_03 (v2) (version 2) | ecosystem: Host-associated > Mammals > Digestive system >... | reverse complement strand
GCTCGTATTGCATGGGAAGATTGGTATGATAAATTTGTTGCCCCGGATGAACAAGATGATCTTGGTGGTAGTATCGATCTTGCAGCTTTATTTACAGCAGCTCCTAACGGAACAGGTAAATTTATCGTATGTGGTGGTTCGTCAACACATGCTGAACGCATCAGTGCAAGTCAATGGAGAATTACAGATCCTGTTGGAAGAATTTCTTCACCAGTATGGACTGATACTCCGGATGAAGTAGAAGAAGGAGAAACACAAACATATACCCATACACTTAATATTGTTGGTATATCTAATAATGGTATAGCAATAATTGAAGGCAGCTCCCAATCGTTATCGATTAATGGTACTGTTGTGAGTTATACTGATACTAATGATACTGCTATCAGTGGTGCTGTTCGTTATGAGTTGGCTACACCAGCTACTGCTACAGTAAATATCGCCAGTGAATATACACTTAATGATGTTGGTATAGAAATGAAGGAGGGTGCTGAAGGTGAAGCAATTTTTACATGTCAGTATTCCCAAAATATTGCAGATTCGTTGGCTCTTGGTGCTCCAAAACTTAATATTCTTCGTAGTAACGCAGCTGCAATTAGTCTTGGATATGGACTTTGTATAACAGGTACGTATGTAAAAGATAAGGTAGTAACTATTCCTGATTTTATGTTACTTCAAAATGGTACAATTAATGTACTTTTCACTACACCTATTAATACTGAAAATTCAACACTTAATGTATCATTAACAGGAGCTAAACCATTACGTATTCTTGGACAAAATCTTCCGGCTGGTGTTGTTAAGGCACAATCATACGTCACTCTTGCATATGATGGTGAAGCGTGGAATATTATTAATATATTCTGTCCGGATTCATCATTTGACCCTGCAAGCCTTGTCGTTGATATGGGATTAGCAAGTGGTACAAAATGGGCTGTTCGTGATATTGACCTTACTAAACCAGGAGGTTTCTGTGATACTCCGTTTGTATATGAGAAGACATTCTTTAGCTGGGGCAATATCGATGGATATAATCCAAAAAATAATTCGTTTGCCAACGTTCACAACTGGGGTTCTGTTAATGGATCTGAACCATGGTATGATGGTCAACCTTATGGTAATACTAAAGGCAATACACTTACTGGTAATATTCCTGTAGGTGAGGAATTTGATGCTGCTCGTGCTAATCTTGGTGCTCCATGGAGAATGCCGACAAATACCGAGTTCGGAGAACTTTTTAACGGATGTATTTATATTGATGCCACAGGTACGGAGATTTCCGTAGGAACTACTGATAAGAGAGTTACTGTTAATGGTATTGTGGGATTATATCTCCAATCCAAAGCAAATGGTAATAGGTTGTTTTTCGCTTGCTCCGGTCTCGGCCTTGGAGCGTCTTGGTACAACCGTGGTTCGAGCGGTAACTACTGGTCTGCGGCATTCAACTCTGCCCGTAGTGCAAGGTACTTGTACTTCTTCAGTGGAGGCGTTAATCCGCGGAGCGACAACTACCGGTACAACGGGTTCGCGGTGCGCCCGGTTCAGTAATATCGTTTTACCAACGGATAAAATAAAAGGAGTGTACCACAGATGCGCCCCAGCGCATCCCATGGTGCACCCCTTAATAAATTTCAACACAGGTATTAACATATGACAATAACGGAAATAAGAAAAATAGAAGAAGACCGTAAAGATACGCTTGATGTGGTACATCTTATTAAAGAAGGTAGTTTCTATCACGCTAACGATTGGAGTGCTTGGTTAATGTCGACATACCCTATAGGGGAGGCAGTTCACAAACCCATGGTTGTTACAGTAAAAAAGTTAAAGGATGATTATCTTCATGCTTTTGTTGGTTTCCCCACAACATCATTAGCTAAATATGTACCTAATGATGGTAGTGTTGAATTTCGCCCTATCAGCGATAATCAAATAGATGTTGTTCTTAATATAGATTTTGATCAATTAACTACGGATCAAATAAGACATATGGTGGATGAATGGAAAGAAAACTTACCAATACGTGAAAATAAGAAGCAACATCGTGAAGATAAGGATATCATTAATGAAGCAACGCGCATTACCCGTATTAGCGATGTGGTTGTTAAAATCATCTCATTACCCATGGAGGATATATCACCTAAACAAGCGTATGATATTTTAAGGGACTTACGTAAACAAATTTCCGCTTTATTTTAATAAAATAGGATGACGGTTCAGAACGATATTCATAGGTCATGCGTCTTATCTTTTTAAAAGATGGGAAAAAGTAAAGACACCACTTGGCTTCCACATGGATTCTTTGAGGCGTTCGTAAAAGGATATGACCGATAGTTTTTCGCTTGCTCCGGTAACGGCAATGGAACGTCTTGGAACAACCGTGGTTCGAACGGTAACTACTGGTCTGCGACATTCAACTCTGCCCGTAATGCAAGGAACTTGAACTTCAACAGTGGAGGCGTTAATCCGCAGAACAACAACAACCGGTACAACGGGTTCGCGGTGCGCCCGGTTCAGCATACACTTCTAACAGTCATCCTTTTTTCTTTATAAATGGTTTTAACACGGCAGCAATTACTTCTTGATCTTTATCAAGCATATTATGATGCAAAAAAACATAAATCCAAACGTTCATATGTAAGGAAATGGGAATCCAACCTAAAACAGAACATGGATGATTTATGTGATGATCTTTATACACGTTGTTATAAACCATTACCATCAAAATGTTTTATTGTAGATTATCCAAAGAAAAGGGAAATATTTGCTGCTGCATTTAGAGATAGAATTGTACATCATCTTTACTATAACTATACTAACAAGTTATATCAGCACACGTTCATCCAAGACTCGTATTCCTGTATCAAAGGGCGTGGTACACATTATGGCATAAATCGTATTAATACATTTTGCCGTAAAGAAAGTCTTAACTGGCAACGGCCATGTTATGCTATGCATCTTGATATTAGAGGATATTTTATGCATATTGTCCGTAAAAGACTTCTTGAAATATCCATCAATTCATTACATAAGATGGCAACCCATCGCATCAATAATCATTCCTCAAAAACCTGGAGTGATATTCTTGATATGGATTTCATTGAATGGTTAACTGAATTGATCATAATGATAGATCCAAAAGAAAATTGCATTATTTGTGGAGAACTTGAGGATTGGGATGATTTGGATCCGGCTAAATCATTATTATGGCTTGAAGATGGTCTTGGATTACCGATTGGTAATCTTACTTCACAATTATTTTCAAATATTTATCTTAATATACTCGATCAATTTATGAAACGAGTATTAAAGTGTCATTATTATGGTCGTTATGTTGATGATGCTATAGTGGTAAGTTGTGATAAGGAATGGTTATTATCATTAGTGCCAAAGATAAAAAAGTTCCTTTGGGATGAGCTTCAACTCGAATTGCATCTTGGTAAACTTGAAATATCGGAAGTACATAAAGGTGTTGAAATACTTGGTGTGTATATAAAACCTTATCGTATATATGTTTCAAATCATTCGTTAAGAAAAATGGAAAAGAAAATATCCGAATTTGATTATTCAGATTATTCATCAGTATTAAGAAGTGTTAATAGTTATCTTGGAATACTCCAGCATGTATCTTCATATAATTTACGCCGTAAACTATTTATGATTCAACCAATAATGAAAATATGTAATTTTAATACGGATATAACAAAAGCGATTGATATAAGAAAATCATTGCGGTTTTAAATCCCGTTTAAAGGCTCCCCCGTGGAGCTTTTATTATTTATATACATGAAATAAATTCACAATGTCCATGAAACCATTAACTGATTATATCACAGAAGCAATGGCTCCTCAAACCGGTATTGGTGCATTTGATTGGCAAATTGGGGGTAATCACGTGATTATCAACAATATCACACAACAACTAAAAGCCCATGGATTTACACCAACAACCGGCAATAATCGCGTAAAATATAAGGAGTACAAGGTTACACATAATGGCTCCTGCCTTACAATCGGGCTCAAAGGTATACGTAAAGGAGATTCCAAGGAACACACCCATAAGGTATTCATTCGTCAGGATAGCGATGGTATGATTGATATCATTACCAAGCATTATGACCCGGATGGCTCCGGTACATGGTTTACCGGTTGGTTAATCAAACACGGGGATATTGAAATTGGATACTATAAGTCCAACGATCTCCCAAGAAAAGGAACGATTGAGGATACCGCGGAAAATTCCGTTATGATTTTGAATAAAATCCTTACAAGAAGCAAACGTTTCGGAAAATAATTTATCACAATATGGAACAAGTGAAAGAGATACGTTATTACCTTGCAAATAATAAGTCATGGAGTGATGTGACAATCGCTGTTACTTATAAAGGGCTCCCAAAAGAAGGTCAAGTCATCAATGTAGGTAAAATCAAGATGAATGTGAAATCAATTGCTGATGGTACTTCAAATGGCCGTTCAGTTATAAAAGTATTTCTTGAAAACGAAAATGACCGTACGCCATTGGACGAGGCCATTGAAATGCTCGATAATCCCACATTCATCACAATTGATGAGGATGTCAACGAGGCAAAAGGTAAAGCAGCCGTTAAAGTCGGTGGTAGCATGGATAACCGTACATATACATCCGTAAGACCATTTAGTGATACTGCAGATGCCATCCGTGCATTTGGCCCCGGTTCATTTGGCACCCTTGGTGGATATGTTAGATCCGCACTTTCCGGTCTTGGTGTTGGTTACGGAGTACAGGTAACTGATTTCGGAGAGGCTGTCACGGTTACCATCACATATTCGAACTCGCGTACCGGGCGTATTTCCGGCCAAAGCTTTGTAATCGTGATGCACCATGGTAATAGTCACAAATACCTATATACGGTATACGCACATTCCGCCCGCTGGCGTGACTGTGATGATTACAACCAAGCCATTGGTTTTATTCGCTCCAAGGCATCCGCACTTGCCGGTCAAACAAGTGGTGGAGTTTAAAAAAACATAGATATACTGTGTCCTGCCCTATAAAAAGACTTATAACGATCACAGTCCCTGTGAAGTATCAACCTGTCAATATATTTGACGAAAACGGGATTGATGTCACGGCATCGTGCCAATTTTCTTGGTCATCCGATTCCGTATGTTGGACCAATTTTGTATCATATGAGCAGTACACACGGATGGCTTCCAATATCGAAACCGATTATTTTCTCCGTATATTGATTACCACCGGTTTCTCAAAACTTGCATTGGATAATACGATAGTGGATTGCTATACGATATGCTTGTACAATGAGAACCCGTACCTCATGGATCTTTGCGTAAATCAAACAGTTGACTTTTACGCCAACCTTGATTGTGCGCTTCAAATGTATCAGCAGATGTCGGATCTGATTTGTTGTACCATCGGTATCCCATGTTATTACTTCCGCGTTATGCCGGATCAAAGTACAGCGGATTATACATTTAAGGAGTATCTGCTTCATAACGTGGTGGATATGAAACATCTTAAACTCGTATGTCAGGATGGATCAATGCCATCATCAAAACCTCAAATGACCGAGTTTGATTTTGATTGGGAAACCGATTGGGAGGTTGAGATGTCCAAATCAGCATTTGCAAAGGCATTTGGTGACACTGCCTTTCCAAAACAGCGCGATCTTATATGGATTCCACTGATGGGACGTATGTGGGAGGTCAATTCCGCATATGATGAGAAGAACGAGGCATTTATGTGGCGTCCGGTAACATGGAAGCTCGGATTGGTCAAGTGGAACGATAAAACCAACGTAAACCAAGGGGATTTCGCAGACATTATTGATTCTTGGGCGATCAATCGGATGGAGAATTTTATGGATCGTGAACGTGAGGAACAAGAACACCAATCCGGAGTCAATCAAATTGATGCACCATTATTCAGTGGTGATAATTTGTATATGACGTTTTTGGAGGATGCAATTAGAACCGGCGTTACTGTTTCCGAGAAAAATAACGTATCCAAGACCCAACTCAATCATAATGCGGTGATCGTCACCCGGAACATGTACCGTTTTGCAAACGGTGATTCCATCGTGAAATATAACAAGACCACATGTGGTGATCATGGCACTCTTATGTTCCTCATAGATACCTCAAACAACCAATATATCAATAATTGTTTTGAAAACGATGCGATGGTTGAATACAAAAAGGTTCTTTTCAAGGCCGGCCACATTGAGGTACTATTAAGAATAACAAGGACTTACGATAGGAGATTTGGATGGTCATATAAATACTACGTTTCATTTAATGGTATGGAATGCGAATTACATGACCCCAATAATCCTCCGGGAGTATCCGTATATACTGGTATTTATGAAGTTCAATGCCGCTGGAATAGAAGTAATTTCACCACGGAGATGAATGTCATACCTTATATCCAAACCATACCGGCCGGCACGCCTCCGTATTCAGTCCGCCCGGAAATGCATATTTTGGACTTTACCAATCCGGTATGTACAATGACCTCAAATTATAACAATGATTTCATTCAGGAACAACCGGTAAGCATCATTCTATCTCCAGCTCCGGTCGGTATCTCCAACGTCAAGCTATTTGATGCGGCACTTTCCGATAATGAAATGGCAAAGGAATCCATCAAATACACCACAACAGATCCAAGGTGTGTTATAAATGATGTAGCCCGTCCGCTTGTCGAAGATACCGGTTATAATGTTAGATAACAATTATTTTCAATATTTTGTTAAGTTTCTTCCAATGATGTTTATATATACCCGAACCTAATAGGAAAGGGGTATAAAATGGAAGAAACAACACAATTCACTACATCCAAAGGCGACATCCTGATTATCACCAAGGATGGTTTGGGTAGGGATTTTCGATTCAAACTTCTCACTACTGATGGCGGTGGAAAAGATGCCCATATGCTTTGCAACGGCGAACTGGAATCCGCTTTTGAAAGCCACAAGCAGGCCATCCAAGCCGCATATCAAGAGTATTTGGACTCAATTAACTAACCGGACAAAAATAGCGAAAAATGAAAAATATCGATCTTAACAGCCTAACAAAAGCCGAACTCATCCAAGGCATCATCAACCTGACAAATAAGTATAACGAATGCATCAAGTCACGTGGCTTTTTGAACATTCACAAGGTTCCATCGGCTAACACGCTTCGTACAAAGTCCCGTGAAGTGGTCGAGGAGAGTTTTACCCATGCTTGGGATTGGCTCCGTGAGGAGATCCGCGCCTATTACAACGTGCTGGATGTGGAGGTCGACAAATCCGCCATTGATGACCTCAAGGCAAGAATCGAAAAGGATGTTGAGGAAAACTACAAGGCGTACCGAGCCGGCACTGACAGTGGTATTGCGGAAATCACCGAACTTATCCACAATTACATCATCAACTGCGGTATCCTCAACGTATTCCCGGATATTAACCTCGAGGATGTCGCCATCGTTTCCGTTTCGGATGAATGCGTGAATATCAAACTGAAGAAATGTTTTGGCGGTGAGATCAACTATTACCACCGCAACAGCAGGCTTTCGTCCATAACCGATAATGAAACCAAGAAGATCGATGAGATCAACTTTGGCACCATCGGTGCATTCGACTTGGATTCCGAACGTGGTCGTCAACAGCTTTTCCTGATGAATCTGTTGAGCCATATCGGTTGCAACCAGGAGATCCGTACCAAAATGAACGGAATCCTCGAAGGTCTCCGTGACATGAACCTCACTCGTATCCGCACAAACCATAAACTTCAAGACAGTATGGTTGATGGCATTGACGAGATCGTGGCCCCATACATCAACAGCGTGGCCACTGGTGAGTTCCTGTGGAAGCCATCCAAGACCGAATAAATTCAAATTTTGCGCGGTTTTATGCGATTTAACGGCCGTTTAAGCTTACCCCCGAATAACTATATATGGGATGATGAAATGGCCGTTAAATCGCGTTTTTGAATACATATATTATTACAATTAAACTCGCACATATGTCTCAAGGACAAAAAATAATCATACATGAATACGGGACGGAGAAACAATTATGTCCTCCGGTACATGGATTTGCACTTCCGAGACCCGGCGATCTATATACCATTTTCGATGAAAAAACGGGTACCTACACCCACTGCGAGGTTATCAACGTATCTCACGGATCGAGCACCAAAACCAATTCAATGATATCGGTATTGCACGTTAAGGTCTTGGATAGCCTCTCGATGGAAAATAAACCAAATTAATATGAATGATCAATTACATATAGTTGCATTAAGTGATACCCATGGCAGGCTAAAGGCCACATACATCCCCAAATGCGATGTTGTCACGATATCCGGCGACTTTTCGGCTTTAAGGAATGATCGTCAGGTGGCGTATAATGGGCCATTATGCAACTGGATTGTCAACAAATTTATCCCATGGCTTGTGAGTTTGCCTTGTGAAAGGGTCATATTCATCCCAGGAAACCATGATTTTATCACGGAGCAAGGATGGTTTGAACAATGGTTCAATGAGAAACTCAAGGCCTTGGATGAATACTACCTTGGCGCTGGTGAAGACAATAAGCCATCCAAAAAGATTGTGTATTTGTGTTACAACACCTATGAATATAAAGGTTACACATTTTACGGATGCCCGGCTACAGATATGATGAGGTGGGCATGGCCTTCCAATAACGACTATACCAAATACAAAGCACCTTCGGGTACGGACATTATGTTAGTCCATCAGGCGCCGGATTGGATGGAATTAGGTACATCCCATTTCAATGATGGATATGTGGAGAATTTTGGCAGCAATTTGCTCCTCAATGCATTGGCTGATAACCCAAAGGATCTTCCAAAGTTGCTTCTTTGTGGCCACATTCATTCCGGCAACCACCTACCTATCATATACGATTTGATGGATGAGGATGGGAAGAAGCACTCCTGCATGATGGCCAACGTATCGACCAAAAACGAAAGTTATGCGGAGTATTTCCATTGTAGAAATTTTGTATTGATACCGGTCGATGATCAAACCTATATTGAAACTTGGGTATCCCCAAGGGAAGGCCCGAGCGAAATTGAGGAATATAATCGCCGAGAACGTTTCATCCTCTAAAAAATGATTGCAAATTACATATTTTATTAACAGAAATAAATTCAAACAGCATGAATAGGACAATTGAAAACATTCAAAAGAACATGAAAACCGTTTTTGAAGGCTACGTTAATGGCCAAAAATTCACGAACCGTGAGTTAATGAACGCATATATCGGTAAGTGCATTTCCGAGGGTTTGCCTATCACCGATCTTTCGTACTCAACAACCACCCAGTACAAGGAACCTGCCCCTGAAAACCGTCAATTCGACAACCGTCCCGGCCGTGACGCCATCCGTCAAGCCCAAAAGGAAATCAGTTGGGTCACCTACACCAACAACCTCAACCAGCGCGTTCCAAAACCATACGACAACGTCATTGGTTACGTGGTACCTTTCGTCCGTGAGGAAATCACCATCAACGAGTCAAACGCCGAGTTTATCATCAACGACTTCAGGGCCCGCCTTAACGACCGCTTGGCATTCCTTGAGAATTATGTGTTCTCACAGATCCGTACATGGAAGTATGATGAGAATCAGGTCAACCAGTGGCTCGATCTCCTCACCAGTTCATTCCAACACAAGCTTGAGTGGGCCAACAACCGCGTCACCCTTATCGAGAATTTCTTGAATGATGGTGATCCGTTCATCACTTCACATATCGATCAAACGGCACTTCGTGGTTTCCATGAGATCTACGCCGAAACCGCCGGATTCTGCAGTGCAGTCATTGACATCATTGCAGAACTCAAGTGCGACCTGCAGTAATCTCCGGGATATACGATCCGATACAAAACCCGCCGCGGCGGGTTTTTTTATGCCTTTATGGTCTCAAAAATTACGACTACCAAGGAAAAAAACGTACAAAAAACCATATATTTATAAAAGTATTAAATGTATGAAGCACGATAAGCAATGGAATCCATCGGAGCATCATAACAAAGGATACGCTCCATATCAAAGGCATAAACTTAAAGCATCAAATTGGGTAACCCCGGAAGAAGCCGCAATGATTAGCAAACGCTGCAATAAATGGTGTCATAATGGTATTTGGGGACGCGAGCCGGATTGGAATCTTGAAAGGAAACTCATAAATAAGTATGTTGATAAACCATACGATGTGTTTATCAAAGCATGGCATGAGAGAACCAAACAACTTCGCAAACAAGGTGTACTTTTGGAATTAAGATGTATCAAGCCAACATTGACGGATAGCCCCTCCACTTGGGATGAATTTTATGTGGATACGGAAGGCATTATCCGTAAAAACGATAATTATAGATGGAGGTTCAATAGAAACAAAAAACCCATTAAAGTAGTAGAAAAAGAAGTGGTCAAATATCATCTTGACGATAAGATTTATAGTAAGAATTGGTGTACGCCAACGCCATTTCATATGATTCTTTCCATTTTGAGCCATTATCTTTCCGTAACGGATTATAACGACATTCTTGATGGTGGTATCTCCAAGGAGAAATTCGACCGACTTGTTCAAAGTTCAATGCACAGCGGAATTAACTATGCAATTGATAAGTTTGCCCGTAATCACAACAAGGAGTTAGGTAAAAACAACCCACGGTTTTACATGGGATCACCGGGATACTGTAGATACGATTGTTTTAATGACTTATTTGTTGCGGATTATAGTGAATCCGTATATAGATACATATATCCGGGAACGCCGGAATATTCACAAATCGTTGCCGAGAGGAATGATGCTTCCAATAAAGCCCGTCGTGAATACAAAAAGCAAATGGATGATTACCGGGCTGGTCTTTTGCATAATATCGAGGCAAACCGTAAGGCCAAGGAGGATGAGATAAACCGCCAAAAAATCATCAAGCACGGCTTTGACGAAAACGAATCTTTCCGCGGGGAGGAATATCATGGCAAAAAACATAAAAGACGCAAGATGGCCATCGATGCCTGATGTTAAGATTTGACCTGTTTTTGTTATATATACATGTAAATTATAAAATACCTGAATATGAATATCGGATTGGAAATACTATCGCTTGTATGCATTGCAATAGCGCTGGTGTACAACATATTCCACACGGTGGATATGATAGATTTAAAGCGATACACAAAGTGGAATACGCTGTGGGCGCTTGTAATCACCTGTTGCCTTGCGATAGCATTTGCAATTGGCATATGTAAACTCTTTTAACAATTAAGACCATGAATAACGCAAATGAAATGATTTTTCCGGGAAACCTCAAGGTTTTCGCACAGACTGTCGAGCAGGAGGTATACGGCCAGCTATATCGTTTGTTGAGCTTGGATGCCTTCCGTGACGCAAAGATCCGTATCATGCCGGATACCCATGCCGGTATGGGTTGCGTGATTGGATTCACTGCCGCCTTGGGCGATAAGGTTGTCCCTAACCTCGTTGGGGTGGACATCGGATGCGGTATGTTCGTCCAAAACCTTGGACAAATAGACATTGATCTTCCGGCACTGGATAAATTTATCCGTGAGCATATTCCGTCCGGAAGCGGAGTCAATGAAATACAAGGAACCCGCGTTGAATTTCCGGAGCTGAAAGATATGCGGATGTACAAGAACCTCCGTAATATCGATCACTTACAGTCTTCGATTGGTTCCTTGGGTGGCGGAAACCACTTCATTGAACTTGACCGCGACTCGAATGGTAACGTATACCTTGTTATCCATACGGGAAGCCGTAACCTTGGACAGCAGGTGTGTAAGCACTATCAAAAACTCGCTGTGGATCAATGCAATAAGCACTCTGCGGATATCAAGCGTGAGATCAATTCCGCCATCGAGCAGCTCAAGGTGGAAGGCCGTCAAAAGGAATCATCGCGAGTTATCTCGGAAATCAAGGCAAAATACGGACGTATTGATAAGGTTCCGGCGGATTTGTGTTACCTCACCGGCGAACTCCGTGACGACTACCTCCACGATATGAAGATTTGTCAGGAGTTTGCCCGCCGTAACCGCGAGGAAATCGCCCGCCGTATCTTCCGTCACATCAAATGGAGTGGCAAGTGGGGATTCCACACCATCCACAATTACATCGATTTCACGGATAAGATCATCCGTAAGGGTGCTATCCGTTGTAATCAGGGTGAGATGGTCATTATCCCGTTGAATATGCGTGACGGATCGATCCTTGCCATTGGTAAAGGTAACGAGGATTGGAACTTTTCCGGCCCTCATGGCGCTGGTCGTTTGATGTCCCGTTCCGCTGCCAAGGAGTCAATCTCAATGAAAGACTTTAGGGCTTCGATGGAAGGTATCTACACCACATCGGTCAACAAAAACACCTTGGACGAATCCCCGATGGCATACAAAAACGCCAACGAAATCGTGGAGGCCATTCGAGATACTGTTGATGTAATTGAGGTGATCAAGCCCATTTACAACTTCAAGGCCAGTGAGACTGATGAGGATTATAACCGCCAAAAATAACCAGCCATTGTATGAAAACGTATCAACCTCACATACATGATTTTGGATACAAGTTGGGGGCTACCGATGAATTTCGGGAGGCCCTCAAGTCGTTAGGCTTCAAGTTCGTTGCTCCAACGGTAAACCGAGGATGTCACTGGGGTATGGTATACTTCTTCAATGAAGATCTTGAATTGGCTAAATCCTTGATAGACCCATCGGATAAACATTTCCGTATTGACACGGAAACCCGGTATTTCTATGTATCTCCGTACCGGGCGGATCCGGATTCTTCCCATTGGGGATTCTCGATCTCCTCAAATAAGCCACGGGTTTACAAATCCGTGACCCGGAAAAAACGAGGCCCATATCATAAAAAAGGTAAATAATTCTAAAACATAAACATCATGATTATCGTAATAGGTAAAGAAGACCGCGCTAAAATGCTGGACGCACAGGCGTATGTACATCAGTACGGAAAACTCATGCTCCAAGAACAATGGACAAGTCGGGATTCGGCAAAAATCATAGATGCCGACTGCCAAAAGATAGCCAACCGTATCCTCAAGGCACTCGGAAAAAAATTTCGTCATGAATAATGGAAATACGTCAACAAAAACCGCACACTAAAGAATGTGCCTATGACGGATTCGGTAACAAACTCCATGTAGGTGATAAGGTTGCATTTGCCGCCAGCCGGTGGACTGGTGATTACATAATGTATATCGGTATTGTCCGTGGATGGTCGGAAAAGATGCTCCGGATTGAAGGACTTTCCGGTGCAACCAATTCCGACAAGCCCGCCGGTATGGAATATACCCCGATCATCGGACGGATTTCCAACCGCAAGCCGGATAAGTGTTTGAAAATTTCCGGCGGAACGCCTACCCTGGACGAAGGATTTATCAAGTTTAAGGAAAGTCAATCATAAATAACAAACTCATGAAAAACGATAAGTATAGAGGATATATTGTTGAGGATGACCGTGATGGTGATTCGGACAATTTTCACAGAAATGTCATTAAACGTCCTGATGGTACAGTGGTAAGGGATGGTGTGTATGATTATTGCCTGATGCATGTCATTAACAGCCTCCCGGATTTAACTGCGGAACCGGATACGCTGGAGGTCAAATTTAATTGGAAACACTCATCCAACAAGCCGGCCGACCATTTACCACTTGTATGTATGACAAATAAGGGTAGTATTATGACCCTTAAAGCATCAGGTGATGAAAGAACGTGGAAAGAACACTATGTAAGAAAATACAATATCAAATACTGGGCGTACCAGCATGAAATAAACGTATAAAAATATGTCAAAAGAACAATGGATAAATATTAAGGATACCCAGCCGGAAGACGGTCAACGAGTCCTTACATGGAATAATAAATTCTGTGAAGAGCGTATTCAAGTTTTTAACAAGGAGTATCAGTGTTGGGATACCGAGGATGCTGATGATTTTGAGTACGCATTGGGTGAATCGTTGAATAATGGAAAATTAATTATCGAACATTGGCAACCACTCCCGGGAAAACCGGAGTAATAAATACATGTATTATGAGCTTTAAAAATTTATTTAAGGCGTTTTGTGTAACTGTCCTACAGTTTGTACT
>Ga0310786_10007584_pt1 | contig 14126 bp, 28 predicted proteins | sample AusTroGonzalo_MG_FD_203881 | JGI IMG/M metagenome (GOLD analysis project Ga0310786, IMG submission 203881) | Bovine rumen microbial communities from tropical cattle in Woodstock, Queensland, Australia - Gonzalo_03 (v2) (version 2) | ecosystem: Host-associated > Mammals > Digestive system >... | reverse complement strand
CATCATTAACCGCACGAAATAATGGACCTCTTCACCCTCATACGCACCGCAAACGAAGCAGGAGCAGCGGCCGCCCTGGAGAAGGCCGGCATCACCTCCGGCGAGATCACCCAGAAGGAAGCCACCCGCATCTACGGCACCTACTTCACCCAGGCGGTGAGCGCCGGAAGGCTCCACCCCGTGCGCCACGGATCGGCCCGCAACTCCGCAAAGTATTTCAGGGTGACGGACATCCTAAACCTCCGCACCGCAGACGAAGCCGCGGCCCTTATGATTGACATCAACTCAACCCACAAAGCTATATGAAAAAGTTTTTAACAATTCTCTTTGCAGTCGTAGGCTTCTGCCTCCTGCTCGGTGAGGGTGACACCTTCACCACCTCGCTCGCCATCAAGGGCGCAGCGGTCCTTTGTCTAATCATTGCCGGAGCCATCGAAGGCGCCAGCGCAAAAGAGGGGAGGGCATAACGATGGAGAACTACGACAACACCTTCGGCCCGATGGACCCGAACTTCTCCGCAGTATGGGACGCGGCGATGGCTGCACGCCAGGAAATAGCCGAGGCCCTGAAGGCGGTCCCCTACGCAAACAGCGGCATCGACCATTGCCTTCTCCAGATTGGTGACAAGGTGAACTTCTCGGCCTATATCGTAGGCCGCAGCACCCTCTTCGGCGGTGACATCCACGAGAAGGCCAAGGACTACGGCGGCAAGGGTGACTGCACCGTTGAGGACATCAAGGCCTGCACCGCCCGCGTGATACGCGCCCTCAAACTGAAGACCCGCAAGGGACGCATCAATGAACTCCGCGAGGAGCTCCGCAAACTTGAGGAGGAGGGCGCATAATGGAAAACAAGAACTACTCCTTCCTGGTGCTGAACAACATCAACTGCAAGGCACACATCGAGAAGAAGAACGGCCTCTCGTATTTGTCCTGGGCGTGGGCCTGGGCCGAGGTCAAGAAGGTCTACCCCCGCGCCACCTACACGATCTACGAGAACAAGGACGGGTGGAACTACCACACCGACGGGCGCACCGCCTGGGTGAAGACCGGCGTCACCATCGAGGGCATCGAGCACATCGAGGACCTTCCCGTGATGGATAACCGCAACAACTCCATACCCCTGGAGAAGGTCACCTCCACGGACGTGAACAAAGCCATCCAGCGCAGCCTGACGAAGGCCTGCGCCCGCCACGGCCTCGGTCTCTATGTGTACGCGGGTGAGGATCTCCCGGAGGATATGACCGCAGTCGTACCGGCCGCCTACCGCCCCTGCGACGAGGCGATGTACCGCAAGTTCGTTGAGGCGGAAGCCCGCGGCCAGCTCACACCGAAGGGGCGCACCGCCCTGGAGGCCTGGGCGAATATGACCAACGCAGGCGCCGAGGAGCTCCGGCAGTTCAACAACGATGTCATCGAGTACCGCATAAATAACTCGATCTAATGCGCTGGCACTTTGTCATAACAAGCGAGATGAGAGAGCTCGGCCTGAAGGGCAACGAGCTCCTCGTCTTCGCCGTGGTCCACGGTTACTCCGCCAACGGTGAGGGCTGCTACTACGGCAGCATCTCCTATCTGGCCGAGCTTGTGGGCGTCCACTACAACACCGCGCAGACCATCCTGAAGAGCCTCGTCGAGCGGGGCTTCATCCGCAAGGAGGAGCAGGTCATCAGCGGCGTGAAGTTCTGCCACTACCAGGTGGCAAAAATTGTGGACCCTCCCCAAAATTTGGGGACCCCCTCCACAAAAATTGGGGATAATAATAAATTATATAATAAATATATATCCCCCCAGTCTCCTAACGGAGACAACCCCCCAAAGGGGGCGAAGTCGTCCCCCTCTCTCATTTTACAAAAATATTTGGATCTGGGCTGCGACCCTTCCACCCTCCAGGACTGGAAAGCGGCAAGGAAGGGCGCACCCATAACCCAGGCAGTCCTCGACGGTATGCAACGCGAAGCGCAGAAGGCCGGGATCTCACTCGCAGAAGCCGTCCGCATCTGCGCCGAGAACTCCTGGAGAGGCTTCCGGGCAGACTACCTCCACAAGGCACACGCACCCGCACAAGAAAAGCGCAAGCGGTCACCCTGGGAAGGGATGGAGCAAGTGGCCGCATCACTCTGGGGCACCGACCCCTTCGGCAACCCGCTCCCGCCTGAAGAGATCGAAAGGAGGAAGAGACTATGAGCAAGGCCCTGACGACAAAACTCCCGCCCGCCGTGGTCTCGCTGATCGCGGTCCCGCCCCGCACCGTCACCTTCGTGGACATACGCAGGGACACTGCCACCTATCCCCGCATCGACGCGGTGCCCACCGAGGTGGCCGTCGCAGCTCTCACCCAGATCATCTACCGCGCAGCCTTCAACGCAGCGCCCGGCACCTTCTCCGACACCGGCAAGGACAGCCAGCTCGCCACGATGGCCGCCGAGCTCTACGACATCCTCCTGGAAAACTACGACGGGCTCGGCACGCACCTCCTCTCCTTCGCGGAGATCGCCAGGGTCCTCCGGGCGGCTTCCGTCAAGCGGGACCTCTACGGCATATCCGTCCGCAGTATGTATGACGCGATCCTCGACTACTGCGAGGGAGAAGGCCGGAAGGCCTCCCAGATCATCAGGGCGGAAAGGTACGGCAACGCACCCACACACCGCCCCGCTCTGCCCTCCAGCGCCGAGGTCAACGAACTCGCAAAACAAATCGAAACACTAACCAAAAAACACAAAGCTTTATGAACGAAAACCAAAACACCCTGACACTCTTCCAGCTCTCCGCAGAGATGGCAGCCATCGAGGCAGCCCTCATCGAAAACGGAGGAGAGCTGACCCCCGAACTTGAGACCGCAATGGCCGAGACCTCCGAAGGGCTCCAGCGCAAGGCGGACGGCTACGGCATCCTCCTCGCCAAGTTCGCAGCGGTCTCCGACGCCTGCAAGGCCGAGATCGACCGCATCCAGAACATCAAGAAGACCGCCGACAACTCCGTCAAGCGCATCAAGGGCCACCTCGCCGAGACGATGCGCGCCTTCGAGATGAAGCACCTCGACGGTGAGACGCACAAGTTCACCCTCACCCAGAGCACCGGCACCGTCATCGACGAGGACGCGGTGCTCCGTCCCTACGAGGAGAAGATCGCCAAGTTCCAGGACACCCTCCCCGCCTGGCTGACCGTCAAGGCCAGCATCTCCAAGACCGCCCTGAAGGATGCCTTCAAAGACTCCGAGGTGAAGCCGGAGGGCGTGGACTTCGTAGATAACTATACCGTGCGAGTACGATGAAAACGACCAAGCCCAACGCCAAGCGCTACATCTGGGCCGAGCTCACAGCCGGCAGATCCGTCACCCACCTCTCGGTCCTCCACGCCATCGGCAGCATCAAATGCCAGCAGCGCATCTTCGACCTCCGCAGGGAGCTGGAGCGCAACAACTCCTCCTTCGAGATCGTCACTACGATGGTGCCCGACAGCAACGGCGGCACCTACGCCAAATACTCACTACGCAGGAGGATGCAGTCGTGACACTCACCGAGCTCGCCCTCACGATAAAGCGGATGCGCGACCTCCAGGAGCTCTCCCGCAAGGCGCCGCAGTCCCAGGAACGCAGGACCGCCGCAGCCCGCTATGAGCTGCGCATCGACAACCTCATCCGCCTCATCCTCGCAGACGAGGACTCCAACAATATCCACCTACCCTTCAAGTAATTCAACATTATGGCAACAATCACTGGACAAATCAACCTCTTAAAGCTCAAGAACGCCCGCAGAGTGCAGGACGGAAACATCAAGGGCATCTTCATCCCCATCTACGACAACCCCGCAATCTTCGCGGAAGGCCGCGGCGCTTACCTCAACATCCGCATCGTGGAGAAGGAATCCGAGTACAACGGCAAGAAGTTCTCCCACTTCATCGCAGCGGATCTCCCGAAGGAGAAGCGCGAGGAGCTCCGCGAGCAGCTGGACGACGACGACTTCCGTGCGGTCACTCCCATCCTCGGCAACGCCAACGCCTGGGAGAGCAACCGCCATAATAACGAATACGAGCAGACCCGTCTCACCGAGCCGGAGAGCCTCAACCCTCAACCCACCGACCTCCCCTTCTAAATGGCTCACGAGTTCACAGCCTGCGAGATCTTCGGCACCCGCTACTCCGCACTCGGAAAGCGCATCGAGACCAGCCTGCCGCACGGCGAGTGCGACAACGCCCGCACCATCACCTCCGAGATGGACATCTTCCAGCTCTGCGACCACCTCGGCCTGGAGCTGGAGGACGAGGAGGCCGAGCTCGACTACCTCATCGAAAACCGCAAGCAATACTACAACACCCACAGCTATATGGAAAAGCACGCAATAGCAGAAGCACACGACGGCCCCGTCTTCAGGGGCGACACACTCTACCGCCAGAGCAACGGCGAGAAATGGACCGTCCAGGAGGACGGCTCCCTGAAGAGCGCCGCCGGCAAGGTCATCAAGGAGCCGCAGTATGGCGGCTACATCCATTTCTACCCCGGCAAGGGAGTGCGGGGACCGCTCCTCCCTCCGGGAAACGGCAAGCGCAACAAAAATCCACGTCTCAATAATGGCCCTGGGAAGCCCGTGACCGATAAGTCACAATCGGGGACCCCTGCTCCGGCAATCACCCTGCCGGGGCAGGCCAACCCCCTCGTCTCCGGCCCCTGCACGATGCGCACCCCGGAGGAGGCCGCAAAGGCCGCAGCCTTCGCAAGGGAGCAGGTGCGCAAAGCCGCCCTCAAGGCAGCCGAGGAGGAGAAGCAGATCGTGAAGGAGCACTACCAGGAAAAAGAAGAAGAAGCAAAGCGAGAGGTGGCGAATTTCCTCCAGCGCCGCTTCATCCACTTCTGCGAAGATGTGGCGGCAGGGCGTGGCGAAGCTCCAGAGGTCTGCGAGTTTCGCAAATACGCATCAAAGGAGATCCTCGCATACATCCCGCACGATATGCTACTCCAGGAACTACGGGGCAGGGGAAAAGACACGCCGAGCGGGAAACTCCTCCAGGCTTACACCGACAAGGACCTCGCCGAGGAAATGGAGCACCGCGACGGGTTATTCGGGCGGCTCATCGTTCACGCCCTAAAAAAGACAACCGACGCAGACCTCGCAGAGGAGCTCCGCCGCCGTGGCTACGAGGTCACCGCCACCAAGCGCATCGAGTTATGATACCAATCAGCAACAGCGACTACCACACCGCCAGGAGGCTGCTCCGCCACCTCGCCACCACAAAGGGTCAAACCCTGCGGGAGGAGAACGCCGCAAGGCAGGCAGGGCAGCTCCTGCGCAAGTGGGAGCGCAAAGACGGGAATTGCGTCGTAACCTTCAAAACAAAAGAACTATGACTGAAACGCAAGCAGACGGTTACAAGATTTGTTACAGCGCAGGACAAGATAAGACGCTCGACGGATTAAACCGCTTTCTCGACAAATGGCTCGACCACGCAGAGCGCGGTATGAAGGTGGGAAACGTCGCATACTTTCAAGGGCAAGTCGCGCTGATCGTCGAGCTGTGGGACTGGATAAGCAAACAACGCGGAACACTAAACACTGAACTATGAAAATACTCACCTACAACGTCCGCACCTGGCTGCGCGACCCCTCGGAGTGGAAACAACGCGCCGACAATATCCGCGCCACCATCGCGGCCGAGGCCCCCGATGTCATCTTCATCCAGGAGGGCCTCTTCCCGATGACGAGGCGCTGCATCCCCGATGGCTACTTCTGCGCCACGAAGTGCAGCATCTCCCACCACATCTACATCCGCAAAGGGTACGCCGAGGTGGAGCACTCCGCCTGGCACCTCCGCTGGTGCCTCGCACGCATACGCCTGAAGAACGCCGCCCGCTTCAACCTCGTCTGCGTCCACACCCGCTGGGAGGAGCGCATCTACAAGGCCACCTGCGAGGAGATCCGCAGCCTCAAGAGCCACGGAGCCACCACCGTAGCCGGGGGCGATTGGAACAACGAGCCCGCCACCATACGCCCGGAGATCTGGCCCTTCTCCGTGTACGCCACCGATAGGCTGACCTTCTGCAATTGGGAAGGCAAGGGCACCGGCAACCTCGACTTCTTCGCTGGCGAGGGCCTGGGCGCATACACCGTCCGCCTCGCAGGGGGCGGAGACTTTACTGATAGTGACCATCTTCCCGTGGTCCTCGAATTACCCTAAACCGACAACGATATGAACAAGAAAACAAGCAACGCAATGAAGGCGGCGAAGGAGCCCACCCCGGAGCAGCTCGCCGCAGAGAAGGCACGGGTCCTCCGGCAGAAGCTGATGGCCATCGCAGAGGGCATCTACATCCAGCTCGCAGGCAACAGCGCCTTCGCAGACAAGACACCCGAACTCCTGGAGAAGCGCGCCATCGAACTCGCGGAGCGATGGATGGCCACCTTCTACGGCCTCGTCAAAAAAGAGGAGAAGGCGGACTGATGCTCTACATCGGCATCGACTGCGGACGGTCCACCGGCTTCGCGGCCTGGGAGAGTGAGTGCAAGGCCTTCGACGCCATCGCCACCCTGCCCATCCACGAGGCCCTGGACCGCGTGCGCCGTCTCCACAAGGTTTACGGGGACGACCTCTGCGTCGTCTTCGAGGATGCACGCCAGCGCAAGTGGCTCCCCCGCGAGAAGAACGCCGCGCAATACCGCGGACGCCTTCAGGGCGCAGGGAGTGTAAAGCGGGACGCAACCATCTGGGAGGACTTCTGCAAGGACCTCGGCATCCGCTACGAGGCGAAGGCACCGACGAAGGGTCTTACCAAGTGGACCGCCGAGACCTTCCGCAAGGTCACCGGCTGGGAGCAGCGCACCAGCAACCACGCCAGGGACGCCGCCCTGCTGGTCTTCGGCAGAAACTGAAAGGCCCCGCAGCCGTATTTTGAAAAAACGCCGTGGACGCGAGGCAGATCATCGGAGAGGTGGCGAAGGCTCGCCAGGTGGAGCGGATCGTCCGCGCCATCGTCTGCCACGACAACCTCACACCGACGGAGCAGGACGGGTGCCAGCTCATCTACGAGTACCTCCTGCTCTACGACCCTGACCGCATCCGCGAGCTCTGGGACAAGGGGCAGCTCGGCTTCTTCATCTACGGCATCGCCCGCAGGCAATTTTTGAGCAACGACAGCCGGCACTACCGCGAGCACCGGCGCTTCACTTTGAACAATGACGGAGAAGGAAACATATAAGCCAGACTACCGCGAGATCCGCAAGGACTACGCCTTCAGCACCACCGACGAGGGGGACTGCCGGCTCCTGAAGTGGGTCATCGACAACAAGCTCACCGAGCCGGAGAGGGTCACCATCATCCTCTACGCGGAGCTCGGCAACCTCCGGGCGCTGGTGCCCTACCTGGGTGTGTCCCTCACCACCGTCCACAAGACCGTCAAGCGCGTGCAGGGCAAGATACGCACGGAGCTGGCGAAGGCGCTGAAGGAGGGCCTCCAGGTATGACCGCCTGCGACCTCCACCCCGGCGTCTGGTACCGCTACCACGGGGAGCCCGCCCTCTACCTGGGGATGGCCCGCCGTCAATTCGTTTTCGAGATTAACACCGCCGCCGGAGTGCTCCGCGTCCGCGTGAGCGCCCGGCAGCTCAAAGAAATTACAACACTATGACCTACAACGACACACAATTTGCGACCCTTTCGCAGTACGACCAGAACTTCTTCTACGCCGTGAGGACGCGCACCTCCGGCCCCGGCATCACCTTCTCCGCCGTGGAGGAGATCGCCGCCATCCACCGCGAGGCCACGGGCAGCAAGATCCGCCCGCAGGCCCGCTGCTCCTCCTGCATCGTGAGGGTGCTCCGCGTGGTGGCTTCCTACTATTTCGCAGACAAGGACGAGAGGGCCGCTCTCGCAGCGGAGAGGGCCGCCAAATCCCACGAAGTGGCTGCGGTTGAGAAGAAGGCCGCACCGAAGAAAAAGACCGTCAAAACCGCTAAAAAAGCCGAAAAATGAAAATAGAGAAAATCAAGTGCAGCCAGCTCTCCGCGAACACCGGCCAGGTGGAGGGCCTGCCGAAGAATCCGCGACAATGGACGCGCAGCGACCTGGAGCGACTTGCCAGGAGTTTGAAGGAGACGCCGGAGCTCTTCGAGGCCCGTCCCTGCCTTGTGTACCCGCACGAGGGGAAATACATCATCCTCGGCGGGAATATGCGCTTCGCAGCGGCGAAGGAGAACGGGGCGAAGGAGGTGCCCTGCATCGTCTTCCCGCCTGACACTCCTGCGGAGAAGCTGCGGGAGATCGTCATCAAGGACAACGGCGCCTTCGGCTCCTGGGACTTCGACGACCTCGCCAACGAGTGGGACGACCTCCCGCTTGTGGAGTTCGGTGTCCCCGTCTGGGATGGCGACATAGCGACGGCTGGCGGCCTTGATTTTGACAAAGAAATTCAGGAGGATGAGTTCGACGAGGATACCGCCCCTATCGAGGCCCGCTGCAAGCTGGGAGAGATATGGCAACTCGGCGAACATCGTTTAATGTGCGGCGACTCCACTCTGGCCGAGGATGTTGCCAAGCTGATGGGAGAAGAGAGGGCGGATATGATTTTCACCGACCCTCCCTATGGCGTAAGTTATGCCGAGAAAAACGAGTTTCTCAATGCGCTGGGGACAGGCCATCGGCTTACCCAGCGCATTGAGAACGATGACCACTCGCCCGAAGAGATGTATGAATTTTGGTGCAAAGCCTTCGCCAATCTCTACACCTTCTCGAAGGAGAAGATGGCCTACTACATAACCGCCCCGCAAGGAGGAGACCTACTCCTACTACTACTACTACAAGCGATCCGGGATAGCGGTTTTATGCTCAAGCACCAGCTTGTCTGGAATAAGAACAACCACGTCCTCGGTCGCTGCGACTACAACTACAAGCACGAGCCAATCATCTACGGCTGGAAGATTGGAGGCACGCACACCTTCTACGGCGGCGGAGCCTTCAAGACTTCAGTATGGGACATCGCCCGCCCCCTGCAATCCAAGCTCCACCCCACAATGAAGCCCGTCGAACTCGTGGCGAATTGCCTCAAAGATGTCACGAAGGAGGGCGACATCGTGCTTGATATTTTCGGAGGCTCTGGCACTACCATAATGGCAGCGGAGCAACTCGGAAGGAAGGCCCGCTTGATGGAGCTCGACCCGCACTACTGCGATGTGATTATTCAGCGCTGGGAGGACTTCAGCCAGCGCAAAGCAACGAAAATAGCATAACAATATGGCTACAAATTGGGACACATACCCGGAACACCTACTCGCCGAGGCTGCACGCCTTCAGGAGGAAATACGGCGGGCGAAGGGAGAAGAGAAGGAGGCACTCCGTCTCCAGCTCCGACACCTCAAGGCCTATATCAAAATGGTATAACACTATGGGAAACAATCCGAACTGCCGTGACAACCTCGTGGACCTCCGCAACCGCACAGCCGAGGAACGCGCCGCCATATCCGCACTCGGCGGCAAGGGCAAGGCAGCAGCCATCGCACGGCGCAAGACACTCCAGGAGGCCCTCGACTACCTCCTGGCGAAAGAGTACACCAACGACAAGGGCAACACCGCCACCGGCATCGAGATAGTCGCCATCGGCCTCTTCAACAAGGCCAAGCAGGGTGACACCGCCGCCATCCGCCTCCTCGCGGAGCTGGTCGGTGAAGCCGAGGCGCAGGGCGTCACGGTTATCCCGCAGATCCTCGTGAACAACCCGCAGGCCGCAGAGGACGTGCAGGCCATAATGCTGGAGGACTAAATGGCGGAGATGCGCACCACCCCCGTCTTCGACAAGCTCGCCACCGCCTGGCGGGCAAGGCCCCGCTACATCCTCGAAGAAGGGGGCACGCGCTCCGGCAAGACCTACGCCATCCTCCAGCTCCTCCACCTCTACGCAAGCACGCACGCAGGCAAGGTCATCTCCGTGGTCTCCGAGACGATGCCACACCTCCGCAGGGGAGCCATCCGAGACTTCCAGAATATCCTCGACACCCTCGGCCAATGGGACGAGAACGCCTGGGAGAAGATGTCCTCCATCTACCACTACCCCAACGGCAGCTTCATCGAGTTCTTCTCCGCGGACCAGCCGGGGAAGGTCCTCGGCCCCGCCCGCGATGTACTGCTCCTCAACGAGGCCATCAACATCCCCTGGGAGGTGGCCCGCCAGCTCTTCGTCCGTACCCGCGGCCGCATCGTCTGCGACTACAACCCCGCCCGCGCCTTCTGGGCGCACGAGGAGATCCAGCCGAGGGAGGGAGCCGTCACCCTGCGCTCCACATACCGCGACAACATCTACCTCACCCCGGAGCAGATAAAGGAGATCGAGGCCAACAAACGGGACGCCGCCTGGTGGCGCGTGTACGGCGAGGGCCTGGTGGGAGAGATAACGGGGCAGATTTACTCCTTCGAGCAGATTGACGCCCTCCCGGACAAGGCGGGGCTCCGTGAGTTCTGGGGCCTCGACTTCGGCTTCACGCACGACCCCACGGCGCTCGCCCATATCCTCGCGGACACCGGCAAGAAGGTCCTCTACTGCGAGCAGCAGATCTACCGCCCCGGCCTCCTCAACGCGGAGATCGCCGCGGAGCTGCGGCGCCTCGGCCTCCGAAGGGGCGACACCATCTACGCGGACTGCGCAGAGCCGAAGAGCATCGAGGAGATAAGGCGGGAGGGCTTCAGCATCGTCTCCGCAGACAAGGGTGCGCCCGTCCGCAGCGACCGCCTCCTCTACCAGATACAATGGCTCCGCGGCTGGGAGATCAAGGTGACGAAAGCAAGCACCGACGCCATCCGCGAACTCCGCAACTACACCTGGGCAACGGACACCGACGGCAAGCCGCTGGACCGCCCCATCGACAACTACAACCACTTCCTCGACGCCCTGCGCTATGGTGCCTGGACGCACCTCGCGGGGAACAAGGGACAATACTCCGTACATATCCGATGATTGACAGCTACGACAAACTGACCCTCGCCGCCTGGGCGCAGCTCGCCGCCCTGGAGAAGCGCGACTTCGAGGATGACATCTCCCGCCAGGTGGCGGTCCTCGCAATACTCGCCGGCAAGAGCGAGCGCGAGATCCTCAACCTCCCCCTCCCCGAATACACCGCCCTGGTGCCGAAGGCCGACTTCCTCTTCGCAGAGCCCAAGCCCTCCGCAATAGCAGCGAGGGGCCTGCGCACCCTGAAGCTTGAAGGGTGGACACTCATACCCACCACCGACATCCGCAAGCTCACCACCGCGCAGTACATCGACTTCCAGACTATGCTCTCCGCAGGCGCCACCGTGGAGCAGCTCCTCTCCTGCTTCCTCGTGCCGGAGGGCTGCACCTACTGCGAAGGCTATGATGTGGCGGAGGTCCACGCGCTTCTGGCGCGAGCGCTCACCGTCCCCGATGCCCTCGCCCTGAAGGCTTTTTTTTTGCGCAAGTTCTCGCGCTCAATGCGCAGCATCCTAACCTCCTGCAAGTGGGCGATACTGACGGCTCCGAAGGAGGTGAGGAGGGAGGCGGCGAAGATGCTGGAGACTTTCAAAGCAAGTGGGGATGGATTGACGCAGTAAGGGCGGTGAGCGATGTGACGCACGAGCGCTGGACGGAAATCTGGCGGCAGCCTATGGCCGAGACCCTCAACATCCTCGCCTACATCGCCGACAAGACGGAGAGGGAAAAGTACGAACTCGAAAAACAAATGCGAAAATATGGCAGATAATGAATTTCCGAATTTGACGGCAGCGCTGGAGGAATACGGCGCAGCCTTCCGCAATCTCTACCAGGACAAGCTCATCCTCGACGACAAGATCGCCACGGGTGAGCTCCTGAACTCCGTCTCCTACCGCGTCACCCAGAACGGCACCGTCTTCCAGGTGACCCTCTCCCTCGCCGACTATTGGAAATACATCGAGGAGGGGCGCAGGCCCGGAGGGAAGCTCCCGCCGCCCTCGGCGATCCTTTCCTGGATAATCGCCAAGCCGGTGCTCCCCCGCCCCAATGACAAGGGCAAGGTCCCCACCCCGCAGCAACTCTCCTGGGCAATAGCGAAGAGCATCCAGGTGAAGGGCATCCCCGCCAAGCCCCTGATGTTCGAGACCTCGCAGGAGATCAACGCGCACTACCGCCCCATCATCGCGGCAGCCTTCGCGGCGGACACGATGCAGCTGCTCAATCTGCGGGCGATAGACGGGGGCCTGAAACGCTGACGAAAAACGGACGGGGCAATCCTCCGTATTTTGAGAAAACCGCTAAAAAGCCCTAAAAATGGCCGTTACAAATGTTCCAATCTGGAGGGACGAATACGTGGGCCTCGGCTCCGTCTCCTCCCGCAGCTATGTCGTGAAGCTCGGAGGCGGCACGATATACGCCGGCACCGCATACGCACGCCCCGGAGAATCCGTCCCCTACGTCCTCATCAACGACATCGCCGCCCCCTACCTCTCGCAGAACGACACCTGCCTCGACGTGGAGAACGGCAACTTCTACTCCGCAGCCGACATCATCAAGACCTTCAAGATCTACGACGCCAACAACGTGCAATATGGCAACGACCTCGCCTGCTACCTCAACTGCGAGGACGACGGCCGCACCGTCAACGGCAGCAACGGAGCCCACGCCCCCATCAACTCCCGCGTGATGGACGGGATGCCCATCATCCTGACCGCCTACAACTCCTCCGTCCTCGACCACGACGGCGGCGGCACCACGAAGGTGCGCGTCCGCTACTCCACGGAGGCCACCGCCTCGCCGGTGCTTAATTGGAACGCGGCGGGCAACTACACCGTCCTCGCGGACTTCACCGGTCACCCCGGCGCGAAGTGGGTGAAGATTAACGGCTTCCAATACGACCTCGTGGAGAGCTGCGCCGCACGGTACGCCCTCTATTACGTCAACGCCTACGGCGCCTGGGACTTCCTCGTCATCGAGGGTGCAGCGCAGGAGGGCAGGCGGTACACCCGCCACGAGCTCGCGAGGGTGCATAACAACGCAGACGTGCAGTCCCGCGAGATCTGGAACTACGCCAACGAATCCCGCCGCACCTGGGTGCTCCACACCGGCTGGATAGACGAGACGGGGGCGGAGAGGATGCACCACCTCATCGGCAGCACCCTCGTCTATCTCTACGACGCGGACGGCCAGATCTTCCGCCCCGTGGTGGTCACCGACACCGAGGTGACGGTCCGCCGCTACGAGCAGGAGGGCAAGCCCGTCTCCTATGCCATAACCGTCGAGGAGGGTAGGGAGGGCCTGCGGCGATGAGGCGCAAGATTTACCTCTACTTCGGCAATGACCTGGTGGACCTGGACGACGACTCCTTCATCCTCCTGAACTGGCGGCGCGAGGACCTCGAAAGCCCCGCGGCCGTGAAGAACGCCTGGACGCAGACCGTCAAGCTCCCCGCCACCACCGTCAACGCCGTGGTCCTCGGCAACTACTACCGCCTGGACCGCATATCCTACGGCGCGGGCGGCGGCACCCGCACGCAGTTCGTGGCGCTCAAGCGCACGCCCTTCACCATCTACCACACCGACGGCACCATCATCCAGAGCGGCTACTTCAAGCTGGAGAAGGTCACCGCGCAGTCCTACGAGGTGGTCCTCTACGGAGGGCTCGGCGGCTTCATCTACTCCCTGACCTATGCGAGCAACGGCACGGACAAGCTCTCCCTCGCGGACCTCTCCTACTGCGCGGCCGGTGGCACCCCCGCAGCCGCCAACACCATCTCCATCCCTATGAGCGCCGCCACGGTGAACTCCGCCTGGGGCGCTATGCGCTACGGGGCGCCCGCAAGCGGCCAGATATACGACGTCCTCAACTTCGCGCCCGCCCTCAACGGCACCACCTACCCCTTCAAGTTCGACACCAACAAGGCGCTCCTCACCCAGGGAGCCGGCCTCCAGAAGGTGCCCAACATCAACACCCACGTGCAGAGCGGCGGCCACTACTACGACCCGCACCCGGACGACGGCGGCGGCTACTACCCCGTCCTCCTGGAGTTCGGCAACAAGCACGACGAGTGGGAGGTGCAGGACCTCCGCTGCTACTGCCAGCGCCCCGTCATCGCCCTCCGCAGCCTCATCGACGCCATACAGCGGTACGCCGCCACCGTGGGCTACACCCTCACCTTCGACAGCGGCTGGTACAACACCT
>Ga0310786_10007583_pt1 | contig 14126 bp, 21 predicted proteins | sample AusTroGonzalo_MG_FD_203881 | JGI IMG/M metagenome (GOLD analysis project Ga0310786, IMG submission 203881) | Bovine rumen microbial communities from tropical cattle in Woodstock, Queensland, Australia - Gonzalo_03 (v2) (version 2) | ecosystem: Host-associated > Mammals > Digestive system >... | reverse complement strand
AAAGAATTAAATTATTATATTATCAATAATGTAAAGGAATTTGATAAGTTTAATAATTTACTTAATAAAGTTCAAAAAGTCAATAATGAATTTATTATTTCAAAAAATGATTATAATAGTATGACTAGTATAATGAGAGCTATTTCAAATGGATTATTTAAGATTGTTGAGCCAATTTATAGTTTGCAAGATAAAGTTAAAAGTAATAGTCAAGGTGTAAATATATCTTTAGGTTCAGGTGATATAATTTCAGCATCTGAAATGATTGATTTCTTATGCGATTTTAGGTATTTTGTTTATAAAGAAATGTTATCTTTAGATACAGGTGATGTTGATATAAATAAAGTAACTCCTAAATCCGATGCAATTCAGCCGATTAAGATAGATGAGGGTATATTAAATAATTTTAAATCGATATATGCAAAACTTGCAAATTATATAGCAAAAATAAAAACATATAATAATATTAAGGTTGAGGAGTAAGTTATGGAAGATATAAAAAAAGAAGCAAGGATTAATTTGTTTAAAGAATTTGATGAAGTTGGTGACAATAACACTTGGATGGTTGGAGTAAATACTGAGACCGGTAAGCAGGAACTTCAAAAGGTTGCATCACCAAAAGATGTTTCTGTTAAAGAAGCTTTAGAAGCTGGTGGTGCTTGGGCATATAAAGAGGGTGACAACATTTATATTGATACCGGTGATACAATGCTTCATCAAGCAACTATTATTGATAGAAGAGCAAATTTAAAATATGGAATTGTTTGTCAGGGCAGTTCTATAATTCATGAAATCGATGAAGCAGATATCATAGATGTTGATGAAAATTTATTTTAATAGGAGTTGAACATGTCAGATTTGAATAAAAAACAAGCTGGTATACAAGAAATTACACAGATGATGTTTAATGTAAATTTTGCAGGTACAAATTCTAAAGAAGAATTTACAGAACTACAAAACAATATGGCTGCTATGTTAGCAGAGAAAAAATATTCTTATGGTGATATTGAGAACTATTTTATAGGTTGGGGTTATCAAGTTCCGATGATAAAACAAATTTATAAACATCTTACCGGATTAGATCCAGAGAGAGTTAGTTCAACAGATTATCTTATGAATATTCCTGGATGTATTCCTGGTTTTAATTATGGTTGGGGTGAAGGAAAAGGTAAGAAATATAAATATGTATTTATTATACAGTATAAATTAGGTTTCGGTGTGTTCGGACAGATTGATGATCTCGCAAGAGAGCTTATTCAATATACACTCGATTTAGAAGAAGCTTTTGCTGTATTGAATAGTAATGCAAAAAATGTTCAAAGTTGTAGATCTATTATAGATGTTCCTGCTAAAGATATAGCTAAAAACTTTGAAGTACCTTATTTATGTACAGATGCTCCGGTAACACAAAAGGTTATGTTCAAAGGAAGAACTGCTTCTTTAGCAAAAGATATCGATACAGTTTCAATGCAACCACATGAAGTTAGAGCAATGTTAAGAATTGCTTATGATAAAAATGAAATAACTGCACAGGAACATAAAGATTTGTATGACTATTATTTAAAAAGATATGCAGAAGAAGATGAAGCTTCTGATATAACAAAAGAACTTGAGAAAGAAGATATTAAAACAAATCAAACAAGTCAAGACCTTCAAAAAGAAGTTGTTAATAAAGATAAAGTAGAATTTAATTTAGATCAAATTGGTTTCTATATTAAAGAGATAAATAAATATTTTGAAGAAAATTTATCTGAGTTGTTGAATAAAGCTTTAATAGATGTTCAGGAACTTAAATATGTTAATAAACAAATTGAAAATTCTATTGAAAAAACACCTGAAGTTCAAGGACATAATCCATTACAATTCTTTAATAAGATTGCAAAGCTTTCTGTAGTATTAGGTGTTACTTGGAATGATAAAGCAAATCTTGGACAGCAATCTGTTCTTACATTATTTGCTGTGGATGATAAAGGAAATATTGAAACTGATGGAAATTTCAAAGGTGTTGATAATGAAATATATCCTTTGAATGCTTCCGGTTTAGAAAATTATTTTGGTAAACTTTCAGAAGTAGAAAATCCGAGTAATGTAAAAGATAAAGTTGAAGATGAAGACGAGGAAGAATAATGAGTAGATGGTTGATTAAAGCAAATGATTCATACAGATTAAATGATAGTAGTAATAAACCTTATAATAGTAATCAAACCATAAAACCATTACCTACCGGTGAAGTAAATAATAATACATTTGAAGGTAATGAACAAAGACATGATGAAGTTGAAATGGAAAGTAGAGAAGCAGATACTGTATTTGGAGTTGATAAAGATGGAGAAAGATCGCATATTACAATATTTGACTGATATAAATAAGTATTTAGGTTGGTTAGCTTATGAGCTAGATCAAGCAGGTATAGATGTTAGAATCGATTTAGATAATGTGCATTATGCGTTAAATAGATGTGTAAGACCTAAACTAGATGAATACTTTAGAAAACAGAAAAATGAAAAATAAAAATTGATATAAGGAAGATAAATATATGCCAAATATAAAAGAGTTAAGTAATAAAGCATTTAGCAGAAGAGCTAATACGATTATGATGGATGGTGGAATGGGGATGATGGGAAGTCCAAGTAGCTCTATCAACCGTGTTCCAATGATGTATGTTGATCCGCTTTTAGATCCTGTATTAATGATGTTTCCTAGAGAAAATGATACACAGTTAAATGCTAGATTAAGACATTATTATACATATAATCCGATTGTACATTCAGTAATTGATTTACATTCTTCATATGCGTTAAGCGATTTTGAATTAAGATGTGAAGACAAAGATATAGAACAATATTATAATGATATAAAAGAAAGATTAGATCTTTTAACTATGATGATTAATCTTAATAGAGATTTCTGGCTATTAGGAAATGCTTACATGTATGGTGAGTGGGACTATAATAATTCTGAATGGGTAAGATTTAATCAATTTCCACCAGAGAATATTGAAATACATCGTTCATATGCTGGTGGCGTAGCTGTATATTTTCTTAAACCAGATGAATCTACAAAGAAAGTTTTACAATCAAGTAGTGCTGCTGATATGGCAGTAGCTTCAACAATACCCGCAGAATTTAGAAATGCAATTTTAACAGGAACTCCATATCAATTAGCCAATGAAAGAATTATACATTTTGCAAATAGACCTGCACAATATGCTTTACAAGGTGAATCAATACTTAAATCATGTTTAAAAGATTTAATGTTTGAAGATAAGATGAGATTGCTTCAATTTACATATGCAGATAGAGCAATGTATCCAATTAAACATTGGAAAGTTGGATCTGAAACGAAGGGATGGTTTCCAGATAAGAAACATTTTGATGAAACAAAAGCATTGATTATGGCCGGTATAAACGATCCGGATTATAATTTAATTACACATCCGTTTGTTAATCTTGAAATAAAAGACCAGCATGGAAGTTGGGAAGATTTAAAAGCTCAATTTGAATTTGCACAAAAGAGAATAATGATTGGATTGTTCTGTAATGATGCAATGCTTGGTGGTGAAGCCGGACCTTATGCAAAAGATATGATTAATATGAAAGTTGTTATGCATAGATATTTAATGAATAGAAATTTACTTGAAAGAGTAATTAGAGAAAAAGTATTTTTACCTATTGCAAAAGAGCATGGATTGATAAAGAGAACGCAAGCTGAGATACAACACAAATTAAGATTAAGTTCTTCATACAATAATTTTGTATTACCGAAATTCTTTTATAAAGAAAGAGTTAATCTTCTTAGTTCACAATCAGAACAAGAAATGTTACTTAGACTTAGACAAAATAAAGAAATTCCATTTGAACTTGTTGCAGATATGTTTGGTTGGGATATGGATCAACTTAAAGAGAAATTTAATAATGAAGCTGATACAGTATTTGATCCATTATATAAGACAGCCAAAGAAGATTTAGCAAAAGAAAAGGCAATGAGAAATAGAATACTTAATGGTGAATTTAAAAATAATAATTTTAGTGACATAGATAAAACGAAAGAAAATCCACAAGGTAAAGCAGGTAGAGAGATGGGTGGAGCAGCTAATGGTGGTGGAAGGCCACCATTACCAGAAGGTGATTTGAAGATAGAAGAACCTGCTATATTGCCAAATGGTGAAGGTGATTTAAGTCCAAGAGGTAAACAAGAAGGTGCTGGTGAATTACCTGCTCCGGAAGGTGGCGGAGATTTAGGTAATGTTGGCGATATATTGAGTGGAATAGGAGTTTAATATGAGTAGATGGCTTACAGCAAAAACTAAAGATGAGTTTACTGGACAAGTTTTATGGGATTTGAGAGATAGAAAAATAACAAGAGAAGATCCTGATTTTATGGAAGCTTTGAAAGCAGCTATAGAATTTAAAGGTATAGAACGTGCTAATGAATTAGTAATTGATAAAATAGCAACACAAGATGAAGTAGATGAGGCTGTTAAAGAATTAAAACAAATATATGGATATCCAAATGAGTAGATGGTTTTTAGTTGAATCTAGAATTATAACTGTTCAAGTTAAAGGAAAAAAGAAATATAGAGTTGTTTCTGAAAAGGGTAGAAACTTAGGAACATATCCTACCAGAGCAGAAGCAGAAAAACGTTTACAAGAAGTAGAAATGTTTAAACATATGAAAAAGAAAAATAAGTAGAGGAGATGAAACATGTTTAAAAGATCTGGAGTAACAACAGAAATGAAAATTTTGAAAAAGATTACATCTGAAGATATGCCAAGTAAAAAGATGAAGAAAGTTGCTGAAGATGAACAGCAAACAAAAACAACTAAGGAAAAATAATATGTCTAGATGGTTACAAGCTTATTATAATGAACCAAATACTATTGAGATTGATAAACCTAATGATGAAGAAGCTATTAAGAAACTTCAATATGTTTTTAATGGTTTACAAAAAGTACAAGAGTCAGATTTATATTATACATATGAATTAAAAGATTTAGGTGATAAATATATATTAACGATTCAACGTGAACGTACACCAAAAGATGGTGAGTCCACAATGCCTATGGTGAAAAATGTATTAAATAGATATAAGATAAATTATAGGGAGATATAAAATGTTTAAAAGATTATGTATGGCTGAACCAATCGAAGTATATGCTTCTGCAGATGCTATGCTCGAAGGTTGGTACGGTTTCAATAGACAGGCTTCTAAAAAGATAGTTAAATCATTTGAGTTTGATCCAGATAACTATTTATATTATAGAAATAGAGCTATTACAGCAGATGAAAGAAATGCAAATGGAGATATATTTCCATATGATGAAATAAAGAAAGCATATACTACTTTCATTGGTAAAGGTATATTTTACAATCATAATTCAGATGACCCGAATAATTCTATGGGAATTATATTGGATGCAAATTTTGTTGAACCGGCACAGAAACATGCTTATGTAGAATTACTTTGTGCTATTGATAAAGGTTTGGCAGAACAAAAATATCCAGGATTGTTACATAGAGTTGAATCAGGATTGGTTTCAGGTACTTCAATGGGAACATTTGCAGGTGCGGCACAGTGTTGTATTTGTGGTAACTACACAACTACATTAGAAGGTTTATGTGAACATATGAATCCTGATGACATGCATTATTGTAAAGGTAAACTTATAAATGCTTCTACAAATGAATATGGAGCAGAAATTAATTATGGTTTATGTTTCTGTGAAGACTCAATAGTAGAAACTCCAGCAGATGATACAGCTAGAATATTTCAAGTTTATGCACAAAATAAAGATAAAATTCAAGAAGGTCATTACGATAAAGAAGTTATAAATACATTAATTCAGGCTTTAAATGTAATGGCAAAAAATATGAAATAATATAGAAATCCTTGACAAAATTATCATATTACACTTGTATATATAAGTATTTTTTGGAGGACACTATGGCTGATCAATTTGGTAGATTGGCACAACACTATTCAAATTATTGGAAAGATAAGGGAGAAAACGCTCCTGTTATCAATTTTGATACAAAACAAATAGAAAGAACAGCTGAACAAGCTTTCAGATCAGCAGCAGAATCTGATACAGAAGAAAAAAAACCTGTTCCAAATATACCTGAAAAATCAAGTAAACCGAAGGAAAAAGGTTTAAATTTAGTTGGTATATTTACAGATTCTGATGAAATGATTGAAAGAGCTATTGAAAATAAAGTAAAAAGAATTTTAGATAGAATTATAGATGATAAAATTCGTGGTGCTCTTAGCAATGATTTTGCTGAATTTGAGAAATCAATGTCAGTAAAGATTCAAGAAAAAGTTAAGAGTATATCACCTAAAGTTATTGAAGGTTTAAAAACAGTTGCTCCAAATGTAGGTAAAGCATCATTAAAAGATACTGCTCCAACTTCTTTCACTGAAGGTGTATTAGATGAAGTTGAAGAAGATGCAGTTGATAAGAAAGCTTCTGTGGAAGTATTTCCAGGAATTTATGTGAAAGCTTCTAAAGAAGATGAAACCGTTGGTGAAGTATTTGTGAAAGACAATGATTCTTTACAAAAGATGAGTTATGTTATTAACTTACCTAAAACGAATTCTAAAAAAGAATATATAGAAGAGTTACAACAAACATTTGAATCATTATAAAATAATAGAAAATCTAGAACAAAGAAGAAAAAAGAATACAGAAAAGTAGAAAAGTAATAGAGATTATTTTATATGGTCTAAATTATATTTAAATTTAATTAAAATAGGAGAATAATAATGTTTGAGTTATTTTATAAAGCAGGTAAATCATTTGCTGACTCTTTCTTTATTGGAAGAGAAGGTAAAGATGTTACAGTTATAAGTGCTTCTGAAGTTTTACCTTTAGATATGCAAAAGAAAATTGCAGCAGTTGAAGGTGAATTAGATAAACCAGTTGAAGAAATTAAACCAGTTGAAGAACCAAAAGAAACAGTTGTAGTTGAAGGTGAAGATGCTTCTGGTGAAGAGAAAAAAGTTGAAGTAGAAGGAACTCCAGTTACACCGGGAGTTAAAGAAGAAGTTAAAGAAGAAGTTAAAGCAGAACTTCCTGTTGAAGGAGCTTCTAAATCTGTTGACGCAGATGAAATTTATAAAAAAGCAGGTGTACCTACACCGGAATTTGTTGCAAAACAAATTGCTTCAGTTTGCAAAGACTATGCAGGATTTAAACAATTCTGTAAAGAAGCTAAAGCAAACAAAGCTGAAATGGTTAAACAAGCTTCATTAAAGAAAGAAGCTAAAGCAGAAGATGATGTAACATTTACATTTAATAGAACAGAAGATGGTAAAGTTCCTCAAGAAAAAGCAACTGCAGGTGCTGTATTTTCAGTAAATGAAAAAGAAGCAAAAGCAGATGCAAGTAAAGGTGTTAAAGATGCTAGTGCAGTTTCTTCACCGGTTAAATCATATTTTGGTAGATTACCTGGAAATGGTGGTGGAGATGCAGTAGAATCTATAAATAGACAATCTTCATTGAAAGAACAATTCCTTAAACTTACAGCAGAATTAGAAGACATGAAAAAGAAAGATGAAGAAAAAACTGAAAAGTTAGGAAAAATGGAAGATGAAAACAAGAACTTGAAAGAAGAAATTTCCAATGGTAACAAAGACAAAGACATCAATGCAATCATTTCTGAAATCAAGAAAGTAGTTAAAGTACAAAAAGACAATGTTTTCAAAGATAAACTTGTTAAACTTGATGAAAAAGGATTGAAAGTTGTATTAGATGTTGTAAAAGAAATAGCAAAACTTTCTGATGGAGAAAAAGCTGATAAAGACGCAGCAAGTCTTTTCGGTGGAGAAGAAAAAGGTAAAGGTAAAAAAGAAGAAGTAGTTGATTTCACAGAAATTAAAGCATCAAAAAGAATGCCTGGACAAAACATTCCTCAAGTATTTTCACAATATAACGGCGGAGATGTTTCAGGATTAAATTCATTATTTGAAGACTAATTTAGTCTTAAAAATTTAAAAGGAGAATATAAATCATGGGTATAATGTATTCAGTTCAAGAAGATAATTTAACAACAGACTTTGGTATATCACCTTTGTTTCCTAATACAATCGAAGATGGTTCCAAAGTTTTCAATGGAACAGCAGTAATAGCAGGACAATGCTTACAAAACACTGCAGAAGGCTTAGCATTATCAGGTGCTACAAATGCTATCTATGGATTGGCAAAAGAATCTGTAAATGTTGAAGCAAATGTAAATGAAGTATCAGATAACGGATGGGGCATTTTTGGTTCAAAGAAAATAACAGCTTGTATGTTTGGTGTATACAGCGTTAAAAACTTTGAATATACAAAAGGTGATGGTGATGTTGTAGAATTCACAGCAATTAACACAACCGATATAATCGGAGCTGATTTAGGTGCAGCTTTAGGTTCAGATGCAAGTGGAAATATAACAGTTTCTGGTGGAACTTACAGCTTTGGTACATTGTTAGCTAAATCTGTAGACGGAAAAGAAATACAAGTTTTCATTAAGTAATTTATTTAAAATTTAAAAAGGAGAATATAAAATCATGGGTACAATAGATAATATATCATTATGGGGTGATACAGCTTTAGCAAGAAAAGCTTCAGTTAATTCTGCAGCTACACCTGTATCAATGGAAGCAAAAGAACAAAAATTTAATATGTACTGGAACGCACCAGGCGGATATCAAAGAATAGCTTTCGCTTTGGCTGGTCCGTTGAAAACCAGATTGGATTACGTTGGAGTAGGAAGAAAACTTTTGATGGTTGATACCATACCTACTGGAGATATTCCAGTATACGATATGGATATGCCAGAATTCGGTGCAGTTAAAATGGCTGCTAGAGGTCAAGCACCGGTATTCGAACAAGGAATCAAGAGAATTGGTATACCTACATTCGAAGTAACAGTAAATGAAGTTATTAAGAAACAAGAATTAGCTGTAAGAAAATATCCTGTATTCGACAGAGCAAAAGAAAGAGCTGCAATAGCTATGGCTATAGTTGAAGATGACATGATATTTGATTTGGTTAAAACTGCAGCAGTTAAGAAGCCTAATCCAGCTGCAATGGCTACATATGGTTCTGCAAGTCAGTCAATTGTAAAAGGTGATTTTGCTGAAATGTTTGGTGAAATAACTGAAAGACAGTTGATTGCTAAAACATATTTGTTAGGTGCAAAAACATATGCAGATATTCTTAAATGGAATTCTGATGATTTAGATCCAGTATCTTTGAACATCCAATTGGAAACCGGAAACTTTGGTTCTATATTTGGTGTTAGAGCTATTGCTTCTACAAGATTGGATAAAAATTATGGTTATACACAAGATGGTAAAAATCAACAACCAGTATTTACATTGACAACTCCTGATAAACTCGGAAGATTGCCAGAAAGAAAAGCTGTTGAAGTTTCCATATTTGATAACATTCCTAAACTTCAATATGATATAGTTCCTTACGAAATAATCGGTATGGGAATTTATAACTGTGGTGGAGTAACAGGAAGAGTTAGAAACTTGGCATAATTTTGACTGATAGAAAAAAGCCTACTAGAAAAATCTAGTAGGCTTTTTTTATAATCCTTGACATTTATATCATATTATATCTGAATTATAGATGTAGATATAATAGGTGAACTATTTTAGGAGAGAAAAATGAATAATGAAAAAGACGTAAAAGATACTGGTGTAGTTTCACAAGAACAGATAAATGAAGCAATTAAAGACACAACGCAATCCGAGTATTATCAACAAAACAGAATTCCTTTATTGACTGGTGAATACAGAAAGGAAGCATTTCTTAAACTAAAAGGTTTGTTTTTAAGAGAGTTTTATAAAGCAATTGAGGAAGAAGAGAAAGCTTGTAAGAAAGCAGACTTAGAACCACAAATGAAAGATGATAAAGTAAAGTATATTGAAGATATGGTAGATTCTTTTACAAATATGTTTCAAGTAGAAGCACTTGCTCAGTACTTATATCAAGAGAATATAGTACCGACATTAGATGAAGTAAATAAACGTGCAGAAATACTAAACCAAAATTTGGGGAAATTAGAACTTTAATTTATTGGAGTACGCTATGTTAGATAAAATAATAAAATTTGTAACTAGTATTAAATCAATTGTTTGGGTAATTACATTTTTAGGAATAGCTTTTATTTTTGTATATGGAACATATATTAAAGTTTCAGAAACAGTTCCTACAAAAGTATATGCAATGGAAAAAGATGTCAATGAAATAAAATATCGTGTAACTGAACTAGAAACAGATAAACTATTAATTAATAAAGATCTAACTACCGTACAAGCAGAGTTAAAGGAAATAAAACAGCAACTCGTTGATAATCAAAAAGAAACAAGAGCAGCTTTAAAAGAGATAAATAGAGATGTGAAAGACATCCTTAAAACTATATAGGAGAAATAAAATGAGTAGATGGTTAAGAAAAGCTAGCCCAGAAGAGTTACAAAAAATTATAGATCGAGTAAAAGAACATATTGATAATGGAGCAGATTTAAATAATTCTGAACATGTAAATAGTATTAAAGAAGATTTAGGTGATAAATGGTTATCAGATCCGTTTAGTGCAATGGCAATAGCAATTGGATTTATTGAATATGGAAATGTATTACCTAAAGATTTACCGAAAGAAATTATAGATTATATTGCAAATTCTGATATGGCATCTGTTATATTTTTAAGAAAATATATGAATAAATTTAATATGAGTGATTTACCTTTAGAGATAGTATTTAAAGCTATGACTACTATAAATAAAAAAGATGATTCAGATAATAAAAGTAATATAGATTTAGAAGAAACACCTACAGCAAATAAAACATTAGATTAATAAATGACAACACAACTCTCACCTAATTTCACTCTTTCTGAGCTATTAACGACTTCACATAAGGATTTACTTCCCAAACAAAATGAGGAAGTGAAACCTTATGTGAATAACTTATATATACTTGCCAATTATATACTCCAGCCAATCCGTAATTACTATAAAGTACCTATAACAGTTACTAGTGGATTCAGAGGAAAAGCATTAAATGAAAGAGTTGGTGGAAATAAAACTAGCCAACATTGTTTAGGTGAAGCAGTAGACTTTATAGTTAAAGGCAAGACAGTTGATGAAGTATTTGAAGATATTAGAACAGGTAAGATTGATATTTGTTATCGGCAGCTTATAAAAGAAAAGATTGGCGGGAAGTTTTGGATTCATATAGGGATGGTTAAGATACCGTTTAAACCTAAAGACAAGTATTTGCAGAAGTTAACTACAACTGATGGTAAAAAATATATTGAGGTAAAATAATATGAGTAGATGGTTGGTAGCATTCAAATATATATTTGCTGGATTAAATGAGAAAAGACCGTATTTAATTAAACAATTAAAAGGTAATGACTTCTTTAGAAATAAATCAGATGAAGAATTACAGCAAATAATAACTGACTGTAATAAAGCAGATCCAACTGGGGATAGAGCAGTATATACACAATGGATTATAAAACAATATATAAATGATAATTTTAAAGGTGAGGAAGATATTGATAAATTTAGAGATATATTAAGTAAGCTTATAAAGCTTACAAAAAGTAAAAGAATGTCACAATCAGATATAAATCAATATCAGACATATGGTGATTTAGTATCCAGTATTAATGATGTATTAAAAAATTTAGGTGGATATACATCTAAAGGTGAAGAAGGTAGAATTAAAACAGAAGAAGGTATTAAACATATAGATAGTGAAGGAAATTTTGATTTATATATAGTTAATACTCCAGAAGCTGCGGCTAAATATTTTAGACATACACAATGGTGTGTTAAAGATCCATCATATTTTGATAATTATGCAAAAAGAGGTGGTAAGGATTTTTATTTTATAACAAAAAATAAAGAACCTTTTATGTTGGTTCATCCAGAAGATCAAAGAGATGTATATGATAATGATCCAAGTAAAGATCAAATTAAAGAAATATTACCATTGATTTTAAAGAATGATTTTCTTACAAGACATTTATCTGAAGAGTTACTTTCTTATCAACTTATAGATAAGAATTCAAAACAATATAATGATATACTTAGTAAAGTAATTGAAGATAGAGATAGTGCTTTTAATTTACTTAGAAATAAAACAATAACTAAAGAAGATGGAGATATATTTTATAAAGCATTAAATAAAGCAATTGAAGATACTTGGAACGCTTATATGTTACTTGATTATAAAACAATAACTAAAGAAGATGGAGATATATTTTATAAAGCATTAAATAAAGCATTTGAATATTCTGAATATTCTGAATATTTACTTAGAGATAAAATAATAACCAAAGAAGATGAAGATATAATAGATAAATTAATTGAAGAAGATTCTGAGTATGCTTTTAAATTACTTACATATATAATAACTAGAGAAGATGGTGAATTATTTTATAAAGTATTAAACAAAGTAGTTGAAGTTCCTTGGTATGATCGTGTTTTACTTAAATATAAAAAAATAACAAAAGAAGATGGTAATATATTTTATAAAGTATTAAATAGAGCAATTGAAGAAGATTCTAAGTATGCTGATGAGTTACTTAGAGATAAAATAATAACCAAAGAAGATATTGATAAGGCAAGAAGTATAAGTGCTGGTATAAAATTAAATAGATGGTTTTATAGATAATAAATAATAAAGGAGAAAAACGAACAATGAAAATTAGATCAAACATGGACAGAGTTTGGAGTTTAGCTGGGCTTAGAATGGAACCAGGGGTAGTAATTAACTTTGATATTTTAAAATGTAGAGATATACGTCAGTTAAAGGCAGTTCTTCAAGAGATTGAGAAAGGTAATATATCTATAGTTGAGCAGGATAATTTATTTAAACAATCAACAGTTATAAAAGTTCAACCGGAACCAATCAAGAAAGAGTCTCAGGAAGATTTAATTGTTGTAACTAAACAAGGAACTTTTAAAGATGAAATTCCTGCAGATGTATTAGAAGAACCTAAGGAAGTAGTTCAAGAACCTGTTAAGATTCAAGTAGAAGTTCAACCGGAAGTTGTAGTTAAAGAAGGTGGAATTAAAAATGAATCTGAGGAAACAGGTGGCTTTGTTGTTATTCCAGGAAAGAAACCAGGTGAAGGCCAACTTAAAACGGTCAGTGCTGTAATACAGGAAAAGACGGATGAGATTGCGGAAGTTCTTAAAGATGCAACGAAAGAACTTGCTGATTTAAATAAGAAAGAAGATGCAGTTATAAAAGATATTCCTGAGAATATAGACAATATCCTAAAGATGAAAGCCAATGAGAGAAAACTATATATAGCAAAAATAGAAGATAAAGATTTACTTGTTGAGATTAGTAAGTATACAAAGGTTAAATCTATATTAAATATAGTTAGTCAAAGATTAGAAGAATTAAAATAAGGAGAAATGAAAAATGAAAAGTATTAATTTAAGAGTTTTTAGAAGAACGAGTAACAGTATATCATGTTTATTTAATGACAATGCGGTAAGTGGTATAAAGTTAGAAGATTTAAAGATATATAATATTGAAGATAAAGAAAAGAAAACTCCATTGATATATAAGATTGGAGTTGATAATGAAACACAGACGGTGCAAGTAGTATTAGATCATCAAATAAATAAACTTGATTCTAATAAAACATATGTACTTGTGTTTGACTTTGGAACGTTTGATGTAAATATAAAGGTTTATCCTTCAGAAGTTCTTCCATTGTTTGAAAAAGATTCAGTTAATAAGAATCAGCACGTAATGGGTTGGGTGGAGCAAGAAAGAAAATGGGTTAAACTTAAAGCAGTTAAAGATTCCAATGGAGATTATGTATTGGCAGTTAAATCCGTTAAATAGGAGTTTAGTATGAGCAGATGGTTAAAAGCTTCAGCAGAGATTAAATATGTAGTTAAAAGAAAACAATATGATCCTTTCAAAGGAACACAGTATTTTACAGATGAGTTTGATACAGTTTCAGAAGCGTATGAGTTTTATAAAAAAAACGTAATTAACGATAGAGAATGGTATGATTCACATGAGAACTTAGATAGTGAATTTAAAACTGAAAAACCTCAATTGATGGAAGTTTTTGAAATTGATCAAACAGGTGAAC
>Ga0310786_10007581_pt1 | contig 14128 bp, 7 predicted proteins | sample AusTroGonzalo_MG_FD_203881 | JGI IMG/M metagenome (GOLD analysis project Ga0310786, IMG submission 203881) | Bovine rumen microbial communities from tropical cattle in Woodstock, Queensland, Australia - Gonzalo_03 (v2) (version 2) | ecosystem: Host-associated > Mammals > Digestive system >... | reverse complement strand
TCATGGGGAGGCTGAGAAGCGTCTACGTGAACGGCAAGTGGCATACCACTGAGCTGACATCCAAGGAAAAACGGATGCTCACCGCTGTCGGCATTGATATTACGTAAGAGAGTGGGAAGTTACGGGTAATTCTTTTAGTCGGCTGTCGCCTTTGTAAAAGCGGCAAAGCCGAGCGCGTATAATTCGCAACTTTTATTAACATACGAAAGTTGGGTTAGTTAATCAGAGGCCTCGCCATGTTGACGGGAGGCCTCGCTATGTTGACGGGAGGCCTCGCCATGCCGATGGGAGGCCTCGCCAGAATTGTCCCAGGCCGTGGGACAAATTTTTTGCATCGGACTTCACGGACTTCCACCGACTTTTCTGTTCGGCTGGATTTCAGTTCGGCTGGGGAAATCCGACCTCAGTTCGGCTGGATTTGCAATCCAGCCGTAGTGAATATTAGGATTTTCAATCCTGGTTTTGCTCTGTTAATCGCATTACAAATGCTGATATTCAATACGGTCGGATTGCAAATCCGACCGAACGGGAAATCCGACCGAACGGGTACGACCTTGGGTGTGGGCTTGGGTGCGACCTTGGGTGTGGGTAACTCTAAAGACAACCAACCTGATAATCAGACAGTTAAGTGCCGGGTGTGCTGGGTGTCACCTACTGTGTGTCAACATGTAGGCGCGGGTGTACGTGTGTATGGGTTGACATCTATTGTTAGGGATTACAAATCCCAATATTCGAAGCAGCTGGATTTCCGCTCGGCTCTGCCGCTACCACAGGGACGCAAGAAATCCAGCTGAACGGGGGATCAGTGAGATCTGTGTGAAAAAAGTCGCCTTCGGCGAGAAATCATCCAAATCTTTCAAATCATCCATATTAATAAGGTCACACAGATCTTGCAGATCCCACTGATAATCGTTGCCAGCGATGACCTAATGGCTGTAATATTCGGGATATTCATCGCTTCTGTTAGGTTAGTGAGAAGGACGCTGAGTATCAAGCTATTGTGACTTTAGGATTTGACCAGCCCCCGCCATAGCCTTGCACAGCTCGCAGGAATGTCGTACCTTTGCAGCCGCAAATCTGGGCAGAGCTGAGCCGTTCGCTTACCGAGAAATCAAATAGCGCGCCCTCTGTTCCCAGTTTGCCTGACCGCATAGAGAATAGCGGTTAGCAGCATAAGCCAGCAACTGTTGACTCGACTGCCTCGTAGCTTATCTTGGCGCAGCGACAGAGGCTATGCAAAGTAAATAAGTCCCCTTCGACGGGCTCAGGGTAAACCCTTCGACGGGCTCAGGGTAAACCGACGGGCTCAGTGTAAGCCTGAACGGTCGGGGCAAGCGATCTTTGACATTTTGGAATACTGGTACCGCGGCATGACTGAAGATTTAGGGCAGAATATTTGGCCGTTTTAGTAATTTGTGCTATCTTTGCAGCGCATTGAAGATCATTCAGAATATAGTAGGAAATTATGGGACAGTATATAGACAGGGGGAACATGGGGTTCCGCATAGCCCGTAAGGGTGAGTATGTTGATAAGTCAGGACTGATAGCCGTCATCAACAGAACGCTGGGTACAGAGTTCCAGTTCAGCTGCGTGAGCCGTGCCCGCCGCTTCGGCAAGTCAATGGCGGCGAAGATGCTCTGTGCCTACTATGACCGCTCGTGCGACTCGCGAGAGCTGTTCGCAGACCTTGAGATAGCCCGCGACGCATCGTTCGAGGAGCACCTGAACCGATACCCTGTTATCTACTTAGACCTGACGGCTTTCGCCACGCGCTTCAAAAAGCCCAACCTTGTCAGTCTGATTGACACGGAATTGAAGAGAGACATCCACGAAGTCTATCCCGACGTGCCCATACCGCGTGGCGCTGATCTGATGGACTATCTCATTCGTATTAATATCAAGAAGGGCGAACGTTTCTTCTTCATCATTGACGAGTGGGACACCATCTGCCGCGAATATGCTCAAAACCCCGTTATGGACGAGTATGTGACCTGGTTGCGCCGTATGTTCAAAGAGGTAAATGCCGGCAATGTCTTTGTCGGTGTCTATATGACGGGTATTCTGCCCATCAAGAAATATGAGACGCAGTCTGCCATGAACAATTTTCGTGAATACTCGATGACCGACCCTGGCGACCTGGCGCCGTTCTTCGGCTTCACCCACGACGAGGTGAGGATGCTTGCGGAGCGCCGAGGTATGGACATGAGCGAGCTGGAGAAATGGTACGACGGTTATCAGATAGGCGACCAGAAGTCTATCTTCAACCCCAACTCGGTGATAGAGGCCTTGATGCGTCGACGCTGCCGGTGCTATTGGACAAAGACCGGTGCCTTCGACTCGGTCGCCACCTATATCAAGATGGACTATGAGGGTCTGCACGACGACGTTGTACGTATGCTGGCCGGTGAGCGGGTGAGGGTGAACTCCACCACCTTCCAGAACGACATGAAGGCCGTCAATTCCCGCGATGACGTGCTCACCCTGCTTATCCATCTGGGCTACCTGAGCTACGACTGGGACCGCGAGGTGTGCTATCTGCCCAACCGTGAGGTGGCTATGGAGATGGAGAATGCCATCAAGGCCAATAACTGGAAGCCGGTGATTGATGCCCTTGAGCAGTCGGAATGCCTCCTTGACGCCTTGCTGCGCGGCAATGCCGAGGCCGTGGCCAGCGGCGTGGAAGCCGTACACCGCCAGGAGGTCAGCCTCTTCAAATATAACGACGAGAACTCGATGGCCTGCGTCATCAGCCTGGCCTTCTATGCCGCCCGCAACGATTTCCACGTGCACCGCGAGTACCAGACGTGCGACGGCTATGCCGACCTGGTGCTTATACCAAGAAAGAACGTCAGCAAGCCTGCCGTGGTGATAGAGTTGAAGTATGACAAGACTGTAGACACCGCTATCTCGCAAATTAAACAGAAGCATTACCCAGAGAAGCTTCAAGAGTACACTGGTGACATTCTGCTCGTCGGCATCAGCTACAGTCGTGAGACAAAGATCCACACCTGCCAGATAGAAACCTACTCGAAGCAGGATGGCCAGTAACATGTCAAGTACGATTTCCCTTCCCTTTATTCTCATACTGCGTCCGCAACAGTATTGGGCCATCGTATCGGCAGAACTGAGGCGCGTCAACACCTTTGGGCGCTATATGGAGGCAAAGGGAATGGTAAGGAGCGAGCACCTGCCCGATGGCAGTCCTGAAGAACTGCGGCAGTTGGCTGCGCTCTGTGCCGACCTACAGTTGGAATGTCTCTATGCACGTTACGCCAACAAGAAGGTGTTCCGCCACCAGAAAGACTTCTGGGAGAGCGACGAAACAATGCTCCGCCAGCACGTGAAACGCATGGCCGACCAGCGGCTGCTACAGGCAGTCAGGGTAGCTACAAGCCTTGACGTCCCCATCCTTTATGTGCCTACGGAACAGACATCCCTGCACATCGATGACCGCCTTATACTTGATGAGTCAACACAGGTGACACCCGTAATGCACTTCCATCGTCATGAACAGGGTACAACCTATCAGCTGACGCTTAAAAGTGAAGAGGGAAAAGGGATAAGTGATAAATCTGCTACCGCCATCACACCAGCAGAACACCGTTTGGTCGTTCTCGGCCATGAACCAGGTCTCTTTATCCTCGACAACCGCCTGCTGCTCCTTGGCGAGGGCTTCAGCGGCAAGCTGCTGCTGCCATTTAAGGTGAAGACTACAGTGGAGATTCCGCAACACATGGAGAACGACTATTTCAGGCGATTCATCCTGAAGAACGTGTCGAAGGCCGAAGTCATTGCCACCGGCTTTGACATCGAGGACACAGGGCTGCAGCTTGCGCCATGCCTGATGGTTGAGAAGACCTTTACAGGTGAACACTTGCTCGCTCTTCATTTCCGTTATGGTGACCTCGACTATACGCCTGACAGCAAGTCGCATGGACGGGTCCAGCTGCAAGAGACGGAAAATGGCTTCCGCTTCATCCGCAGCCAACGAAACAAAAAGGCAGAGCAACAGGCACTTGATGCCCTTCGTAGGGAATGTAGCTTGTCTGATACCGCCTCCTCCACTTTTTATACAAACGGTTGGTTGCGCTTTGGCACGACTGCCGCGATGATTGACTGGCTGCGCCAGCACGGCCCGCAACTGCGTCAGCAGGGCATAGAGGTGGTGCAGCCTTCTGAGCACGTCTATTACATCGGCCCGCTCAGCATAGAGCAAAGCGACACATGGAACGGCGACTGGCTACAGACTGACGTTACTGTTGTACTTGACGACGGACGGTTACGTCTGCCGTTCCGCGACCTGCGTGCTACCATCCTTCGCGGCGAACAAGACTATATGCTACCTACAGGCGAGCGTCTTATCATACCGCAGGAGTGGCTGCAACGCTACGGCGACCTGCTGCTCACCGGTCAGCCCAGTGGGAAAGGATTCCGCAGACACCGCAGCCAGATTGAAAATGAAGAATTAAGAATGAAGAGTGAAGAATTTCCTTCCGGAGTCCCATCCGCAGAAGGTATGGCGGCAGCAAATTCTTGTGTCCCTTCTTTAGCAAGCGACCAAAGGTCGAGCGCTTCACTTTTCACTCTTCACTTTTCACTTAAACCGCCCGCTGCCCTCCGTGCCACCCTCCGCCCATACCAACAGACAGGCTACGAGTGGCTGTGGAACAACTTCAAGGCTCAGACGGGCTGCTGCCTCTCCGACGAGATGGGGCTTGGAAAGACCGTTCAGACCATCGCACTGCTCTTGAAATACAAGGAGACGGCAAAGGCTGTCACCTCCCCCACGGCAGTCCCCGGCATGCTCTTCACTGAAGAGGAGATGAAGGGAGAAAAACTATCTACTCCCCTCCCCCTCGCGGGAGGGGCTGGGGGTGGGGCTTTCCACACCTCCCTCGTTGTTGCTCCAGCCTCTGTTGTCCACAACTGGATGAACGAACTGCGACGCTTTGCCCCGTCGCTGCTGGCCTGCAACTATACTGGCGAAGCATCAGTACGGCGCGACAAGCGCCTGGCCTTACTGCGATGGGACGTGGTAGTGACCACCTATCAAACGCTGCGCACCGACATCGAGCATCTGGCACCCTTGCAGTTCGGCATCGTGGTATTCGACGAGAGTCAGGCCTTCAAGACCCACACATCGAAGGTGCATCAAGCCGTCTGCCGTCTCACCTCGCTCCATCGGATGGCCCTTAGTGGCACGCCCGTGGAGAACAACCTTCACGAACTGTGGAGCCTGATGAGCGTGCTTAACCCCTGTCTCTTAGGTAGCCATCGCAGCTTCCAGCAGGCATTCATTGCTCCCATTGCCGGACAGATGGAGCAGCAGCGCACCGAACTGCTGCAACGCCTCATCGCCCCTTACTTCCTGAAGCGCACTAAGGAGGAAGTGCTCAGCGACCTGCCAGAGCGACAAGACGAGGTGGTGGTATGCCCTATGACCGACAGTCAGGCCAGCCGTTACGCAGTGGAACTCTCCAAGGCACGTAACGAATGGCAGGAAGAACAGTCGGCAGGCCACAATTCACAGACCTCAAACGTCAAATACCTTGCCATCATCCAACGACTACGCCAGATTGCCAACGGCGAGGGAAAGATGCAGGTGGTGTTTGAACGCTTGGAGAGTCTGCGAGGCACGCGCCATAAGGTGCTGCTCTTCAGTGAATATGTCACGCTGCTGAAACATGTCGGCGATGAGATGCAGCAACGTGGCTGGAGCTACGCCCTGCTCACAGGCGAGACGCAGCGGCGCGAACAGGTGATAGACCGCTTCCAGGGTGATGCCAGCTGCCAGTTCTTCCTCATCTCACTGAAAGCCGGTGGCCTGGGTCTCAACCTTACAGCCGCCGACTACGTCTTCGTGCTCGACCCCTGGTGGAATGTTGCTGCCGAGGAGCAGGCCATCGCCCGCAGCCACCGCATTGGCCAGCACCGCCCCGTTTTCGTCTACCGCTTCGTCTCGGAGAACACGCTGGAGCAACAGATTCTCACCCTACAGGAGCGTAAGCAGACCCTCATCGACAGTGTCATGCCGTTTATCTGTAAGTACTGAGAATCATTTTACTCTTTCTTCTCTTCCTTCTGCTTGTCAAGTTGTTCGTAGACGTCCAAGAGCGTATTAAAGTAACAGACAAAGTACATCAGACCCATCATGTGGCGGTCGAAGTCCTTGCTGCCGATATAGCCGAAAGTGTAGTTCGGATATTTCGTTGTATTGATAATTACCCTACCGTCGTCTTCAATCTTGCCATACTGCTTGCCGTCTGTATTGAAGGCATTGCCTTGCTCGTCGACGATGGCGTAGACGTCCTTCCCTTGATTGCAATAGATGGTCTTGTTGTCTTTGCCTATGTTGCAAAAATACTTGTCGCGGCGGTTGACCGTGATTCCGTCGTTGGTTTTATTAAACGTGAAGATATACCCGGTAGCAATGGTGCTGACATAGCGCTCGCTGCCATAAAGCGTGCCCAGTTTCCTCTTGTCACGGTCGTAGAGGATGGTCTCCTTAACTTGCGGTTCAAGGGCATTGGTGATTTTCGGGGCTTGTGTCTTGGTTGCGGTGGTTGCTGGCTTCTTGGCCGTAGTGGCGCTGACTTTCCTGCCAGGGAAGAAGAAATAGTAGTAGGCAGCGTATTTAGCGTCCACGCCCCGATACTGTCCGATCTTATTGCCGTGGCTCTTGTCGTAGACATTGCCGTTCTCTACATATCCCAGCGTGTTGCCGTTGGTCTTGTCCATGACCTGGCCGTTGCTTCTGATGTAGCCAACGACGTTGCCGCCGCTACTGTCCATCACACGTCCGTCGGACATGATGCGGTTCAGCGTTTTTCCGCCGCTGCCGTCCATGATGCGCTCGCCTTCGATTCTGCCGATGGTGGTGCCGCCGGATGCGTCGTAGATTCTGTTACCCGAAATTCTGCCGATGGTTGTACCGCCGGATGCGTCGTACAAGTACTGAGCCATCATTCCCGTTGCCATGCAAAGCGCTACGGCAAGACTAAAGAGTCTTTTCACTGTTTTCATTTTCCCTAAAATTGTTTTATTGGTTAGACATAATTTCCGTTTGCAAAGGTAGCATTTTTTCGCGGAACACGCAAGAAAAAGGGCGAAAAAGTTTGGCGTTTCAGAATAATTGCTTAACTTTGCACACGACTGAACTATGGCTATTATGAAAAGAACGGTATGGTTTCTGACGATGGTCTTCGTAGCTGTCCAGGTATGGGCCCAGAAGGCGATGGTGAGCGGTACGGTTGTCGACGGAACGACGAATATGCCGGTTGCCGGTGCAAGTGTGACGATAGAGGGTCTGTCGGTAGTGACGAACGACGACGGGTTCTTCACGCTGAAGAGCGATGTGGCTGTGGAAGCGGTGATGGTGTCGCACGTAGGCTATAAATCGCAGCGGGTGAAAGTTGGAGGAAATGAGGGGCCACTGAAGATTCGGCTGACTCCGGCGACGATACAGCTGCAGGAGGTGCTGGTGGTGGCTGACAACCCGCGCGAACTGGTGATGGCGGCCATCAGGAAGATTCCCGACAACTACAGCCGCCAGCCGGAGCTTTACAACTGCTTCTACCGCGAGAAGGCCATGAAGCGGCAACACTACATCAGTGTGGCCGAGGGCGTGATAGACATGTACAAGACGGGCTATCAGCGAAGCATGGGACGTGACCGCGTCGCCATCCGCAAAGGTCGCCGACTGCTGAGTGCGAAGCAGGGTGACACGCTGGGTGTAAAAGTTTTGGGCGGTCCTGTGGCACCTATTGCACTCGACATAGTGAAGAACACGGAACTGTTGCTGAACGAGGAGGAACTGGACTGTTACGACCTGCAGATGGAGGCGCCGACGATGATAGCCGACCGCCGGCAGTATGTGGTGAGCATCAAGCCCCGCCGGGTATTGCCCTACGCGCTCTACAACGGCAGGCTCTACATCGATCAGGAGACGCTGGCTTTTACCCGAGCCGAACTGTCGCTCGACATGAGCAGCCGTGAGAAGGCAACGGAGGTGATGCTGGTGAGAAAGCCTCTGGGTGTCCGCTTCCGTCCCAAGGAGCTGTCGTTGGTCGTGGACTACCGGCAGGGCGAGGACGGCGTGACGCGCATCAGTTATATCAGCACCACGTTCCGCTTCAACTGCGACTGGAAACGGCGGCTGTTTGCCACTTCGTTTGCCGCTTTCTGCGAGATGGCGGTGACGAGCACCACTGGTGGTGACGTGCAGCCCATCCGTGGCCGCGAGTCGTTCGACCAGCGTGATGCCTTCTTCGACAAGGTGGACTATTTCCGCGACCCTGCTTTCTGGCAGGACTTTAACATCATTGAGCCTACGGAGTCTCTCGACAAGGCCGTTGAAAGGCTTCTGAGAAAGTTTAAAATTTGAAGTTTGAAGTTTGAGGTTTGAAGGATGAGAAGACTATCGGGTTTTGTGGCGCTTGTCATGATGTGCCACTTGGCTGCAGAGGCTAAAGACTATAACATCGTTAACTATGGTGCCAAGAGCGACACCACGGTGTTGAGCACCGCTGCCGTGCAGAAGGCTATTGATGACTGCTCACGGGCTGGCGGCGGACGAGTAGTGGTGCCGACGGGCAGCTATAAGATAGGTTCGATAGAACTACGTAGCCACGTACATCTTTATTTAGAGACGGGTGCGACGCTCTACGGCAGTACGCGGCTGGAGGACTACCGCCCGATGAAGTCGGACTACGTGTCGTTACGCACGCAGACTACGACCATTCAGCTCATTTATGCCGACAACGTGAAAGACGTCTGCATCGACGGCTATGGCACCATCGACGGGCGGGGACGGGCGTTTAAGAAGCTGTCGTGGAACGACGAGGGCATCACGCGGCCGCACCTGCTACGTATTATAAGAGGTGAGGACGTCACCGTGCGCAATGTAACGCTGAAGAACAGCGGCTGCTGGATGCAGCACTATCTGGCCTGCGACCGTCTGACCATCGACGGCATCAAGGTGTTCAACCGCAACAACTACAACAACGACGCACTCGACTTAGACGGTTGCCACGAGGTGATTGTGACGAACGTGATGGCCGACTCAGACGACGATGCCATTACGCTGAAGTCGACGTCGCCGAGGCTGTGCGAGAACATCCGCATCAGCGACTGTGTGGTGTCGAGCCATTGCAACGGCGTGAAGTTGGGAACGGAGACCAACGGCGGTTTCCGAAACATCAGCATCAGTGGCATCGTCATCAAACCGAGCAGCGACCAGCAGGAAAAGTTCTTCGGACAGTGGATAGGCTCGTCGGCCATCTCGCTGGAGATTGTCGATGGCGGTACGATGGAGAATGTCAGCGTCTCGAACATCACCGTCGAGGGCACCGAGTCGCCCATCTTCGTGCGTTTGGGCAATCGCGGACGCGGCTACAAGTTAAGAGACGGGAAGGGCACGCTGAGTGGCAATGGCAATGAAGACACGATTACCGAACTGATTCCCATTGACCACGTGGGCCGCATCAATGGTGTAAAGCTCGACAACATCCAGATTCGTAACGCCGGCTCGATGGGTTGTAGCATCACGGGCCTGTCTGGGCATCCAGTGGAGAACGTCAGCCTGTCGAACATCAGCTTGCATCACAAGGGTGGCGTTGCCTACGCTGACCTCCAGAAGATTGATGAGACGCTGAAAGACGAGAAAGAGAAAGAATACCCCGAGGCTACGATGTGGGGCAACCTCCCTGCCAAGGGCTTTTTTGTTCGTCATGCCCGCAACGTGCAGTTCGAGAACATTCACATTCTGACGGAGCAGCCCGACGCCCGTCCTGAATTCGTATATGACGATGTGGATTCGAAAGACACTTCACTTTCGTGGGGCGATCAGGGCAATGGCACTTATCGTAACCCAGTATTGAACGCCGACTTCTCGGACCCCGATGTCATCCGTGTGGGCAAGAAGTACTATATGGTAGCTTCCGACTTCCACTTCATCGGCATGCAGGTGCTGGAGAGCGATGATTTGTTGAACTGGCGCTATATCAGTCAGATTTACTCGCGCTTTGACGAGGCTGGCTGGGACGAGAACAAACACTATGCCGGCGGCTCATGGGCTCCAGCTATCCGCTACCACGACGGACTCTACTACGTTTATTTCTGCACGCCCGAAGAGGGACTGTATATGTCGACGGCGAAAGACCCGCACGGCCCTTGGAGTCCGCTCCACATGGTGAAGCGTGTAGAGAAGTGGGAAGACCCCTGTCCGTTCTGGGACGAAGACGGACAAGCCTATTTGGGACGCAGTCGTCACGGTGCGGGACCGATTATCGTTCACAAGATGTCGGCTGACGGTAAGGAGCTACTTGACGACGGCGTAACGGTCTATACAGGACCAGTGGCCGAGGGCACAAAGTTTATGAAGCGAAATGGCTATTATTACCTGATTATCCCGGAAGGTGGGGTGGGGCAGGGCTGGCAGACGGTGCTCCGCTCACGGAATATCTATGGTCCCTACGAACGGCGTATCGTGCTGGAACAGGGTTCTACGAACATCAACGGCCCGCATCAGGGGGCGCTGGTCGACACACCTGACGGCGAATGGTGGTTCTATCATTTCCAGGAAACGCCAGTGTTGGGGCGTGTGGTCCATCTGCAGCCCGCCCGCTGGGAGGATGACTGGCCACTGATGGGTGTCGACTACGACGGTAACGGCGTGGGCGAGCCGGTGGCGGGGAGTCTCACCCCTGGCCCTTCTCGCAGGGATAGGGGATTGGTCACTCTTGACGACTTCTCCACAGACACCCTCTATTGGGTGGGACAGCAGCAGCGTGCGCTCGGCCTGCAATGGCAATGGAACCACAATCCGCAGGATGACCATTGGAGCCTCACTGAGCGCAAGGGTTGGCTGACGCTGCACGCCCTGCCAGCAGACAGCCTGAAGGCCTGCCGCAATATGCTGACGCAAAAGGTTGTGGGGTATGTGAGCGAATCGACCACCCTGCTCACGGCAGAGGGGCGGTGTTACGCCGGCCTCTTCTGCATCGGCAAGCAGTTCCGTGCCATCGGCCTCTGTCCGCAGGGCATCTATACCGAGTTTGGCGGACAGAAGCAAATCGTCAAGCCGGGCAAGTTTGCCAAGCTCTATTTGCGCGTCACCAACGACTGCGTGCAGAACCGCCATCAGTTCTGGTACAGCACAGACGGCATAGAATTCACGCCTGTCGGCGAACCATTCCCCATGCGTGCCGGCTATTGGAAAGGCATCCGTACGGGCTTATTCTGCTACGGCTCTGACGGGAAGGCGCAGTTCGACTTCTTCCGTATGGAGAGTCCGGGCAAATCATAAAAAACGAAAAATATTCGCCGTTTATTCGTTTATTCATTGAATAATGTGTACCTTTGCACAGTTTTTGGCGCCATGTGCGCTTTTTTATGTATTTTTCAGATGTTTTAAATCAAGATGAACGTAATTACAAAGACCCTTCAATTGGCTGATGGAAGGACCATCACCATTGAAACCGGGAAAGTGGCAAAACAGGCCGACGGCAGCGTCATGCTCCGCATGAACAACACCGTACTTCTCGCCACAGTTTGTGCCGCAAAAGATGCAGTTCCCGGAACCGATTTCATGCCTTTGCAGGTAGACTATCGTGAACAGTACGCCGCCGCAGGCCGTTTCCCCGGCGGATTCACCAAACGCGAAGGCAAAGCCTCGGACAACGAAATCCTCACATCGCGACTTGTGGACCGCGTTCTCCGTCCACTCTTCCCCAGTAACTATCACGCAGAAGTTTTCGTCAACGTCATGCTGTTCTCGGCTGACGGCGTTGACCAGCCCGATGCACTGGCCGGCTTTGCCGCCTCGGCAGCCCTCGCCTGCTCGGATATTCCCTTCGAGTGCCCCATCTCGGAGGTCCGCGTGGCTCGCATTGGCGGCGAGTACGTCATCAACCCCACCTTCGAGCAGATGAAGGAAGCCGATATGGACATCATGGTCGGTGCCTCTGCTGAGAACATCATGATGGTTGAGGGTGAGATGAAGGAAGTCAGCGAGCAGGACCTGCTCGGTGCCTTGAAGGCCGCTATGGATGCCATCAAGCCCATGTGTGAGCTGCAGGCCGAACTGAGCAAGGAGCTCGGCAAGGACGTGAAGCGCGAGTACGACCACGAGGTCAACGATGAAGACCTGCGTGCCCGCATGAACAAGGAGCTCTACCAGCCCGCCTACGACATCACCAAGCAGGCTCTCGAGAAGCAGGAGCGTGCTGAAGCCTTTGAGAAGATTCTCACCGATTTCAAGGAGAAGTTCTTCGCCGAGCGAAAGGCCGCCGCTGAAGCTGCCGCCAATAGTGCGCTCGACGCTTCTGCCGTCGAGATTTCCGACGAAGAATACGAGGCCATGATGGACCGATACTATCACGACGTGGAGCGCGACGCCATGCGCCGCTGCATCCTCGATGAGGGCATCCGTCTCGACGGCCGCAAGACCACCGATATCCGCCCCATCTGGTGCGAGGTTTCTCCCCTGCCCATGCCTCACGGAAGCTCAATCTTCACCCGTGGTGAGACGCAGTCGCTGACCACCGTCACACTCGGCACCAAGCTCGACGAGAAGCTGGTCGACGATGTGCTCGACAAGAGCTACATGAAGTTCCTCCTGCACTATAACTTCCCCCCGTTCTGCACAGGCGAGGCCAAGGCTCAGCGCGGCGTAGGCCGTCGTGAGATTGGTCACGGCCATTTGGCTTGGCGTGGTCTGAAGGGCCAGATTCCTGAGGAATTCCCCTACACCGTCCGTGTAGTAAGCCAGATTCTCGAGTCCAACGGCTCGTCATCGATGGCTACCGTCTGCGCCGGCACGCTGGCCCTGATGGATGCTGGTGTTCCCATGAAGAAGCCCGTCTCGGGTATCGCCATGGGTCTCATCAAGAACCCCGGAGAAGACAAATACGCCGTACTCAGCGACATCCTCGGCGACGAGGACCACTTGGGCGATATGGACTTCAAGACCACCGGTACACGCGACGGTCTGACGGCTACCCAGATGGATATCAAGTGCGACGGTCTGTCGTTCGACATCCTCGAGAAGGCCCTCATGCAGGCCAAGGCTGGTCGTGAGCACATCCTCAACTGCATCACCGACACCATCGCCGAGCCGCGTCCCGACCTGAAGCCCCAGGTTCCACGCATCGAGGCCTTCGAGATTCCGAAGGAGTTCATCGGTGCCGTCATTGGCCCGGGCGGAAAGATTATCCAGCAGATGCAGGAAGACACTGGTGCCACCATCGTCATCGACGAAATCGACGGCGTGGGCAAGATACAGGTCAGCGGTCCCAACAAGGAGTCTATCGACGCTGCCATCGCCAAGATCCGTGCCATCGTGGCTATCCCCGAAGTGGGCGAGATTTACGACGGTGTTGTCCGCAGCATCATGCCTTACGGCTGCTTCGTCGAGATTATGCCTGGCAAGGACGGTCTGCTCCACATCTCCGAGATTGACTGGAAGCGCCTGGAGACCGTCGAGGAAGCCGGCATCAAGGAGGGCGACCACATCCAGGTGAAGCTCCTCGAGATTGACCCGAAGACTGGCAAGTACAAGCTCTCGCACCGCGTGCTTATCGAGAAGCCTGCTGACTACGTAGAGCGTCCCGCACGCCGTGAGCGTGGTGACCGTCCCGAGCGTGGTGAGCGCCGTCCGCGTCCTGAGCGTGGAGAGCGTGGTGAGCGCCGTGACGACCGTGGTGACCGTCGCGACCGCCGTCCTGACCGTGGTGACCGCCGCGAAAGACGGGGAGGTGATGCTGAAGACACTGGCATGCGTCCGCACCATAACAGCGACCTGGCTGAAAAGCTGAACGCACAGCTCGGCGACGAATATCACGATCCGACCGAGAACCGTGAGCCGAAGGACTTCAGCGATGCCCTTGACCACATGGACTTCTAAGTAGGCAACGCTTCCAAGCATTGCAACGAGGTAATTAAACGCCCGCTTCCGCAGAATTTACTGCAGAAGCGGGCGTTTTTCCGACGGTGCTGTAATAAGCATTTTTCTAAATCCGCCATATTTTTCCGTGCTGTGCGGTTGAAACCTATCCGTTTTGTCGCGACATAGGACTGTTCTGTAGTGGGTGAAGCTTCCAAGCTTTGCAACTGTAGTAGGTCGGGCCT
>Ga0310786_10007580_pt1 | contig 14132 bp, 6 predicted proteins | sample AusTroGonzalo_MG_FD_203881 | JGI IMG/M metagenome (GOLD analysis project Ga0310786, IMG submission 203881) | Bovine rumen microbial communities from tropical cattle in Woodstock, Queensland, Australia - Gonzalo_03 (v2) (version 2) | ecosystem: Host-associated > Mammals > Digestive system >... | reverse complement strand
ACCATCCCATGCAAGAAGACAGAGGTGTTCTCAACCGCTGCCGACAACCAGACAGAGGTGACCATCCGCGTCTTGCAGGGTAACCGTCCAATGGCGAACCAGAACAAGCAGATTGGTATCTTCAACCTCACAGGCATCGCACCAGCACGTCGTGGTGTTCCTCAGATCGAGGTATCTTTCGACATCGACGCCAACGGTATCCTCAAGGTGTCTGCTAAGGATAAGGCAACTGGCAAGGAGCAGGAAATCCGCATCGAAGCATCTTCAGGTCTCTCTAAGGAGGAAATCGAGCGCATGAAGGCTGAGGCAGAAGCTAACGCAGATGCCGACAAGAAGGAGCGTGAGCGCATCGACAAGGTGAATCAGGCAGACAGCATGATTTTCCAGACAGAGAACTTCATCAAGGACAATGGCGACAAGTTGCCAGCTGAGGACAAGCCAGCCATCGAGGCAGCAGTCGAAACCCTCAAGAAGGCAAAGGACAGCGGCGACGTTGCTCAGATTGACGCAGCCATCGAAGGTCTCAACAAAGCCATGCAGGCAGCCTCTCAGAAGATGTATGCCGCAGGTGGCGCAGGTCAGCCAGGTGCCGGCTTCAACCCAGGCGATGCAGGCTTCCAGGGTGGTGCCCAATCCAATGCAGGCACCCAATCCAACGGTACCGACGACGTCCAAGACGCCGACTTCGAGGAGGTCCGTTAGTCCAAAGATAACAAACAATAACAATCGGGAACCAAATCCGTGTAGCTCTCTGAGTTACACGGATTTGCCGTTTTAAGGGGTTTGGCGTTCGTTATCGATTTCTATCATTTCCTATCTCAGACGTGTTCCATATTTGTACCTTAACAAAAAAGTAGAAGTTTTGAAACAAATAATTATAAATAAAAACAAAGTCTAATTTTGAACAAAAAATTATGCCAGGAATTGCATTGGAAATCAAGAGAAAATGCAAAGTGTGCGGCAAGGTGTTCCTTGTGAAGAAACTTGACTCACAGTTTTGCTCGAAAAGATGCAGCGCAGTCGATTTGAAACGTAGGCGCGATGCAGAAGTAAAAGAGGCTCGTCTCGCAAAGATAGCAGCCCAAGTGCCAGACATCCGAGAATATATCTCGGTAAGAGAGGCTGTAGCCTTGTACCATATTGAACGTGGTACGTTGTACCGTCTCATACGATTAGGTCGTATTCCTGCAATGAATTTCGGAAAGCATCTCATTCGTATCAAACGTTCGGAACTGGAAGCCAACTTTATGCTTCGCAAAAAAGCGAAACGAGAGAAGGAGAAGCCAATCCCAAAGCTCTACAACCTCGAACCAGAGAATTGTTATACCGTTGGAGAGATATGCAAGAAGTATCGCATCAACGACAGCACCGTATGGGCGCATGTACGGAAGTACTCTATCCCCTCACGACAAATAGGCAACTATGTCTATATCCCCAAAGACGAAATCGATAATCTCTATAAATCCGATATATTATGAAGAAAGCAATGCTCCACACCAAAGTGTCCGTCAGACTCCGAAAGTCGGAGCTTCGTGACGAGTGGTATCTTTACCTCGAAGCCTATCCTGTGTTCAAGCCTGGGCATGACAAGCCTTGCCGTGAACGAGAGTATCTAAACCGTATCATCAGAACTCCTTTGTGGGACAAGACTCGTCCTGCTCGTATGGATGAATACGGCAACCAATCCTATAAGCCCAAACGTGACGTGAACGGCATCATCGTTTGTCGTTCAAATGCAGACCGCGAGACGTGTGTCTTTGCCGACAATGTGCGCATCCTCCGCCAGCGTGAATACGACAATGCTGAGCTTTATTCTGACACCGAACAAGCTATGGTGGAGAAGAAAGCTAGAGGACAGGAAGACTTCATTGAATACTTCGGAAAGCAGGCTGCTAAACGCTACAAGAATGACACTAAATCCGTCGGTGTCAATTGGGATAGAGCACATGACTTGCTGAAGATATTCAACAAGAATAAACCTTTACCGTTTGCCCAGATTGATATGCACTTGATAGAGAGTTTCAGGGACTTCTTGCTGAAAGCTCCGCGAGGGGGAAACAAAAGAGGTATCATCTCTCAGAATACAGCTTCCACCTATTTCACACTTTTCAAAGCTGCTCTACATCAGGCATTCATTGACAATTACTTCGACGTTGACATTGCCGCTAAGGTAAAAGGCATTTCGGGAGTAGAAAGTCGTCGCGAATACTTGACTATCGAGGAACTGAACAAACTCGCAGCTACTCCTTGTGATTACCCAATGCTGAAGAAAGCAGCATTATTTAGTGCTTTGACTGGCCTCCGTCATAGCGATATACGGAAGTTGAAATGGAGTGAGTTGTCAAAAGAAGGAGACCGCTACCGCATTAACTTCACTCAGAGAAAAACAGGAGGTGTGGAGTACATGCCTATCTCGGAACAGGCCTACCTCATCTGTGGTGAGCCAGGCGACCCAGACAGACTCGTTTTTGAAGGGCTGCAAGACCCATCTTACATCAATCGCCCTGTCAAGGTTTGGATTGCTGCAGCTGGTATCAAGAAGAAAATCACGTTCCATTGTTTTCGTCATTCCTACGCAACAAACCAGCTTACAGAGGGAACGGACTTATACACCGTATCAAAGATGTTGGGTCATACCAACATCCGAACCACACAGATATATGCCAAGGTTGTTGACTCAAAGAAAGAGGAGGCAGCACAAGCCATCAAGCTCGATCTTCAAAGCGATGTGATATAAATACATCAGATACTCTACTTAGGTTAAGCCATCTATGCAATAGCAAAGGTGGCTTGACCTGTCTTTTAACTTACATTCATACGGGACAGCCTACGGAAGTGCTCCGTAAGCCATTCCGTATCTCAAATATTTTCGATTTCTATTGTTAAATGATGTTTCTGAAACCGCCTGATTTCAAGCGTTTTCGGTTATTTATTGATTGTTGTTAATACGGAACGACATACGGGAAGCTTTCGCCCATTTTTCTGCCCTTGTGAAGGGCATTTTATCGCACTATCTTTGCAGCCGAATTCAAATAAACGCTGACTGCGCAGTCGCAAAGTATTAACATCAAATTTCATTTAATATGGAAGATAGAAAACATACGTCGAGTGGCGTTCCCACCTTTGACATGATTCCCATGCTGATGGCGAATCTTCTCGAAGACAACAAGATTCTGTCAGCAAAGATTGATGCCCTCAACAGAAAGATCTCAGCATCTGTAGGTAATACCAAGGACGATGACCAGCGCATGGATGTAAGTGAAGCACAGAAGTACATTCCTGGTCATCCAGCAGTTCAGACCATTTATGGCTGGACATCCAACAATATGATACCATATCATAAGGTTGGCAAGCGCATCTATTTCGTCAAGTCAGAACTTGATGCTTGGCTCTCAAAGGAGCAGCACAAGTCTCAGGAGGACTTGCGTGAAGAAGCTGAGGAATATGTAAACAATCGGAGGAAACAACCAACACTATAATAAGGTATGAGAATCGCTTCTAACATCATCGACACGATAAAGGCAAAAGCCGACATCGTTGAGGTCGTCGGTGAATATGTTCACCTGACCAAGAAGGGGCAGAATTATATAGGACTATGCCCATTCCATAATGACAGCACACCGTCATTAACCGTCAGTTCTGCTAAGGGCATCTACAAGTGTTTCGCTTGTGATGCCTCTGGCGACGTGATTAAGTTCCTGCAAGATTATCTTAAAATCTCCTTCGTTGAAGCCGTGAAGATGTTGGCAAAGAAGTATGGTGTAGAGATTCCTGAGGATTCATGCTCTATGGCTGATGATGCAGACCAACGCGAGCGAGAGTCAATGCTCATCATCAATGACTATGCAGCCAAGTTCTTTGCCGAAACTCTATTCAAAGACACAGAAGAGTCGCACAAGGCTTTAGACTATGCTACCAGCCGATGGCCAATTGAGTATATCCGCTCATTTGGTATCGGCTATGCCAGCAATAGTTGGAACTCCTTTTCTCAGTGGGCGAAGGAGAAGGGACTCGACAAAGACCTTTTGCTTGAATTAGGACTTGTCAAGAAGAAAAGCATGAGCGATGATGTTTTTGACACGTTCCGCGGTCGCATAATGATTCCCATCCGTGACAAGCAGCATCGAATTTTAGCTTTCACTGCAAGGATTCTGCCTGGCATCCTTGCCCATGATTCCAATGCCCCCAAGTATATTAACTCCTCCACATCTCTTATATATGATAAGGGCAATAGCCTATTCGGTATTGATGTGGCATGGAACGCAGCGTCAAAAGCAGGTGTGATGAACTTGGTAGAGGGTGCGCCAGATGTGATGCGCTTGCAGGTTATTGGTGCTTCTAATACTGTTGCCCCTCTCGGTTCTTCGTGGACAGAAGCACAACTCAGTATATTGAAACGCATAACGAGCAGACTCAATATCATCCCAGATAGTGATATTCCAAAAGAAGGAGAGTACTTTGGCGTTGGATTTGCAAGTGCCATGCGCACAGGGAAATTGGCATTGTCCCTGGGCTTTACTGTGACCATACAGGAAATACCAATCGGTGATAGGAAAAACGACCCTGATTCATACCTGGTATCAAAAGACAAACTGGATGAATTAGCCATACATGACTTTGTGATGTGGTATGCTTCAAAAGTCATAAATCCTGATGGGGAAAACATTCCCAAACAGGCAAACGCTATCCATGAGGTCGTTGATCTTGTGAAGACGATTCTAGATAAAGTCCTTCAGGAATCATACACGGATAAACTCATCAGTGTCTATGGACATGAAGACATGTGGAAGCGTGAAATTACGGGAATTCAATCCATGCCAGCCCCAGTTGTCAGTTCTGCCATAAGTGATGAAGAATATGCTGCTCTTTTCAAAGGCACAGAGATTAAGGTTGGCAACAACTGCTATTATGGTTATACCAAGGAGGGCGAGAAGGAAATCTCCAACTTTATCATGATTCCGCTCTACTTGATTCGTGATGGTGCATCTGCTTCTCGCGTATTCATCTTGCGGAATGTCATGGGCTTTGAAGTTCGTATAGAGTTCAGTATAGAGGAAATGACCGTATTGCAGAAATTCCGCAACCGTATTGAACGTGAAGTAAACTTCATGTGGTATGGAACATCAGCAAAATTCAACAAGTTGCGAGGCATTCTCTACTCCTGTATGGAGGTCATCACTAAGATTTCCACTCTTGGATGGCAGAAGATAGGCTTCTTCGCTTTTGGGAACGGCATCATTCTCAATGGTGAATGGCATCCGGTAAACGAAGAAGGCATAGTGCGATTGGGAAATCCCTTAGGCTCATTCTATCTCCCAGCCTTCTCCAAGATGAATGAAGATAATAGCGAGAAGTTCCTCTTTGAGCAGAAGTTCATTCATCTGCCAGAGAGCAAAGTGCGTTTCTTCCAGTTTGCCACGCAAATGCGCTTGGTCTATGGCGACAATGCCATCATCGGCATCTGCTTCATAGTGGTATGCCTCTTTCGTGACATTATCATTCGTCATCGTCGAGAGTTCCCCACACTCTTTCTGTTTGGCCCAAAAGGAACAGGAAAGACTGCCTTCGGGGAACTGTTGCAAAGTGTGTTCGTCTATAATGGTGATCATCCCAATCTTCGTACATCTACCATGCCGAGCCTTGCCACCGTATTGTCACAGGCTGAGGATGCCATCATGCATCTTGACGAATACAAGAACGACATCGATGTAGAGAAGATTGAACTTCTGAAAGGACTCTGGGATTGCCAAGGACGCAGTAAGCTCGACATTGAGACTCGCAAGCGAGAACAGTCGAAAGTCCTCAGTGGCGTGATTGTCAGTGGACAGGAGAAGCCAACTGTTGATATTGCCTTATATTCTCGTCAATGTGTGTTGCCCTTCCACAAGGATACGCATACTACTGAAGAGAAAGAGAAATTCCGCGTCCTGAAAGATTGGGAGTATGAAGGAACTTCTTATGTTGTTCTTGAACTGTTACAGGTCAGGGCTCAGTTTGAACAGTCCTATAAAGACTGCTATGAGCAAGCTGTCAAGAGCATCTGCACATCCTTAACGTTCTGTATTGATGAGCGAATCCTTCATAACTGGTCTGTAGTGTTGGCTTCCTATATGGCAGTGCAGCATCATATTCATTTTCCTTTTACATTTGAGGAAGTCTTCAAGACAGTACTGAATGGCGTGGAATACCAGAATGAAGAATGTTTGCATAGCAACGAACTGAGCATTTTCTGGAAAACCGTTGACTATCTTAAACACGACAATCAGATATACGGTCTCTGTGATTATCGCATCCACGAATACACTAGCCTAAAGGTTGACATCAAGATGGATGGCAGACGGCAGACTGTCACACGAGAATATGGCAATGCCAAGAAGATCCTCATGATTCCAACCAACAGCCGTATGTTTGCCCTCTATGCGCTCCACCTTCAAAAGACCCGTGAAAAGGTCATTCCCGAGAATACGCTGAAGTACTATCTTGAAAACTCTCCAGAGTATATAGGTAAGGTGAATAGCGTAAGGTTTGCCTCGGTAGAGAATGTGAAGGACTGGCCACGGCAGTTTGAAACTAAGTGTTTCCAATGCCAACCGCGTCTCAGTGAGAAGCCAGTACAGGCATTCTGCCTTGACTTTGAAGCAGTAGAAGCTGCCTATGGAATCAGTCTTTATTCTGATTACATGGCATTTGACTTGATTCACAATTCGTAATGTCCACATACATCTTCTACAATATCTACAATAGTAATAATCAATGAAGTATATCATCAAACTGTTTCATACAAACATAATACACGCACCTACAAGTTTTACCCCAACTTGGAGTGAGAGAATCGTAATTTCAACCACCTGGTAGGTGGGACACAGCAAATTGTTTTACCCATCAAATAATACCAACTTATGCGATACACTAATGTCAGATACAGCACACTTCTGAATGAAGCGCAGTATGATTACCTGTCGGATGAATGTCAGGACATCAACCGAATGAAGTGCTTCAAGACCTTTGTACGTCTGGCCGTCATGGAACAGACCAAGGTAACGAAGACGCACTTTTCAGCTGTCCTACAGCCAGGGCAGTTCATGGCTTCAAAGGTCGAGCTTTCCCTGATGTGGGGTTGCAACCGAAAGACCGCCACCCGAATCATCAAGGAGTTTAACCAGATGGGCATTCTCCGTTCTGAACCATCAAACCGAACGACCATCCACACGCTGCTGTGTCTGTCTGTTTGGTTCACTGATCAGCGGACAATCAAGAATCCCTTCTTTGTCAGCAAACCTACGGTCAAGCCCATAGAGAAGCCGACAAGACCGACTAATCATGTCCCACCTAAAAGCGGTGCTGAAACAGTTGAAGTCAGCAAGCCGACAACAACAGATTCAGGTGGGACATCTTCTGCCGATATAGGCAACGTGACCAAGGTCATGTCACCCGAATCTCTGGCAGAAGTGATGAAGGAGCAAAGGCTTACTCCTTCTCTTTCCCTACTATCTAATGATATAACGCGCTCGCGCATGAGCGTTGCTTGTCAGTCGCCAGATGAACCTGTTGCTGACAACGGCCATTATCCTACAAGCAGCAATCTCTTTTCTGATGACATGCAAGAGAGGAACATACAACCTACTGCCGTGGAAAAACCACAGCAGCCTTCTTGCCATCAAGACAGGAGCTTTCTCCAAGAGGAATCGACAAAAGGGAAAGGAACAGAAGTATGAGCGTAGCGTGGCATTTCGTAACGTGATGGGAGGGAAAAAGGCTTGCCTTGTTATAGCCCACTATAACTACACGCTACGCTTTCGTAGTTGTGGGCTCTTCCGAGGGACTCATGGCTTTGCCCTAAGAACCCACAAGGCTCTGCCCTTGACCCGTTCAGGACGCTGCCCCGAAACCTCGGCAAGGGCTGTCAGCCCTATGCAACCTGACCAGCGAGTGACCCTCTCTCTGGACTCTCCGCTCAATGGCATCTGCCCCTGAGAACCCTGAGCAGGAAGTGGCTCTCTCCCTGCACTCTCCAATCAAGGCTCTGCCCCGATACCCTGAAACCAGTTATACAACAAATCCACTAAAGTAGAATTTTATGAGTACAACAGCTAAAGCATCCGAGCACATCAAGCCGTGCAACATCGCCCAATGTGAGCGACACAACAGGAGGGACGCAGACTACATAGCATCCCTCAATCCTGCAAGGCTATATATACGCACCGAACTGACCCGCGACAATGAGACCTATGTCGCACCTGACATGGTGGGCATCAACCTTCAGCAGCACTACGACAATCTCAAAGCACTGGTCAAGGAAAAGACTGGTCGAGCCATGCAGGAGAAGGACGTGGAATATACCGACAAGAAAGGAGTGAAACGTGTCCGCAAGGGCAGCAGTCCCATCCGTGAGGGCGTTGTCAACATCAAGCCAGACACAACGATGGATGACCTGCTGCAATATACTGAACGAGTACATGAGAGGTGGGGCATCAGAGCCATTCAGATACACATGCACAAGGACGAAGGGCATTATGAGAGTCCAGAGGACAAATCCACATGGCGACCCAATCTTCATGCACACATCATCTGGGACTGGATAGACCACGCAACTGGCAAGTCCTACAAGCTGAATGCCGAGGACATGTCAGAGATTCAGGACATGGTAGCTGAGACATTGGACATGCAGCGAGGGCAAAAAAAGTCCGAGACGGGGCTTGACCATTTAGAGCGAAACGACTTCATCATCCAGAAGCAGGAGAACAAAAAGAAGCAGCTTCAAGAAGAGACACAGAAAGCCATCACCGAGAAGGAGAAAGCTGAAGCAGAGGTTGAAGTGGCGAAAACAGAAGTGGCAGATTTGTGGAAGGCACATGACTTATTGACAGATTCAAATCGCACAAAAAAAGAGCGCAGCAACCGTCTCGACTTTGACATCAGAACCAAGACGAATCGTTCCAAATCGCTTGACGAAGTAATAGATGCAAAAGAGCAGAAGATTAATCAACTGGAAGAGAAAGCCAATGTGAAGCTGCAAGACCTCTACACCATCAAGGAGCATGGTGACTGGCAAGACCCTATGTTCTTTGGTATGTCCGCCTTTATCTACCGTTTTGATGAGGGATTACAGTTCTGCATAAAAGCCATTCAGGATTTCGCCTATTCAGGCTTTGGCTGTCGTGGCGGCAAGCATGGCGACATCTTTTGGGATAATGAGTCGTTTGCCATCAAGCAATACATGAAGATGTTTGCCGACCTCGCAAGTGCAACATTGAAGCAGGTGGCAAACTGGTTCGTCTGGCTGGCAAGCACTTTGGGCAAGTTCAATGCCAATGAACTGAAACGCGCCCACAATGAGGTTAACGAAGTTGCCGAAGGCAAATATGATTGGCGCATAGAAAAGTATAAGAACAGTAATGGGATGTCGATGTAATCAAAAAAGGTACATATACACATTCCACTCATCCCCCATTTATTATGTGAGGTAGCAGTGATTCGACTCTATAAAAGTCTTCACTTCACAATTATACGCCATCCAGCGTTCATCTTGTGTTATGTTCCTATATGTAATAATCCCTAATCAAATAAGCAATCGCAGAACCATTGGAGATTAAACCGTTGAGAACTTCTACATATGCAGCTCTCAATGTATCATCTCTTCTTATCAAATCCCTTGTCTTGGCATCATCATATATGTCCTCGACAGCATCTTGCCAACGTAACATCGAATGTCTATTTCCTGAGGATTGACGAAGTATTGCACTATCTATATGTTTCAAACAGTCAGGCATAAGCCACCTAAAGCCGATCTTGCATACAAGCCAAGGTAAGTATGCTATACCTTCCTGAGGTAGTACATGCAAAAGCTTATAGATATGTTCATTCGCACCATCCACGACCTCCCAATCTTCAAGCAAACTAGGCTTCATCAAATCAAAAACCAACATCAGTGATGGAAGCACCTCTTTCGACTCGGTTTGCTTGTACCATCCAAACATGATTTCCCACAACTGCCAGAAATTGCTCTTATTTGCAGAGGTGGCTATATAGCAATAATGGTTGAAAACAGACCTTACGGGGCTTTCATGCCTATTATATTGATGCGCAGGTCGCTTTAGGCCTGATGCCAGCCACACATTTTCTATAAATACTCGTCTCTTTTCGGGCATTTCAATCATATACGCCGCACAGAATTCTTCGATTCTCGTATCCAGCATACTCCCGTATCGCTCATGTTCATCATCCGTTTTGGCATCAAAGTATTGCCCACAATAATCAGAAGCCAATTCATCAATTTTCTTATCCTCAGTGTCCGTTGGAATCAACTTGCAAACATGGGCGAATTTGTCCACTTCATCCCGACGGCTCTCAGTATTGTTAAGATACTGCAATACAATCCTCTCAGCTAAATCTTTATGATTACGCCATATTATTGATTTAAAGGAGTTCTCAAAACGCACAAACATCGAGTCGTTATCGCCTATAGCATCAATCAATCCCCATACTACTTGCAATAGATTCTCATCGTCAGGCAAACGGTTAAGCAAATAGACCAGCCCGTCAGAGCTAAACTCCGAGTAAGGTTGAAACATACCAGACATTGCAAAATTAGAGGTTTCTTGAACAATAGCATTATAGCACCACTCGCGTTCTACCCTATCCAACTTCTCCCAATGTTTCTTTACCCCTAACGCTGATATCAAGCCCTTAGCTTCTAACACGTCATTCAGATTTTTATGCAGTTTATACGCATCTCGCCACTCATCTATATTTTGTTCAGATTCCTCATCGTAGCGAGTTCTGGAAAGATTTCCTGTTTTCAGAATGTCATTGAGCTGGTTACTAAACATTTCGGCTTGCTCAGCCTCCTTCTTAATATCTTCAGCAGGGTGACCTTGCAAAATATATCCATCTTCTGTCTTGCCAACAATACCATACTGGGATATATCCATACGGCCAGCTGACACTTTCTCCATATATGTTGTGGCCGTTTCCTTCAGATGTTGAACAAGTTTCCTGAATTCATCAGCATAGCCTTCTGTTATTGACAGTCTCAGGATTACGCCCTCTAAATCCTGCTTCCTATGCGGCAACTGATAACTATCGGCCACCTCTTTCTGAACGTTCTTTGAAGCATGTGGACTAATCATCGGGCGAGATATTTCAGCACTGAGGCGGGACTTATCCCAAAGGATGAACTGACGGCAACTGTAAATAGGCATGGCCTTCATACCAACAAACAGAGGGAATCTTGTGGCAACACTCGCCAATACACTCCATGCGCTTACATTGATACATTTTCCATAAACAATACCAAACACAGCCAAAATGCTATCTTTAGAAAGAGCATATTTTGCACCATTGGTATTATTTTTGATGGAGTCCATCAGCCACTTTTCAAATGTCATCAAAAGACTTTCTCTCACATGAGACAAATAATGATGCCCCCTATACTCGCGCCACAAATAGTCATTACCCAAAAGCGTTTTTTCTTTTTCATCCACGACTACCTGTACTTTCTCTAAAGGTCGAACAGGTCTGCGTTTGGGCTTTTCAATATCGTAGTTCAGAAGTTCACAAAGGAAAGTGATGGCATCTGCTGGATGGGTATAGAAGAAACATTTATAAGATGTCGTCACGCCACTGGACTGATGAATCATTGGATAATAGTCATGAACTATTCCTTCATCGTCAAGCCATTCCTTTTTAACCAATGCTTTGTAGATTTCTGGATATGTTTGGATGAAACGTAAAGCTTCTAAACCCTCGCTGAGCAGAAGGAATTCCTTAATAACACTATACTTGTGAGAACTCTTCCCTATTGCATTTTCAGCCCACGCTTTAACCAACTCAGGATTTTCATCCATCCATTTGAAAAGCAAACGTATTACCTCCTTATCTGGCTTCTCATATGTTTTATCATCCGCAAGAATCTGGTCAACGTCGTCTGCTAGAATAGAAAATACATATTTTTTCAGGTATGGAGCCTCCTTCTCTGAAAAACCCACAAGTTCACATTGCAATAATAATGGTATCAAATTCCCTCTTGATGCATAAAAAGCATCTCTGTTTTCATATAGGAAAGTTACGAAAGTGTACCAGCCCTTTCCAGAGGGAAGCATGTAAGATGAATTCCTTATTTTTGTGTCCTTATCAATCAAACCATGTTTCTCAAAGAAAACTTTAGCATTCCAATCCACTTTACGGAACATGTAGGACAATGCTATTGACAGTCTACCTAATAACAAATTGTTGTCTCTTAACAATAGCTGTTTTATTGATGCCAGGAAAGACGCGCCCTTATCTGAGATTAGTATTGCGTAGAACAAGGCATCATAAAATACTTCGTTCAATTCGAGGGAAAGGCTCTCAGCTATAAACAAATTGAGACGCTGGTCTTCTTCTGAGATATGCGTCTCAATATACTGCCTGAACATGTTTCTCGATGCAATGTTCGTATCTATGTTCTGATAGAACTGTGCCAAGGTTATCTCTCTTGGTTCGACTTTGCGATAATTATTATCAATATAGCAATACAAGCCCCAATCAGTTAATATGTCGTGACCGGGTCGCAACAAACCACTCTCTGGCTGTCCAACAAGAATATCATCATTAACAAGCGAGTTTACGGCATCCGTCATCTCGCATTTCACCAGATTCATACCTATTTTTGACGTCCTTCTTGCCACATCAATCAGAGCTTCTACTCGCTGACTTGCCAATTGCGTATATTGCTTCTTTCCTGATACGATTTGCCTACAAAGTCTGTCTTTGAATTCGCTGTCTTTAAGTCTGTTTGCATCCGCTATAATTGTAATGGAGCAAGCCATGTTCAGATAGAAAGGATTTCTTAGGATTTGTCGAGTCTTATCTGTTGAACAATATGGTTGAATTTGAGGGATAGCCTTCTCCACTAGCTTCAACTCATCATCATTTAGAAGACCTACATCTATCACTTGCTTATCGGGGACAATAATCCCATTCCCCGTCAGACACAACCTGAATTGCTCAAGCGAGTTCTTTCTAATAGTGAAGATAATTCTCAAACCAGGTGCCTTATTCAAAAGATTCTCTATGAATTCTATTGCCGTATCAGTATTACCATTCAGCATTCGTTCCGCACTCTCCACAAGTAGCACCTTACCATCACCTCCCCAGATTGGCGATTTAAACAGTTCAGCGAGCGTGCCTGTAATATTCCAATGGGCAAGAATGTCTGACTCTTTTGATTCATCAAGGTCATCACCCAATACAGCCACAGAACGATAAATTTCATCGGATAGCACTTCTTTAGCAAGTGCAGATTTACCTATGCCAGCTTCACCTGTAATGATAACAATATTACCTGTTTCCAAAGCAGATTTTATCTTATCTTTATATTCCTGGCGGGATAGTTGTATCTGACCGACTATCTTATTCTTGATGCGTCTTAGGACAAATTCTGTGTTTTCAATCAGTTTATTATACTGGTCGATAATCTGTTGGCGAAGTTCAATTGGAATCAAAGGAATTTCACTCCATCCTTTTCCCTTGATAACTTCATTGATTTTCTGCATTTTCCACCCAACAAACAGGGAACGATCTTCATCCACTCTATGAATGATACCCACCAGGAACTTTTCTCCGTTGGAGTCAACAAATACACCAGACCCGGAAAAACCGCTTTCCATGTATTGCATCTCGACACCGTCTTTGCGCACCTCTTCCCACTTTACATAAAGTTCGTCACCCATCTCGCTTTCTTGGGAAATATGGCAATTGTTCTCTATTCTGAGTTTCTTATCTATTGCATTTGACGGGAAACCATCTATCTCACACGGGTAGCCAGATCCTTCAAATGTAGCGCACTTCACATTGGCAGCTATCGCCATAGCTGCGTCCTTAGGAAGTTTCATTATACAAATATCAAATTCTTCCTCTGGCGAAATTGCCATCTCAGTGGGGATGACCTCATTCTCATTGCCATCAATATCGGTAATAACCACGACCTCTTTTCCCGTATATTCATCGCACACGTGAGCCGCAGTCAGCAGATAATAATGCTCATTCTTTTTGACCAACACAGCACTGCCTATATTGCTAGCTTTTAGTTTAACTGTAAAGTCGTAGTTCTTATTCATATTACTCAAAAGTGAAGTTGGCATCATTAATAA
>Ga0310786_10007577_pt1 | contig 14133 bp, 10 predicted proteins | sample AusTroGonzalo_MG_FD_203881 | JGI IMG/M metagenome (GOLD analysis project Ga0310786, IMG submission 203881) | Bovine rumen microbial communities from tropical cattle in Woodstock, Queensland, Australia - Gonzalo_03 (v2) (version 2) | ecosystem: Host-associated > Mammals > Digestive system >... | reverse complement strand
ATTGCGCGCTACACTTACAACGACACGACTGGCGCGTGGACGCTCGCCGAGCGCACCAAGGGCGGGAAGGTCACCGCAACCTACTCCGGCGCGCCGACGCGATACGTCCTGGAATGGGCCGAGAACACCGGCTTCTTCATCTACCTGCACTGACCCTGCGGCAAGTTGCGCGGCAGGTTGACACCTCGCGGCGCAATTTGGTATACTCCAATCATCTAGACAGACTAGATGAAACGGAGGGAACATGACTTGGGCGCTTCAGGACGCGAAGAACAAATTCTCGGCGGTGGCCGACACCGCCGCAAACGGTACGCCGCAGGTGGTCACCAGGCGCGGCCATCCGCTTGTAGTCGTCATATCCTACGCGATGTTCAGGGAGAAGATCGCGCCCGAGCCGAGCAGCAACATCGCGGACGCCTTCAAGTCATGTCCGGTTGACGTTGATTTCGACACGCTCATTCCGCCGCGGAGAACCCGCAGCGGCCGTGGTCACAAGGTCCGCCTTTTCCAGGAGAGGTGAGCATGAACTACCTCGTCGACACATGCATCCTGAGCGAACTCGCCAAGCGCCGCCCGAATGCGAAGGTAGCGAAGTGGCTGTCCGGTCATTCGTCCAGTAGCCAGTTCTTCGTCTCAGCGGTAACGGTCGGAGAGATCATGGAGGGGATAGAGTCCCTGCCGCCTGAAGATCCGGCAAGGCGGAAGTTGTCGACATGGTTCAGGGAGCGCATCCTCGACGCATACAAGGAAAGCATACTCCCGTTCGACCGGGACGTGGCCGTCAAGTGGGGGGAGATCAAGGGGATGACGAACAGGATGGGAAAGGCAAGGCCCGACCTTGATGCGCAGATTGCCGCGACTGCTCTTGTCCACGGCCTGACGATCGTGACGCGAAACGTCGCCGACATGGAATATACTGGAGCCAAGACCGTGAATCCATTTGGTGATGGCGCGTAGCTGAGGGCATGAGCGATTTTCTGATGTCGTTGAAGGACGTGACGCTGGCGTTTGGCGGGCCGAGCGTGCTGGATGGCGTCTCCATTTCCGTCTCCAAGGGGCTGCGCGCGGCGCTCACCGGGCGCAACGGCGAGGGCAAGTCGACACTGTTGAAGGTAATCGCCGGCGACCTCGAGCCCGACTCCGGCGAGATCGTCCGCGCCCCCGGGCTCAAGACCGTCTATGTCTCGCAGGAGGTGCCGGCCGACCGCCCCGGCGATTCCGCCTTCAACGCGCTTTCCGGCGGCCGGCGTCGCCGGAGCATCCTCGAGGCGGCGCTCCTGTCGCGCCCCGACCTGCTGCTCCTCGACGAACCCACCAACCACCTCGACATGGAGACGATCGACTGGCTGGAGGGGATGCTGCGCCGCGCGCGCGACATGGCCGTGATCGTGGTCACCCACGACCGCCGCTTCCTGCGGCGGGTGGCGGCGAAGATCTTCGACCTCGACCGCGGCGAGCTCTCGGGCTGGGAATGCGACTATCCGACGTTCCTGAAGCGCAAGGCGGAGCTGCTGGCGGACGAGCAGGTATACTGGGAGCGGAAGTCCAGGAAGCTCGCCCAGGAGGAAGCGTGGATCCGTCGCGGGGTGAAGGCGCGGACGACCCGCAACGAAGGTCGTGTCGCGGCGCTTTTGAAGCTGCGCGAGGAGTTCGCGGCGCGACGTGCCGCGGCGGGGACGGCGGCGATGCGGCTCGATACCGCCGCGCCGGGCGGCGTGTGCGTGCTGAAGGCAAAGCGTCTTTCCTTCACATATCCCGGCGCGGAACATCCGGTGATCTCGGATTTCACGGCCACGGTGCTGCGCGGCGAGCGGATCGGCATCCTCGGCGCCAACGGTGCGGGCAAGACGACGCTCCTCAACCTGCTGACCGGGCGGCTTAAGCCGACGGAAGGGGAGGTGGTGCGCGGAACGAACGTGGAGCTTTCGTTCTTCGACCAGCTGCGGAGCGAGATGCGGCCGGAGCTGACCGTCGGCGAGAACATCGCGTCCGATCGCGATGAGGTGATGGTGGGCGGAGTGAAGAAGCATGTCTACTCCTATCTCGCGGACTTCCTCTTCACGCCGGAACGGGTGCGCACGCCGGTGAAGGCGCTTTCCGGCGGCGAGCGCGCGCGGCTGATGCTCGCGAAGCTGTTCCTGAAGCCGGCGAACCTGCTGGTGATGGACGAGCCCACCAACGACCTCGACGTGGAGACGCTGGAGCTTCTGGAGGAGCAGCTGCTCGCCTATTCGGGGACGCTGTTGCTCGTCAGCCACGACCGCGAGTTCCTGAACAACGTGGTCACCTCGACTTTCGCGCTGGAGGGCGACGGCCAGGTGAGGCAGTATCCGGGTGGATACGACGACTATGTGCGCCAGCGCGCCGCCGTGCCAGGACGCAGCACGGAGCAGCGGACCGATGCGGCGCGCGAGAAGCCGCCGCCGCGCCGGGACAATGGCGCCGCGTCGCGCGAGCGCAAGCTTTCGTACAACGAGCGGCGAGAGCTGGACGCGCTGCCGGGCAGGATAGATGCGCTTGAAGGGGAACTCAAGGAAATCCGCGAGGCGCTGGCGGACGGATCCGTCTACCGGACCGATCCTGCGAGGGCAAAGGCGCTTTCCGACCGGCTGCCCCTTGCCGAAGCCGAACTTGAGGCGACCGTGGACCGCTGGGCTGAGCTCGCCGAGCGCAGCGGGGAAATGCACTGATTCTGCTCATTTGAGCCAAGGAGAATTACGCAAGGTTGCGTAACGCAACAGTGCGAAATTTTTGAGAACTTGGGGACAGACCCCAGCGATTTTGTCCCCATTCGTGGGGACAGACCCCCATTCTCATTCTCATTGGGGACAGACCCCCATTCTCATTCTCATTGGGGACAGACCCCAGCGATTTTGTCCTCATTCTAGGGGACTGTCCCCGGTAATTCTAATTCTATCCTTGTCCGCAGCATTTGGCGTCCTGCGAACCTTAATAAAACCTTAAGCGAATCTAAAGATGAATTTAGATTCCATTAAGGTTCCATTAAGGTTCGATTTTCCGGAATATGATATTATTCTCCTGTTCCGAAGGGGCATAGTCGCCGTGCACGGTGCGCGTCGGGCCCCGCAAGAACGCCAATAACGAAAGAGGAGAACACTCAATGGCAAGGAAAAACAGGGTAACGGTCCCGGATGGGATCTACCACGTCACCGCGCGCGTCGCGCACCGCGCGATGCTGCTGATGGACGAGCGCGTCAAGGACCGCATCTGCGGCTGGATCCGCGATGTCGCGTGCTTCAGCGGCGTGGAGGTGTACTCATACTGCGTGATGGACAACCACCTCCACCTGCTCGTCCATGTCCCGCGCGTGCCCGAGCGCTACTGGCTCGCGCCCGGCGAGGAGCCGGCTGCCCACGCCTTCGGCATGCGCCCGCCGGAAATCCAGGTTCCGGTCTGGACCCCTGGGGAGACCCCTGGGGACAGTCCCCGCGCCACCGCACCATCTCCAGCCTCCGGGGACAGTCCCCGTGCGTCCCGCCCGCCGGTCGGCTTCGCGCTTCCCGACGACGAGATGGCCGAACGCCTCGCCTTCCTCCGCGGCCCCCGGGCGGCAAAGTCCGCGGCAGAGCGGTGGAGGCGGCTGCGCGCGTTGGGCTGCGGCCGCGCCGCGGACGAGGAGAAGGAGCGCCTCTGCCGGCGCATGTACAACCTCTCGCAGTTCGTGAAGACGCTCTCCGAGCGGATCGCCGTGCGCTACAACGAGGAGACCGGGCACTCCGGCTGCCTCTGGCAGGGCAGGTTCTACAGCGGCCTCGTGGAGGACTCCGCGGCGGTGCTGGCGGTGGTGGCCGGCTACATCGACTACAACCCCGTGAAGGCCGGCATCGCCGCGTCGCCTTCCGCCTGGCGCTGGGGCAGCTTCGGCCTCGCCTGCACGGACCGGGGCGCGGACGGAGAGGCCGCGCGCGCCATGTACTCGAGGATGCTGGGTGTCCCGTGGCCGGAGGCGCGGCGGCGGATGGAGGCGGTGTTCGCTGACGAACTGCCGGACGGACTCGACGAGCGTACGCTCGCAGGCCTTGTCGAGAAGGAGCCTCGCGATGGAGGTCATGCCAGCGCGCGCTCGCGCGGATCAACCGGCGAAGATTGCCGCAGGTCGCCCGAGGTGCGCGCCTCGCAGACGATACGTACGCGGCTCTGGATATTCCGCAGCGGCGCCTACATCGGCCGCACCGCGGCGTTCGGCGAGCGGGTTGCGAGCATGCTGCCCGCCCGGTTCCCGAGGCCGGGCTTCCGGTCGCTCAGGGTCTGCCGTGCGCTCGCCTGGGAGCTGCCCAGGGCGGCGTGACCAGAACGCTTGCTGTCTCGATCTGCTGACAAAACCGCGGCGGCGTCGGTTTGGGGTATATGCCCCGCATACGTCGTGACATATCGGATCCCGCGAATGAGCGGGAATGACGGACGCGCCGCGCCCGCGGCGGAGCGTTGCCTAGATTGGGCTCGTCGCCGGCACACGCCGCCGCCGAACCGTAGCGGCACCGCTGGGGACAGTCCCACATCGGTCAAGGGGACAGTCCCACATCGGTCAGTCCCACATCGGTCAAGGCTCGCCAAGCGCGTCGGCTTCGACATCGGAGAGGGCAATCTCATCCGCCGCGTCCGCTTTCCGCTGCATGACCACTGCAAGAAAAACCTCAAGTGGTCGAACGCCCAGGTGCTGATGCGCTTCGTGCTGATGCGCTTCGTGCTGCTGCAGCTGGTGGTGATGCCGGTGCTGCTGCTGGTGCTGCTCAAGGTCCGGTAGGGCGCTGGTTCCAAGCGCTATCGGTGAGCCATCGTCCCGTCTTCGCGCTACGTGATTCGGCGGACGAGACGGCGCGGCAAGTCCCGCGGCAATTTGCCGTACTGATAATTCTACCAGGTTGCGCCGGAGAGCGCACATGTGGTATAATTGCCCGCATAACCAATCTCAAGTTCGCAGGAGAATGCAATGACCAGGAGAAACTTCATCGGACAGGCCGCGGCGGCGGCGGCGCTTGCGCCGGGCGGCGCGCTGTGCGCCGGGGACGCGGTTGCCGACTGGAAGCCGTCGGCGCGCTGGCGCGGCTTCAACCTGCTCGGCATGTTCCGCTGCCCGACGACCGGGCTTGCGCCGGATCCGCGGGTGGACGGATTCTTCCCAGAGTGGGAGTTTAAGGCGCTCAGGGACTGGGGCTTCAACTTCGTCCGGCTGCCGCTTGACTACCGCATCCTTGTCCGGGACGACAGCTGGACGAACCTCGACGAGCGCCAGCTCAAGAAGCTCGACGAGGCGGTCGCGTTCGGGCGCAGATACGGAATCCACGTGCAGATCGCGCTCCACCGCATCCCCGGCTACTGCATCCTCGACCAGACCGAGGCGTTTCCGCTCGGCACCAGCCCGGTGGCGCAGGCCGCCGCGTGCGAGATGTGGGCGGCGTTCGCGAAGCGCTGGAAGGGGGTGCCGAACGAGGAGCTGTCGTTCAACCTCTTCAACGAGCCGACCCGCCACACGGCCGGCGCGAACTACCTTCCGCTCTGCCGCAAGCTCATCAAGGCCATCCGCGACGCCGACCCCGACCGCTTCATCATGGTGGACGGGAACGAGTGCGCGGCCGAGCCGGTGCCGGAGCTCTACGGCGTTCCGTCCGTCGGCCAGGCGTTCCGCGGCTACACGCCGCATGCCATCACGCACTACGGGGCCGACTTCATGAAGGACCTCCCGAAGGAGCCGCCGACATGGCCGCTCGCGGACGGCTACGCCTCCGCCTGGAGGCGCCGGTCGCCGGAGGACACCGTCGCCAAGTACCAGGGCGCGCTCGACGCGGGCGAGTTCTGCATGGTCGGCGAATTCGGCTGTCGCGTCTCTACGCCGCACGCCGTCGCCCTCGCCTGGATGGAGCACTGCCTCCGGCTGTGGCGGTCGAAGAACCTCGGCTGGGCGCTTTGGAACCTGAGGGGGTCTTTCGGCATCCTCGACTCTGGCCGCGGCGACGTCGCCTACGAGGACTACAACGGCCACAAGCTCGACCGCAAGATGCTCGAGCTTCTGCGCAGGTACTGAGAAGTCGGCACGGGAATTAGGCATCCGCGACGTTTTGCGCGGCAGTTGAGAGGTTGAAAGGTTGAAAGGTTGAAAGGTTGGGCGGAGCCGGTTGAGAAGTTGAAAAGTTGACTAACCACCAAACCTGGTGGCTGCCGCCACTTGACTTTGGCGGAGCCGGTGGGGTATAATGCCGACATGAAAATTAGTGAGAGAGTTCTCTTTGCGCTGTGCCTGGTCTGCGCCGCGGGCGCGGAGGGCGTGGTCGAGACGGGGAAGGTGTTCGGCACGCCGCGGAGGGTGGCGGAAACGTCGCCGCGCATCATGGCGACGTGCCTGGAGGGGAACCGCCTGTACGCGGGCGGCGGCCCCGACTTCTACGTGTTCGACGTGGCCGAGCCGCTCAAGCCGAAGCAGCTTGGGCACGTGGACGGACTCGCCGGCGTGCGGCAGATCGCGGTGCGGAATGGCATGGCGTACGTCTCCGCGCGCGAGGCGGGGCTGTGGATCATCGACGCCACCGACCCCGCGCGTTCGCGTGTCAGTGCGCGCTTCGACTGCTGCGAACTCGCGACGGGCGTGGACGTGGCGGGCGACGTCGTGTTCCTCGGCCAGCGCCAGAACGGCGTGGAGTTCATCGACGTCTCGGACCCCGGCCATCCCGCGCACATCGCGATGCGCAAGACGGACGAGTCGCAGAGTGTGAAGTACCGCGATGGCTACGTCTATTCCGGCGACTGGGGCTCGGGCAAGCTGACGGTGTTCGACGCGCACGACATGAAGAACGTCCGACAGGTTGACTACGAGGATCTCTGGGGATTCGGCGACGGCGTGTGGCTGAAGGGGAAGTACCTCTACGCCTCGACCGGACATCACGCGAAGCACCGTGACCCCGCGACGCTGCCGTTCAAGGGCGTCGACTCGGAGACGCTGCGCCTCTACGGCGGCGCGGGACGCGGGGCGGGGTGCGGACACGGACTCGACATCTTCGACGTGTCCGATCCCGCACACCCGAAGCGCGTGGGACGTGCGGACTACCCGCCGTTCTACGAGCGCGGACTCGACATGTGGACGCCGCGCACGAGCGCGAACTCGGACATCGTGTTCTGCGCGGCCACGCACAACGGCCTCTTTGCCGTCGACTGCTCCGACCCGAAGAACCCGAAGGTGGTGGACCGCTGGACGGCGCCCGCAGCCGATCATCCCGAATGGCCGAGCTATTGCATCGGATCCGTGTCCGTGGGCAACGGCTGCGTCTACGCGGGCGGCATGGGGTGCGGTCTCTTCGTCATCCCGGCGAAGGGCGCGGCGCAGGAGACGTTCGAGCAGGGGCCGCCGCCCGCGAACGCCTCGTTCCGCGAACCGTACCCCACGGACGAGAACGAATTTTGGGTGTGGAAGCCATCGAAGCCCGGACAGGCACGCGCAGTGGCGGTGGCAGGCGATGTCGTGTACGCCGCATGCGGCGATGCGGGACTGCATGTGCTGAAGGTGAAGCCGGAAGGGGGCTTCGAGAAGATCGGCGAGCTGGCGGGACATTCGCGCGTCTTCGACGTGCAGGTGGACGGCACGCGCCTCTACACGGCGGAGGGACTGGACGGCTTCGGGTTCTACGAGATGGACGGGCCGGCCGGTTTCCGCGAGGTCGGCCGTCTGCCGAGGATCGGCCCGGGGAACAACGTGGCGCTCTGCGTGTGGAAGGCGGACCGCGAGCACCTCGTGCTCTCCTCGCGCAACGGCGGATGCCGGCTCTTCGACATTTCCAACCTTGCGCATCCGAAAGACCTCTTCCGCTTCGGAACGTGTCCGGGCTGGGACAAGTACATGATGGACGCGCCGATCGGCGGCGGACGTTACATCGCCTACAACAACGCGCACAAGAGCATCATCTGGCTCGACCTCCAGGCGCGTCCCGCGCCGCGCGTCTCGACGGCCACGAAGTACAACTTTATCGCGCTCTCCAACGGCATCTGCAAGTTCTCGGATGACCAGGCGCTCGTGACGGTTAAGTCGGGGTATGCACTGCTCGCGCCGAATCAGGGCGATCCGTCGGACCACTCGCGCTGGCAAGTGAAGGACCTGCCGGGGCCGAAGATGAACGGCATCCCGCGCAAGGACCCGAACGGCACGCGCGTGGTGAAGACGTGCCGCATCAACCGCGAAGTGGCGCTCTACGACTTCGCTGATCCGGACAAGCCCGTGCTCGTGAAGCACTGGAAGGTGTCCGGCAATCCCGACATCGCCCAGTTCCACAAAGGTAAGGTCGTGATCCCCTGCGGCCACCAGGGCGTCCTGCTTCAGAAGTGAATTTGTCATGCCTAAGGGGACAGTCCCTGCCATGCCTATGCCTATTTGGTATCATCGGTCAGTGGACAATCCCTGCCATGCCTGGGGGACAGTCCCTGCCATGCCTGAACGTCGGACGGATGTCAAGCGTGTACTTTTCTCCGAACATCGCGGTGTTCCTTCAGTATCTTCAGCGACTGTGCGCGGGTGTAGTGCCGTGTGTCGTCTTCGAGCCGCGAATCACGAACCACGAATATGATATAATACACACACATGCGAGATTTCAACGACAGGAAGGTGAGGAAGGCCATCGTCCTTGCGGCTGGCTTCGGCACGAGGCTGAGGCCTTTCACGTGCGCTGTGCCCAAGCCGCTCCTGCCGGTCTGGGGCGAGCCGATGCTTGCGCGCGTCGTCGACAGGCTGCGCTCGCTGGGCGTCGAGGAGATCGTCGTCAACTGCCACCACCTGCACGAGCAGGTCGAGGCGTGGTGCGCGGCTAACGGCTGCCGCGCCGCCTTTGAGCCGGAGATCCTCGGCACCGGCGGCGTCCTTAACCCGCTGCGCGAATGGATCGGCGGCGATGACTTCTACCTCGTCAACGGCGACATCGTCCTCGAGGGTTTCGACGGCTTCGGCGAAGGCGCGCTGGGCGTCAAGGGCGCGGTCGGGACGGGCGCGATTGCTTCTGCGCTTACAGCGGAGACGGGTCCGCGCACGATCGAAGTGGAGCCGCAGAGTGGATTCGTCACCAACTGGAGCAGCGACGACGCTGGCTTCCCCGGTACCTTCACCTACTGTGGCTTTGCGCTTCTGTCGGCGAAGATCCTCGACTATGTCGAGCCGACCGGCTTTTCGTCCATCATCACCGCCTACGAGCGCGCGATGGGTGACGGCTGGTTCGTGAAGGCGGTTTCGCCGAAGGGGATGCTCTGGACCGACGCCGGGTCGATCGACAGCTACCTTGACGTCAACCGCCACGAGGACGACAACGCCTTCGCCGACATTCCGCAGATCAAGGCGACGGTTGGCGACGGCGACGGCGCGGTCGAGTTCCTCGGCGCGCGCGGCAGTGACCGCGCCTTCTTCCGCCGTGGCGACAGGATTGCCATCGTCTACGACGACGCCAAGCGATCCGAGAACGCGCTCTACGTGCCCCAGGCTCGCTGGCTGAAGGAGCGCGGCATTCCGGTGCCGGCGGTTCTTGCTGACCGGCCCGACCTCAAGGCGCTGGCGATGGAGTGGGGCGGCGAGGAACGCAAGATGTCGCTTGCCGACCGTGTGCGCGTCGTCGAGGAGCTCGCGAAGTTCAATGCGCTCGGCGCGCGCTGGGCCGATTCCGCCGCAGAGGGTCTGCCGCCGCTAATGGAGGCGTTCGGTCCCGAGACCTGGGCGTGGGAGCGTGGACTCTTTGCCGAGCACTGCCTCGATTCTCGCTTCCGCCACGAAATGCCGGCGGCGGTGGAGACGGAGCTCAAGGCGGTCGCCGACCGGCTTGAGCGCGAGCCGAAGGCGCTCGTCCACCGCGACTTCCAGTCCTCGAACGTGCTTTGGAAGGGCGACGAGCCGTGCTTCATCGATTTCCAGGGGATGCGGCTTGGTCCCGCGGCCTACGATCTCGCGTCGTTCGTCTATGATCCCTACGTCGACATCTCCGAGCGCGAGCGCGAGGCGCTGGCGCTCAAGTACGCGCAGGTCTCCGGCCGCGCGGACATCGCCGACGTCCTGCCGTTCGCGGCGGTTCAGCGGCTCGTGCAGTGTTTGGGCGCGTTCGGCCGCCTCGCCTCGGTCGGCCAGCCGCAGTTCGGCAAGTTCGTCCTGCCGGCGCTGGAGCGGCTACTCGCGGCGGCGGACGAAGCCAACCTCGACGCCACCGGCGCGCTGGCCGAGGACCTCATCGCCGAGGAAGGGCACCACCACCATCACCACAAATGAACGCCATCCGCCAGCTGCTCAAGAAAGTGAAGTCGACGGGCACCAGGCTCGCCGGGCAGGTGAAGACGGTTTCGATGGGGCGCGAGCGGGTGTTCGAGGCGTACAATCTGGGCGACGACACCTTCGTCTTCGAGCGCGGCGTTTCCGCCCGCCTCGCCGAGCGTCCGAGCGTGCTGGTGGTGGACCGGCGTTGGCTGCGGCGGCGCGGGCGCGGCAAGGTGATGACCGTCACCACCGGCAACCACGCGGTGGCGGCGATGCCGCTCCTGGACGGCAGGTTCTGGAAGCTCTCTTCGCTGCCGGTCTCTCGCCGCAGCGACGTCATGACCAGCGCCATCCTCTGCGCAAACATCGTCGACGGCCGGCTCGAGGTCTCGCAGCGCGACGTGCCCACGCCGGAGCTCGTCTCGCTCGACCGCTGGCTCGTGGACGCCGCGGGACTCGGTCTCGGCGGCGTGGTGATGCTCGACCGCAACGAGTCGGCGCTCGACCACTACCGGCGCCTTGGCCAGGAGTGGCGGGTGAAGCCGCTGGTGTGGACCGAGAAGGAGATGCTCACCCAGCTCGCGGCGTCGCGCAAGCGCATCTCCTCGAAGACGCGCTACTACCACTCCTCGCGCGGCGTCCACTTCCTGACCTACCCCGAGTTCATGCGCCTCGTTGCGCTCGCCGAGACCGCGCCCGCCGACTTCGTGGCGGGGCTGCGGGAGATCGTGAGCATCTTCGAGGGCAACACCGTCTCCTTCGCGCGTATGCCCAAGTACCGCGGCCACCACGAGATCGAGTTCTTCGGCCTCGGGCGCGGCGTCGGCGTGGAGCGGATCGTCCCCGAGCTCGAGAAGTTGATGGAGGCGGTCGCGCTCGGCCGGCTCGGCCAGCTCGGCGTCATCCAGAAGGCGCGCGACGCCGCGGCGCTCTACGAGTCGCTGCTGACCACGCCGGAGTTCGCCGACGAGTCATCGCCCGTCTTCGTCGAGAAGCTCTACATGTACGTGACCGGCGAGGTCTACTCCGTCGTCGGCGACGGATCCACTCCGTCCTTCGACGACCGCCGCACCGCGCTGCCGGGAGCGACGTTCGTCGGCGGCCGGCCGGTGATGCACCCCGGCGCCGACGTCCGCAGCGAGGTGCTGCTCTCCAACCTGCGCGGACTCCTCTCCAAGGACGAGCTGGTGGAGTACGCGAACATCTACGAGCTCCGCGAGGACGACTCGGTGCCGGTCGGCCGCGGGCGCACCCGCGAGGTCGTGTACAAGACGAACATGCGCCCGCTGGCGACGAGCCTCATCGAGAAGGGGCTCTCGTCCCGCCGCCGCGGCTACGCCGAGTACATGCTCGCGCGCATCGGCGCGCTGCGCGCGATGGGCGTGTCGATGAGCGCCTACTACCGGGTGCTCCGCCGCCGCCCCTCCACCCGCTCCGCGCCGTCCGACTTCTACATCCGCATGCGCTGCGAGGGCGAGCCGATCGAGTCGATCCCCGCCAACTGGTTCCGGAGCGGCGAGGACTCCTCGGTCGAGGTCGAGGACGTGGTGCTGGGCCTCGCCGCGCTTATGGGCGACGCCGCCGCGCAGAACATGGCGATGAAGAAGTTCGACCCCAAGACCGAGAGCCCGCTCTACGGCGTCGGCAAGGAGATCTACGAGTTCGAGTACGACATCATCAAGGAGCAGGTGGTGCCGAAGAAGGTGGCGACCTGCTCCATCCGCGGCAGTTTCGGCTGGCCGGACCTCTCCTTCACCGACCAGAACGTGAACGCCTTCGCCTCGTTCTACTTCACCCACTTCGCGCACGCGCTGAAGGACTTCTGCCGCCACCACACGGTGCCGATGGCCGATCTCGCCGAGCGCTTCATGAGCGGATTCGAGTTCCGCACCCGCGCGATGGCATGGCAGCTCTCGGTGATGCGCGACGGTTTCGAGTCGTTCTCGCCGCCGGTGCCGCCTGCCTACCGCTTCGCGGAGAAGTGGCGCTTCGCGATGTGGGCGCTCGAACGCCAGGAGCGCCGTCTGCCGCTGCTGCGGAAGATGTTTTTCGAGCGGGTCGCGCTCGTGCAGGGAGAGTCGTCAGGGACTTAAGGAGAAAACGCAAATGAAAAACATCGACTACAAATGGCGGGCGCTCGCGCTTCTGTGGGTTGCCTTTTTCCTCCAGCAGGGCACGCGGCAGCTCTTCGGGCCGTCGGTTCCCGCAATCTGCGCTTCGATCGGCGTGGACAAGGTGGCGATCGGCGTGGTGGGCACTGTGTTTGCGATGATGTACGGCATCTGCGTGCCGTTCGCGGGGCTGACCGCCGACCTCTTCAGCCGCAAGTGGATGGTGGTGTCGGGCGTGGCGATCTTCTGCCTCGGCATCTTCCTCTCCGGCTTTGTCGCCTCGGTCGGTCTCCTCATCGTCACCTACGGAGTTCTCAACGGCTTCGGCCAGACGTTCTACTATCCTTCCGCCACCTCGCTCATCTCGCAGCTCCACAAGGAGTCGCGCGCGACGGCGATCTCGATCCTGCAGCTCGGCCTCTACATCGGCATCATCGGCTGCGGCAGCCTGGCCGGCTTCCTCGCCGGGAAGGGCGGCGAGAGCTGGCGCTCGCCGTTCTGGATCTTCGGCGGCCTCGGCCTGGTCTGGGCGGGGCTGCTCGTCTTCGCGCTACGCGACACCAAGCCGGTCGCGGCCGCGCCCGGAGCCGCTGACAAGCCGTCGATCGCCGAGGCGGTGAAGGCCGTCCTTTCCAAGCCGACCGCGTTCTGCGTCACGCTGGGGCTGGCGATGATGATCTACGTCGACATCGGCTTCAAGAACTGGATGCCGTCGCATCTGCAGTCGCAGTTCATGGACGCGTGTCCGTTCCTCCAGCGCTGGGCCGGCCTCCACGCCGTGGTCTGGCACTATGTCGGCGCAGTCGTGGGCGTGCTCGTCGGCAGCCGCATCGGCGACCGGATGGTGAAGGCGCGGCCGGGGATCCGGCTCGAGCTCGGCGTTGCGGGGCTGGGGCTGGCGATTCCCTTCATCGTCTGGATGTCGCTGACGCAGTCGTTTGCGATGTGCTGCGTGGCGATGCTCGGCTTCGGCGTCTTCCGCGGCATCTACGACTCCAACTTCATGGCCTCGTTCTTCGACGTCGTGAATCCGCGCTACCACGCCTCCGGCGTCGGCATCATGATGTGTATCGCCTTCCTCTTCGGCTCGCTTTCCTCGACGGTGCTACCGTTTCTGGAGAAGACGATTGGCGCGATGTCGACGAGCATGGCCTCGCTGGCCGGGTTCTACCTCGTCGGTGCCGCGATCCTCGTCCTTGCACGCGTCGCGTTCCTCCGCGGCGACCTGTCCAAGTAGGGGATGTAAAATTTTCACACTATTTTCCCTTGAGGTGGTAATATGCTTTTAGATGGGCATTATCAAAGATATTCACGGCGACATCGAGCGGGAGGCGGCGCTTCTCCTCGATAGATACCGTGATGCACTGATGCTGGAGGCGCTCACGCTTTCCTCCGGTGACTCCCATGCCGCCGAGGAGCTGGTGCTCCAGACCTTTGAGGCGTATCTCTTCGGCCGCGAGCGGTTCGACCCTGCGAAAGGCGAGCTGCTACCGTGGCTGCGCGGCATCCTTCGCAACATCCACGGCAAGGCCGGGCGTGGCAAGTCGGTGAAAGCTGTATCTTATCTCTCGCAGGACGAGCTTGAGCTTATCAGCGAAATCCGCCGGCAAGACAACTCCACCGACGAGGAGATACTTTCCAATTCCGATTCCGATGTGATCCGCAAGGTGATAGAGGCGCTGCCGGACAAGACGAGGCGGATAATCGTCTTGCGCTGTTTTGAGTCCGCCTCCTTCGGGGAAATCGCACGCTTGCTTGGCATCAGCGAGATCTCGGTGAAGAATCGGTTCTATTACG
>Ga0310786_10007576_pt1 | contig 14133 bp, 11 predicted proteins | sample AusTroGonzalo_MG_FD_203881 | JGI IMG/M metagenome (GOLD analysis project Ga0310786, IMG submission 203881) | Bovine rumen microbial communities from tropical cattle in Woodstock, Queensland, Australia - Gonzalo_03 (v2) (version 2) | ecosystem: Host-associated > Mammals > Digestive system >... | reverse complement strand
TATTGATGAGCGGAATAATTTATCACATATTCTTAATGCTGCCAACACTGATAATTTAGAATTAATATTAAATTATTTTTGACAAAATTTCTGAGATATAAAGAGTTGAACTGATGGATTAAATAGTTTAGAAACTATACTTTCATTAGCAAAACCTGAAAATTTAAAATTAATGCTTATGTTTTTTAACCCAAGTTTTGAAGATTTAAACCAACATCAAAAAGCCTTTTTATTTAAGTGAAAACTGCTTGAAAATACAAAGTTTAAAGAAGATTTTAAGATTTGATATTTAGATTACATCGAAAATGTTATGGATCTTTGAGTCTCACGTGATATACAGTGAAAAATTTTATGTGATATTTTTAATTTAGATTTTTGTACATTAGAAAATTATTTGAAATGTTTTAATGATTATTGTATCACTAAAAACTATCCATATAGTGTATTTTTTGAGTGTTTTGATTGAGAATCATTAAACTTGAGAGCCTTAAAGCTTTTGGATGAATGATTTGAACTTCCAAATCCGTTAGTTGATGGAAATGAATTATTTTGTAAAAAAGATGATGTTTGGTTTCTGAATAATTCAATTAAATTAATATATCCAGATTTAGATGTCATTTTTAATAGAGAGGAAACAAAACTCATATTAGATTTTGTTGACAGTGTCTGATGAATTAATAAATGATATACGATATTAGTTCTTACGATTGAAAAAATGGTTAGAGATTGAGTAGATAGTAATAATTTTTCAAATATATTGTGTAAGAAAATAAGAAAATATAAAAAAATTTTTGATATATATCCTGAAAATAAAATTCCCGAGTGATTAAAAATTAGTGTTTGAATGGAATTTGAAATTACTAATTCATATGCTGAATGGTACAATGAATCAACTTGAAATGATTATTTAGAAACTGTTAATAAAATAATTGAAATTTCTAAGTGATGAAGAGGTTGTGATTGAGTAATTGAATTTGCAACTAAGCCTTCAACAAATCCTATGGTTGCGTTGTTGGAAATCCATTTGTTACAAGAGTTAAATTTATTGGATATTAATGATATGGAAAAGCTTTCTCTGGATAATTATGGTATTGATTACAAAAGTAGAATTTGAACATGATATCATTTAAATATTTGATCAGATTCTGATATTTTTGATGATGATGAAAATATTAATTTTATACAAAATTTATGCTCTTTATTACCCCGGTCTTGAATTTCTAATTGATGATATATTAATGAAATAAATTATTATGGTGATTTGAATATAAAATATTCATATCAAAATTTGTTTCCAAAATATTCTTCAACTAAAGATAGCGAAAATAGCGAAGAACACGACGACGATAATTGTACTACTTATATTGAATTTCGTACATATAGTGTGGATGATGTTGAATTATTTGAAAAAAATGTATTATTTAATTGTTATGCAGTTATGTGAAACCAAGCTCAAAACCTTGTTTCTAATGTAACTAATAATAATATTGTTGGTTTACAAAATGATAATAGTATTCGTAATCAAGATGATTTAATGAAATTTTTGGAAAATAACAATTTGTTTAATGATAATCAAAATTTAAAATCAAAGAAAATTGCTGTAGAGTTTATTTATATGCAATTATGTGTATTAAGAGCTATAAATTATTATAATCATAATTTTATAGATGATGAGTTATTTTGAAAAGATTTAATTGAAAATCTTTCTGAACCTCGAAAAAATTTCTTTTTTGATTTATTGCTTTCTGATAATAAAGAAACTATGTGATTTGGTAGTCAATGACTTTCATCTTTGGTTGTAAAAAAATATACAAATTTAGATACCACTTTTGATGCAAAAAAATATATAGAAAAAATTGAGCCTTTTTCAGATATAGAAACTAAAAAAATATTAAATGAGACATGAAACGATGTGGCTGAGAAACGAATTTCATATGTAACTACTTGGTTAAATAAACAATTATTATGGCAATTTTTATCTAATTGAGATGAAGATACTCAAGATTTACAAGATAAAATTAATAATAAAGTTTCAAATATTGATAGAATTAAAAGTTATATTTGAAGTTTAGATCCCGCCTTTCTTATTAGTAAAAGCAATGATCCAAATTTAAAAATAAATAGACAGTATTTAGAACATTATTTTAAAATCAATATGTCATTAAATAATTTTGACCCTTATGATAATATAAATCTAGACTTTATGAATACAATAATAAACATAAATAATTTCTTTTTGAAAAAAGACGATACAAATGCAAATTGAGTTTTACAAAAAACAATTTTGGATTGAAAGGAAGAACCAGATATTTCAAAATTAAGTATTTTTGAAACATGATATATGAGAAAGTGATATAATTATTATCAATGATGAACTGAAGATATGTTGTTGCATAGTGTCCAAAAAATTGCCTTAGATTATATGTATAATGTAAAAAATATATTAAATAATGACTCATTTACTGATACTATTGACCTTGGTTATAAAAATGTCGCATAATATTTAAATTTTTATTCAATATTTAATTATTTATATTGAATTTATATAGTATATTATAATTAAGTATTGTCCAAATGAAGATAGTTTTTGATTTCAGATTTAATTACAATAAAAGAGCCAAAAAATTAGCTCTTTACTTTGAGTATTATCTTGAAATACTTTTTTCCTAATTCTGTGACTACGTATCTTCCATTCGGATCTTTGCAATCCGCTTTGAAGATACTGATTAGTCCGGCATACATTAAACTATCAATGAGCTTAAGGTCATAACCAATGCCCATTAATTTAGAGACTTCACCATTTTCATTTTCTTGTTTTGAAAGATACTCGGCAATCCCCAAGACAATTTTATCATCGTATTCCATTGTGTGAATGTTTTGTTTTATGTATATTAAATAAAATATTTTATAAATCAAACTATTATGTAATTATCATATTCAAAAATAATTTTGACAAAAGACAATCTATTTTTCAAAATTTCAATTGAAAAAATTTTTGTGATAATTAAGTTCTGTGATTGAATGTCCTCCTTTTTAAAGGAGAGGGATCACGAAGTGGTGGTGGATTTTAAAGTCCCTCTGTCCTTCGGACTTCTCCCTTTAAAAAGGGAGATAATATGTGGTTTTTATTTCGCTGATATTTTTATGAACATACAGGAATACTTAGCTAGTAAATTGAATGAGGAGCAATGTAAAGCAGCCTTGCACACTGATACTTCAAGTCTGATTTTGGCAGGAGCGGGTTCTGGGAAAACTAGGACTTTGACTTACAAGATTGCTTATTTAATGTTTGGATTATGAATCAAGCCAAGCAATATTTTGGCTGTAACTTTCACAAACAAAGCAGCAAATGAATTGAAAGAGAGGTTGATTGATTTAGCAAAAGAATTTGCAAGTTTGGATTTATGAGTACAAAAAGATGTAAAAAAAGATGAAATAGAGTGAGATTCTATAGATGATTTTTTAGCATTTGTAGAATCTACAGCACCAAAAAGTAAACCAACATATTGAGTAAATGATTTCAAATGGATTTGAACTTTCCATAGTATTTTTCTAAAAATTTTGAAAGAGGATATCGAATGACTTGAAATGAAATATGACAAAAATTTCTCAATTATTGATGCTGATGATAGTGCCAAAGTGATCAAAGATTTGCTGAAAAAGTACAATATGGAAGATGTTTTGAAACCAAATGAAGTGAAATGATTTATCAGTAATGAAAAGAATAATTGATTTGATGCAAAGATGTTTGAGACAAAAGTAGTGAGTCAGTATGATATGAATATGTGAAAGATTTATACTGAATATCAAAAGGAATTAGAAAGATCAAATATGCTTGATTTTGATGACCTATTACTACTACCCTACTTATTGTTTAGAAAAAAGCCTGAAATTTTAGAAAAGTGGAAAAAAAAATTCTTATATATAATGGTAGATGAGGCTCAGGATACAAACTGGATCCAGTTTGAGTTGATGAAAATGCTCAGTTGAGAAGATGGAAATATTACTATGATTTGAGATGACTATCAGAGTATTTATGGTTGGAGATGAGCTTTGATGGAGAATTTTTTGAATGTAAAAAAGTATTGGCCTGATATGCAAATGTTCAAATTGCAGATAAATTATCGTTCTCGTCCATATATTGTAGAAGCTTGAAATGCTGTAATAAAGAAAAATCTAAAACAATATGATAAAACTGTCCGTTCATTTAGAGAAGAAAATGGAAAAATCACGATTTTTGGAAATAATACTGAAATGGATGAAGCTGCAAACTTGATTGATTTGATTTCCAAAATGAAAAATAGTGGAAAGATTCAGTCTCGATGAGATGTAGCGATATTATATAGGACAAATGCTCAATCCTCCCCTTTTGAGCAAGTTCTAGTTCAGGAATGAATTCCATACAAAATTTGGTGAGCATTTAAATTTTTTGATAGAAAGGAAGTGAAAGATATTTTAGCCTATATGAAATATTTGGCTAATCCAAATGATTCAATTTCATTGAAGAGGATTATCAATTTGCCATGAAGATCTATCTGAAAGACAACTTTGGATAAATTAGAAGAATATGCAGCAGCAAATTGATATAGTTTAAATGAAGTGATAGAAAATATTGATTCTGTACCAGAAAAAGTAACTCCACAAGCGAAAAATGGAATCTTAGAATTCAAAACTTTGATCCATGAAATCACTGATAATTGGGATGACTACTCCCCTGCTGAGGCTATGGAAAAAATTGTAAAATGAATAAAATATAGAGATTATTTGGTCAAAGAACATGGTAGCGATGAAATTGCCGATGAAAAGTACGAAAATGTATGACAATTGATAAATCTGGCTTCAAAATATGTAGAAAAATGACAAGAAGCAATTAGGCAATTTATGGAAGAAATTACATTGCTGACCGATGTCACTACTGATGAAGGTGGAAATTTGGATGCGATAAAGCTGATGACAGCACATAGTAGTAAATGATTGGAATTCCCTGTTGTTTTCATAGCTGGATTGGAAGATAATGTATTCCCACTTACGAATGCTATGATGGAGCCAAATCTTTTGGAAGAAGAAAGAAGATTGATGTATGTAGCTATTACAAGAGCAAAAGATCACTTATTCCTCTCATATGCAAATAGTAGAATGACTTGGTGACAGACTAGAAGCAATCCAGAAAGTAGATTTATAGCTGAGATACCTTTGGAACTAGTAAAAAGATATGATTTATGATCTGGTTCTGTATGAGAATGAAATCAGCAAGAAGAACATTATGATATATCAGAATGACATGTAGTAAATCATAAATTATTTGGAAATTGATACGTTTTGGAGGTTTGGAATAACCTTGCTATAGTGAAATTTTACAATCCAAAATTTGGAGTAAGAAAGATTGAATTGAGATTTTTGAAGAAAGTAGAATAAAGTAGATTTTATTTTACAATATTTCAATTTTTATCTAATTTTAAGTTTCAAGAAATATTTAATATATTGTACGTTGATGTCTCATTATCTAATTTGATTTTGAAGTATGGTTTGCTTATAATTTCTCATTTTTCGTTTATTAAATATGAATCAAATCATCATATTGTTTGTAAAATATAATTTCAATTTTTGTCTGGTCATTCGATGCTTTTAAAACATTCATTTTTAATATTTGGTTCAAAATATTTTTCATCGCACTTTTCATTGTCTAATTTAAATATTTTTCATAAATTTCATATTATTAAACATGTTTTTTCTTTAAACATTCAAATATAATTTCATTTTTCATCTGGTCAAATTATTTCATCAAATCAAAAGTTTGGATATTCAAAATTTCAATTTAAAAAATAATATTTGTCATCTTTTTTTGTTACAATATTTCAATTTTTGTCTGGTCATTTAAAATCATTATAAACAAGTACTGTATTTCATTTTTTATTAATATAATGGTATTTTCAATCTATTTTTTTTAAATATCATAAAACATCTCACTTTTCGTTTACTATTACATTTTCAATATCATCTAGCTCGTTCATCGCCAAATAAAGATTTGGAAATTTCTTTTTTAATTCTTTAGAGTTTTTTAATTTATCTCGCTCTTTACAAGATTTTCATGATAAATATTTTGTAATTTCTCAATTGTACATGTATTTATATGATCATAACAAATATGCAAAATATTTTTCGCATGCTTTTCAAAATTTTGCGATCTCTTCGTTTAATTTTTGTTGATTATCTCTATATTCATTTTTTATTTCTTCCAAGAATTTTATCAAGAATGGCTGAAAAATTAATTTTAATTTTTTATCGCTTTCATTGTTTGTTAAAACTCGTATGTTTTGGTATAAATTTTTGAAATATTTATTCTCTGTTGTTTTTTCTTTTCAAAAAATCTTTGCCTTATATTTATCATCTAAATCTGCAAGTTCGACTATTTGTTTTGTTTTTTTATTTATGAATACACATTTTCAACCCAAATCACCGATATAACACCTTGTATCATATGGTATTATACGAATAAATTCTAGTGGACATAATTCTTCCAGATTTTTATCTAATAAAATTTCTTTTCCATTAATTTTTAATAAATAATTTCAAAATGTGTCAGGTCACTTTATGGATCATCTAATTTCAAAAGTGACTTCTCAATCAATCTTTTGATTTTTTAATAAATTTTTTACTATTTTTGTATTTACTAAATTATTTTCCATTGTGTTGGTTGTTAATTATAAATTCCTTTTTTCTTTTTTCATATGTACTTCAGTCATATGCTTTCAGCTTTTCATTTATATTGTATTTTATTTCATCATATTCTTTTTGTAATTTTATAATTTTTAATTGGAGTTGATATTCTTTTTCTTTTAATTCAATTAGTTTTTCATAACTACATCATTTTTGTTTCTCTCTTATCTTACTTTTTGATTCATTATTTTTTTGTATCTTTTTTTCTATTCAATCTAATTCTTTCACAATATTTGTAAAATTTTCATTTATATAAGATTCTAAACTTTTTGCCATTTCATAGACTGGATCGTCTTTAGTATCCTGCTTTTCTTTTTTATAATTATTTATTATTATTTTTTTTATTTTTTCTTTTTGTTCATCATTTTCTCGTATTATTTCCGTATCTATGTAGCTTATTATTTTATTTATTTCACATCCATTTTTTTGATTTATATATTCTTTTAATGTTTTTACTTGTATTCATTTATTTGATATAAAGCCATTTATTATTTTATTTTTTTGCTGTAATATTTTCTTGATATTATTTAATTTTGTATTTTCTGATTTTAATTCGGCTTTTTCTATTTTTAAATGTTTGAATTTTTTTTCTTTACTTAATTTTTCTATTTTCATTTTATTCTTATTTAAAAAAGCTCTTTTTAAATTATTAATTAAACTATTTTTTTTATATATTTCATGATTCCTTTTATTATTTATTTTTACTATTTTTTCTTTCATAATTTTGATTTTGTTTTCATTATCTTCTATCTTTTTTGTGATTCAATTTATTTCTTCTTCTAATCATTTTGATAAATTTGGATAATATGTATTTAATATTTCATCAATTATTAATTTTGCTGTTCATTTATCGACCATTTTACATAACTCGAAAATCTGAAGAATTCTTTCAATATCTCATCTTTTTTGTTCTATATTTATACATTCTTGTTTTAAACTCATTAGTTTGCAAATATATTAAACATTATTAAATAATATATTGATACAACTATAAATATCCAAAAAGACTTTATATTATGTAACTTTTTTTGTGGGATTTCTAATACTGATGATGCTTTTGCTTTTTTACATATTATATATATCCGTGTTCATAATATTCGTCATACAATTACTAATATTTCGCATTGATCTTTGATAGGTGATAAAGTTCAAAAAATTATTGCTGCAATAACTGAACCACTACATACTGTCATTACTATATCTACGAATGAATCAAACCCATGTGTTGTGGTTATGGTTTTGGGTTTGATTTCTACTTCGTGCTTGATTCTATCTTTTAACTCTTTACTTAATCAAATATCATATTTTATTAATTCATTAATTGTATATTTTTTGTAATTTGTTTCATTTTGCTTTAATGATTTTCGGGAATTATGTAGTTTTTTCTTATTTTCTATTACTTCAATTTGTGATATTTCTTGTTCTAAATTCTCTTTTTTTATTTCGAGTGACTTTATTTTAATATTGAATTGTTCTATTTTTGTTTTTGTTTCATTTCGTTTATTTTTTCTTTTTTTTATAGAGTATTCATCAACTCATGAAAAATCTTCTTTTACTAACTTTTTCTTAAGCATTGTACATTTCCTTTTTTCTTTTTGAATTTCACTTTTGACCATTAGTAATTCGGTTGTTAATCTATCTTTTCTTTCTTTGTTTGCTTTATTTTGCTTTGATACTTCTGAAAACACATTTCAAGATTTTTCTTCATTTTCATTTTTATCGAATTCTTCTGTTATTTTATTTATTAGTAACTCCTTTGTCTCTTTACTTATTCAATAAAAATATTTGATTTTTTTGATCAATTCTTCTTTAATTTCATTTCTTTTTTCTCGCTTTTTATTTATGTTTTTTAAATATTCTATGGTTGTTTTTTCCATAGTATTTTTTTTATTAATTAAATTTTATTAAGGTTTTAGAGTTGTATTCAAATCTTCTATCATTTTTGGTAGTGCATCATCGAATTCTTGTCTCTTTTTTCTTCATTCTTCTGTTATCTTTTTTACATCTTCAATTGTTCAAATCAATTCTGATGTAACCTTTTCCATTGTTTCTTTTTCTAATAGTGGTCTTTCTGCTTCTTTAGCTACTTGATTTGCTATCATGTGACTTTCTTCAGCTGACATTTTCAGCAATTCTTGTGTAGAATCGCTTATTGTTGTAACATAATTTGCAATTGCTTTTTCGTGTTCTTGTCCTAATGCTACTGCAGTCTGTATTTGTATAATTGGCAAAGTATCTTGTTGGATTCATTGCAATTTGATGATAAGCTCGTTTCCTGATTGATAATTTATATTAGCTTGTGCTGCACTTACTGCTAATGATACTTGACTTGTACACAAAGCTGAATACCTCTTTTCCAATTGTTTTATCATATCTGTTTTTAATTTTAATTTTTGTTGCTCAAAGGCATCAATTTTTCAATCATTTTCCAAAAATTCCTGTTGCATTGCCTCTAAATTCTTTCATTCTTCTGCAATCTTCTCATCTAGTGCTGCTTTGTATAGTTCTATATCTCTATATGTTAATTCACATTTTTTGAAAATATCTTCCCAGATTTTTGCATCTGTCATCATTAATTCTTGTCATTGCCTACATTTTTCTGTAATATCGTTGAATAATTCGTTTATTTTCTCATATTTTGCTTTTTCTACTAGTGCTCAATGTTTTGCTCTTTTGAAAAATCTTCAAAGTTTTGTCCTTGGTTGGTCGTTTTCCAATTCTTTAATTCATGTTACTGCTTCAGCTAAATAATTTCATACAATTCAAATATTTTTTGTTTTTTCGTCTCATGCAAAACTTTGTGAAATTTCTATGATACTATCTTGTACTCAAGATCAATAAGAAATTACACTTTCTACACTATCTGTATCAATTGATTTTTTTAGTCATTCAATTTTCTTTTTATCTTCATCTGAAAAATTAATTAATGGAGCTCTAGTAATTTCTATAATAGCTTTGTTATCGATGTTTTCATTATTCTCGACTTCGTTGACATTTTCTTTTTTATTTTCGGTTAATCAATCACTTAATGATTTACCAAATTTTAAATTTTTTAAATTTTTTGTGTTTGTTTTTTTTGTTTTTTCTGCCATATTATAGAATTATTATAATTAAAAACTTACTTAATTATAATCATAAAAGTATTGTTTGTCAAAATTTCGAGGACTTTTTGATATTGAAAACTTATAATATATCGAGCAAATCTTTTAATGTATGTATTATGATTATGCCTCTTTTCTTGTCATATTCCATTTTTTTAGCCCCTTTATTTAGCCATATAGCAGACATTCATATATTTATTGGTCATATAACATCATGCTTTGGTGTATCTCAAACCATGACCATATCTTTCATATTTATATTTAATCAGTCTTTTTCTTTAGCTTGATTAATTACTGATTCAAAGATTTCTTTTTTGGGTTTCATACTATGAACCTTAAATGACAGGGCTTCATAATCAAAAATTCCATCTGGAATTAATTTTCTTAAAGGTTCTTCATATTCTTTTGATAAATTGGAAATTGCAGCAAGCTTATATCATTTTTCTTTTAATTTATTTAAAACCTCTAGTGCATCTGGGTCTAATTCTGCATTATCTATCTCATATTTAATATTATTAATAATTTTATCGATCCAACCATCTCAAACTTTAATTGTGTCCATTGTCTCATGAGCGGTTCTTATATCTATTTCTTCCATTTGTATTTTATAATATAGCTGTCTTAGCAACGACATACTAATTTTGGTTGTTCTTTTTCTTTTCGGAAGTAAAATAATTGTATTATATAAATCTACTCATATAACTTTTGATTGTTTTATAATTGGATTATCTTTTAGTATTTCTGATAATGGTTTTTCTTTTCCCCTTTGCTTTTTACTTTTTCATTTTTCTTCTAGTCACTTATTGCCATCACCTTCATTTCATTTTTCATTTTTATCTTCATGCGGTTCTAATTTTTCTATTGTTTTTCAACCTATTCTCATTTAATACTTAATAAATTAAATATATTTACATATTTACATTTATAAATATATAAAAAAAAATATCAATAAAAATTATATATTGGTCAAAAAAATATTTGATATTCGGATTAATTTTATTATATATAACTTATATGTACTTTTATATTTTGTTTTTAAAATGGAACAAAACAAGAAACAATTATGACAAGAATGAGAAGATTTAGTATTGGAATACTATGAGAAAAATTGATATGAGATACTTGACACAAACTATACAATTAGATGATGAGAAATTGATATAATTGCTCAAAAAGATTGAGAAATAGTTTTTATTGAAGTTAAAGTTGTTGATTGAATGGATGATGTGATGTGATATATCACTCCAAAAAAACTAATGGCGCTTGAGAGGACAATTCAAAATTATATGTACAAAAAATGATTGGATTTTGGAATTAGAATTGATGTAGTATTTGTAAAGGACGATAAGATTTTGGAAGTTTATGAAAATGTAACAAATAATTAGTAATATATTTTATTAAATTTTTTTAAGTAAAAAATCTTGAAAGCCGAAACCATATGTTTAAAAGTAATATAATGTGTTTATTTTTTTATTGAAGTAAATTTTGATGAATTTTTTGAAATGATTAATAGTTTTTTTGTGTTGACTATTGGTGTGAGGAATTTTAATGAAGTGTCTTCCAGTTAATGATACATCGTATGTTAACTGGGTTGTTTGAAAGCATAGTAAATGATTAACTTTGGATTATTATCAAAATAAATATGAACGTTTTGAAACTATTGATGCATTGTTAAATGAAGATTTTTATTATCTAGAAAAGTTAAATACTTGAAATATGGTGCAAAGTGCTGTAAAAGCCTATGTCGATGCAACTGATGATCCATATACTGTTTATATGGATGCAGAAGAAAATAGTGGATTTATGAATAATTTGGAATGAGAAGATCATTTTGTTGGTATTTGAGCTGTGGTTAGCAAAAAAGATTATTATATTTTGATTGAAGAAGTTTTGAAAAATACTCCAGCCTATAAAGCGTGAATTAAGCCATTAGATCGTGTTGTAATGATTGATTGAGAATATGTAAAAGATAATACTTTAAATGAAGCTGTTTCAAAAATTAAATGAGAAGTTTGAACAAAAGTAACATTGCTTATTGAAAGAATTGTTGACGATGAAAGTGAAATATTTGAAATTGATGTTGATAGAGAAGTTATAGATGTACCTTCAGTCACAACAGATATATTTAATTTATGAGATAAAAAAATTTGATATATTGAAATTTCTTTGATATGAGAAGAAACTGAAAAAATATTAAAAAATGAAATCGTTGAATTAAAAAATGAATGAATTGATGGAATAATTTTAGATTTGAGATGAAATGGCTGATGATATTTAGATGTATGAGTAAAAGTTGCTTCACATTTTATACCGAAAGGCCAACTTATTGTTGAAGCAAGATATAAATCATCATCAAATGTAAGTTATTATTCTAAATGATTTTGAGATCTAGAATGAATTAAAACTGTTGTACTTGTAGATTGACTTACTGCTAGTGCTTGAGAAATTATTGCACTTGCTCTACAACAGCAAATATGAGCAAAATTAATATGAACTACCACATTTTGAAAATGAACTATACAAGCAATTTTGCCTTTTGATGATTGAGATAGTTTAAAATATACTGTCTGAGCACGATATCCACCAAATGAAATAAATATTGATTGAATTGGTGTAACTCCTGATATAATCATTGAATTTGATTCTAGTGCTTATGTCAACGATGATATTGATAATCAGTTGGAAGAAGCAAAAAATTTATTTAATTAATATATTAATATGACAGACTTTACAGAACAAAAAACTGATTGAACAAATGTTAGTTCAATTGACATGAATAAATGAGAAATTGCAAATGATGCTACTTTATCTCAAAATGATTCACAAAGTAGTGATTCAAACGTTGTAAAATTAATAAAAATAATAGTTCAATGAAGTGATTGAACTGAGATTGGTTCATTTACAGCAAAAAAATGAGAAACAATTATGTCGTTAGCACAAGCAAATAATGTTGAGATTCCATTCTCTTGTGGAGCTGGGGCTTGTGGGTTATGTTTGTGTTATATTGTTAAATGATGAGAATTTATAAATAAGGAATATACTACTCCATCATTTATGCAATTAGATGAAGATCAGGTATTAACTTGTATTGCTGCTGTAAAAGATGAATGTTTCGACGATGAAAATGCAAATATTGAGATTGTATTAAAAAGAGCATATTAAGTTTAAACTTTCTCCCTTTTTAAAGGGTGTGCCCGAAGGATAGAGGCCCCGATATATCGGGGTTCCACCACTTCGTGGTCCCCCTCCTTTAAAAAGGAGGCCAAAAAAGATACTTTTAATGTGTAATTATTGATTTTGGATTTTGATAAGGGATTTATAGAAAAATTAATAAAGAAAGATCAAAACACTTTCAATGAATTTTATCTGAAAACAATTGATGTATTTTCGCGTTATTTAAATACAAATTATTTTTTAGATAGTACTGAAATTGAGGATATTTTATCAGATTTTTATGTAAAGTGGCGGGATATCTGTGATAAGTATAAATTTGAACAACCATTTTCTGCTTATGTTTGGACAATTTTCAAAAATTTGTTAAAAGATAGCTTTAAAAAGCATAAAGATATACCTTTTACGAATATGTCATCTTGAGGTGATGATGATGAAAATTTTGAAGATACTTTACAAGATGATTTAGATATTATAGATTTTCTGGAAGAAGAGTTTCAGTTCAAGCAGATAGAACTAGCTATGCAAGAACTTGATAGTGATAGTAGAGAGTTGATTTATTTAAAATTTATTGAGTCGAAAGATAATAATGAAATTTCTGAAATTTTGTGATTATCTGTAGATAATGTGAGACAAAAAATTTTCAGGGCATTAAAAAAGTTAAAAGAAATTTTGAAACAATAGTATGAGTGGAATCACCAAATTACTGATTGTTTTAATAAAAGTTTTCGTTTATTATGAAAATTTATTTTAAAAAAATGTCAATAATTATTATGCCCATACTTCCAGTGTAGTATACAGAAATGCCAGTTTAGTATTAGTATTTCTTAAATATTAAAAAAGCTCAATAAAGTACTAAAAAAAATAAAAATAATATTGAAATTAGTCGGAAATAACCTAGTATTATTGGTGTACATAAGTACTTATTTTATATATTAAATTGTACAATTATGACAAAAACTGCTCTTATCGCACAATTAGCTGAAGAATTAGGAGTTTCTAAAAAATTAGCAGCTGAATTGGTTAACACATTTATCGACACTGTAATAGCTGGTGTTAAAAAACAAGGAGAAGTTAGAATCCAAGGATTCGGAACTTTCAAATCTTCAAAGAGAAAAGCTAGAGAAGGAGTTAATCCTCAAAA
>Ga0310786_10007573_pt1 | contig 14135 bp, 7 predicted proteins | sample AusTroGonzalo_MG_FD_203881 | JGI IMG/M metagenome (GOLD analysis project Ga0310786, IMG submission 203881) | Bovine rumen microbial communities from tropical cattle in Woodstock, Queensland, Australia - Gonzalo_03 (v2) (version 2) | ecosystem: Host-associated > Mammals > Digestive system >... | reverse complement strand
ATTACATCAGATGCACTTTTCCTTATCCCAGCAAGCGGTGACACAAGGATGTCTTATGACAAGCTTATGGATAAGATGATTAGCGGTGAGGCTATTGATGTATCTTGGGCTACTGTTAGCAATTTTGATACACAGAATTCTGCTAATGCAGAAGCAGATGCAGACGGTCATGTCTTCAATGCAACAACCAAGCAGACATCAGCAGGAGACCTTTACTCTGGTAAGGCTACTGTAACAAGTCTTCAGCTTACAGCAGACAATGGTGCTCTTTCTACTTACTCTGTAACTCTCAGTGGTAAAGGAAAGATTTCCAAGACAACTGCATAGGCATAATCTCCATTGATTGCTATCAATCTCTTCAAGGCACAGGTCCAATTGGGCTTGTGTCTTTTTTTGTCCACTTTTTTGATATGTTTGCCATTTGTGTAATATTTATATATACAATTAAAACATTTAAGAGATGAAGATTACAGTTAACAATCAGGAGATTGAATTGAAGAGAAGTTTCAGGGCTTTGCTGATTTATGAGAACATTACAGACAAGGCCTTTGCCCCAACCAACATCAGTGATATTTTAACATATTTCTACTGTGTTATTTTGGCAAGCAAGCCAGAGATAGATTTGTCATTTGATGAGTTTATTGAGATGCTGGATGAAAAACCAGAATTGCTTGAGGACTTTCAGAAATTCATTCTCAAGGGAGAAGAGATAAATAAGGCAACAACCTCAAAAAAAAAGGCAAGTCCAAAGAAGGAGAAGTAATTACAATAAAGGAGCTGATGAAGCTTCTTTGCCTTGAATATAAGGCATGTAGTATAGAATACTTCCTGGACAGGATGCAGTTCTATGAGGTTGAGGGGATAATGGAGAATCTCAATGTCTGTGTGAAGAATGACTGGGAGATGACAAGGGAAGTGATGTGGAGCAGTATAAGCCCTTACAGCAAGAAGAGGATAAAGCCATCAGACCTTATGACATTCCCCTGGGAGAGGAAGGGACAGCAGAAACTACCTCAAGTTGAAGTCACACAGGAGCTTGTTGAGAAGATGAAAGCAATAGGTGAGCAGAATAAGCAGAGACTTATCAAGTCTGGCCTACTTTAATAATTAAAAGTAAACACACACATAATGTCAAACAGATTGATTCAGACCATTTCCCTGAAAGATGACGGTTACAGTCGCAATGTCAAGTCAGCCAGGGAAGCCCTTGAGAAACTGGGCAAGGAGAATGGTGTAGTAAACAACTCATTCAGGTCAACTTCAAAGGAACTCAATTCAGCCAAGAAGTTCTACAGCCAGTTAACATCAGAATACAATAATCTGTCAGATTCAGCCAAGAAGGGTGAGTTTGGCAAGGCAATGCATGCCCAAATTGAGCAGACAAGGAAGGACCTCAAGAGGTTGATGGAAGATACTGCAAGGACCAAAAAGGAACTTGCGGATATGCAGGAAGAAGCCAGCAAGAAGGTAAGTGGTGGCAAAGGTGGTTTTTCAATGAATCAATTGGGTGGTGGCATGCTTGACAAGTTAGGCATGGGACAACTCAAGAACCTTGGTGGTGGAGTAGGAAAGGCAGCAGGGGCATTAGCAGGACCAGTAGCAGTAGTAGGAGTATTAGGTAAGGCTTATTGGGAGGCTGCAAAAGCCTATGCACCTTTTGAGTCTTCATTGTCTAACCTTCAAGCAATTACAGGTGTATCAAGCAAGGAACTTGAGAATTTCAAGACAAAAATAAAGGAAACAGGTATAGAGACTTCAAAAGCCTTTACGGAGGTTACTGATGCCTATACCAAGGTAGGTAGTGCCATGCCTGAATTATTGAAGGATGCGGATGCATTGGATGCTGTTACAAGAGCTGCAATTACCCTTTCAAAAGCATCAAGGATGGACTTGGATTCTGCTATCAATTCCCTTACAGGCATAATGAACCAATTCGGTGCATCGGCATCACAGGCTGACAGATATATCAATGTTCTGGCAGCAGGTGCAAAGGAAGGTTCAGCAGGAATTGAATACCTCTCACAAGCATTGGATAAGTGTGGTACTTCACTTGCAACCACAAACCTTGGAATTGAGCAAGGTACGGCATTGCTTGAGGTTCTGGCTAAAAAGATTCCAGATGCTTCAACCGCAGGAACTAACCTTCGCAACATCCTTATCAAGATGTCACAGGCACAGGACAAGTACAATCCAAAAGTGGTAGGCATGACTCAGGCATTGCAGAACCTCCAACCAAAGATTAAGGACACCGCCTTTATGGTTAAGATGTTCGGTGCTGAGAATGTCAATGCTGCTATCACTCTTGCACAGGCTGTTGATACCTATGATGACCTCACCAAGAAGGTAACAGGTACAAATGAGGCATTCAATCAGGCAGGTGTACAGACTGACAACTTTGAGAGTGCTGTGAAGAGATTGAATACATCTTGGGATAATTTCAAGGCAAGTCTTCTTGATAGCATAAAGCCTTTAACAATTATTGTCAACCTTCTTTCTGATGCTTTAGCCAAGGCTGCAAAAGGCCAGAACATCAGGAATTTCATGGCTAATTTCAACAATGAAAATGGAAACTCTGATGATTATCAGAAGAAAGAGACAAAAGATGAACAATGGGCAGCATGGCAGAAGAGAAGAGGCAATTTAAGTGCTGAACTCTCCAAAATCCAAAACTATCTCACAGAGGCAGAGAGAAAGAGAGATACTGCTAAGACAGGTACTGATTGGCATCAAGCAAAAGACCTGGTAGAGAGATTAACCAAGACTTTAAAGGAGGCTAAAGATAATCTTGATAAGGAGGCAAAGGCAGCATATAAGTTCTTCTACGGAGATTCCAAGAAAGAAGTTACTCCAACTATTACAGAGACTACCACAACCAATACCAAGACCAAGACAAAATCCCCAAGGGAAGTCTATGATGAGACAATCAAGTCGCTTTATGCACAGTTGGCAAATGAGCTTATCACACAGAAAGAGTACCTTGAGAAACAGAAGTCTGCAATCCAGACATATATAAATGCACTCTCCAAGACTGAGAAATCAGTAAAGCAGAATGCAAGTCTCATCAAGAGCCTGAACGGAAAAATCAAGACAATTGATGCAGAGCTAAAGGTAATTGAGCAAAGGGAAATGGATGAAAAGACAATCTCTGATGCCAATGAGAAATATGCAAAGACTATCAAGCAGATTGAAAGGGATAGGGAAAATGGATTCATTGATGAGAAGGAGTATCAGACATCTTATATCTCTGCAATAAAAGAGCTTATAAAGAGCTATTCAAAGGTTGAGAACCTGACAGATGACCTTATCAATACCGTCAAGGAAAAGCAGAAGGAAATCAAGGATTTTGAACTGAAACAACTTGAAAATACACTCATCAGGAATAACCTTAACAGAGATGCCCAAGTTGAAAAGATATACAATAACGGAAGGATAGAGAGACAGGTACCAGCCAATGATGCTTACATGCAAAAGGAAAGTGCTTACAACTATCTCCTTGCTATATCAAATCCACTCAGCCTCTCTGGTATTGTTGACTTGGAGGACATATATAAGAATCCAGGTCATAAGATGACTGAAAAGGAAGAGAGATGGTATAAAGAATACAAGTCATTCCTTGGTGAAAACAAGGCTCTCCTTGGTGATATGGATGCAGAGGTGAACAACATCTATGATGCAATGAATCTCATCAGGAAGCTTGACTTGGCAATGGCGTTCAAGGATTTTGTTGACAAAGGCAAATCCGCACAGGAATTCATGATGAGGTATTTTGACAACATCAAGTCTGTCGGTATTGACCTTGGATTTGACAGGGAGGGAGCCATCAAAAAGTATAATGAGATTGCCAATTCCAACCTCCCTATAGCAGAGAAGTACAAGCAAGTAGCAGAGGTTGAGAGAGTAGCAGATGAGGCAGCTAAGAGAATGGCAGATAAACTTTCCAAGTATGTATTCTCACAGCCATTCGGAAAAGGTGATGCAAGCAACTATTCACTGACAGGCAATACATCATACTTCAAGGTATCAGAATCAGCCAACAAGTACAACTACGGGGCAGGTAGGCTTGATGAGAATCTGATGGATGACAGGATTACCCAGAAGATGAATGATGACATGACCGCCTTACTTGAGAAGTACAAGGATATTGAAGACCTGTATGTCAAGGCTAACATGGAGGCTGAAAAGAACTCTGAGACAAGTTGGCTTGCAACCAACTATTCAAAGGAACTTGATGTACTTGAGAAGAAAATCAATAACCTTCACAACAAGATTCAGGACAGACTGACATTCCAACTCAAGATTGAAGGTGCACAGGATGCTTTAGGGGGCCTTAACAACTTTGCAAGCATTGGCTCTAACCTTGCATCATTGCCAGATACATTGGATAGTATTGCAGACAGTTCAAATGATGCAGCAGCAGCCTTCCAGTACTTTGGTGTGATTATCAATTCTGTTCAAGATATCATTGACGGAATCAAGGTCACAATGGAAATCTATAAGGCCCTGCAAGACCTCTTCACAGTGTCAACGCAGGCTCAGAATCTGGCAATCCAAGATAATGCAGCATCACAAGTACAACAGGCAGCTACAAGTGAGGCAAACACCCTTGCAAAGACAACTGAGACAGTGGCAAACAAGGCACTTGAAGCATCAGTCCTTGACCTTGCAGCAGCAGAGATATTTGCAGCGCATGCCTACATCCCATTTGCAGGTGTCCCAATCGCAACGGCAAATGTTGGCTCAATGATGGGCAGTATGGCAGGTGTTCATGCAACCTCACTTGGATTAACTGCAATGGCCAATGGTGGTATTGTCGGAGGTATGCAGTTCAGTGGTGATGCTACCATCATCAGAGCTAACAAGGGTGAGATGGTTTTGAACAGAGAGCAACAGGCAAATCTATTCTCTCTCCTTGATAGCCCAAGTGCAAGAGGTGGTGTCAGGGGTGATGTCAGATTTGAGATACAAGGTGACAAGCTTGTAGGTGTCCTGAATAACCACAATAGATATCATTCTAAGTCAGGCAATAAACTAAAATTGTAAGATGAAAATAGTAGGAAGCTTCAAAGATTTATTCAATAACATAGTAACCCTTGAGATTGAGAACACATCAGTCTCAGGGGAGACTGTGTATATAGAGGATGATGGTGAACTCTTCTTCCAAGGGGATAATCCAATTGAAATCACTGACAATGCGGATGACATAATGGATGTCATATTGATGAAGAATGCAACTATCAATTTGTACTCGGAAAACTATGTAGGAGACCTTTTCTACTCCAACAATGACTTATCTACCACAGTCAAGATTTCAGGGGCTACAGGGGTCTTATTTGACGGTTATTTAGACCCTATCATCTTTAATCAAGAGTACAATACTCTATATGATGAATTCTCTCTCAACTGTATAGACAAACTAACCACTTTACAGTATCACAAATACAAGGACATAAAGGATAAGGAAAGCTTTGAAGAAGCAGTAAAGGACGGTGACTTTGTGACATTCAAGCAACTCCTTACCTCTATACTTCCAAGTGGTTCAACAATATGGTATGACCAAAGTGTAAGCCTACCTTCAATCAGTACTTCAAGGACATTGGAGAATCTGAAAGTAGCTGAATCAACATTCTTTGGTGAGGACTATGATTCAGTTTGGACACATGACCAAATCATAACTGAAATACTCAGATACCTCAACCTCCATATCAGACAAGTTGGTAGTGACTATTACATCTATAACTGGCAATATTCAGGGACAGATTGGGTTGATATTGTAACCTATGCACATCAGACAATACCACATAGCCAAATCAATGTCACAGAGGAAAAGCATATGGCCAATGATACCAATGTATCTGTCGGAGAATGCTATAACCAAATCAAAGTTACCTGTGAATTAAATGGTCAGTCAACTGTCATAGAATCCCCACTTGATGATTTGAGGTCTCTGTTTACCAATAAGCAAAGGTACATGACAGAGTATATATCAGAGGGAGAAGGACATAATGCACATGATGCCTTTAGGGATATGCTGTTGGGCAATAAAAACAACTATGATAATTGTAAGATAGTGGATTGGTATATGCAAGCCCTCTATAACAAGAACTGGAAATTCTACAGCCAGCAAGGAGAGATAAACACTTTGTATGACCAGGATAATGAAGGTGTGTACATCAATCAATGGAAGCTCTCTGCAAGGTTGAAGGAAATGAATATTGAGCCAGCATTGATAGCTCTTGGTAGTGTAGAATATGAGGGTGGATTGATAACAGATGACTCAAACAAGTCAAAGATTTCAATGTCCAACTGTCTTGCAATTTCACTCAACGGTAATGGTACTGATAATGAAAATCACCTACCAAGTGAGGACCAGGTGAGAAGGAGGACACCATTGGCAGAATATATCTCTCCACACAGTGCACAAGTACTATCTCCAGTTGACAGCCTGACAACCAATTATCTGCTTATTACAGGCAAGTTATGCTTCATTCCAATTCAGGCAGAAACTGCCCCATACAGGCAATGCTTAAGTGCAGCAAGCGGAAATACAAGTGTAAACGGTCACTGGGAGTATCCACCACTTTACAGATGGGTATATCCAGATGACGGTGAACAGGGTGAAGGAAGCTATGAGCCATGGTTGGATGAGGATGGAAATCCTATGCTTGATTATGATGCTGACCCTATTTTTGTGAGGGATGATGATGATATAACTTGGAATGACTTATGGCACCACACTGTACCAAGTGATAACAACGGTGACGGTAGGTACTACACAAGAAAGTTCTGGGCATACAAGTACCCAGGAGTTGCACAGACGGAAGATATCTGGGTAGATGGAGGATTACACCCAATGACAGAGGACAAATCCAATCATGAGATGGAATATGAATCATCAACCAAAGGTGACAGTAATGATACTTGGTCAACACTTGAGGTACTTGATTGTGAGTTGATAGTTGGTAACAAGAGGTGTATATGGTACAATGACCAGTTCCAATGGGTAACATTAGGCGAAGAACCAACTGTAACCAATTCAGATGGTACTACAATGGCCCTCACAACATTCCCAATATCAGTAAACCCAAAAATAGGTGACAAAATCATTGGTGATGAGTTCAATATCAAAAACACTCTTACCATTGAGGATAATGTGAATGAGGAAGGTACTGCAATTCCTATCAGAAAAGAGGATAATCTTTCAGGTAAAGTGATATTTAGGATTATAGGAGTAGTAAACAATATCTACAACTTCGCACATAAGCATAACCATAGGGAATGGCTATTCTGGAAGTGCAGCAAATGGGATGAGACCTATCACTATGTACTTTCACATGCAGAGTCAATTATGATAAAGGACTTGAAGATGTCACTTGTATCAGATTCAGCAGGACAAAGTACAGATTACCAAGACCAGGACAATGAGCTGGTTTACCTGAGTTGTGAGAATGACTTGTATATCAATATTAATGAAGATACTACATTCAGGCTAATCACACAGCCAACAACCAAATACTGCTTGGAGAATGGTATAACATCACAACCAAACATCAATGCAGTCCTCTATCAGAATGGTGGCTTTGTCAACAAGATAACCTCATTGATTTCAAATGAAACAGCATTGCCAGAGGAACATTATGTTGCACAATACTATGACATGTACCATACCCCAAAGATAGTGCTTGAGGTGACATTGAAGGACGGAAGTGATATAAACTATAACTATAGGTACTACTACCCTCCACTTGACAGATATTTCCAGCCAATCAGCATATCAAATGACCTTGGCAAGGGAAGAGTAAAGATTAAAATGAGAGAAGTATAATGATATCAATTACATCATACGCAAAGCAGAAGAAGTCTTCATCATCCAACAATAGCGGTGGTGGAGGCTTCGCTAATGCCCAAGTCTACAACAATGGATTTAACCCCTTCTACCTTTGGGGACAGTATGTAGACGGTAGAGACAATATCAATGGAGACCTTATTTCAAATGGTACAATCACAGGAAATAAGATAGTAGCACCACAGGGAAACATTGACCTTATCTATGCACTATCAGAATACGTCAACTATATCAGTGGTCACACAGCCATATTTGATAACCTTAGTGGTGATACTGCACACTTCAATCAGGATGTCTTTGTCGGTGGTGACATAGATATTGTCGGAGACACAAACATCACAGGAGACACTACCATCTACGGAGACCTTAATGTATCAGGAGATACTCATTTGAAGGATGTATGGACCCAGAATATAAACAATTCTGATACTATCAAGACCAAGAACCTTGAGGTAACAGGACTGGCTCATTTCTTCCAGCTTGTCATAGATAGAATCAAGGCAGCAGGTGGTGCTATTCTCTTAACTCCTGCTGATGGTTTTGAGACTGCCTTAGTTGAAGAGGATGAAAGTGGATATACATTGTATTTCCATGCAAAGGACGGTGAGAAGCAAATAAGCAATATGTGGGAGGTGAATGACCAAGCAATCTGTCAGACATTCAATGCTTCAACAGGTACATCATACAATGTATCAAATACATACTATTGGGCATTGGTTACTGATGTATCAGAACAGGCTGTGCAAAAGACTGTAAGTGGAGTTACAGAAGAGTACCATTACATCAAGTTATCCAAGTCAGTATATGACGGTGAACTCAATCCAAAGGTAGGTGATGAGATTGCAATGTTGGGTAGCAGAAATGAGAATGACCCACAAAGGCAGAGTGCCATTTATATGGCAGCATATGTCAGCCTTGACCAAGGCCTGACAGCACCTCTTTTCGCTGAATATAAGGGCATAAATGACTTTAGCCTTAGTTCTCACCGCCACAGTTACATTGATGCCACAGGAGCCTCTTTTACAGGTGATTTCCGCATTGACAACAACACCACCATCCAAGACTATGTAAACAGTGCAACCACAGAAGTCAGGAATGAATTCAGATTCAATGAAGAGGGCCTTTATTCAAGGGTATCAAAACTGACCAATCCAAACATACTTGCGGCAAATGGATGGGTTGACCAGAATGATGATGCACTTTACCAAGAGGATGATGAAGAATACTTGTTTGAACAGGAAGAACAGAGCCTTGCAAAAGGTGGTGGACAGATAGAATCAGAGGAAGAGGAATACATTGGAATACCACCTATAATCTATCTTAATGCAGACACATATACATTCTCAACCTATTCAAGGGTGAAGTATGAGAATATCAAATATGGTGTTGAGAGGGACAACCTTGACCAAACAATATCAGCATTTACAGGATGCAACACAGGAGATACTTGGCATGGTCAGGCAAGGATGATTTGTACATTTGAGGCTCCTATAAATGGTTACTATCAATTTGGAATGAAGTTGATGGATAGTGGTTATACAGGAGACTATACATGGGTAGACCCAGACCCAGTACCATCAGGAATCACACCAACACCAGATTCAGGATATACACCAACACCACCAGCAGACATCATATATACAGAAGTAGAGTTGACAATGAATAAAACAACACTATTGGTGAATGAAAGCGGTCACACACTGTCAGCCACAGTGACAACAAGTGACAATCAACCTTACATTGGAGATATCAGATTTTCTTCAAGCAATCCAAGTGCAGCGACAGTTGACCAAAATGGAAACATCACAATTGTTGGAACTGGTACAACTGTATTCACAGCAACTGTGCCAGGTGGATATGTCATGGGCAAGCACTATAGTGGAAGTTCAGACACTCTCAATGTGACGGTAACGGACACCATACAGACATCACTCCAACTCACAATATCAGCAGTTACAGATGCAGAGCAATACCTTGCAATAGCAACAGTATCACCAAGCGGATACCCTGGAACTGTAACATATTCTTCAAGTGACCCATCAACAGCGACAGTTGACCAAAACGGAAACATAGCTGTAATAGGAAGTGGCTCTACAACCATAACGGCAACAGCACCAACTGTCACACAGGACGGAATAACTTGGAGTGGTTCAACAGCAACAGGACAGGTAGCAGGATTCCCTGTACAGTCAATTGTAATAACAAATGACACACCACCTGCAACAGTATATAGTGGTCAGACAGTCTATCTGAATGCAAGCGCAAATCCTGAGACTACATTAACATATGCAAACCAAACTTCACCAACATCATTCCTGCCTATTGATGAAAATGGTGTAATCACAGTGTTGGCACCAGGTTGGGGTAACTTTACTGTAGCCATTACCGCACAGGGCTTCACAGACTATCTGAATCATATAGTATATGCGACAACAACAAAGACAGTCGCTATTCATTCTGAAAGTTTGCAAGAGGAATATATTAACCTGTCTGTCCAGCCTCCTGCATCAGTAGAAGTGGGAGACACTATTCAACTGGAAGTATCATCAAGCCCAGAGACAACACTGACATTCACAAGCAGTGACCCAACTATTGCAACAATAGACAGCAACGGCTTAATAAGCGGTGTCTCCACTGGAGACACAACAATCACTGTAACAGCAGAGGGCTTTGTGAATTATGAGACAGGTGTGAAATACCCAACAGTCACAACATCATTCACCGCAACAGTTGAGGAAAGGGATATGTTTGTCATGAAAGCCCTTGAGCCAACAGATATCACAGTTGAGGGAATTATACCACTCAGGTATAAAGTAAGCGGTCAGACAGGTGTATACAATTGGTTGCAGAGTGGCACTACAGTCCATCTTAATACAGGTCAGGCAGTAAAAATCTACAACCAATACCCAGAGAGAGGATTTGAACAACCTCACTACTTCCATTCAACAGGAAACTATGAGGTCATGGGAGACATATCCACAGTTTGCGGTAACAATGACTTTGCTGCTTATCAGCTATTCAGTGGTGATACCAAACTTATCAATGCAAGTGGCATGACATTCCCAAACACCATCTCAGATTCTATGCTTTATGGATTGTTCCAGAATTGCACAAACTTGCAGCATGGACCAAATTTGATAGTAAGCCATTTGGGTGACAATGCCTGTGAGAGTATGTATAAAGGATGTACAAGCTTAAAAGAGACACCAGTAATGTCTGCCCAGACAAGTGACTATGAGGTATATAAGTCTTGTTTCAGTGGATGTACAAGCCTAACAGAGGGTACAGTACCTTGTGCAGGTACATTGGTTATGAATCTTTCAGGTGATGACAGGGATAATTGGTATCAGTACCTGTTCGCAGGATGCTCTAACCTTGAAATTGTAAGGAATGCGATTGATGGCTGGAAACAGAGATATCTTAACTGGCTATCTGGTGCATCAGAGGATTATGGTGGAGTAATATACACAGTATCAGGCGCATCAGGTGATGACCTTAGTTATACCAATGACTATATTCCTGAGAAATGGATAATCGCAGGTAAGGAAGAGTATTTTGAAAGTAATGGACAAATACAATACCAAGACTCAGAACCTGGTGTGTTGCAATTCACAAACCTTGGAAACATACTTGAGATAACCTTGCCAGAATTCAGTGGTGCTTCAGCTTATACAAACTGGTTCTGGATTGATTTACCATGGCCAGCCAACATCACAGTAATGAGTGAGGATAATGACATAGAATGCTGGAGACTATGGGATAAAACTGGCACTGATATAATAGCAGAAGGCTATCCACATGCATCAACATTTGACATTGAGCCATCAACTTCTTATAATGATACTTGTCAATTGCAGTTCTTTGCAACAATCTATCCAAACGGCAGGACAATAACACTCAGACTAAATGACCGTTAATAATATGAACAACATTCCAAAAATAACAAGACCAAAGCTTGAACAAGGATTTAAACCATCACAGTGGTCTCCTTGTTCAATATGGTCATCCAGTCTTATCAAGCAGACCGCAGACAAGGTGACAATTGAGGTTGAACAACAAACAGGCAACCTTGTATCAAGGGTAGGTACATTGGAAGTAACAGCATCAGCAATTACACAGAATGTACAAACCTTATCATCCACCACTTCAAGCATAACTCAGCAGGTGGGAAACCTCACTGTGACCTCAAGTGCAATATCAGGAGAGGTAAAGACAGTTGAGGAGAAGATAGCATCAGAAAACCTGTTCCCTTTAAATGGATGGATAGATAACCTCAACAACTATATTGAAGTAACAGGTGCAGACCTCAGATATAGTGGTTCCACAGGCTCATCAGCAATCACCTCACCTGATGTCTACCTTGAAGCTGGAACATATACATTAAGCTCTTGGAATCAGCCCAATAAAGGCTTTGTGAGCGGTCAAAATGCAACAGGTGGTACAGCAATAGCAACCAGCAATAAAACAACCACCACAGGCCTGGAAAACAGCTTCAAATCAATGCAAAGGACATGGTGCAATATCCAAATCCAGACAGCAGGTACATATACATTCAAGATAGAACAGACAGACTTCTATAAGCCTAAACTTGAATTAGGAAGCACACCTACACCATATTCAAATCAGTATGTTGACCATCATTCATTGATAGAACAAACAGATGATTCAATCTCTCTAAAGGTTGTAACAGAGGTAGATAATCAAGGGCTTGTCAACAAGACAGAACTCAAGACCACAGGTGTAGATATAGAGAATGGAAAAATTACCTTGTCGGCAGACCAAACCATAGTAAAGGGTGACTTGGAATTAAGAGATAGTAACCAAGGCTTGTCTGTATATCTCAATGGGATGGAGAAAGTCAATATCTCCAATAGGACGATGGGAACTATAGACAACTACGACTTTGGTAGTGATAAAAGGGTGACACTCTCAGCAGCCACAGCAAGCACAACAGGCTATGCGGATTGGGAGATAGACTTGGGAAACCTTACACAATCAGAAAAAGTCTATGTACATGACATAATAGTTGGAGTATCATTAGACAATGACTGGACATCAAGCAAGAACCTTGGATGCTCATATACCATATCCCTCAAGCAAGGCTCAAATGTAATCTCAGGAATTACAGGAACACTGTCAGAATATATACCAGGAGGCTATGAACTGCCTGACTTCACATATAACTCAGTACCATCAACAGGCAACTATACACTGCATATCACAGTGGACCCAGATTTCTCAAGCACAGCAGGTTCATCATACATGCAATATTGGGGCAGAGCATATATAGAAAGAATAGGACAGGGTATCAATAGAGTAGGTCAGGATGGAGCATGCTTTGCACAGGACACTGATGAATATGAATGGTTCGGCGCAGATAAGACAGTACTCAAGAGAGGTATCTATGAGATGGTGCAGTCAAGCACATCAGGTATTGTCAGAAATGATATATCAACTAATGCAAATGCATCATCAGGAAAGTTCGGAGACATATCAACCACCATACCATTGGCATATGTAAATGCACTGACATACACACCAACGGCACTTGATGGTTTCATAGTATTCTCAACAGTACTTGGAGAAAGTAATGATGCTCAGAGAACCCTCACACTGCCAAGCCCATACTCAGTCCCAGCAGGTAAATGGTATAAGGTCAAGAACATTGTGGGTAACTCAACAGTGGTAACTTGTGTACTGTCTGACAGAATCATTTTCTATGATGACCACAGTTATCACAATACATCCAACATAGGTGATGATACATACACATTTATCAACACTGGTCATGAATGGATTGAGGGAAAATAATGGTAATTAAGTGTAGTTGGGATATTTATTATAATAAACTACATTTTATACATGGAACATTGGTCAGAACTATCATTCAGGGATAAAGCTGCATACATATCAGCAATTATCACATTCTCACTTGGATGGGTGTTGGTTTTCATAGGATTCTTTTCACCACCAATAGGAGAGATATCAGGCAGTGTATTGTCAACATTTGGCATGTCACTATCATATGCAGCATCAGTCTTTGGCATCGGCATCTACTTCAGTGGGCAACTAAGGGACTTTAAGAGACAAGTCAACAGGCAACTGAATAAAAAGGACATTGAAGTAAGATAAGGAAGAAAGGAGTATCAAAGCGGTACTCCTTTTTTAATTCCTTATGTTAAAATAGTATCAGTGTTTCTGCTCTGCTTGTATTTTCTTGCATAAATGTATGAGAACAGAATTGATATAAAGGGGGGCAGGGTAAAAATTGAAAAATGATGAGCACCCTAAT
>Ga0310786_10007571_pt1 | contig 14137 bp, 14 predicted proteins | sample AusTroGonzalo_MG_FD_203881 | JGI IMG/M metagenome (GOLD analysis project Ga0310786, IMG submission 203881) | Bovine rumen microbial communities from tropical cattle in Woodstock, Queensland, Australia - Gonzalo_03 (v2) (version 2) | ecosystem: Host-associated > Mammals > Digestive system >... | reverse complement strand
TGGTTTTAAGAGGAGAGAAAGAATACGTGAGAGGAATGTTATATTGCGTGAACTTCCTGTCCGATGGACGTATGCAGTGCTTTGAGACATCATTTGACGCATCTTCCCTCTCTTCTCCCTCCACCCTTCAACCCTCCACACTCTATTCGCCTCAGAAGGCTTCCTTCCTGTATGAACCGAATGCCAGCATCATGAAGGCTGGTTGTTTTGACGAACTGGCAGCCAGCTATGCTGTAGGTCAGGTGTCCGTCAATTCCCACCTGTTCGTATCCTCGGAGAAAGTCGCCGACTTCCCCGGCCGTGCTTTCCGCATTGAGGCGATGACCTCCCTCAACAAGGGTGAGCTGAAGGCGGCATTGAACGGCATTGAGCAGGCCAACATCACCGTCAGGAACTTCCCGATGAGCGTGGCGGAGCTGCGCCGGAAGTTGCGTTTGAAGGACGGTGGTGAGATTTTCATTTTTGCCACAACCCTCTCCGATGCGAGCCGTATGCTTTTCATTTGTCGCAAAATAGTTTAAAAAAAGGCACTATTTTTGGTGTTTCTCCCTTTTTTTACTATTTTTGCAACGTATTATGGCTTTAAACAGAGGATACATGTCAGCAATAGAAATTAGAAAAGTGACTGATAAGAAAGGTCTTGATGCTTTTATTCAGTTTCACTACGATTTGTATCGTGGTAACGAATATGATGCCCCAAACCTATATAATGATGAAATCCATACCTTGAGTAAGGATAAGAATGCTGCCTTTGAGTTTTGTGAGGCGGAGTATTTCCTGGCCTACCGGAACGGAAAGGTTGTGGGACGTATCGCAGGTATTATCAACCGCCGTGCCAACGAGAGGTGGGAACGCAAGAGCGTGCGCTTCAGTTGGATTGATTTTATTGATGACATGGAGGTATCGCGAGCCTTGCTTCAGGCCGTAGAAGACTGGGGCCGTTCCAAGGGAATGACGGAAATTGTCGGTCCGTTAGGCTTTACGGACATGGACCCCGAAGGCATGCTGATTGAGGGCTTCGAAGAGTTGGGTACCATGGCCACCATCTACAACTATCCTTACTACCCACAGCACATGGAACAGTTAGGCGGATGGGAGAAAGACAACGACTACGTAGAGTACAAGCTCATTGTCCCCAAGGAGGGCATGCCGGAGAAGTTCCGCAAGGTGGCCGAGTTGGTGATGAAGCGTTACAATCTTCACCCCATGCACCCCAAGCGCAGTCAGGTGTTCGGAAAGGAGCAGTACGGACGTAAGGTGCTTGACGTGGTCAACAAGTCCTTCGGTCACCTGTATGGCTATTCGCAGATGACGGAGCGTCAGATTGACGAGTATCTGAAGATGTACTTCCCCATGCTCGACATGGAAATGCTCTGTTTGATTGAAGACTGGAACACCCCCAACCATGAGGTCATCGGTGTGGGTATCAGCATTACCAATATGACACGTGCCCTGCAGAAGTGCCGCAACGGACGACTGTGGCCCTTCGGCTGGTGGCATTGCATCAGGGCACTGAAGTTCCATAAGGCAGAATGCCTGGACCTCATGCTCATCGGCATCTTGCCTGAGTATCAGCAGAAGGGTGCCAACGCCCTGTTGTTCTATGACCTCATTCCCAAGTACCAGAAGTTCGGCTTCAAGTGGGGCGAGACCAACGTCGAGATGGAAACCAATGAGAAAGTACAAAGCCAGTGGCAATATCTGGAACACATACAACACAAGCGTCGTCGTTGTTATAAGAAGTCTATTTGAATATGAGCGAAGAAATAACTAATCAAACCCAAGACTATAGTGAAGTAAATATTAAGACGCTGACGGGAACTGAGCATATCCGTCTGCGTCCAGGTATGTATATCGGCCGACTGGGCGACGGCTCGCTTCCCGAGGATGGTATTTATGTGCTGTTGAAGGAAGTCATCGATAACTCCATTGACGAGTTCAAGATGAAGGCCGGCGACCGCATCGAGATCATGGTGGAAGACCATCTTCGTGTCAGTGTGCGCGACTATGGTCGTGGCATTCCCCAGGGTAAGATGATAGAGGCTGTCAGTGTGCTCAATACCGGCGGTAAGTACGACTCCAAGGCTTTCAAGAAGTCCATCGGACTGAATGGTGTCGGTGTGAAGGCCGTCAATGCACTGAGCAAGCATTTCGAGGTTCATAGCTTCCGTGACGGCAAGGTACGTAAGGCCAGTTTCGAGTTTGGCAAACTGGTGAGCGACGTTACCGAGGACACGCAGGACGAGAATGGTACCTACATCTTCTTCGAGCCGGACAACGACCCGAAGCTTTTCAAGGACTACCAGTTCCAGGATGATATCGTGGAGAACATGCTCCGTAACTATACCTACCTGAATACGGGACTCACCATCATGTACAACGGTCGTCGCATCCTGTCACGCCATGGTTTGGAAGACCTGCTGAGCGACCGCATGACCAACGATGCCCTCTATCCCATCATCCACTTGAAGGGCGAGGACATCGAAATAGCCTTCACCCATGCCAACCAGTACGGCGAGGAATACTACTCCTTCGTCAACGGACAGCATACCACACAGGGCGGTACCCACCAGAGTGCCTTCAAGGAGCACATTGCCAAGACCATCAAGGAGTTCTTCGGCAAGTACGAGTATGGCGATATCCGAACGGGTATCGTGGCCGCCATTGCCATCAATGTGGAGGAGCCCGTCTTTGAGAGTCAGACCAAGATCAAGCTCGGTTCCACGGTCATGGCACCTGATGGTGACACCATCAACAAGTATGTGGGCGATTTCATCAAGCAGCAAGTCGATAACTACCTCCACATCCATAGTGACGTGGCAGAGGTCATTGAGCAGAAGGTCAAGGACAGCGAACGTGAACGTAAGGCCATTGCCGGTGTTACCAAGCTGGCCCGTGAGCGTGCGAAGAAAGCCAACCTGCACAACCGCAAACTGCGCGACTGCCGCATCCATTTCAGCGATGCCAAGAACGACCGCAAGGAGGAGTCCAGCATCTTCATCACCGAGGGTGACTCCGCCAGCGGAAGCATCACCAAGAGCCGTGACGTGAACACGCAGGCCGTGTTCTCCTTGAGAGGAAAACCCCTCAACACCTTCGGCCTGACCAAGAAGGTGGTCTATGAGAACGAGGAGTTCAACCTGCTGCAGGCTGCCCTTGACATTGAGGAGAGCCTGGACACACTACGTTACAACAAGGTCATTGTGGCCACCGATGCCGATGTCGATGGCATGCACATCCGTCTGCTCATCATCACGTTCTTCCTGCAGTTCTTCCCTGACCTCATCAAGAAGGGCCACGTCTATGTGCTTCAGACTCCGTTGTTCCGTGTGCGTAACCGTCGGACGAAGATCAAGAACAAGAAGATGCTCGACGATGGCAAGAAGGGTGACTTCGTGACCCGTTACTGCTATAGCGACGAGGAACGCCTGACGGCCATTCAGGAGTTAGGCCCCGACCCTGAGATCACCCGATTCAAGGGACTGGGCGAGATATCCCCTGAGGAGTTTGCAGGCTTCATCGGCCCCGACATGCGTCTGGAGCAAGTGACGCTGCACAAGACCGACCAGGTGCAGCAGCTCCTGGAGTACTACATGGGTAAGAACACCATGGAACGCCAGAACTTCATCATTGACAACCTCGTCATTGAGGAGGACCGACCGGAAGAAGAGTAGGGGACTGCGGCCCAATGGCTGCCATGTCCTACTAATATGATAATGTATAAAGAAAAAGAGTATGGAGAGAAACGGCAATATAGTAATGAATAGGTGGATGGTCGTTCTGTCATCTGTCATTTTCTGTTTATCATTCTGCCCCGTCAGAGCGCAGATAAAGCTCAACCTGAATCGGAACACACCGATGCAGAAGCTGATCAATGCCGAGATGGCCATCAACCAGCTGTACGTTGACAGCGTTGACGAGAAGCGGTTGGTGGAGGATGCCATCCGTGGCATGCTGAAGGGTCTTGATCCCCATTCGTCGTATGCTACGAAGGAAGAGGTGAAGGCCTTGCAGGAACCGCTGAACGGCAACTTCGAGGGCATCGGCGTAGAGTATAACATGATTGAAGATACGCTGCTCGTCATTCAGCCCGTCGTTGACGGACCGTCCGAGAAGGCAGGCATCATGGCAGGCGACCGTATCGTCAGCGTCGATGGCACCTCCATTGCCGGCGTCAACATGTCGAAGGAGGAGATTATGCGCCGCCTGCGCGGTCCCAAGGGCACGAAGGTACGCCTGGGCGTCCGTCGTCAGGGTTTTGACGAAGAGCTGCACTTCCGTGTGACGCGCGACAAGATACCCGTGAAGTCTATCACTGCCACCTATATGCTCCGTCCTGAGGTGGGCTATATCCGCATCGGCAATTTCGGTGCCACCACCCACGAGGAGTTTGTCAAGAGTCTGCAGAAGTTGCAGAAGGAGGGAATGAAGAGCCTTGTGCTCGACCTTCAGGAGAATGGCGGAGGCTACATGAAGGCAGCCGTCGATGTCTCCAACGAGTTCCTGCAGAACCACGACCTCATTGTCTATACTGACGGCCGTGAACGTTCCGAGTTCTTTGCCAAGGGCAACGGCCGTTTCCGTTCCGGCACGCTCATTGTGCTGGTTGATGAATACACCGCCTCGGCAGCTGAGATTGTGACGGGTGCCGTACAGGATCAGGACCGCGGCCTCGTCGTTGGTCGTCGCACGTTCGGCAAGGGACTGGTACAGCGTCAGATTACCCTGCCAGACACCTCCATGATACGCCTCACCATAGCCCACTACTACACGCCGGCAGGCCGCTGCATCCAGAAACCCTATGTGAAGGGTAAGAGTGAGGACTACGCTATGGACATGCAGAACCGCCTGCGTAATGGTGAACTGATGAATGCCGACAGCATTCACTTCGCTGACTCCCTGCGTTACTACACCCTGCGCAAGCACCGCACGGTGTATGGCGGTGGTGGTATCATGCCCGACTATTTCGTACCGCTCGACACCACCATCTACACCCGCTACCACCGTGCCCTGCAGGCTCGTAGTGTGGTGCTTAACGCCAACCTCCGCTACGTCGATGACAACCGCCGCGAGCTGACCGAGACCTATCCGTCGTTCGAAGTGTTCAAGCGAACCTTCGAGATACCTAATTCTGTCATTGACAACGTCATTGAGGAAGGTGAGAAACTGGGCATCAAGCCGCACGACAAAACCGAGAAGAAAAAGACGCTCGACTACATGAAGCTACAACTCAAGGCCCTCGTGGCCCGCGACCTTTGGGGCATGGACGAGTACTTCTCCATCATGAACGAGAGCAGTCCTATTGTGCAGGCAGCCATCGGACTCCTGTCCTCTGACACCTTCTAACTTCGTCTAACTTCATCTAACTTCCTGATAAAAGCGTGATAACATATAGTGCAGAGGGGGTCAGGTTCCCCAACATCAAACGCCGTGAGACGACGGCATGGATACGTCGCGTAGCAGCCTCCTACGGCAAGACCGTGGGCGAGGTGGGCTACCTGTTCTGTGACGACGAGAAGATCCTTGAGGTCAACCGTGAGTATCTCGGTCATGACTACTATACCGACATCATCACCTTCGACTACGACGAGGGCAATCAGGTCAATGGCGACCTGGTCATCTCGCTCGACACCGTGCGCACCAATGCCGAGCAGTTTCAGAAGGACTACGACGAGGAACTGCACCGCGTCATCATTCACGGCATTCTCCATCTCTGCGGTCTAAACGACAAAGGACCCGGTGAGCGCGAACTAATGGAAGCTGCTGAAAACAAAGCTCTGGCGATGCGATAGGGATAGTCAGGTCTTGGGGACGGGTTTAGCGAGTTTCATGGTATCTTTGGTGCCAAAGGTTCTTCTGATGAGGGTTTCAGCATATTTTGTGATAAGCGTCTCATCATTAATACGCGTAAAGATTCTCAGTACTCTCGTTTGGTTGAACCATACGATTTTCACGGAGTCGTTCAGCGTGCGGCTTTGGCCGGCAATGCTTAGTGAACCATGTTCTTCTTTCAATCTGTCGAAGTTCTTCAGACCAACTTTATTTTGGTTATAGACATGAGCGAGCTCTATGTCTTGTTCGCCTGGAGCACCTATAACCATGCTATCAATGTTGTCAATATCTGCATTTTCCATATAGTCGGCCCAATCAACCATTGTTTCCCAACCATATGGACGAGCAGCTAAAAGAATATCATACTGCTGCCACAGTACAAATCCCACCTTTACGGACAGATGCTGCATTTCCTGTATGTAGCTTATGTCATCAAGCGTAGTCTCTACCGCTTGTGCAGATTCTTTTTTCGCCTTGTGCTTACTTTCTATGATGGCATAGACAATAATGCCTGCAAGAGGGCCGATGACCATCAGAAATATATAGAGTATTTCCATTATTATCTTCTTTTGGGATGCAAAGGTATAATATTATTCCATAAAATAGCTGAATAATCGGCTACAAAAAGCCTTCTTTTCCCAATTATTACTATCTTTGCCCCTGGTTACAACAATATATATACGAAGATGTTAGAACATATTGCAGATTTTACGGCTTGGCCGATAATAACAGGTATATTGATTGGCTACGTGGCCAACCGCATTATGAGCGGTGAAGGCAAGGGATGTTGTATGAACCTCATAATAGGCATCGTTGGCAGCTATGTAGGTACAGTCATCAGTCACTTGCTTAACATTGAGCTATTGGGCAAGGGATACCTTACCAACTTCGTCTTCTGTGTAATCGGCGCAGTCACTGTATTGTGGATTTGGAAGAAACTTACCTGAAAGGAAACTTCGGGACTGGTGAGCAAGCGAGCAAATTCGAGTGTTTCAAAGCGCAAGTACACCGAATACCCAACTGTCCCTACCGCACGCCAGAGCTTTGTTTTGCCGCATCGTAAGGAATAAGACGTTCAGCGTTTCGGCAGGAACGGGCCGACATCGAGCCCGAAGTGTTGCAGCTCGCGAACCATGCTGCTGCTGACACTGGCAAGCTGAGGCTCGGCATAGAGCAGCAGTGTTTCAACGTCTCCGCCGCTGATCTGGCGGTTGATGTCGGCCTGCTCACGCTCGTACTCGAAGTCCTTGACCGAGCGTACCCCCTTGACAATGTAGTGGGCCCCTTCCTGACGGGCGAAGTCAACGGCCAGTCCGTAATAGGGCTTCACCTCAATGCGCGGCTCGTCCTTGTAGAGTTCCCTGATCGCCTTCATGCGCTCCTCGGCCGACGGCATGCCGGGCTTGTGTACCTGGTCGCCCACCACGCCGATGACCAGACGGTCGAACAGCGGCAGCGCCCTCACAACGATGTTGTCGTGACCAACGGTAAAGGGATTGAAGCTCCCAACAAATACTCCTGCCTTCTCTGAGCCCCCTGAGTCAGGGGGTAGGGGGGCTGAACAAGCTTTATTCATCATATACTGTATCTTTTTTATTGAGGAGTCTGCGTGGGTTAAGACCCCCAGCCCCCTAACTCAGGGGGCAAAAACTTTATCCAAACAAGTCTCCTTCCACGGTATAGGGATTGCGGCCGAAGTGCTTATAGGCCAGCTCCGTCACCATGCGTCCACGGGGTGTGCGCTTGATGAATCCCTCCATGATGAGGAACGGCTCATAGACCTCCTCCACGGTGCCTGCATCCTCGCCGATGGCGGTGGCGATGGTCGTGATGCCCACGGGCCCGCCCTTGAACTTGTCGATGATGGTCAGCAGAATGCGGTTGTCTATTTCGTCCAGACCGTATTGGTCGATGTTCAGCGCGGTCAGCGATAGCTTGGTGATGTCGATGTTGATGCTGCCGTTACCCTTTACCTGTGCGAAGTCGCGTACACGGCGCAGCAGGGCATTGGCAATACGGGGCGTGCCACGACTGCGGCGGGCAATCTCGATGGACGCATCGTCGCTGATGGGGACGCCGAGGATGGCAGCCGAGCGGCGGATAATCTTCTGCAACGTCTCCGGCTCGTAGTACTGCAGGTGCATGTTGATGCCGAAACGGGCACGGAGCGGAGCCGTCAGCAATCCGCTGCGCGTGGTGGCGCCGACGAGCGTAAACGGGTTCAGGTCAATCTGGATGCTACGGGCCGACGGGCCTTTGTCAATCATGATGTCGATGCGGTAGTCCTCCATAGCCGAGTACAGGTACTCCTCCACCACGGGCGACAGACGGTGTATCTCGTCGATGAACAGCACGTCGTTCTTCTCCAGCGACGTCAGGATGCCAGCCAGGTCGCCCGGCTTGTCGAGCACGGGACCAGAGGTAATCTTGAACCCCACGCCCAGCTCGTTGGCAATGATGTTCGAGAGCGTCGTCTTGCCCAGTCCCGGAGGGCCGTGCAGCAGCGTGTGGTCGAGAGGCTCGCCACGGTATTTTGCCGCCTCCACGAATACCTCGAGGTTCTCCACCACCTTCTGCTGTCCGCTGAAGTCGCGGAAGCTCAACGGGCGGAGGGCATTCTCGAAGTCACGTTCGGAAGCAGAAATCTGTTCCTGTCTGATGTCAAAATCCTCGTTCATGTGGGCAAAGGTAATTAAAAAGGTAAAAAGGTAAAAAAGTAAAAAGGTAAAAAAGGTTAAGCGATAGCAAAATCTTTAAACTTTAAACCCTAAACTATAAACTTTATCGTACTTTTGCACAATAATAACACCCGAAACTATATGAAAAGAATGCTTATTGTTGCCGTCGCACTGCTGACGACACTCGTAGGTCAAGCCTCGACCACCCTGCCCGTACAGGGAAAACTGATTCCTGCTGACGACGCGAACATCCAGTACGTTGGACGCATCTGTTTCCAGAACCCCAAGCAGCCCCGATTCACCTTCCCTGGCGTGCAGATCAACGCCCGCTTTACAGGCACGTCGCTGCGCATGATGGCCAAGCCGAAGAGCGGCTACTTCATGGTGCAGATTGACGAGGCGGAGCCGTTCAAGGTGTCGTTCATGGGCGAGTGTGACTCAGTGGCCACACTGGCTACAGCCTTGCAGCGTGGTGAGCATCAGGTGCGTCTGATGTACGTTGTCGAGGGTTTCGAGCTGAAGCCCGACTTCCGCGGTTTCGTGCTCGACAAGGACGGTCAGCTGCTGGCACCGCCGGCCCTGCCTGAGCGTACCATCGAGTTCATCGGCAACAGCATCACCTGTGCCTACGGCAACGAGAGCATCAACCCGTCAGACCATTTCGACTACTCGACGGAGAACCACTACTATGGCTATGCCCAGATAACGGCCCGTGCCCTGGATGCTATGGCGCATGTGGTGGCCCGCTCCGGCATCGGTGTCTATCGCACGTATGGAGGTCCCAAGACGGGCACCCCTCAGAACGTGATGACCACCGAGTACGAATATACCAACCTGTACGACCGTTCGGAGCGTTGGGACTTCCAGCGCTATCAGCCGCAGGTGGTGTGCATCAATCTCGGCACCAACGACCTCTCCACCAACAACTACGACGTCAAGCTGTTCCAGCAGGCTTTCTATCGGTTTGTCAGTCAGGTGCGCGGCCATAACCCCAAGGCAAAGATAGTGCTGCTCACTGGTTCTATGATGAACGGCAAGGAACTGGAGATTGCCAAGAAGGTGCTCAACGAAATCATGGAGGATGCGCACAAGAACGGCGACAACGAGGTGTATCGCTTCGACTTCACGCCCCATACAGGTGACCTCTACTATGGTGCTGACTGGCATCCTTCCCTCTGGCAGCACCAGAAGATGGCAGGCGAGCTGACGGCATACCTCAGAACGCTGATGCACTGGTTTTGAGAAAGGTAAAAAGGTAAATCAACTTTTTTCTTACCTTTGAGACGACGTCTCTTAGGAAGGCTGCACCTCGGAAATGATAATAATTTGTAAATTATTTTGCATTTCTCTCGGTTTGCACTACCTTTGCACCGCATAAAAACATATAAGACATGAAGATAGCATTAATCGGCTATGGCAAGATGGGCAAGATGATTGAGCAGATTGCCCGCGACCGTGGCCATGAAATCGTGAGTATTATAGACATTGACAACCAGCAGGACTTCGAGTCGCCGGAGTTTGCCTCGGCCGATGTTGCCATTGAGTTCACGGCTCCGCAGGCTGCCTATGGCAACTACCTCAAGGCATGGGCCAAGGGCGTGAAGGTAGTCAGCGGCTCCACGGGCTGGATGAAGGAGCACGGCGACGACGTGCGTCAGGCATGTGCTGACGGAAAGACCCTCTTCTGGGCTTCGAACTTCAGCATCGGCGTGGCCATCTTCTCGGCCGTCAACCGTTACCTGGCTAAGATCATGAACGAGTTTCCGCAGTACGACGTGGAGATGGAGGAGACACACCACGTTCACAAGCTCGACCACCCCTCAGGCACAGCCATCACGCTGGCCGAGGAGATTGTGGAGGCCATCGACCGCAAGGAGGCCTGGAAGGAGGATACCACCGATAAGAAGTATCTGCGCGTCGATCATATCCGCCGTGGCGAGGTGCCAGGCATCCATACCGTACGCTACGACTCCGATGCCGACATCATCACCATCAGCCACGATGCCCACAGCCGTAAGGGCTTTGCCCTCGGCGCTGTACTGGCTGCCGAATACACGGCCAAGCATCAGGGTCTGCTGACCATTAGTGACATGTTTAAATTCTAAGTTATGGAAAGAAGAGAGAAACAACAAGTGAATATGAAGAAGCAGTGGGCAAAGTTCATCGCTGTCCTCGTGCTTTATCTGCTGTTCCTGTACTGGGTGAAGTCATGGTGGGGACTGCTCGTCGTGCCGTTCATCTTCGACGTTTATATCACGAAGAAAATCAAGTGGCAGTGGTGGCGCGAGAAGGAAGGTCCCGTACGCTTCATCATGTCGTGGGTCGATGCGTTGGTGTTCGCCCTTGTGGCCGTCTATTTCATCAACCTGTTCTTCTTCCAGAACTATGTCATCCCCTCTTCGTCGCTGGAGAAGAGTCTGCTTACGGGCGACTACCTCTTTGTCAGCAAGGTCAGCTACGGCCCCCGTATTCCTGAGACACCGCTCACCATGCCGCTCACGCAGCACACGCTGCCCGTCATCGAGTGCAAGAGCTACATTGAGTGGCCCCACTGGGACTACCGCCGCGTAAAGGGCTTCGGCAAGGTGGAGCTCAACGACATCGTGGTGTTCAACTACCCGTCGGGCGACACCCTCTGCTCGAACATTGCCTATCAGGCTGACGACTTCTACCGTCTCTGCTACGGCCTGGGCTATCAGGCCTATCCCAACCGTCCGAATCCCAACACGATGGACGCCGAGCAGCGCCTGAAGTTCTACCAGCAGCTGTATCAGCTGGGCCGTGCCCAGGTAGAGGCCAACCCGCAGGAGTATGGCAGCATCATGACACGCCCCACCGACCGTCGCGAGAACTACGTCAAGCGCTGCGTGGGACTGCCAGGCCAGACGCTCGAGATCAAGGACCGCGTGGTCTATCTCGACGGCAAGCCCAACAAGGAGCCCGATAACGTGCAATACACCTACTGGCTCAAGCTGAAGCAGCACCTGCCCGAGGAACTCATTGAGGACCTCGGCATCACCAACGAGGAACTGGGCATTCTGAACGCCACGGGCTACATGCCCATGACCAAGCGCACCGCCACCGAGCTGGCCAAGCGCAAGGACCTGGTGGAGTCGCTCGAAATCAATACCCAGGCTGACGAGTGGGACATCTACCCCCTCAACGGCAACAAGCATTGGACGCGCGACAACTACGGTCCTGTATGGATTCCCAACAAGGGCGAGACGCTGGTGCTCAACCTCGACATCCTGCCCATCTACGAGCGCTGCATCCGTGCCTACGAGGGCAACAAGCTCGAGGTGAAGAACGGCAAGATCTACATCAACGACAAGCAGACCGACCGCTACACCTTCAAGATGGACTACTACTGGATGATGGGTGACAACCGTCACAACTCAGCCGACTCCCGCTACTGGGGCTTTGTGCCCGAGGACCACATCGTGGGCAAGCCCATCTTCATCTGGTGGAGCTCCGACCCCGACGGTCATGGCGTGCGCTGGAGCCGCCTGTTCCGCCTCGTGGACAATATCAAGTGATAGACAAGAGCGAGAATCCACATGCCGAAAGTAAAAAGCCAACTGCTAAAAACCCTCATCACCCTGGCTGTCGCCATTGTTGCCATGTTATTATTCAGGGCAGCAGTGGTGACAGTCTGCTGTGTTGAGGGCGAAGCCCTGCAGCCCGTGTTCCTGGCCGGCGACCGTGTCTTGGTCAACCGCTGGAGCTATGGCCTGCGCACGGGCGGCAACAGCCTGTTGAGCTACAATCGTCTGTGGCGCAGCCCCGTGGAACGTGGCGACATTGTGATGGTGAACGACCCTACCGACAGCCTGCGTACGTCCGTTGACGAGCGCCGTGTGCTCCTCCTGCGCTGCAAGGCAGTGCCAGGCGATAAGGTCACTCCCTCCACCCACAACCCGTCACTCTCCACTCATGTCGTCCCTGGCCGCTACTCCTGTGCCGACATGGACTACTACCTCATGGAGCCCCTCAGCCCCTTTTCTCTCAACTCTCAACTCTCAACTCTCCACTCTCTCCTCATCCCCGAGGACCACATCATCGGCCGTGCCTTCCTGATTATCTACAGTCACGACCCTGCACAGTCCCTTCTGGATGGCTGGCGTACCGACCGGTTCTTTACCGTCCCCGTCCTAAACGATAAGTAATCAATGATCAATGACAAAGGAGGTGAGACCCTCCTCACCACCACCTACTTCGGTCCAGTCGAGTGGTATCGGCAGTTGTATCGCAGCGACCGTGTGCTGCTGGAGGCCTGTGAGTCATTCACCAAGCAGACCTACCGCAACCGCTGTGTCATTGCTACGGCCAACGGTCCCCAGGCGCTCACCGTGCCCGTCGAGCATGGTGGTAGCCGGCTCATCCGCGACATCCGCATCAGCAACCACGGCTCCTGGCGTCGCGTCCACTGGAACGCCCTGCAGTCAGCCTACAGCGAAAGTCCCTTCTTCGAGTACTATGCTGACGACCTGCGTCCCTTCTTCGAGCAGGATTATGAGTTCCTTTACGACTTCAATTTCGAGATTATGCAGAAGGTGTGCGAGCTTCTCGACATCCATCCCCACGTCGAGCATACCACCACCTTCAACCCCTCACCTTCAACTCTCCGCTCGGCTCTGCCGCTTTGCGCAGCAAAGAACTCTCAACTCTCAACTCTCAACTCTCAACTCTCAACTCTCAACCCCTACTGGCAAGTCTTCGCCCACAAGTTCGGCTTCCAGCCCAACCTCAGCATCCTCGACCTCCTGTTCTGCATGGGGCCCGAAGGCATCTTCTGGCTGTAAACATCCTCCCTCACTCTGACCGAAAGCGGACAAAGCGAAGTAGTGTAGATAAGTCTTTTCGTTTTGATTGCTATGCGTTTATGGCGTCCCGAATAACAAGGCTGGCCAACATGAAGCCGAAGATGGCGGTGATATGGACTAACGAGCCGTTGATCTGTGCTTTCGACGAGCCCCGTTCATGATTCAGCAGGGTGGGATCGCCAGGGCCTTTGTTCTCCAAGAGCTCGTCGGAATAGACGCACTGGAACTTCCGTTTAGGAAACACTTTGTCGCGTTTGAAACGGTTACGCAGGGCGCGTGCCAAAGGGTCGCCCTTCACCTTCCAGAATTCAGCCACTTGAATCTTGGTGGGGTCGAGCTTCAGAGCGGCACCCATTGATGAGAAGAATTTTGCATCAGTTTGCGTAGCCATCAGGATGAGCAGAGCCTTATCTTTCAATGAGTCGATGGCGTCGATAATATAGTCATAACTGCCTATATCGAAACTCTCGGCCGTCTCTGCAGTAAATATCTTTTGTAGAGCGTTAATCTCAGCAGAGGGATTGATGCTTAGCAGCCGTTCCTTCAATGCATCCACCTTCACCTGGCCAACGGTCTTCGTCGTCGCCATCAGTTGACGGTTGATGTTGGTGATACAAACACGGTCGGAATCGACAATTGTTAATTGCTTGATACCTGAACGTACCAAACTTTCTGCACACCAGGAGCCGACACCACCCACGCCGAAGATAATCACGCGCTTCTCAGCGATGCGCTCCATCGCCTCATCGCCTAATAACAACTCCGACCTACAAAATATTGCTTGCTCCATTGCCATGAACTATC
>Ga0310786_10007568_pt1 | contig 14138 bp, 22 predicted proteins | sample AusTroGonzalo_MG_FD_203881 | JGI IMG/M metagenome (GOLD analysis project Ga0310786, IMG submission 203881) | Bovine rumen microbial communities from tropical cattle in Woodstock, Queensland, Australia - Gonzalo_03 (v2) (version 2) | ecosystem: Host-associated > Mammals > Digestive system >... | reverse complement strand
CCAGCCCGTCCGGAAGCCCCAGCCCCTCCGGAAGCCCCAGCCCCTCCGGAAGCCCCAGCCCCTCCGGAAGCCCCAGCCCCTCCGGAAGCCCCAGCCCCGGCGACGGCTTCCACCCGGCTCCGTTCCTCCACATTACCTACTACACCTGCGAGGACGGCCAGACCTGGGAAGAGCTCTCCAGCGAGGACCTGCCCCTTCTTTCCGGCTGGCAGGAGTTCACCGAGCATCAGCGGCTATACAGCTACGGCGAGGCGGGGATGTACACCTTGCAGGTCTTCTTCTACGACAACGGCACGCCGCCTTCGGGGTACGGCTTCGATCTTGACGCTCAGCTTCCTCCTCCCGAAGAATGGGGGATGGCTGAAGTTTATACTTTGGTTTATTAAGGAATGGAAAAATGGAACCCTGGAAAATCGTGATGTGCGCCGCACGGGCGCTGAAAACTCACCCGGTCGGACCGGCTCTGCTGCTTATTGCGGAAGGGCTCCGGCGCGAAGAGTCTTTGTCTGCGTTCGCACCTTCCGTGGTTGTTGGGCCTGCGCCGCTTCCGACCTCTGCCGATACAAGACCGAAAGTCTACGTTTTCTCGAACGTGCGCTACCCGGAGGAGAACAAGATCACTCCCGGCTCGAACGATGTGCTGGTGTTCCTGAACAAGGCTTTTTCGGCAAGTTATTATGCGGACTTCCCGCACCGGATCCTTTACCGCCGGAGCCCGAGCGAAGAATACGGGAAGCCTATTCCCGGCTGCGAAAACCGCACCGTTTTTGGCGGCGGCCCGAACGATATTCCGAAGAAGTTCATCAATGAGCTGAAGCGCGGCTATGACTGGAATTATCCCATTGAGGAGGGGAAAGCCCGTTGTGCGACAACGGGCTACATGGTGGTGAAGTACCTTGAGAGCATCTACCCGGACCGGGAGATCGTGCTGGTGAATTTTGGCTATGGCGTTGAAAAATCGACCTACCGCTGTCCTTGGCATAACTGGGCTTTTGAAGCCGAACAGTTGAAGCCCTTCCGGCACCTTTACCTTGAGGAGGGAAAGAAGTGAGTAACCTTGAAATAGTCTTCCCCGGAGCGGATTTGTTTTTCACTCAGCAGTGCGATCTTGACTTTGTCCCGCGAAAGTCCCTTGTCCCTCGTTCGCGCGTCCTGATCTTCAGCAACGTAAAATACCCGCAGGAAAAGAAGGTTCTGACGCGCCGGGACGACGTGCTGGTGTTCATCAACAAGGCGAACTGTGCTGAGTTTTACCAAAATGACCCGGTCGAACGTTTTATGGTATGGCGGCGGAAAGATGATCCCGCCTTCGGGGAACCTCTGGAGTTCGGCGAAAATCATACCGTTTTCCCGGAAGTTCCGGGGAAGTTTATTGACGATCTGAAGCGGTGCTACGACTGGGATTTTCCGATATGGGACGGCCGCCATGGCGACATGACGACCGGCTACATAGTGATCAAGTATATGGAAAGTCTTTACCCGGACCGCGAAATCGTGCTGGTAAATATGGGATACGAGGTGAAACACAGCACCCGTCGGACTCCGAACCATAACTGGAAATTCGAGGCCCAGGAACTTGAAAAATACCGGCACATTTACACGGCGGAAAAAATGGACTTCGACGAAAAAAAGATCCGGATCTTTTATGATCAATACGGCTGGCTCGGGGATAACATCTACACAAGTGCCGTTCTGGAAAACATCGTCAACGATGGTCGTTTTGCCGTGAATGTGAACCCGCAGAAGCACCCGGAGCTCTGGGAAAAATGCCCGTTTTTGGACCGCTCCATCACGCGAGAAAATGCCGACTATGTTTGCCGCCAGCGCTACCGCGGCATGTGGCGGATCGGATGCAAGCACATCATTGAGGGGACGCTAAGGACCCTCTGCGACGACATTGGTTTTGACATCCCGGTCACGGTTCGGAAACCGAAGATCTGGCTCGACCTTCCAACAGAGCGCATGGTCGATGGCGACTATTGGATCATCAATACGGGCTGGCAGGACTCGTGCCCGATCAAGAAGTGGAACCGCTCGTATTGGGAGAAGTTGATCGCCATGGCTCCGCCCGGAAAGAAGATCGTGCAGGTCGGCCAGAGCCGGAATCATGCTACACCGCTCCCCGGTGCAATTAACATGATCGACAAAACCACCGTTCCGGAGCTGGTGCGGCTGGTCCGGGATGCAGAGTGTGTGATTTCTCCCCCTTCCGGGGTGATACATATCGCCGCGGTATTCGATCGGCCATTTGTTTCAATCGCGGGGGGCCGCGAGCCGGAAAGTTACGGGACATACCCGTGCGGAATCACCCTTGCGAACACTGGCGGGCTTTCTTGCTGCCGGAGGTTCGCCTGTCGAAAAAACTTCCTCACCAAGGGTGTAAGAGCCTGCCAATTTCCGGAGCTCGAAGAAAACGGGGAATTTACTGCCCGATGCATGAATATGATAACGCCGGAAATGGTCCTTTGTTCCGTTCGGAACCTTGTGGTGAAATGAAGATCTTCCTGAAGCAGCGCCAGTGTCCCGGCGACATCCTCATGCTGACGGCGGCGGTCCGCGACCTGAAGCGGGCCTGCCCGACGGTGTGCGTCAATGTTTCGACCTCCGCGGACGTGCTTTTCGAAAACAATCCGAACATCGACCGCGAAGTCACCGAAGGCAACGCCGACCGGGTGATCAATATCGAATATCCGCTGGTCCACCATTCCGACCGGCTCCCGTACCACTTCGTCCACGCCTTCCGGAAGGAGCTGGAACTTCACCTGGGGCTGCGGATCCCGCAGGGCGAATTTCGCGGCGACCTTTATCTTTCCGAAGAGGAGAAGACGCCGCACCCCCTTCTGGGCGGCGTGAAGGACTACTGGATCATCGACGCGGGCTACAAGACCGACTTCACCTTGAAAAACTGGGGGCACTTCCGCTACAGCAAGGTCGTCGAACTGCTGGCCGGGAAGGTGAAGTTCGTCCAGATCGGGGCCCGCGAATCCACGCATAAACACGCCGTCCTGCCCGGCGCGATCGATCTGATCGGCAAGACCGGCCTCCGGGACCTCGTCCGGATCATGTACCACGCCGCGGGCGTTCTGACTCCCGTGTCATTGCCGATGCACCTGGCCGCCGCCGTTCCTACTTCCGACGGGCGGCTCCGCCCCTGCGTCGTTGTGGCGGGGGCCCGCGAGCCTGCCCACTGGGAAGCCTATCCCGGACACGTCTTCCTGCAGAACGTGGGGGCCTTCGACTGTTGCCGGAAAAAATCCTGCTGGCGGAGCCGCGCCGCGCAGCTGGGCGACGGGGCCCCCTCCGACCGTTCGCTCTGCCTCCACCCCGTGACGGAAAACGGTGAAACGGTCGGCAAGTGCATGGCGGCCATCCCGCCGGAAGCCGTGGCCGCGATCATCGCCATGTACCACGAAAATCGGTAAAAAAATCGAAATATGACCGATAAAGGCGGAAAACGCGGGATATAAACTAAAAAAAAGGACAGAACCATGCAGCATATCGACTACACGATCAGCTCCGGGAAGTGCATCCAGCTTTTCCGGGGCATTCCCGCCGAGATCCAGATCGGCGGCATCGAAGACACTTCCGGCACGTGGGTGTGTCTGATCGAAAATGACTGGCGGGACGGCACGATCCTTTCCGGCACGGTCACGGCCTCAGGCGGGGATCTGCTGGTGACGCTGGCCGAAATGAACACCGTCGAACTCGCCGCCGCCATCGCCGACCGGGAAACGCTTTCCTGCCGGGCGACGCTGACCGATAAATCTTCCAAGATCTACTACATCCCGATCGTCGTTCAGAACGCCGCCGTCGAAGGGCCGATGCCCCACGTGGCCGACTACTACACCAAGGCCGAGATCGACGAGATCATTGCCGGGATCCATGCGGGCGGCGGTGTGGCCTCCGTCAACGGCGACCCCGGCCCGGACGTGGTCCTCGACGCAAAGGACGTTCACGCCCTGAGCGCCTTCGGCGTTGATATGCAGGACATCGAGATCGGCGAGATGGAAGGCACGGTGATCCATCTTTCCCCGGACAAGATCTTCGTCCATACCCTGACCGCCGGGGAGGTTTTCAGCTTCGATGAATCGAACCTGACCGCAAACCTCCAGGTGAACTGCGAAGTCCATCTGATCCAGCCCGCAACGCCGGTTTCCTTCACGCTCCCTGCGGGGATCCTCTGGTCGAATGATGGGGAGCGCGAGTTCTCCGCAAGTAATGATCCGCCGGATTTCTCCACCGGGAACACGCTCTACGCGCTGGTGTTCCGCTGGAACGGCTCGAAGATCCTCTGCAACCTTGCCTACTGCCACGGGGTGTGATGCGCGATGTTGTACGGGGATCTGGTCACGATGATCCGGGCGCTTTTCGATGGGGATGAATATACGCTGGGCCTTTCGAACCGCCGCCCTTCCGGGCGGGCGTCCTGCAGGCGCGGCGTCATCCGGAAAGAGATGCTTGAAATCCTCGACCGGACTCCCGCGATCCGCGATCGTCTGACTTCGATCCTGATGAAACTCAAAAAGGAAGACGCGAAATGGAAAAACCGTCGGAAGAAGTAAAGCCCTGCTTCGGCACCTTCGCCGGGCTCCGGGCCTGTACCCGTTGTCGGTTCCGCGCTTCCTGCAAATTCATGGCCGAAAGCAGGAACCCCGACACCCGGCTGGGCTTCGTTTCCGGCGACACCTGCGACTGGGAATACGATGATCTTTATCCGGATGAAGCGCTGCGGATCCCGGAGGAAATTTTCTACGACGATCCCCCTGCGAATGATTATGAAACTTTCGGCGGGCGCGAGATCCTGCGCTTTCTTGAAATGCTCGACCAGCTGAATCCTTACGCCCTCTACATCCTGCGCGAAGTGGTTCGGCATAACGGCAGCATCACCGTGTCGGAACTTGCCGCCCGGCGGGGGGTGTCCCGTCAGGCGATGGACGAGAAGATCGGAACGCTCTGTCGGCGGCACGAATGGTGCACCCCGATGCTTTTTTTGGTCCGTGTCAAAACGGGGGGGGCGTGTGCCGACATGAAGATGGCGCGGATCCTGCGGAAACTTAAGCAAGAAAAAGAGGTGGAAGATCAAAATGTTTGCCAAGGTTGAAAACGGGCGGATCGTTTACGCCCCGGTGAATTTCATCACCCCGGAAGGCCGGGCGATCTGCAATTTCAATTCGGCCCCGGCGCTGATGGAGAAATACGGCTTCCGCGAATGGTCCCCCGAAGAGATTGACGCCTGGCACGTTGCGAACGATCCGCAGGCCGGGCCGTACATCCCCCGGCATTGCACCAAGTACCAGCTGGTGCGGGCCCTGCGCGAGCGCTTCCCGGAACTGCTGGCGACGTTGCGCCAAGCCTACGCCGCCGATCCGGAACTGCAATTTTACTGGAACACCGTGAATGACCTCGACCGGGAAAATCCGGACTTCGCCGCCGCAGTGGAAAAACTCGGCATCACGGAAGCGCAGCTGGACGCGATCTTCGCCGCCGTGGAGGAGGTGTGCTGATGAAGATCGAAGTGCATCAATCGGATGAAATGGGCAACGTTTTCCGGCTCCTTGAGCCGCTGACCTATGGAGACTTGACGGTCCCGGAGGGCTTTGAAAGCGATGGAGCCTCCGTACCTCGCTTTTTTTGGAGAGCCGTTTTCCCACCCGGCGATAACCGGGCCCTCCGGGCCGCTTTTTTACACGATTACATTTACCGGACGCACCCGGAAGGCTGGACCAAGTCCGCCGCGGATGAACTTTTCCGGAAGCTCCTGATCGAAGACGGCATTTCCCGGAACTCGGCCAACATGGCCTACTGGGGCGTCAGGCTCTTCGGCGGATCATCGTGGGAGGCGGGCGGCAAATGACGGATTTTCAGCAGGAAGTCATCGACCGCCTCGGACGCATCGAAGAGCAGAACAAGACGCTCTTCAACCGCATCACGGTCATGGAAAAGGCCATGAACGGCAACGGGCAGCCGGGGCTTCTGACGCGGGTGGCCGCGCTGGAGCTGAACTGGCGCTGGATCAAATGGCTGGCCGGAGCGGTCGGCGCGGGGATCGGTTTCCTCGCGTCCCTGCTCTATAAACACTGAAAAGGAAAGGGCAAAAAAATGGAACATCGGAACAAAGAAACTTTCGCGAAATGGGGCTTCGGGGTGATTTACGCCATCTGGACAATCGCCGCCGCTCTCGCCTTCTGCGGCTTCCTGACGGGCTGCGGCCATAACATGCTGACCTACAGCGACGGCATCATGCTGGAAACGACGATCAATCCCCAGGTCGGAGCCTTCGGCGTAGCCCTCCGGTACGGAAAGATCCTGACGGTGTGTGTCCGCGAAAACGCCGAAATGGAAATGCAGGGTGCTGGCTCCGGCGATGCCGGGATCGGATCCGGATCGGAGCAGTCCGCCGCGACCGGGGCGAAAAGCACGGGCAGTGTAAAATTCAAAGTAGGCAAGCAGATCACGGGCTATTTCGTGGACGCGCTCAAGGCGGGCGCGAGCGGTTATACTCTTTCCGAATTTCTCGCCGGGGCCGCCCCCGCTCAGGCCGCCGCTTCCGGTACTCCCGCCGCGCCGAAGGTCCCGGAGCCTGAAATTCCCGCCGCCGCTCCCGCATCGGAAAAGTCCACCGCCGCCGAGGTGAAGAAGTGAGCGACGTCCGGCCCTGCGAGATTTGCGGCGACCCCGAAACGGGGATTTTTACCGCCGGGGAATTCTCCCGGAAACGTGTTCTTTGCCTGAAGTGCTATGACCGTTTGGTCGAAGAACTTCTCGCCCTCGATGACGATGAGCCCGCCGGGAAGGCGTACCGCATCGCCGCCGCCATCGGCAAAAACAACGCCTGGTTCAGTCAAGTGGAGCAATTCAGCAAAACAGTCTCCGAAGAAAACAAAAAGCTCTGCGAAGAAAACAAGCGCCTTCGCGATGAACTCGCCGCCCGCCCTGCCTGCCAGTGCAAAGGCGGCTGCCAGTGCCATGATGCGGCCGACTCCGCACCGGCGGCCCCGGATGAATTGACTGTTCCCGCTCCGGATCCCGCTCCGGATCCCGCTCCGGCTTCCGCTCCGGATCCCGCTCCGGCTTCCGCTCCGGATCCGCAGGCGACCATCACCGTGACCGCCCAGCCGCCCCCGGCTGAAGAACTTCTGCCCCCGCACCTGCGGCCCCGGAAAAAGAAAAAAGCGATGATGCCCGGATTCCCGAATTTTCTTGATTGAGCATCATCGAGGTTAAAAGCCGGGAGGTTCCGCACATTCCTTTCCTTGTCCGGCTTTCCGCCCCCTCCCTCCGGTCCTTTTACTTGATTTCCAGCCGGGGGGAGGGGGACCTTTTTTTCTCCGGATCCGGGGCAAAAAATTTTTGAAAATTTTTCAAAAAAACGCTTGACAAATCCGGAAAAGTGTGCTGCGCCGCTCCGGTCCTTTTCGTTAAGTAATCACTTAACGCCGCGCCGCCCGGAAAGATTGAAAAATTTTCAAGAAAAATTGAAATTTTTTCAATTTTGCACTTGAAAAATACACATTTCGGGTGTATATTATAGTGTTGACAAAAGGAAGGGTCAACATCAGATCAACCCCGGCGCGGAGCGTGAGACCTCCGACCGGAAAACAAAAAACGGAGAAAGGACAAAAAATGAAAAAGCTGATCGGAGAAAAAGCGGAACAGATCGTTGAAGTTGCCAAGGCGGCGAACCTTCAGCCCAGCACCCAGGTGTTCGACGACGACGATTTTCACATGGAGACGACCGTCACCGTCGACGGAAAAATGTACCGCGTGACCTGCGCCTTCACCGATGACGAACTCGAAGCAGTCAAGGGCGATCTGGAACTGCTCGATTACGACAGCGCCGATTACACCGTCGAAGCCTATGACGACGCCGATCCTGACGGTGTGCCCTTCGACGAAAAACAGGTTTTCGAAATCACCCGGAACGACCAGGTCGTCGATTACGAAACCGCCGATCTGGTCGGGACCGCCATCGACCGGGGGCTGGACTTCGTCGAGTATAAAACCCTCGCCGATGCGAAAGAAGCCTTCGGCGAAGTTCCGGTCGAACTGGCCGCGCTGCTGGCCGACGGTCCCGCGGTGGAAATCGCGTGGGATGATCGGGACTCGTGGTTCGTTTCCGCCGAGAAATGCAACCGGGAAGAAGAGGCGGTCAAATATCTCGCTCAGGACCTCTACGCGCTGGTCATCCTTTCCAATACGAAAGACGCTGAAGATGAGTTGAAGACCTACGACGGGAACTGCAAGTGGCAGCTCCACCGGGCGATCGTCAACCGGCTCGAAATTCAGCTCTCCAGGGCCGAAGCCCTGAACAACGAAAAACTGGCGGCTGAATGCCGTCGGATCATCGCTGCGGAATCGGTTCGGTAACAGGCGCGCAAAGGGGCTGAAAAAAATGGATATTCAGGCAAAAATCGAAAACGGAATCATCTTTTCGGAATATTCGCCAGATCTCGTCGCCATTTTCAGGAGCAAAGGTGGAAAATGGGATGCCGCTGAAAAGGGGTGGAGGTTTTCCCCGGAGCAAGGCTCGGCGGTTTTTGAAAAACTTTTCGGTTCCGGCGACATCGTGACTGTCCGTGTTCCTCGGTGCAAAACTTCAGAGGAAGCGGACGGTTATGGCATGGTCGGCGGTTATCTGCTGGCGTTCCGCAAAGGGCGTGATTATCCTGCGCGGATGGCTCCCGGAGTCGAGTTGGTTTCAGGCAGTTTTTCTTCGTCCTGCGGGAGTCGCAATCATCCCGGACTCGGGGACAGTGAAGATGCTGTGTATCGGCTCCAGGTTTATCGCAGTTTTGCGGAACGCGAAGGACTTGAAATCGAAGAGCAGGAGGAACCTGCGCGAACTCCCGTGGAAAATTCTGCATTATCTTCGGTTCCTGATGCTGAATTGATCGCAGAACTTACTCGGCGCGGGTATACGATCAATAAATAATGTGGCAAGAGGTGAAAAATGACCAGGCAAGAAATTATTAACGCTATTGAGAAAAACGCTCCCAGTTGTCCTTACGAGGCAACTGACATCATAGGCCGCGTAGCGATGCGCCGTCCGGTATCTGCTGGTATGATCAGATGGCTGGAACAGGTCGCCTCCGGGGCCAGTGAAGTGATTAAAAATGACAACCCGGTGACAGCTTCGGCAGTGGATCAATATCGGAAAGCGGAAAGGGGCTGAGAAAAATGAAAATCGAACTTGCAGGACTGGCTGAAAAGGATGAGCGCAGGGCGGGATTGCAGGAGGCCCTGAATACCCTGAAGGGACAGGACGGCGATCATCACTTCTTCGCCGCCGATGCTCTGACCAACGTTGAAAACGGCCACCACGGCGAGATCGTCGACGCCATGGACACCGTCATGGGGGACGGTGGCTGGGACTATCAGACCACCGCCGACTACGAAGAGGCGATGGAGGAAAAACCCGGCGAATATGCCGACTACGCCGACTACGTCGATAAAATCACCAACGCCAACAATCAGCAGATCCTCGCCGCGATCGAAAAGACCGAAGCGGAAATTGCCGCCCTCCCTCCCGCCGAAATATATGTAGTCGAGTTCTACCGCTGGGAAGTTTCCCGGCGGGATAACTTCGGCCACCTCCACGATCTGAACGATGACGAGCACATTCGGCAGCAGATCCGCGAAAAGACGAATCAGGACGCCGACTCCACTGCCGCCTATACCACCGAAGCGGAAGCCAGGGCGGAGTTCGAGCGGTTGAAGTCTGGCCTTTCCCGGCGGATCGTCGGGACCAGCGCGGGCAGCGTGATCGAAATCGAAGAGGTCCGTCTGCGGCACGTTCCGAACCGTTACGACGGCGAACTTGACGGATATGAATACGGCTGGGAGGAAGACGAGATGGCCGCCAAGGTTGAAGAGGGGGCTGAGGCATGAAGCGCAAGACTGTTGACGGCGTGACCTACGTCGAGAATTTCACGGGGACCCCTGCGGAGCTGACCGACGAAACCGGAAAGACGTGGATCCTCCCGGAAACGCTGGCTGCCCGGTTCCGCGACCTCTGCGCCGCGACCGGCATGACCGGCAAGGCGCTCGCGGGCTTAACCGGCGTCACTCCGGAAACCATCTGCGCCTACCGCACCGGGAAAACACCGTGTCCCCGGTCGATTTGGAAGATGGTCGAAACCCGGAAGATCGTCTGACCTTCCGCACCGGATCCGGGACCTTTCGGGGCCCCGGATTTTTTTCTTCAAAAAATATGCGTTTTTTTCTGTTTTTCGCTTGCTTTTTCGGTAAAAATGTGCTATATTATGTATAGTAACAAGGGGGACGTGAGACCTCCCCCGCAACCTCAAAAACGGAGAAAAACAAGATGAAAAGCACCGACAAGCTGTACCGGACCGAAGCCGGGAAGAAACTCCTGAATGCCCTGAACGGGAATTACTGGGATGCTCGCGAGAGCATCAGCGCCATGATCGGCGCGATCGAAAACGCGATCCCCGCCGCCGATGAAGCCGCACGGACGGAACTCCGGTCCAAACTGGCCAGCCTCTGGACCGCCTACAACGCCCTTGGACCGATCCCCGAACTGGTCGAAGATAAAATCATCTGAAAGGCGGGGCGAAAAATGGAAAACCTCAAGAAGGAAATCAGCTGGGAACTCGAAGCCCTGAAGGAAACGCTCGCCAACTGCCGTGACACGGTCAACCGCCGCGCCCAGGAGATCGTCGAAGTCGGCCAGCGCGAAGGCGCGGACCAGAAGCATCTGATCGACGAGATCGTCGGACTGGCCGCCGGGCTCCAGCGCGAAGCCTCCCGGATGGCGGAAGTGGCCGCCCGCCGGGATGCCCTCGCAGCGGTGCTGCGCCGGATCGAAAAGGCGGAAAACGAAAAAGGAGGAAAGTGAAGATGGACGAATTTTTCAGCAAAAGGCGGTGTGACCGCTGCGGGGGGCCGCTCGACGCCGGGCGGACCATGAGCCGCTTCAACTGTGACGTGCTCTGCATCGATTGTTCGGAAGCCGAGAAGAGGCATCCGGACTATAAGGCGGCGGCGGACGCGGAACTCGCCGCCCTCCGGCGCGGGGAGAGGGACTTTCCCGGCATCGGCTACCCCGGACCGAAGGCCCCGCGAAAATGACAGAGCAGGAACTCAATGCGCAAGAAATTGCTGACAGGATCCGGGAGGTCGGTTCCAGATCTGGCGTCAAAATGGAGGATCAGATCCGCGGGCTTGAGGCTTTTTTTATGGCATGGGACCCGCCGAAAAAGGATCCTCCGGAGCAAATTGCCAGCAAGTTAAATTCCGCCTCGAAAGGGTAAAAAAATCCCGGATCCCTGCTGTTTCCAGCAAGTTGCCGGGGCTTTTTTTGACCTTTTTCCGGGCCGGGGCCTTGAAAAAACGCCGGGCGGTGATATATTAGGTCATCGCCGTGGTCTCACATTAACAAGCGGCGTCGCCGAGGTTCGCTTCTCCGTTCCTCGGCTCCTTTTTCTCCCGGTACTTCCCCCCGATGGCGATGGCCACCGCGCAAGTTATGACCAAATGACGAATGGACCACCATTTGTCACAGTTAGGCATAACTTCGGGATCCGAGGTTATGCCTATTTTCTTTCTCCCGGATCCGGCGTCCAGCACCAGATCCACTTCGAACTTTCCCCGATCCACGCACCGGACCCGGTACACCATCGACATGATCAAATTCCGCTTCAGCGTGACGTCGTCGGCGGCCCGGTCCAGCAGTTCCGCCCAGCCCGAAAGGGACTTCAGGATGGCGGAGAACTTCTGCTGATCAGACAGCGGTTCCAGCCGGGCGACCTGCTCGGCGTAGTCGCTCTTCGCCTGCTCCAGACGTCCACGGGCCGCGAGGAGCTTTTCGTTCCAGTAGTCCTTATTGGCCGCCGTGACCACCCCGCGCAGGAACATTTCGTCGATGTGCGCGAGATCCGCTTCGGCGGCGTCCCGTTCCGCCAGGGCGGCGGCGATCCGGGGTTCCTGCTGGCGCTTCGCTTCGGCGATCTGCTGCTGATGGAAGTCGTAGCACTCCCGGATGTAATCCGGATCCAGCGCGACCCGGCGAATGGCGTCCAGCACGGCGGCGTCGAGTTTTTCGGCATTGATCTCGCACCCGCACCCGGAGTCGGTGCACTTATAATAGAAATAGCGCTTCCCCTTTTTTTTAACCGACGCGGGCGTCATGTAGCGTTCCGGATCGCACTTGCAGCGGACCAGCCCGGAAAGCAGATAGTCGTACTTCTGGCGGCTGGGGCGCGGCACGTTGTAGCGCTTCCCCGGAAGAAGGGACTGGACCTCCTCGAAGATCTGCCGGTCGATGATCGGTTCATGTTCCCCGCGGAAGACTTCATCCTTGAAGACGATCTCGCCGATGTAGAAGCGGTTCCGCAGGATTCGGTACAGGTTCCGGGTTTCGGAAAGTTTGTCCTGATGGGCTTCCCACACGGCCCGCAGCGGAGCGAAGCCGCACTTCCGATGGCAGCAGTCGATGTAGGTGAAGAAGATCTCCCGGACGATGGCCGCTTCTTCCGGCACGACCTCGATGGTGTTCTTTGCGTCCGGTTTCCGCCGGTAACCGATCGGGATGATTCCCCAAGGGACCTTGCCGCTCTGGGCGATCCAGTGCATCTTCGCCGCGATCCGCTCCGAGGTCATCTCGCGCTCCAGCTGCGCGATGGCGATGGTCTGCGTGAGATTGAACCGCGCCATTGCCCCTGTTGCGGAAAGGTACGGCTGGCGGATGGCCACAAAGCCGAGCCCCGCGTCCCGGAGCCGTTCAAAGAGCGGGGCCGCATCGGCCAAATTCCGCGAAAGCCGGTCCAGCTGCCAGACGACAAGAGTGTCGAAGCTGGGCCGCCCGCTGTCGATGTCAGCCAGGATCTGTTGCATTCCGGGGCGGTTCAGATCCTTCCCGGATTTGAATTCGTCCTTCAGCTCCGTGAATTCGGCCAGCGGATCCACCCGGTTCAGGATGTACTGGCGGCACTCCTGCAGCTGGACGCCGATGCTGGTTTCCTGCGCGGCCCATGTGGACCCCTTCGGCGACACCCGCGCATAGATCAGATAGCGGTGCCCGGCGGCGGTATTACGCTTTTTTTTCACGTTGCTGCTCCTCAAGTTTTTTCTGCATGAACTCGATCAATTCCCCCTTGCTCCCGGCGGTCAGGACGTCCCACGAGCGGAGGACCAGTTCGAACATCGGATCCTTCAGCGCCGCTTCCAGCTGGGCCGAACGATTGAGGATCTCCGGCTCCGGCGGCAGGTCGGAAATGTCATAAACCGAGATGCCGAAGAGTTCGGCGATGGCCTTGATTTTTCCCTTGCGGGGGGTGACATTCCCGCTTTCCCACTTCTGCACTGTCTGCTTCGACACGCCGACGGCTTTTCCTACATCTTCAAGCGTGAGTTTTTTTCGCTCCCGCCAAAAACTGAACACGCGATGATCGAATTTCATTTTATACCTCCTGTTGTTTCTGAATAAAAGATACACCCGAAAGCGGATTTTTTCAACCTCAAACATAAAAAAATTGAAAAAAATTTAATTTTTCGCTTGCAAAATGCGACAAATGCGACTATATTATGTCAAAACCCAAACGGGGACCCTGAAAAAATCAAAATGAAGAAAGGAAGGAAAATGGCAAGAATCAGCATGGAACTGCCGGGGGACCTGATCGAACTGGTCGAAAGGCAGGCCGCAAAGGACGGTCATGAAAACCGCTGCGCGGTGATCCGGAAAGCGCTCAACGCTTTTTTCGCAGGATCGGGCGGAGCGGGGCGGGATGTGGCTCAGGATCCGACGGTCAGGACCGACACCGGAATCGTGGCGGTCGAACTCTCGGACGATCTGCTGGAGCTGGTCGACAAGCAGGCAAAGCAGGACGGGCACACGGTTCGAAGCGCGGTCATCAGAAAAGCGCTGAACTATTTTTTTGCCCGATAAGTCGCATTTGTCGCATTTTGCACGAGGAAACACAGCAAAAAGAGGAAGAACGAATGAAACGTGAAATGACCCTCAGACCGGGACCGGAAGTCCCGACCTGTTACCCGCCCCGCCGCACCGCCCGCGTCGAAGGCTTCAGCGGCGTGGTCGTGATCCTCATGGTCGTGGCCGGGATTGCCTTCGGATACATTTTCGGGCTGATCCAACAGGCCGCCCAGATGGAAAGCCGGGC
>Ga0310786_10007567_pt1 | contig 14140 bp, 19 predicted proteins | sample AusTroGonzalo_MG_FD_203881 | JGI IMG/M metagenome (GOLD analysis project Ga0310786, IMG submission 203881) | Bovine rumen microbial communities from tropical cattle in Woodstock, Queensland, Australia - Gonzalo_03 (v2) (version 2) | ecosystem: Host-associated > Mammals > Digestive system >... | reverse complement strand
AGAGCACGGCCGTGATGGCGTTCGCCAAGATGCTGGCGGCATCCGGGCGCGTGCTCTACGTGTCGCGCGAGGAGGGCTACTCGCTGAGCTTCCAGAACACACTCTCGAGACTGGGCATGGCCGACTGCGGCGCCAACTTCCAAGTCATCGACAAGGAGACCGTCGAGACGCTCACGCAGCGCCTCTCCCGTCAGCGCAGCCCGGACTTCGTGATCATCGACTCCGTCCAGGTGATGGGGCTGAACTATCAGGACTTCCGGGCCCTGGCGGAGCGGTTCCCCCGCAAGCTGTTCATCCTGGTCAGCCAGGTGGACGGCAAGCAGCCGGAAGGCCGGCCCGCCAAGCGCATGATGTACGACGCGGACCTCAAGCTCTGGGTCGAGGGGCATACGGTATTCTCAAAGGGCCGCTTCATCGGTCCCACCGGGCGATTCGTCGTCTGGCAGGAGGGAGCGGACCGCTACTGGAGAGGCAAGGACGACTCACAAATCTAGAACGATATGGCAAAGCGAGTTTACACCAAGTTCTACGCGCTGCTGCGCAAGAACCCCCGCATCGACAAGGACGAGATGGTCCTGCAGTTCACCGACGGGCGCACGACACACCTGACGCAGATGACCGACTCGGAATACGAGGAGATGGTCGCGACCATCGAGACGGCCACCAACAACACCGCGGAGGAGCTGCGCCGCTGGCGGAGCTCCGCGCTGCTGCGCATCGGCCGCCTGGGCATCAACACCATCGACAACTGGGCGGGCATCAATTCCTTCGTGTCGAGTCCGAAGATCGCCGGCAAGCGCTTCTACGACCTCACCGTCGTCGAGCTGCAGGAGCTGGTCCGCAAGCTCGAGATGATCATCAACAAGGGCGGACTGCACAGCGGCTCCGATCAGGAGCGCAAGGACGTGCCGATGACCGTCGTGCACATCCGGCCCTCGGAGGTTGCTAGTTAGTGACCTGGTTAATCAGTAATCAATCACCATTCAAACACACAGAAATATGAAAAAGATGCAGACCGGGGAGGAGACTCCCTACAAGGACAGAGATGGCAAGGCCATCAAGGTCCACTCCTATGTAGCCGACGCCACCGGCGCCCGCTATTTCATCAATTCAGCCTGCCAGGCCGTGCCCGTCGGCGAGGGTGCCGCGGTGCCCCTGGAGGAGCTGGTCAACGACAAGGAGCTCGGCGTCCGCCTGCTTTCGGCGGCCGAGGTCGGCAAGCTCGAGACAGAGCGCAGCGCCACCACGCGGGAGACGCCCGCCGCCAAGCAGGCCCGTATCGACAAGAAGAACGACGAGGAGGCTGCGCGCGCTACCAAGGACGCAGCAGCTGGGAAGGAAGAGGAGGAGGCAACCGATGATGACATCAAGAAGGATCTGGAAATGATCGTGAAGCTGATGCCGGACGAGATGCTCGCAGACGAGCTGAAGCGCCGCGGTTACATCCTGCAGGGTATCAAAATCAACATCAAGCGAATCTAGCCATGGAAGCGACAGGTATCGTTCTCTTCGTGTTGATTGTCGTTCTGGTCGTCGTCGCCCTGGTGTGCTTCTACAGAGTCATCACCGACGCGATCTTCGGCGGCAAGCACTTCGAGCTGCGCCGCGACGATCTGGACCAACCCTCAAAGAAGAGATAGCCATGGAGCGCATTTTCTTCGTATCACACGATTATCCGCCCAACGGCCGCTCGTCGGCCATGGAGCGCACGATGTTCGAGGAGGCCAAGGGGCTGTATATGCACCACCTCGTGAAGGAGGGAGACCTGGACGACATCGTCCTTTCCCTGCAGGAGCGGCAGAATGCCTACAGTAAAAGCATGAAATCTCGCAAGACGGTGACTATCGACCACAAGCCGAGCCCCGGCTACGTCTCCGGCGGGAAATTCCACTACATCCACATCGGCCAATCGTCGCTCACGCTCATCGAGGTGCAAGGCGAGATCCCGAAATGCTAGAAATCACAATCTAATCAAAAATAGTTATGTCTGAAAAAAAGAACATGGAGGTCGTCCAGATGACGGCCGAGGAGAAGGCCCAGTTCGAGGCCTTCAAGCAGGAGCAGGCGCGGCGCCAGGCCGAGGAGCGGGTGCAGCAGCTGCGCGACAGCTACGCGGCGCTCCGCGAGTCTTTCGTCAAGAAGACGATGAAGGCGCTCACGCCTCTGTCCGACAAGATCCGGCAGAAGAAGGCCGAGGTGCTCGAGGAGGCAGCCGCCCTCCAGGCGCTGAAAGCCGAGCTGCTCGAGATCGACGGCAAGGACATGCCGAAGTCCCACACCTTCACCAACGATGCCGGCACGATGCGCGTGACCATCGGCGTCTACGAGACCGACGCCTACGACGACACCGTCGAGGAGGGCATCGCGAAGGTGAAGAGCTACATCGAGGGCCTCGCCACAGATCCGAAGAGCCAGCAGCTGGTGAAGATGGTGCTGAGCCTGCTGCAGCGCTCCGCCAACGGAGCCCTGAAGGCGTCCCGCGTGGTCCGGCTGCGCAAGCTGGCCGACGAGAGCGGCGACGCGCAGTTCCTGGAAGGCGTCAAGATCATCGAGACGGCCTATCGTCCGGCTGTGAGCCGCACGTACATCCGCTGCGAGAAGAGAGAGATCGACCAGAACGGCGGCGTGGTGCACGACTGGGAGGCAATTCCCCTTGGAATGACCGAATCTTAATTCATCCGGCTATGGCAAAGCACGAAAGAGATCAGAGGCTGCTCGAACGGCGAAACGCGAAAATCGCCGCCCGGTATTACTACTGGACCGAAGAGATGCGCATGCGCAGTGATGACGCCATCATGCAGCTGAGCGAGAATGAGTTCTTCCTGGCTCCAGAGACCATCATCAAGATCATCCAGCGTGCGAAAAGCATCGGGACGGATGAGCTCAAGAAGAACATGAAGCTGGAGCACCCTCGTCGCGTGCCCCCGAAGTTCTCGCCCGAAGTGTTCAGCTTCATGCCTGACAGTATTCCGACGAAATAACCAACCCCGGGGGCGGGCCTCCGCCCCCTTTTTAATGACACGCACATGAAAAAAGAGAACAAGTCCTATGTAGGTTTCGACAGGAACTACAAGGAGATCTTCCCGGGAGACACCATCCAGGATATGCACGGGAAGCGATACACCATCACCGACACCGGGCTCGCCCGGAGCGCCGACGGAGAAGAGGTCAAGCTGTCCACGCTGCACGGCGCAGAGCTTGTCCAGGAGAACCAGGAGACCAGGAAAGCAGCTGCTGCTGCCGACGCCATGGCAGCAGCTGCTGTCAGCGAGAAGATGCGCAGCAAGAAGACCGCCGGCTACGTGGCCATCTCGGCCATCGCCCGCGATCTCGACGTGCCGGCCCGCGGCTGCGTCGAGGCCGTCCGCGCCGCCGGCATTGCCATCAAGAAGAGCGGAAGCGCCAACCTGGTCAGCGAAGAAGACCAGGAAGCCGCGAAACGGGCCATTTTAGCCCGTTCTGAGGCCGCGAAGACTCCGGAGCATAAAGAGGCCCAGCCGAAGCGTCTAGGCGGAAATAAGCTGGCCGGAGGACGCACGAACAAATCCGGTCTGGTACGCATCGCCAGCATCGCCCGCACCTGCGGCGTGGTCGGCCGCGGATATACCGACCTGGTCCGCAGCTCGGGCATCGAGGTGCTCGCCGACGAGCAGGACAAGGCCTGCGTCCGGAAGGAGGACCAAGCACGGGCCGCGAAGGTGCTGCTCGACAAGTTTATCCTGGGAAAGGATCCGGAGCAGGAGCAGCCGGCGCCGGCCGGATCTGGCCTTGCCGTCGACGAATCCGGCATCGTGTGCAACGACGAGGCCCTGGTAGCGGAGCTTCGCCGGCGCGGCTGGACGGTCACCTGCAAGAAGATGGTGGAGGTGGAGCTATGAGACGCACGGTATCAGAGCTCGAGGGCATGGCCCTCATCACGCTGTTCTGCGGCGTCCTGGTTCTGCTGATAGCAGGAAGCCTCTATGCACAGGAAGATCCGGAGCCCGCGCCGGTACCGGAGAAGATCTCCGTCGTCCAGCTGCTGCGCCAGCAGCATGGCGACGAGCTGACAGACTGGCAGGTCCTGCAGCTGGCCATCGCCTACACGGAGTCCAGGTTCAACCCCTCCGCCGTCGGCAAGGCCCAGGACTCCGGCATCCTCCAGATCACGCCGATATACGTAGCTGAGGTCAATCGCATCGCCGGCACCGACTACGTGCTGCAGGACGCCTTCGACACCGGCAAGAGTCTCGAGATGTGGGACCTCATGCAGGCACACTACAACGAGGGGCGCGACCTCGAGCGCGCCATCGCATTACACAACAGAGCGCCCCAGTACCGTGCGGCCGTCCTGCAGAACATGGAGTGGATCCGTCGCTACGAGGCCTTTAGAAAACAATTAAAACACGAATAAAATGGACCCTATTAATGCAATCCTGCTAGTTATCCTTCTCCTTTGTTGCTCCGACATTGTCTGGGTGGTCAAAGAGGTCATCCGCGAGAAAATGGCGCAGCGCAACAAGCTAGTCCCGGAGGATGTGAAAGAGGCAGCAAAACAAGTACATCGGCTATCCTCCCGAAGTGGACGAGGGCGTAGTACCTCAATGCGCCGCGACGCCTACGCCGACGGTATGCTCGCCGAGCGCGAGCGGCTAATGAGCGGAGCCCTCTGCGGCCACGTCGATATGTGTGGCGTCTCTGCTTGGGTGGAGCTTCCGTCGAAAGTGCTGACCGATTATCTGCGCTCCAACTTCAAGGAAGGAGACGAGGTTAGAGTAATCATCATCAAAAAGGAGGAGTAGCCATGCCTGCAACTGGAAAATCATCATTACCAGCTCCTCATAACTACGAAGAGGAGAGCCGCGCCAAGCGCGCCGAAAGGAAAGCGGCCTTTATCCGCGAGACGTCTCGCCAGATCTACATCAACCTGCTCAATAAAACGGCAGAGTATAAAACAGCAGCAGGCGTGGCCGCCATTTGCGCGGGAACGCTAGCCAAAGAGCTGGAAGAAAGAGGCTATCTGTAGCTATTGAAAGAGCCGCCCGGCTAGTATACGGAGGCGCCCAGGTGATTAGCCTGGGCGCTTCTTTTATTCCTGGTTCATCAGCCGGACCGTGACCCTGGGCTGTGCCTGGACCGCTTCGGTATCCGGCTCCAGCATCTCGGTGACCACGCAGCTGTAGGTCTGCTCGTAGACCTTGATGCCGTGGTCCCACGTGTAGAACCGGCTGCCGCTCCGGATGAGCGGGCCCTGTCCGTCGACGCAGTGCCCCTGCAGCAGCTTGTGCACCTTGGCGCGCAGCGCCGCGCGCTCGGCGATGTAGTGCGTGGTCCCGGAGCCGTGATGCGTGTCGTCGTAGCAGTCGATGATCAGGCGCGCCCGGATGGTCGCGGTGCCCTTCTGGGAGAGTCCCTCGATATTGCTCCACTGCACGTCCGGTGCGTCGATGAGCAGCGCCGGGTAGGTGAGCGGGTAGGTGTCGCGGTTCTCCTGGTTGATCATCTCGAGCTGGCCGTAGTCCTCGTCGATGGTGGAGAGCTCGGGCATCATCTGCCCGAAGAGGTTAATGAGATCTTGCAGTAATTTTTCCATTTGAGTGCTGATTTACAAAGTTACGGAGCTCGGTGTCGATGACTCCCTTGACTATCTTGTTGACGGCCTTGTCCGGGCCCAGGAAGTGGCGCCGCGGGATCTTGATGCGCCCGCCCGGCTTCTTGAGCGCCATGTTGCGCCAGAAGTCCGCCTCCACGGAGCCCTTGCCGCGGATCTCCTCGGCCTCGTAGTGCTTCGCCCAGAAGAACTTCTTCATCCGCTGCGTCACCGCGATCTGGTCGCCGTCGTTGTGTACGGAGGCGTACTGCACCAGGTTGCGGATGAGCACCCGGCCGTCCATGGGGACGTAGTCGTTGGACATCATCAGGTGGTTGCTGCCTGAGAGCAGCGGGCCGTATTGTCCGCCGGCCCCGCTGAACCCCAGCTTGGAGCGCAGCGGCTGCTCCCAGTCCTGGCCGCCGTAGAAGTCGCCGCGGCGGAAGTTCTCCCGAACGGACGCCTGCACCGCCCGGCCCACCTTGACGGGCAGCACCCGGCGCTGCAGGCGCTGCAGCTCCTTCAGGTCGTCCTGTACCATCTTTCTAAAATCGGGTGCCGGCATGTCAAAAAAATCAATAAATTGTTGATAGTTTTCAAATTAATTTATACATTCGCGGCGTATGGCAGTTCCCGCTAATATTAAAAGACTCGCTGAGTCTGAAGATTTCCCGGTCGTCAAGCATCTCGGCGTCTGGGAAGAGTTCGATGTCTATCTGGCAGACACCGAGGAGGAGTGCGCCATCGGTCTCCCTCAGTACATCCTCTCCGCCTCCTCCTCGCCCAGGTGGGCGACTCCTGACGAGACCGAGAAGATCATGGAGATCTTTTCTTAGTCCTCGGTTTCGGTTTCCTTTTCGCGACCTTCACGTAGTCGGGGTTCACGTTCAGCGTGTCAACCCTGTAGAACTCGACCGAACCCTTCCGGATCCTTTCGCCCCACTTCCCGACAATCTCCTCCAGCGTGTATCTGATCCCGGCCTGCGGGTCGTAGAAGAACGCGCCGGAAGCAGTTCGCTCGAAGGTGATGATGTGGCCGCTGAACATAGAGGCCCAGTGCCATTTCACGTGGTACCGGCCGATGGCGGACGCCTTTGTAGCCATTTCTGCGAAGTCCTGGGCCGATGTTGTAGCCGGCGAGCTGTTGGTGAAGCGGTCTATCCACGCGTTCTGCGTGCGGTATGATAGCTTCCTGGCCAGCGAGTCACTCTTCCGGTTGTTCCCGATCGCCTCGACGTCCCACCCGCGCATCCGGAGCTCGTGGCTAACCACGCACGACTGACAGTTTACCTGGTACATCCTAGACTCGAGGTATTTCGGATTGCTGCGCATTTCGTTGGCCTCTTCAAAAGTCATCCCGCGGGAAGGGATCCTCATCTCCAGGCGCTCGGCGATTGCCGCTTCGTTTGCGCGGATCTCCTTTCGCTCGTTCCATTCTCGTATGATCCGCTCCTTCTCCTCTTCGGTCCTCCGGAGGCTGGAGGGGCTCTGCTTGCGCATCAGGTTGTTGACGGCCTGCTGGGCTCCAGGGTATGCTTCTGTATAGTACGGGTGCGTGTCGCTGAACAGCTGGCCGTCCTTGGCCGGATTGTTGTCGAGTCCGGGCTGCGGAAGGGGCGGCGTCCAGCCGTCGAGCGCCGAGGCGTTGACGGGGTCGTCGGTCTGCTGCAGGGAGCACTTGCAGTTCCAACGGTCGCCCGGGCGGTGCTCCTGCCAGAACGGGTGGTTTACGGGCAGGGTGAGCCGCTTTTCCCAGTAGTGCTGGTGCAGCGGATCCGGAGTGATGGAGGTGGTCGGCATCCAGCGGATGTTCGGGAGGACGTCAGCCTCTTCGATGAAGTGCTTCCAGTCGGCGGCCTGGTGCGCCCGGATGACGGCGGTGTCGTACTCCGTCTGCAGCCAGGAGTGAACGTAGTGGTCCGTCATTCCCTTGATGTCCAGCTTCCACCGGTCGAAGCTCTTGAGCTGGCCGGTGAGCGGGTCAATGAGCTGCCGGGCGATGTCGTTCTGCATGCGATGCGTCCGGAAGGCCGAGAAGACGGCGTTATTTGTCCGGAGCTCCTGGAGGAACCGGTCGGTGATCAGATCGGGGTCGATGCTGTCGGAGAGGCCCTGCGCTGTCGCTTCGTTGAACAGTCTAAGCGTCTCCTCGAAGATGTGGCGCTCGATCTCCGTCCGGACGTCTATCTTCTCGTCATAGATGGCGCGCAGACCCTCGCTCAGCGCGCGGGCGCTGAACACTACCGGCAGCTGAACGGATTCGTTGCGGAACCCGCCGGCGGCACCGCTGCAGACGGGGCAGCCGCAGCCGTACTGCTTGTCTATCAGAACGGCAAAGGATCCGCGGGCGCCCCGCCCTGCGGGGCTAGTCCGAAAAAACGCCTGAACCGGTCGAAGAAGCGGACCTTGTCCTCGTTGGTGGGCTCCTCGCCGCCCGGCCGGTTGAGCCGGTCGGCTATCTGGCGGGTGCGCTCCTCGGCGGCCAGCCGCGTGGCGTCGATGTCGCGCTTGAGGGCGTCGTAGTCGTCTGGCTTCTCAATGTCGAAGGTCTCGTACAGGTAGTCGTCCGACATCGGCAGGCCGAGTTCCTTGAGCTTAGAGACGACGTTGATCTGCACCTGCTTGTCGGTGTACTTCGGCTCGATGTGGACGAACTCGCCGCCGGCGGTGTTGATGCCGAGGTTGGCGAAGATCTCCGTCATGTCGTAGTTGAGCAGGTCGAGGATGAACTGCACGTCGTCCTCGGTGATCTTCATCTGCTCCTTGGCCTGCACGGTGCCCAGGGCCTGCGTGCCGTTGGTGTCGCTCTTGGTGGTGAGCGTGTTGCCCAGGACGGCGATGGACATCTCGTCGTTGCAGGCGCCGGTGAAGCGCTCGTAGAGGTCGTTGGTGCCGGACTTCTGGCCGCTCTCGTGCAGCGTCATGCTGGAGCCTTCCGGGTGTATGTAGACGGCGTTGGCGCCTTGCTTCCGGGCGTCCTGCAGGAGCCGCTTGCGCGCCTCCTCGTCGCCGGCGGCGTAGGTGTACTCCCGGATGGGCATGCCGAAGATCTGGCAGAACTGGGCCCAGTCTCCGAAGTTGCCGCGCTTGTAGAGTGCGTACGGCGCGCAGGTGGCCAGCAGGCCGAGCCCGCGCGGGTCGTCACACACGACCAGGCAGTTGGAGAAGCGGTCGAGCGGCACGCCGTTGACGTCGCGCTCGTACAGCATGACCTCCTTCTTGACAGGGTCGAAGTGCTTGCGGTCGATCAGGTCGAAGGTGATCCAGCCCTGGTCGTCGCGCATGAACTGGAAGAGTGAGAACCCCCACAGCTTGGAGTTGACCGCCTCGCGGACGAACCGGCGGAACCAGGGCGAGCGGATCTGCGCGTTTATCTCGTCGACGGGCTTGCCGTCGCGCTGGAACTCGAACCGCTCGCGGGACACGGCGCTCAGGCGCTTGTTTATGATGCCGGAGAGGTGGCCGTCCGTGGTGATCACGGAGTGATAGATGTCGTAGAGCTGCGTCCGGTTGTAGAAGTCGATGGCGCTGGCGGACTGCAGGCTGTCCATGTAGCGCCTGATGTCGAAGTGGAAGAGCTCGGGGCTCTGCAGGATGACGGTGAGGTTCTGCTGCGTCGGGGTGAGCTGGGTGATGCCTCCCTGGGTGATGGTCTTCTTGGCCGCCGGGCGGCCGCGTTTTGCTGCTTCAGCCATAATTCGCGAAATTAAAAGTGACAGCCGCGCAGCTCGTTGGATTCAAGCCTCCAGGGGGATGCCGCGGCCGCTTCCTCCTCCGGGAGCCTCGGGGCGTTCGCGATGGTGATCTTGCCGGCGGCGACGGCCTTCAGCCAGTCGATGGCGCGGTTGTACCTCTCCTTGCGGATCTCCGAGATCTTGTACGGGTTATGCTGGCAGAAGATGTGGTAGACGGCGATGTCCACCGCCATCATCAGCACCAGCTGGTTGCGCTCCTCTCCGGTTGCGGAGAAGATCGCGTCGGTGTCGTAGAACTTGTCCAGGTATCCGCGCATCTCCTCGATGGCGCGGTCCTCGCAGATGTGCACGATGGCTTCGTCGGAGGTGTCGCTGTCGTGCCTGAGCAGCGCGTCCAGGATCTCCCGGTGGATGGAGGCGTCGTAGTCTGTCTCTTGGATAAATCGGCTCATAAAATGATATGTTATTTGCGTTTAATGACAATTAAATGGCGTTTTATTACATCCTCGAGTCGCGGTCGATCAGGTCGCCGCGTGTGAATACGTCGACGTGGTAGACCTCCAGCTGCAGGCGGCGCTTGAGCTCAGCGATGGCGCCCTCCAGGCAGTCCGGGCCGTCGGCAGGGTAGGGCATCGTCGGCTCGAAGAGCTTGAACTGGTCCAGCAGCTCGACCATGTGCGGATTGTCGGCCTCGTCCTCGTTGAAGAGCCAGGCTCCGTTGCGGTCGATGGGCTCCAGGTTCGCCTCGATACGCGCGGCCTTGTCGGTCTTCGGGCGGGCGTCGCCGGTGATGAAGAGGCTGTCGCTGCGGCGGGCGTTCTCCTCGCGGATGAGCGGCAGGAAGACCTGCTCGTAGAAAGGATCCTGCAGGCTGTTGTTCTCGATGAGGTAGAACACCGGCACGCGGCCGGCCACCCACTCCTGCATCTGGTAGTACCAGTCGATGAACGTGGCGTTGGTGCAGTGGTCGACGAAGGCCTTGAGGACGTAGTACGTGGTGCCGGCGCGGCCCACCAGGCACACGGCCTTGGTGGAGCTGCCCGCCTTGCCCTTGTTGGAGGTGGACGGGTCGCCGTAGCAGACCAGGAACTTGAAGCTGCGCAGGGGCGGCATCTTGCCCAGGGGGAGGTTCTTGAAGATCTTGCCCTCCTGGATGGGGTTGTTCATGTACTCCGCCTGGAAGGCTCCGGAGGAGATGGTCGCCTTGATGCGCTCGATGTGCTCGAGGGTGTTCTTCTGCGGCCAGCTGCTGTTGCCGTCCTTGTCGACGATGTTCACGATGGAGTGCTTGTCCGCCTTCGTGCCCAGGCGGCCGATGACGGTGTCCTTGGCGATGAGGTTGCCCTTGGCGAGGATGAGCGTGGCCTTGTTGACGGAGCGCGTCGGGATGACGGCCCGCTCGATGAACTCGGTCTTCTTGTCCAGGGTGACGGGGTTGCGGCAGTCCTTGTCGGTGTCGTAGTCGTCGATGTCGATGATGTCCGGACGGATGGCCTCGTTGCGGGTGCCTCGGGGCGCGTTGCCGAAGCCGACGGCCAGGAAGGACAGCCCGCCCTTGGTGACGAAGTGGTCCTCCTCCCACTTGGACGGCGAGGGCTGCTCGCCGTAGAACTGCTTGATGCGCTGGTTCGCCTCGAGGTTGGCCCGGTAGGGGGCAAGCAGGCGGACGGCAGCGTCCTGCGTTGCGCTGACCATCAGCAGGTAGTGCTTGCGGCCGGTGAGCATCAGGAAGAGCTCGAGCATCATGGCCACCGTGGACTTCGCGAGCTCACGGGCCCAGCTCCACACCTCGAACCACTCGTCGTTCCTGACGATGCGGCCGATGGCGGCCGTCTGGAAGGGCGCGAAGTCGCAGCTGGCGTAGTTCGGGAAGAAATACTGCATCCATTCGACCGGATGCGCCTCGAGGTGGGCGCGCTTCCGCACCAGCTCGGCGTCGCTGAGCAGCTCCGTGGGCGTCTCCCGGCGGATATTGTCCCGGAAGGCTTCCCACTCCTGTAGTGCCCTCTTGTCGATCTCTTTCATAGGCTAGCGGAGCTTGTCTTTGATGAAGGAGTCCCAGAAGTAGCTGATCTCGACGGCCTTCTGCGGCGCGGTGGAGCGCACGAAGGTCAGGAAGGCGATGCCGGCGTTGACATATTCGCGGATGCCGCTCTCGCTCTCGATCTTGTCGATGGCGGCGGCCAGCTTGGCCAGCGTGTCCGCCTCCTTGGGCGTGGGGATGCGCTCACCGTCCGGACGCATCGTGATGGTGTCGTTGATGGTCTGGACGTGGGCGTAGAGGTTCTTCAGGATCTTGTCCTTGCCGACGGTCATGGAGGCCTTGATGTCCTTCCAGTTCTCGTCCTTGGCCCAGCGGGCCACGGTCTGGCGGACGGCGCCCACCTTCTCGGCGATCTCCTCGAGCGTGAAGTCGCCGTTCAGGTAGAGCTCCTTGGCGATGGTCTTCTTCTGCGTGTTCTTGAGTGCTGCTGCCATAAGCAAATCTTTTTCGCAAATATTGCTTTTAATTATGGATTTCGCACTATGTATTTTTTACACAATGCTATTTCCGGGCTTTTTCAATCGCGTAAATGGCTATTAGTTAATTATTTAATTTTGAAATTGCCGACCGTATGCGCATATTTGCGACGAGGACGACACAAGTCGGCCGATAGTTATAACTTATGAATGAGTACAAATTTCTCAACGTGGTCGCGACCTCCGGAGGCCGCGCCTCGCTGATGCTCTACGGCCAGATCGGCGCGCAGAAGGACGGTGTGGACCCTGAGCGGGTCGCCGCCGAGCTCATGTACCTCGAGCAGGACTTCCCGCAGATCGACGTGCATATCAACTCCCAGGGCGGCGAGGTCTTCGCCGGCATCGCCATCTACAACGCGCTCCGCGCCTCTTCCGCCGACATCAAGATCTTCGTGGACGGCCTCGCCGCCTCCATCGCCGGCATCATCGCCCTGTGCGGCAAGCCGATGTATATGTCGCGCTTCTCCCGCCTGATGCTCCACCAGGTCAGCGGCAGCTGCAGCGGCGGCGTGGAGGACATGCGCAAGTGCGCGGACCTGATCGCCGGGCTGGAAGTCTCCCTCGCCCAGATGATCGGCGAGAAGTGCGGCCAGAGCGCGGACGCCGTCCGTGCCGAATACTTCGACGGTACCGACCACTGGATGACCGCCGACGAGGCCATCGCCCGCCGCCTGTGCGACGGCGTCTTCGACATCCAGGGCGCCGATGCCCTGGGCGCTTCTCCGACCGCGGAGGCCATCTACGCTTTCGCCAACAAACTGCATTTCAATCAACCTTCAAACACAAGTAGAATGGATTTTATTAACGAACTCAAGAAGGTGTCCACCTTCCAGGATCTGACCGAGGAACAGAGCCTCGCGCAGATCAAGACGCTTGCCAACGACGCGGCCAAGGTGCCGGCGCTGGAGGCGAAGGTCGAGTCGCTCAAGCAGCAGCTTTCTGCCGCCCAGGAGCGTGAGACCGAAGCGTATCTGAACCAGGCCGTGGCCGCCGGCAAGATCGCCGCCGACCAGGTCGAGACCTACAAGGCGCTGCTGAAGGCCGACGCCGACAACACGCGCAAGATCATCGACGCGATGCCCGCGAAGAACAAGCCCGTCACCGTCAAGGACCTGCTGAACGAAGCTGCAGGTGCCGCCGGCGCCGCCGGTGCGAAGGATCTCGCTGACATGAGCTGGGACGAGATCGACAAGGCGGAGCGCCTTCCCGAGCTCAAGAACGAGCACCCGGACCTCTACATGGCCAAGTTCCAGGAGAAGTTCGGCGTCAAGGAGTAACCTTAGAATTTCAAGAATATGGCAGTACAGAAAGAAATTTGGCAGAGGACCATCGTAGAGGGCCTCTTTGCCGACGACAGCTTCCTCTCCCGCGGCGTCAACGACGACATGTACGTCAATGAGGGCAAGCGGGTGCACATCCCGAACGCCGGCGCCCCGTCCGGCGTGCAGAAGAATCGCTCCGTCGTCCCCGCGCAGGCCAGCAAGCGTGTCGATACCGACATCGACTACGTCCTGGACGAGCTGACGACCGACCCGGTGCAGATCCCCTATGCTGACGAAGTCGAACTGAGTTACAACAAGCGCAACAGCGTCATCGACCAGGACCGCAAGCAGCTCATCTTCTCCGCCGGCGAATCCATGCTGGAGGCGTGGCTCCCCGCTGCGTCCCACCGTGTGCAGACGAGCGGCCAGGGCGTTCCCGCCTGGACGCCTGACGCCACCGGCCTGCGCAAGGCCATCCGCCCGGCTGACGTGGCTGCCCTGCAGCTGCGCATGAACCAGGACAACGTGCCCATCGAGGGCCGCGTCCTCCTGCTCGATGCTAACATGTACCAGCAGCTGCTGGACGGCATGACGCAGACGCAGGCCATCGGCTTCTTCCAGGCCGCCGACATCAAGCGCGGCGTCATGGGTATGCTCTACGGCTTCGAGGTCATGATGCGCTCCACGGTGTATCGCTTCGCCGCCGACGGCACCCTCAAGGCCTACGGCGCTGCCGGCGCCGCCACCGACCTGGCCGGCGGTCTTGCCTGGCAGCGTGACTCCGTGTCCCGCGCCCTGGGCGAGGTCGTGATGTTCGACCGCGCCGACGACCCGACCTACTACGGCAGCGTCTACTCCTTCCTCGTCCGCGTCGGCGGTGCCATCCGTCGTGCCGACAAGAAGGGCGTCTACGCCATCGTGTCCGCCAACGCCGTCGCCGTTACCGGTCTCGAGATCGACGACGCCAACGTCGTGCTGGAGATCGGCGACACCCAGACGGTGACCGCCACCGCCACGCCGAACACCGAGTCCGCATCGACCCGCTGGGAGATCGAGGACGACACCGTCGCATCCATCAGCACCGGCGAGGGCGC
>Ga0310786_10007566_pt1 | contig 14141 bp, 13 predicted proteins | sample AusTroGonzalo_MG_FD_203881 | JGI IMG/M metagenome (GOLD analysis project Ga0310786, IMG submission 203881) | Bovine rumen microbial communities from tropical cattle in Woodstock, Queensland, Australia - Gonzalo_03 (v2) (version 2) | ecosystem: Host-associated > Mammals > Digestive system >... | reverse complement strand
CGTAGCAAAGGATAATCCCGACATCATGTATGTGCAGATGGGCGAAGAGACAGATTCTGCTTATCAAGTGGTATTCCGCAGTTACACAGGTGCCTTTGTGCATTTCTATGTCAATAAGACAAGCGGAACCACAAGAATAGTGGAGAAAGTGCCGTCTCTCAATGTCGAGAAGGAATCAGGTACAATTGATTTGTTTGAATATTTAGAGAAGGAAAACTGATGGAATTACAGACGGAAAGACTCTTACTGAGACCTTGGCACGATAGTGATGCAGAGGATTTGTATGAGTATGCTAAAGACCAACGGGTCGGACCTATTGCAGGATGGCCTGCGCATACGAGTGTAGAAAACAGTCGTGAGATTATTCGTGATGTCCTTTCGGCTCCAGAAACATATGCCGTTGTGCTGAAACAGAATGGGAAACCCGTTGGGAGCATCGGGCTTATGATCGGTTCCCAAAGCAATATCGGCTTGCCAGATGATGAATGCGAGGTCGGCTATTGGATTGGTGTTCCTTATTGGGGACAAGGACTTATTCCTGAGGCCGTCCGCGAATTACAGCGACATGCCTTTGATGACATAGGAATGCAAAAGATATGGTGTGGTTATTTCGATGGCAATGTGAAGTCAAAGCGTGTGCAGGAGAAATGCGGTTTTCGTTATCAGTTCACAAAAGAGAACGTGTCATCTCAGCTGGTCGGTGAATTTAGGACGGAACATATCACATGTCTGACTAAGGAAGAATGGAAGATCTTAATGGTGGAAGAAAGGCTTTAAAAGAAATAGCGATATGAAGTGGACTATATTATCAGATAATCGAAGCCGCTCGACCTCTGGTCGCTTGCAAGGCAAGAATGACAGCCGTCTCTCTACAGAGCATGGGCTTTCTATCCTGTTGGAAACAGAGCGGCACAAGATTTTGCTTGATACTGGAGCAAGTGATGTGTTTATCAAGAATGCAGAGCAGTTGGGCATAGACCTCAGCACAGTTGACTATGTTTTCATTTCTCATGGGCATAGCGACCATGCAGGCGGTTTGCATTATTTGCTTGAAAGTAATCAACAGACGCGGATTATCGTCTCTCCCGATGCGATAAACGGTAAGTTCTTCTCCAAACGGGGAAATCTGCATAGCATTACCACGGAGTGGCCAGAGATAGACAATGACAGACTTATCTTATTAGACAAGACCTTAGAGATAACTAAAGGCCTCTATGCAATTGCACATATACCTCAGATTCATCCAATGCCCAAGGGCAATCAAAACCTCTATGTGCAGGATGCAAATGGAGATTATATCCACGACGATTTCCGTCATGAACTGGCTTTTTATGTCGATGGGCTGTTATTTACTGGCTGCGCTCATAGCGGACTTGAAAATATTCTGGCAGCTTGTCCATGGCCCGTTCATACCGTTGTTGGTGGCTTCCATCTACTTGATGGTATGGAACCGGAGGACGAAATAACGGCTTTGGCTCAAAGGCTGAAAGCCAATTATCCTGAAACACGGTTCTACACAAGCCATTGCACAGGTGACCATGTGTTTGATGTGATGAAGAGTGTGATGGGGGAACAGCTGCAGTCCTTCAGATGTGGAACTAAATGTTGGCCTTGATACTTGGGTCACTTTGTACATATCCTGAAGTGCACGCTCATATGTTTATATGTTTGCAAATAGTTTCACGATGTTCTGCAGGGCTGCGTCGGGCATGGGGGCGCTGAAGACCATGTCGAACATGTAGGGGACTTTGGCTGCGTAATAGGGTAGGAGGCGATGGGTGGCCTCGCCGATGGCTTGCGGGTCGGACGTGCCGAGATAGGCGGGGAAGAAGATGTCCCAGTGGGCCATCATCTGTTCGTGTGTGAGATGGAATATGTGCTGGACCCGATCGTCAGGCATGTTGTGGCACATGGTCCATAGCAACGCTAAGTCCCATTCGGGGGCACCGTAAGCAAATTCGCCCAGGTCGATCCAGAGGTCGCGCTTGCCGTCGGTGATGATATTGCCGATGTGCAGGTCGCCATGCACGCAGCGGGGCGTGTCGGGCACGGTGTCCAGGAACTTCAGGGCACGCTGCTTGTAATCCTCAGGCACGCGGTTCTTCTCACGATAGAAGCGCTCTATTCCCTGCTTGTAGGAACAGAGCCGTGTGGTGTCGGCCTCCTTGGCGTGCAGCTCTCTGGCCATGTGTGCAAACTTCAGCGAGATCTCCTCCAGCCGCTCTGGCTCTTGCGAGATGATGCGGGTGTACGAGCGCTTGTTCTTGATCAGTTCGTACTCGGCTCCGCTCCTTTCGCCGTCGGTAATCATCCGGTAGGGCTTTGGCGATGGGATGCCCAACTCGAACACAGTGCGGGCGGTCAGGAACTCGGCCTTGGCCCTGTCGGCCTCGAAACCGGGTTTATATAGTTTAGCCAACGAGAGACCGTCCTTTTTAGTATAGGTGAGAGCCGTACCGCCCTCGCCGCTCTGGATGTAGTCATTCAGATTGATTCTCTGTATTTCTTCGCTCATACCTTTGTCAGAGTTTTAAATAATATTTATTTCCAGCGACTGAAGAAATCGTTGATGACGGTAACCTTATGGCTGGGGTATTGCGTATGGCAGGTGATGCCACTGATGGTGTCGCCTGTGTTGTAGCGCACGAAATAGGTGCAGCGCGTGGCGTCCTCGTCTTCTGTGTAGTAATCGTAGTGCTTGTCTTTCAGCTGGGCGGAATTGGCTCTTTCCTGTAGCTCTTGCAAGATGTTGTTGTCCACCTTGAGTGTCTTGTCGATACCCTGTTCCTTGTCGCGGATGGTCATTGTAGCCTCCTTATCTCCGCGCTTTAGAGTGTACTCTGTGTCGCGCCCCTTGTTGTTCTTGCAAGTGAACTTGAAGTAGTCCATTATCAGGACGCCCTCTTGGTGGTTGCGCCATTTAAGGAAATAATCCGAGAGGGCATGGCGCATCTCACGGTAGTTGTCGGGCCAGGCCATGTAGCCACCAGAACTGACGCGACGCCCGGTATCGTACTTGTAGTACAGGCTCCACGAGTCGCCGTCAAAAATCGTCCCTCTGGGTTTATAGTCCTCTTTGTATTTATCCATCTTGTAGGTCTTCACAATATCCAGCAGTTCGTCGAAGATGGTGGAGTCGGCGAGGTAAAACTCCTTTTCGCTGTCGAGACCCTCGTCGATGACGACATGGATTCTTCCGTCTTCCGTGCTGCTGATGTCATACTTTTCGCCAGCCATCGACATGGAGTTGTGATGGTCGTAACTGAAATAGGTGAGGCGTTCTGTTTTCATTTCGTTATTGCTGTTTTGTGGGGACGACGCGCAAGAAACTGCGAGTGCCATCAATCCTGTAAGAAATAGAGTTGTATTCATATTTGCCTTGTTGACATTACTAAATATCGCCACAAATATAGCGAATTATTTCGGATTATGTGTATAATCGCTGTCAGTTTTAAGTGTATTTAGGTAATTTCCCTACTAAGGTTTAGGGAAAAATCCCTTCCGAATTATGATTTTTCCCTTGTAAAGCTCGCCAAAAGTTCCGAATTTTGCAGCGTGAACATTTGAAGGCCCTTGATAAGGGACTGGCGTAAGCCGGGGATTATTAACAATTAAAAGATAGGAGATAAGGTTATGAAGAAGATGATGATCCTGGCAGTGATGATGGTCATGACTATCTCGGCCAACGCAATGAGCTACAACGCAGCAAAGAACGAGGCTCTGTTCCTCAGCGATAAGATGGCTTACGAGCTGAACCTCACTGCTGCACAGTATGAGGCAGTCTATGAGATCAATCTCGACTACCTGATGAGCCTGAACGGACACGCTGATGTCTTCGGCATCTGGTGGGATCGCCGCAATGCTGACCTTCGTTTCGTGCTGAACAGCTGGCAGTTCGATAAGTATATGAGCCTCGCTCACTTCTATCGTCCTGTGGCCTGGAATGCCGGCGGATGGACCTTCGCAGTGTACTCTCACTATAACAGGGGGCATTTCTACAATGCACATCCGAAGGTGTTCGTGACCTACAGAGGTGGCAACAATCACAAGCCTGCCCACTTCTATGCAGAGCGTCACGCGCCGAAGCCCGCTGTGCATCACAAGGCACCCGCTGTGCATCACAAGGCACCTGCTGTGAATCACAAGGCACCTGCTGTGCATCACGAGGCACAATCTGCACATCGCCATGCAACAGCTCCGGCTCCGCACAACGGAAAGCCCGCAGTAGCAAATAACGATCGTCACGGCTCAGACCGTCACATGGCTCAGAACACGAATCGCAGTAACGGTGGTCACTTTGGACGCAGGTAAACTGTTCCATAAAAACTATATATGCCTCGAAAGAGGACTCGCGGGGAATCTCAGCAATGGGGTTCCTCGTTTTTGTGTGATGGTTCGACAGGTGCTGATTACCGATACAAATAGCGCTTGATACTCATCTTTGGCGTTTTTTCAAAAGGCTCGTCTACAAATACCACTTCGTTGATCTTACTGTAGACAGGCAGTGACTTGTTGGCGGTGGCGCGGATGAGCGCAGGTATCTGCGAACGCTTGTTCATATCCATGTCTTCGGGTATCTCAGGATATACTAAAGCGACCAGTCTCCCTTTACGCTCCACGACCAGTGATTCGTTCACGTATGGGCAGCCAGACAATACGGCCTCCAACTCCTCTGGATAGACGTTCTGACCAGAAGAATTGAGGATCATCGACTTGATGCGGCCTCGGATGAAGATATTGTTGTTTTCGTCCAACAGGCCTAAGTCGCCAGTGCGGAACCATCCGTCGTCAGTAAATGCTGCCGCATTGGCTTCGGGATTCTTGTAATAGCCGATGGTAAGGTTGTCGCCCCGTACCTGTATCTCGCCTGGGACATTCCTGGGGTCTTCGGAACTGATGCGAAGGTCGTGGACGGGTTTGCCGCAGGAACCAGGTACGTACTCCGTACACCATTCCCAACCCAGCAGCGGACAGGCTTCCGTCATGCCATAGCCCACGGTATAAGGCAGGCGTATCTTGGAAAAACAGTCCTCCACCTCGGGCTTCAGGGCTGCACCACCCATGATGAAGCCACGCACCTGTCCGCCAAAGGCCGATAGCACCTTCTTACGGACAATCTTATAGATCGCCTTTCGGGCTTGGGGTATGGCCGTCAGCCATTTCATCTTGTCGAGGGCGGGCTTGATGGAATTGGCATACACCTTCTCCATCACTAACGGCACCGTGACTACCATATAGGGCTTCACCTCCTGCATGGCTTTCAGCAGTGTCGAGGGCGAAGGCGTCTTGCCAAGGAACCACACCGTCACACCATCGACATTAGGATGGATGAACTCGATGGCCAGTCCGTACATGTGGGCCATGGGGAGCATGGAGACGATGGTCTCACCAGGCTCGTTGGGGAAATGGCTGTTGCTGAAAGCGTCGGTATCAGAGATGGCACCATAGGTGAGCATGACACCCTTGGGATTGCCTGTCGTTCCAGAGGTGTAGTTGATGATGGCCAGCTTGTCCATATTGTCCGTAGGGTAGGAGATCTGCTCCTTCGTCAGACCAGTGGGATACTTCTTTGCGAAAGCCTTCTCACGGTTCTCCCAGGCCTCGGCCACTAACTCGTCGCGATGCCAGAGCATCGAACGGTCCTTCACGTTGATGGCAGCCCTGAGGTTGGGCATCTGTCCGGGATGGAGCTTTTCCCATATCTCCTTGTCTGTGAAAAGCAGTACACTGTCGGAGTGGTGCGTGAAGGTGGAGATGCTGTTGGGGTGGAAATCGGCCAGGAGGGGCACTGCCACACACTCGTTGACATTGATGTCCCAGAAGGTCATGGCCCAGCGGGCACAGTTCCTCGCACAGATGGCAATCTTACTGCGCTTGGTGATACCTGACTCTGTCAGGAAGATCCGAAACTGTTCGATGCTTTTTGCCACATCTGCATACGTATAGGACTCGCCCTCGTAGTCGCAGAGTGCTTTCTGATCCCATTGTTGGCGGACGGTTTCCTCCAAGGTTTTCAGATAGTGTTTTGTCGTAATAGGTTCCTTTGCCATATTCAAGTGCGATTTTGTTGACAAAGGTACAAAAAATAATTAATAATTCCAGCATAATTGCGTAAAATCGCAAGAATTATGTAACTTTGCACATAAATAGAGTGTCGATCACTCGATACAATGGTACAAAAACGATATAGCAGTATGAACAAAATTGTATTGATAACAGGAGCAACAAGCGGGATTGGACTCGCCTGTGCCAGGAAGTTTGCCGAGAATGGTGACAAGCTGATCCTGACGGGAAGGAACGAACAACGTCTGAATGAGATCAAGAAGGCTTTAGTGGAAAAAGGTTCGGAAGTTTTGACGCTGGCTTTCGACGTGAGAGACCGCGAGAAGGCTGCAAAGTACATCCAGGAACTGCCTGCTGAGTGGCAGGAGATAGACGTGCTGGTGAACAACGCTGGTCTGGCGCTGGGACTGGAACCTGAGTATGAGGGTAATCTTGATGACTGGGAGACGATGATCGACACGAATATCAAGGGTCTGCTCACGATGACGCGCCTCGTCGTTCCAGGCATGGTGGAGCGCAATCGCGGACATATCATCAACGTCGGCTCTGTGGCTGGCGATGCTGCCTACGCTGGTGGTAACGTCTATTGTGCCACGAAGGCCGCTGTGAAAGCGCTCTCCGACGGTCTGCGTATCGATGTCGCCAATACCGCTGTCCGTGTGACGAACCTGAAGCCAGGATTGGTGGAGACCAACTTCAGCAACATCCGCTTCCATGGTGACAGCGATCGTGCTGCCACAGTCTATAAAGGCATCAAACCCCTCACGGGCGACGATATTGCCGATGTTGCCGTCTTTGCCGCCAACGCTCCTGAGCACGTACAGATTGCCGAGGTGCTGATCCTGGCCACCCATCAGGCCAGCGGCAGCGTCATCGTCAGGAACTCATAACGGCTTCTGGTGTCGATAAGAGTTGTTCGTTGATTATTCATTAAGACGGATGGAAATCTTCTGAAGCGCTGCGTCGGCACTCGACGGGCCTGCCATCAACTGGTACAGTCCAGGCTGGAAACGCATGGTGTTAGTCTGGGCGTCCCAGGTTTCCAGACGCTGGCGGGGGAGGGTGATGGTGACGATGCGCTCCTCACCAGCCTTCAGGCTCACCTGCTGATAACCGCAGAGGGTCTTGAGGGGACCAGCGGTGTCGGCTGTGCGACGGAAATAGTACTGAACGGTCTCAGTACCGTCTTTTTTTCCAGTGTTCTTTACCTTGACGCTCACTTCTATTCCATCCTTCGTAACCTTTTGTTTCAGATTCTTAAATTCAAATGTCGTGTAGCTCAGTCCGTGTCCGAAGGGGAACAGCGGCTCGCCAGTGAAGTAACGATAGGTGCGGTTCGTCATCGTGTAGTCAAGGAAGTCGGGCAACTGTTCGGTATCGCGGTAGAACGTGACAGGCAGTTTGCCTGACGGGTTGTAGCGCCCCGTGAGGACATCGGCCAGTGCAGTACCGCCCTGTTCGCCGTTGTACCACCACTGCAGAATGGCATCGCAGGTTCCGAGTTCGGGTACCATCGCCACAGCACCGCCTGAGCAGTTGACGAAAATGACCTTCTTGCCAGCCTCATGTAACCAGCGGAGCACATTGCGCTGAGCCTGTGGCAGTTCGATACTGGTGCGGTCGCCACCACGGAACCCTGGTTCACTGACACGCATCTCCTCGCCCTCTAACCGTGGTGAGATACCACCAACGAAGATCACGGTCTCGGCATCGCCCACATGTGCCAACAGCTCCTGCTGCGAAGGGGTGGTCTTATGTTGGATGTCGAAGTTCAGGGCACCATAGCCTGTCTCCTGCACGTAGTCAATCTGGATGCGGTAGTGTTGTCCGGCTTTCACGGCGATCTCCTGCTGTGACAGTTGGATACGCTGTCGGGCCTGCCAGAAGTTCACAATAGTGTCGCCGTTGACCAGCAGTCGGATTCTGTCGTCTCCGCTGACGGTGAAGATGAGTGTCTCATCACGGGTGGGGATGAGTGTGCCGTCGAGGCGGGCAGAGAAGTTCTCGAGATTGACACCAGGAGCGAAGACTGTGTTGCCGCCATTGCTCAATTTAACGGGTTCTGTCAGCATAACAGTGGTGACTGGTGTGCCTGCCATCTCTACATTGTTATAATAAGTGGCCTGCATGCCCTGACTGCCTAAGGGTGTACGTATCTCTTGGAAACGGCTCTCGTAAACCTCGTTGCGGGTCAGACCACAGCCCTGTACGTAGGGCACATCACCCAACAGTCGGCGGATGCCTTCCAATGCAGTGACGGTCTTCGTCGGGTAGCCTGCGTAGTTACCCCATTGCATCACCGAGTCGTTGGCGTTGGGGCCCATGACGATGAGTTGAGAGCGGAGAGTGGAGAGCGAGTTAAGGGGCAGGATGCCGTTGTTCTTCAGCAGCACAATACTCTTGCGGGCCATGTCGAGGGCCAGTTGTTTATGTTCATCCGAGGCCACGACACTTTCAGGAATCTTCGTCCATGACACGAGGTTATCACTGTCGAAGTCGCCCACCTCGAAGCGGGCGATGAGCAGACGACGCAGTGAGCGGTCGAGATCACTCTCCTTGATGTCGCCACGACGTACTGCCTCTGGTAGATGAAGGTATTCTGATCCGCACTCTACATCGGTACCTGCGAGAACAGCCTGGGCTGAGGCCTCCTCACTGTCCTTGGCGGTATTGTGCCAGCGCGGCAGGAAATCGCGGATGGCGCCGCAGTCGCTGGTGATAAGTCCTTGGAAACCCCACTCGTCTCGCAGGATCTGCTGCTCGTAGCGGTGTTGACTGCAACAGGGCTGACCGTCAATGCGCTGGTAGGCGCACATCACCTCAGCCACCTGTCCTTCCTGTACCAGCGACTTGAAGGCGGGCAGGTAGGTCTCCCAAAGGTCTCGCTCAGGCAGGTCTTCAACATTGAAGGTATGACGGTTCCATTCCGGACCGCTATGTACAGCAAAGTGCTTGGCGCAGGCCAGCAGTTTCTTGTAGTCGCCTATCCATTGTCCGTCGTAGGTCATGCCCTGCAATCCACGCACCACGGCGAGTCCCATCTTCGACGTGAGGAACGGGTCTTCGCCGTAAGTCTCCTGACCACGGCCCCAGCGCGGGTCGCGGAAGATGTTGATGTTTGGTGTCCAGAACGACAGACTCTGGTAGCGTCGGATATCTCCCGACTGTTTGGCCTGACGGGCTTTTACTCGGGCTTCATCGCTGACAGCGGTAAAGACACGGTGCAACAGTGCATCGTCCCACGAGGCTGCCATCGCCATCGTGATGGGGAAGACGGTGGCGTAGCCGTTGCGACCAACGCCGTGCAGTGCCTCGTTCCACCATTGGAACTGGGGTATCTGCAGCCGTTCGATGGCGGGCGACGTGTCCATCATCAACTGTACTTTCTCTTCCAACGTCAACCGCTTCAGCAGGTCATCGGCACGCTGTTCTGCCGTTAGTTGAGTATTCAAATACGGTAGGGGCTGTGCCACCATCGGCATCACCATCAACGCTACTAAGGCGTTCAATATAATCACTCTTCTCATATTAAGCCGCGACTCAGAAGAACTTTACGATGTCATCAAGATTCTTCCTCTCAGGACGGTTTGGCTCCTCAGCCCTATAGCCAAGGGCAATAACGGCCATGATTGTCTCATTCTCAGGAATTGAGAACAACTCTCTCAGTTTATCAGCCTCACGCATACCCATGATCAGAGTATCGAAGCCCATGGCACGAGCCTTCAGAATCAGGTAGCAGTTGCTCAGGCCGTTGTCGTAGGCTCCCCATCCGTCACCCACCTCGTTGGTCTGATTACCCTGGAAGAATCCAGACTTGCCACGCTCGAAAGTAGAGACGATGAGTATGGGTGCCTCCTTGATACGCTCCTTGTTGGCACCAACCATATCCTGCACGGCTGACAGTTTCTCCTCGCTGAGGGCTACATAGTATTTGGTGGGCTGTTGGTTAGCCCACGATGGAGCTTCCTGTGCCGACTTGATGAGATCGCGAACTTCTGCCTCTGTAATCTTCTTCGAGGCATCATAGCTGCGGACGCTACGGCGTGAGGTTAATACTTCGTCGAACGACGGTGATGATGTGGTGGTCTCGTTGCTGTTTCCGTTGTAACAGCTCGTCAGTGATAACAGTGCCATGAAAGCACCAAACATACTCTTTTTAGTCATAATCGCTTAATCGTTTTTGTTTAGTTTTAAATTTTATGTTTTGTTGGTGCAAAGATAACATTTTTTTCCGACTATTCGTTACATCGCCCAAACTTTTAAGTGAATTTATGGAAAATCGTGTAATCTAATCAAAAAGTTTTTGTATCTTTGCAGCATTCTTATAATTGAGATAGGAACAACAAAGAACAGGGCTGCGTTTACAGATGAAGAAAATACTGTTTCTGCACGGATTCTATGCCAGTGGCCAGTGTGTGCCGGCAGTGGCTTTGCGTGAGGCCTTTGCGGGTCGGGCGGAAGTGATGACGCCAGACTTGCCGATGCATCCGAAGGAGGCTCTCAGGTTCATCCGTGAGGTGACAGACCGTGAGAAGCCAGACCTTCTGATAGGCAACAGCTGTGGGGCGTTCTATGCTCAGATGGTGGCTCGTGTCGCGGGCATTCCTGCCTTGCTGGGCAATCCGCACTTCAGAATGACGGAGTTTCTGAAGCAGCGCATCGGCGAGCATCAGTACAAGTCGCCACGAAAGGACGGCAATCAGAACTTTGTCATCGACGAAGTCCTGATTGATGAGTTTGCCGAGATGGAGGCCATCCAGTTCTTGGACGAGCCAAGTAGCAGAGCCAAGTACGACAACTGTCATGCTGACGTTAGAGACCGCATCTGGGGCTTGTTTGGCGAGCAGGACACGCTGGCGCACTTTGAACCGCTCTTCCTGGAGCACTACAACCGCTCATTCCACTTCCCAGGCGGTCATACTCCGACGGCTGAGGAAGTCCGTGACTGGTATGTGCCGTTGGCCGAGAAGATGCTGGATATCAGTTCTTTATCCGATGATTCGTAACTTTGCAATCAGACAAGTGTGTTTTTATGAGCATAAAACTGATCATATTCGACTTTGACGGGACACTGGGCGACACCAGAAGGAACATCGTTACGACCATGCAGATGACCATCAAGGAAATGCAACTGCCAAGTCGTACGGAGACAGAGTGTGCATCCACCATAGGACTACCACTGGCGGAGTGCTTCAGGACACTGTTTCCTGATATTCTAGATGAAATCATTCCTCGTTGTGCTGAGACCTACCGCAGGTTTTTCAATGAGAATCTGCAGAAGATCACGCCGACGGCTTTTCCTGGAGTTGTGGATACTTTGTCTGTCCTGCATCAGAAAGGCTTCGTCCTCACTATCGCTTCGTCCCGTTCGCGCAAATCCCTCACAGAGTTGACTCGCGACATGGGAATTGCTGATTACATATCTTATTTAAGTAGGTGCAGATGACGTGAAGGAAGCGAAGCCTAAGCCGGAACCTGTGTTGAAGACTCTTGCCGCCATGCAGTTCGCTGCCAGTGAGACACTCGTTGTAGGAGATATGTCCGTTGACATCCTGATGGGAGCCAATGCTGGGACAAAGACATGTGGCGTGACATGGGGCAACGGAAGCAGAGAGGAACTCAAAGAGGCTGGTGCTGACTATATCATTGATCGAATGGAAGAATTAATTGAAGTATCAAAGAAATAAATGATGAAGAAGATTATGATTGCCCTGCTGGCGGGGATGATGGTTTGTCAGCCTGCCGATGCACAGTTTTTAAAAAAGCTTTTCAAGAAGAAAGCCAAGACAGAGAAGAAAGCTCAGAAGAGTACCGACGGTATCGACGATGATGCACAGGTGGCTATGGCAGACATTACCACATTGGCTGATAATACCAATAATCGTAATGCCTTTATGGGTATCCCCTTGGGTATCAAAGCCGAACGGTTTGAGAAGCTGTTGCTGGAAAAGGGTTTTACGGAGAGAAAGCAGGAAGGTGTTCATACTTCCAAGTCGTATATCTACGATGGCGATGTCTATGGTACGCGTTCTACCGTTACGCTGGCTGTATCGGATAATACAGACCGTGTATATGCCGTTGACGTGACTGATGAGACCGTCTATGCCTCATTAAATGATGTAAAGGCCCGATTCGCAAAGGTGAAAGCTGAACTGCAGAAGGTATACGGTCGTGGCTATGTGGACAATCAAGGCGAGGCCTACACCATCCAGACGCAGCTGGGTACCGTGAACCTGCACTACGAGCGCGGTTCGCTCTCCAGCAGCTATACGCTGGGCTTTGCGCTCGATGATGCCAAGGCTTACCAGATGGCCTACGCCGAGATGGACGATAAAGAGTATGAAACAGCGCCCAGAACCATAGCGAATGGGCTCGCTGCTGCCTGTAACCATACCGATTTGGTAGGCTTGGGTGTGCTCCTATGGCAGAACCGTACACTGAAGGGGGCGCAATCGGTACTTGCCAGCTATGATTATACTGTAGGCAAGGCCACGGCAAAGGTGCTGCCAGCCTCGTTTACGATGGACAGCTACCAGGCTACAGTCTCTCTGACCAGACGTAAGCAGGCTATCACTGCCATTACACTTACTGCTACTGATGATGTCGAGGCCGTGTGTAAGGACTTAAAGACCTACGGCTTTACCAGTGACGATCAGAAAACCTGGCGCCAGGGTAAGATGACTGCTGTGGTGACTACCAACAACGAGGGGCAGGTAGTGCTTACGCTTCGATAATCCACAAAAAAAGATAGGCATCAATAAAGCCCCGGCTGGAGAGTCGGGGCTTTATTAGTGTGTTGCGATGAGTTATCTTCTGGGAGCACCAGCAGGACGACCTGGGCCACCAGGACCGCCACCGAAGGGGAACTGCGGCTGAGGAGCAATCTCAGGATCTCCGAAGAAAGAAGCCTCGGCATCCTTGTCGTTGAGCTTGAACACCATGAACTTAGTGTTCTTAGCTGTGCAGGGAGCCCACTCACCACCCTGAGGACCATTAGGATCGCTGTACTTTACGAAGTTGGTCCATGCGGTGAGCATCTTCTCAGAGAGATCCCAGTCACCCTTGGTCCAGGGACGCCAGCAGTGTTTCAGGCTCTTGAAGACAAACCAGAGATCGGAAGAGTGGAAAGCACCCTTCAGACGAACAGTCACCTCAGGATGAGAACCATCGTCAGGCAGCGGACGGGCAAACTCGTAAGCCCAGGCCTTGCCACCCTTCTGCTCACGGACCTTACAGAACTCAGCGATGTTAGGCGACATGTTACCCATATCGTTGAGGGTGAAACCAATCATATAAGGCACATCGGCCAGTGTACCGCCACGAGTAGCATCGTCGAAGCTCTTCTCGCTGACGTAGCCATCGATCATCGGCATGAAGGGCAGACCTCTGAACATAGCAGCCATCGGGCCACCACCTTGCTGACCATCGTTATTGATCTGATGATAGAGGGTGTTGAGGGCGAAGACGGTCTCGGTAGATGCAGCGCGCATCTTCTGCAGATCGGTCAGACCAGCCCAGTCGAACACCTTCTTGGCGTTAGCCTCGGCATCGGCAAAGGTGCCGCCGCTATAACGGCCACCCATCATGTTCCCGTTGGCATCGGGGATGCTCAAACCCTGAGCACTCATGATGACTGCCTTGTGGAACAAGCCACGAGCCAGAGGGCTCTCGCAGAGGGTACGTACGCTACCACCACCTGCACTCTGACCGAAGATCGTCACGTTGTTAGGATCGCCACCAAACTGCTCGATGTTCTTCTTAATCCACTTCAATGCCTCAATCTGGTCGAGGATACCGTAGTTGCCCGATACTTTATGAGGACTCTCAGCCGAGAGAGCCGGGTGTACGAGGAATCCGAAGACGCCCAAACGATAGTTGATTGAGACGAGCACCACATCCTTGGCACCCCACTCCTGACCATCGAACTCGGGCTCTGAGCCGAAGCCTTCGCGATAGCCGCCACCATGGATCCACAGAGCCACAGGCAACTTCTTGCCTACCTGACCAGGGGCCTTGGTCCATACGTTCAGATACAGACAGTCCTCGCTATAGGGAGCTTCCTTGCCGTAGCCCCACTC
>Ga0310786_10007562_pt1 | contig 14150 bp, 24 predicted proteins | sample AusTroGonzalo_MG_FD_203881 | JGI IMG/M metagenome (GOLD analysis project Ga0310786, IMG submission 203881) | Bovine rumen microbial communities from tropical cattle in Woodstock, Queensland, Australia - Gonzalo_03 (v2) (version 2) | ecosystem: Host-associated > Mammals > Digestive system >... | reverse complement strand
CAAACCGTATATCACGGCCGAAGGAGACACCTTTGATGCTTTGGCTCTTGATATGTACGGTGACGAGACATTCGCATCAAGGATAATCGAGTTCAATCCCGACTATTCCGATGTGATCGTCTTGAGCGCAAATATCAGCTTGAAGCTTCCGGTGTTCGATGAAGACGAAAGCGGAGCATCAGACACACTTCCTCCGTGGAGGTGACACATGAAAATAATCTACAACAATGTGGACATATACAAAGACATCAGCCTCAACTATGCAGTGCATGAGATGCACGCAGAGAATGAGGCTGATAGCCTTGTATTACGCTTTAACGATTCAAAAGGCTTGTGGAGCAAGTGGAATCCCAAAACAGGCGATACGATCGCTCTAGAGCAGAAGAAATCGGTCACAGGCAAGATGTTCATCCATGAACTCACCGCTCGGAACGGCATCTATACGATCAGGGCGATGTCAATGCCTATGACCATGAAAGACAGACGCTCGGCATCATGGCAGAGAGTCACCCTTGAGCAGATCGCGCGAGAGATAGCGACAAGGCACGGCCTTACGCTCAAGACTTTCGGCATTCAGAATCAGATATATAGCAATCTGACTCAGACAAACGAGTCCGATGCATTCTTTCTGAGCACTCTGTGCAGGCTTGAAGGCTATCAGATGATAGTCTTTGACGGAAGTATCATCATCTACGATGAAGCAGAGCGAGAAAAGACCATTGCCGGTGATACGGTCGAGATCGGTGCATCAAGCGAGTACACCTGCGAAGACCGCTCAAGTGAAGCCTATGGCACATCAAAGGTCTATGCAGGCACATACCAAGGTCAGTTTTCTTCCGGCAGCGGAAAAAGAACCTTGGAAACGCTTCTCAAAGCCAACAGTAACACCGAAGCGACACGCTTTGCAAAGGGACTCCTGCGAAACGCAAACAAGGCGTTAAAGACAGGATGTGTGCTTCTTGATTTCACCGAAAAGTATGCACCGGCATCAGTCATTGAGATCATTGCAAAGAAGGCAGTGCAGTGGACAGGAAAGAGCTTCGTGACAAAGGTCCGTCAGGACTATGTACAGAACACCACAAGGCTTTATTTCCGAGGTATTTACTTGGAGGGCTATTGATATATGGCTACTATCAAACAAGGCTCAATAACATCCCTTACGGAGTCCGGGAACAAGAACATAAAAGCAAGCATCAGCGATATAAAAGGTCAGGTGTCCATAGACACGGTTATTCCGGAGCGACTTCGAACAAAGAACATCCTCAAGGTCGGAACAGGAGTGGCGTATGTGGTATTTGATGACAATACCTCACTGCTCCTGGGCAGGCTTGATGGCATAGAAAGCGCACCGACGTGACAGACAAGGAGGAATCATGGCTACAATCGCAAAGTGGCGAAAGAAAAAGTGGTTTGTCACAGAAAAACAGATCAAGGACTTCAAAAACCTTGCATACACCTATGAGCAGAACGCTCAGAACAACAGCTCAACAGAGGGCAAAGGGCTGACAAATGAAAAAGGTCTCAAGCTGTTTGAAATGAGCTTCAACACAACTCTCCTGATCTCTACAGGCGTAAGCGTCAGAAAAGAGATCGAGAGTTGGAAGGAAGAAGTCTCAAAGGTTGGTGTATTCTACCTCAACGGCAAGCCTATCATCAAGACCAAGCTGAGACTCAATAAGGTCAGCGTCAGTGAGACCGTAATTGACAATAAAGGCAGAATGGTCTCTGCAACGATTCAGTTTAACTTTATCGAGTATGAGCCTCAGAAGCCCGATGTTGACACGAGCACGAGTGCCAAGGGTGTAAAAGCATCCTCTTCGGACAAAAAAGAACTCGGATCGGGCAGTTCCGCAAAGAATGCGACAACAACAGGCGTGAAAAAAGGCACTTATATCTATCCTACAGTGAGCGTTGACCTTGACGGAAACAAGCTTGACACGAGCTACCCCATGGAAGTGGTGCAGAACAGCAACGGATACATTACATTCCTTGACCGAGAAGGTCAGAGAAGAACCGTCACGGCCAACCAAGTCACATTTGCACCCACATAAGGAGGTCCGTATGAAAAAAACAGGAAACGGTCTCCCTGAGACATGTGTTGACAATCTTGTCAGGATAAGGCGAGGCGAGGTCGCTTACGAGCGAGTAAAAGGAATCGATGTCTCGCTTATCGATCAGCCGACCTCAGAGATCCTTGAGGACGCATCATCGGATGCGGAAAGACAGATCGAGATCTTTGAGCCTCGTGTCGTTGTTGACAGCATTGAATGCACCGGAGAGGAATCTGCCGGAGGAAACTTCAACTACGACATAAGCATTCACAGAAAGGAGACCTCTGATGTCGAGTAGCACTGATTTTGTCGATACCAATGCGGCAAATATTTTGAACACAATCCTAACAATTCTCGAAAACGGATGCGGAGAACCGCTTTTCCCCGGTGATGAACGAAGAATCTTCGGTGAAGCTGCTCTCGCACCTGTTTTCGTCACATTCTTCAATGCAGTGAACGATGGATGCAGGCAGCGGCTTTTGCGATATGCAAGAGGCGAGGTGCTTGATGCACTCGGAGAAAACAATCATTGTGAAAGAAAGCCTGCAACAAAAGCAGAAACAACACTCCGTTTCAGTATAGCGGCCGCTCTTGGGTACAACGTGTTTATTCCTGCAGGTCTCAGAGTGACCGGTGAAGGCCTCTATTTCGAGTCTGCGGAAGCAACAGTCATCCAAGCAGGTGACACCTATGCAGATGTGACCGGTGTTGCAATAACCGGTGGATCTGAATACAACGGAATCGACCAGGGTGGCATCACAGAGATCGTTGATCTCTCTCTCGCTCCACAGCTGTCGGCCGTGACCAACACAACCGAGACATCAGGCGGAACCGATGCCGAGTCCGACAATGCATACCGAAACAGAATAAGACTCTCAGGCAATGCGATAAGCACTGCAGGTCCCGAAGCAGCATATCGATATTATGCAATTTCAGCGGATCCCGACAATATAGCCGATGCCATTGTCGAGCGCAACACTTACACAGTGATGAAGACATTGGATCCCAACTACATTGCATTCGCTCAGCCGGGAGATCCGAGTTACTTCTGCTACCTGGGCGGTGATTTCTATGATGTTGATACATTGGTTGTTTGCGAGAGCGGAACCACAACACCGGCAGTCCTCGGAACAGACTACTCAGTCGATTACACGGACGGTCTTCTGACCATCGCAGAGCTTCCGGGAGGTGCGATTGAAAACAAGAGCCTTGATGTCAGCATCGTTCATCTCGGAGCAGGCACGGTCAGGATCACTCCTGTCAGATATGACGGAACAGTTCCGGACCAAACACTCCTTGACAAAGTGTTCGCTGCTTGCACGGATCCGCAGATCAAGCCTTTGACAGATCAGGTCATTGTACAGGCTCCCACAACGCAGAGCTTCGACATCGAGCTCACCTACTACACAACCGCAACAGACGAATCGGCATGTATCACCACAGTCGAAGGAACAGGCGGTGCAATCGATCAGTATATCGAGTGGCAACAGGGAGGCCTCAATCGTGACATCAATCCCGATATGCTCAGCAAACTCATTCTTGCACCCGAAGGTGACGGAGCAGTCGGAGCAACAAGAGTGGTTATCACCAAGCCTGTATATACAGACCTTGGTCCGACTGTTCTTGCACAGTTCAGCGGTTCAAAGACTGTAACGCATGTGGTCAAGGAAGGAGTGAACTGATATGGAAATGAAGATCGAAGATCCTAAAACCATTAAGTTGATACCCCATTTCATGCGTGTGGACTCAGCCGATCAGGCCATCGCTCAAGCAATCGATACACTCATTAAGGTTCCGGGAGCAAAGGTCAAGACCTTGCGCGTGTGGGATCAGATCGACAACCTTGACGAAGGCATGCTTGACGAACTTGCCTGGGAACTTGATGTCGATTGGTACGAAGACACGATGCCCATAGAAGTCAAGCGCGAGACCATCAAGACTGCACAGCTCATTAAAGAGCACAGAGGCACAAAATGGGCCGTGGAACAGGTTGCAATCAACTCGTTTGGCGATGCAACCGTCCTTGAGTGGTACGAGTACGGAGGCAAGCCTTTCCACTTCAAGGTCAGTACAAGCTATCCGCTTGACACTCAGGCACTTATCGACAAGTTCAGAAAGCAGATCAACTACGCAAAACGCGCAAGCACCGTGCTTGAAGAGGTCGAGTTCTATTACAACGGTACATTAAACACATACATGTTCGCAGGCGTGTTGGGTACGAGCGTTATCTACTCAGCAACAGCGACATAAAAAGGAGGCGGAATAATGGCATTATTATGGGATGCATCGTTGACTGATGTTGGTGTCAGCATGATTTCTCAGTGGGCTCAGGGAGCAGGTGACAAGCTCACCATTACCGGTGCAGTCATCGGTGAAGGCGTTGTCGCTGCAACTCAGCTCCACACACTCACTCAGCTGACCGATCAGAAGTCAACAATATCAATCCAAGGCTCTGAGCTCGTGGCAAACGGAGTCAAGCTTAAGCTTAGAAAGACCTCTCAAGGCATCACAACAAGCTTCATACTCAATCAGATCGGTATTTATGCCAAACTTGACACATCAGGCGGCACACCGATCATCGCTGATTCGCTTATCGCAGTCTATCAGCAGGACACCGGTATCCTTGTCCCGACAGAAGCAGATTCGCCTGATTTCGTGTTCACGTTCTATGGCACGGTACAGACCAATTACTCCGGAGACCTGACCATCAATGTGGACACATCCGCATTAGCCTCCCAGGACGATCTTGATGCACTCACGCTTGTTGGCCTCAGTGATGTCGATGCTCAAACACCCGCCGACAGACAGATAATCATATACAATGGCGTAGCTTCAAAATGGGAAAGCGAAGATTATCCATTTTCGGTCGTAAACGGAGCCGTTAATATTACATACAACGAATAAAGGAGGAAAAAATGGCACAAGTAACCAAACCTATCCTACTCGACGAGACCGGCAAGGAGATCGTCGCAAAGCTCCACACACAAAACATTCTCTTGCAGTCCATCGCTCAGGCGGGACAGCTCGAACCGTGGACATCGTTTGAGGAGATCCGCGCAATCGTCCGCAGCGGAAACGCATCGAATGTGTTTGCATACGGAGATCAGATCAACGTGGAGTACACCGCAACAGATGGAACCAAGTACACCATGCCGTTCGACGTTGTGCATTTTGACACCGTAACACTCGCAGATGGTACTACAAAGCCCGGCATGTTTTTACAGAGTCACTACGCATCACTCGAAGGCGTACAGTTTGACGCACCCGAACCCGATAACACGCTCGGCAGCGGCGGTGTGAAAGATAACAACGTGGCAAGCTATGGCTATAACAGATGGTCAGAGAGCGGAATCAGAGCATGGCTCAACAGTGATCAAGCAAAAGGCAATTGGTTTGGTGCTTATTTCGAACGCGGCGGCTCTCAGGTCGCAAGACGCGCGGCAGATATAGCACCCGATCAGCACGCAACCGTCAACGGATTCCTTAAAGGTCTTGACCCTGATTTCGTTGCAATCCTCGGAGAGATTCAGGTCGAGACATCCTGCAACACCATCACCGATAGCGGTGTGACAGATACGACTTATGACAAGATCTTTCTCCCGTCTCTTGAACAGATTTACTGCACACCCGAAGCTGCTGGTGTTGAAGGTGACTATTGGGAGTATTGGAAAGAAAGACTCGGACTCACAAGTCCCGCGTCCTATTATCCGACAACATACCCTAATTACATCACATACGCACTCGAGAACCATTCGAGCGCGCAGGATGTGCGCTTGCGGTCGGCGTATCGTGGCTACTCGTACCATACGTGGTACGTCTACTCGGGCGGCTACGTCGGCAGCGACTACGCGAGCTACGCGCTACGCTGCACTCCGGCTTGTGTAATCGTGTAATCGGGTAATCGCCGCGCACACCTGCGCGGCAGTAAGTAAAACTTGAAGCAACAAAAATCTTTAGAAAGGAGACGGGCACATGTCAGTTAATGCCGGAGACCGGATCAACGGCAAATTCGAAGTGATCACGAAGAGCCGAAAACTCGCATCGTACACCATTCGGATCTGCTGCAATGAGCATTGGTTTCCGCAGCAGTTTAGGAACGCGATAACTGACAGGATCGTAAACATCGCAACGGATATATTCGTCAAGTGTTGGACGGCAAATAACATCAGAATTGATGATGATCTGGGCAAAGCACAAAGACGCAGCAGTCTCCAGCTTGAAGCCCATGACAGTTGCAATGAACTGCTTGCACTCATACAGATTGCCCAAGAAGTATTCCATCTGAGAACAAATCGGATGAAATATTGGGGCAATCTGATCATTGAGGCAAGAGGGCTCATTAAGTCATGGCACGAGAAAGATAGGAAGAGGCAAGACCTCTGACTATAAGGGTGTAGGTTAAACGCAGAATGTGCGCTTGCGGTCGGCGAATCGTGGCAACTCGTACAATACGTGGAACGTCAACTCGGGCGGCAACGTCAACAACAACAACGCGAACAACGCGCAACGCTGCACTCCGGATTGTGATGCTCCTCGATAAACGTGCCCTCACATAGTGAAGGAAAGCGGGGAAGAAACACACAAGGAACCGAACCCCTTGCCGAAAGGCGAACAATACTGCGACGATGCCGAGACCTCACATGAGACCGAAGCTGTAAACGCCGCAGATCAATTTGAGGATGTGATCGACTTCGAGCATTTGTACGCCTCAATGCAGAAATGCAGAGTCGGTGTACTTTGGAAGGATTCGGTCGCATCCTTTTACATGCACGGAATCGAAAGAGTCATCCGGCTAGAACGTGATCTGAAAAACGGAACGTACAAAGCAAAGCCGCCAAAGTCGTTCATGATATATCTCCCAAAGAAACGGAACATAGTGAGTATCTGTTTCCGGGACAGAGTATATCAAAGAGCGCTTAACGACTACGCGATATATCCGGCAATGACAAAGAGCTTTATCTATGACAATTGGGCTTGTCAGAAAGGCAAAGGCACAGACGCTGCGAGAGACCGCCTAAAAGAGTTCATGCACAGATATTACAGAAAGCATGGCGCGGAAGGCTATTTCTTAAAGATTGACATCAAAGGCTATTATCCCAACATGTCCCACAAGGCAGTTGAAGGCTTATTCAAAGAAAAGCTTCGCCCGGATGTCTACAAGCGCACCGTCAGGATCCTCCGTGAGCAGTACAGCGGGGATAAAGGTTACAACCCCGGCAGTCAGCTCATACAGATCGCAGGAATATCACTCCTTGACCGTACAGATCATTTCATCAAAGAGCGGTTACGGATCAAGTATTATCTGCGATATATGGACGATTTCGTACTGATCCATCAGGACAGAGACTTCTTGGCGAAAAGCCTCTGCCAGATAGAGCGCGAGCTTGCAAAGGTCGGATGTACGATCAATACACAAAAGACAACCATTACAACCCTAAAAGCAGGAATATCATTTCTCGGTTTCCGCTACAGACTCACCGACACCGGCAAGGTTCTGATGCTTATCAGCTCCGACAACATCAGACTTGAACGCAGACGACTTCGCCACATGGCAAGAAAAGTCAGACGCGGAGACAGCACCAAAGAAAAAGCCGATGAAATGTATTCGGCATGGAAGGCACACGCCTCAAAAGGCAACACGTACAAGGTCATGCAACGCATGGAAAGATATTACAACAACTTATGGAGGTGACAACATGGCAATAATGACAAGAGTCGGCAAACGCAGCCTCAAAGAGCTTTCCGACGAGGAAAATGCAAAGGCATCAGTTGAGCAGAACAAAGCAAAGATTGACTATATCGCAATGATGTGCGACGTGGAATTTCTTGAAGAAGAGGAGGAAAACGACTATGAGGAGTAAGAAATACTATCTTGTTAAAGACTACTATGACAGAGGGCTTTGGACAAAGCCGATGGTCAGAAACGCAGTGGTCAAGCATTGGATCACGGCCGAGGAATACGAGATGATCACCGGGGAGCCGTATGCAACCTGATCTCATTGAGGTAGTTGACGGACTGTGCCAAATAATTGAAGAACAGAACACACTTATAAGCAGGCTCTTTGAGTTATTGGCACAGCACATCGACTCCTCCGAGATGGAAGAAATAAAGGAACAGGCGAGGCGATAACACCCAAAACACCATATTACAATCACGGAGGCGGCAAATGGAACAAACCATTACGTTTACATTAGGGGATTTGTACGGATTTATCTTGGGAGTTTGCGGACTAATCACAGCGGTTGCGGCAGCGGTTGCTATTGTGGCCAAGCTGATACAGAAGTGGCGATTACCGAACAAAAAGCAGAATGAACGGCTTGAAGAGCACGAAAAGCGACTTAAGGAGGTCGAAGCAAGGCTTGACGAAGGAAACCGTCAGTTTAAGGCGGACAACGAACGCACCTCCGAACTTGAAGAGGATCTGCGGGCAACCACACGGATGATAATCGAGGCTCTGCAGGCGCTTATGGCTCACGCTCTTGACGGAAACAACACCGACGAGTTGAGTGTGGTCAAGAAACAGATCGATAACTTTTTAATAAAGAAGATTTAACGCACCCATCCTTGTGTGGGCTGCGCTGAGATTGAGCTCGGTATGTGCCGGGCTCTTTTGTATGAAAGCAGGTGATTTTGTGAAAAAATTTGATTTTAAGAGCACAATAACAATCATGGTTGTAGGAGCACTTGTCCTGGGAATCCTGGTCATCATTGCCGGCATCCCGATCGGCTACATCGATGCAGAGACAGCAAAAACTGTCATCACAAGCCTTTCCGAAAACTTTGATCGAATCTTGATGATGATCATCACATTCTATTTCGCCAAAAAGGCAGCGGAAAGCAAGAAAGAGAGTGACACATGATAACTATCAAAGAATTTCTCGCATACATGCGAAGCAAGTACCTGAATCATTGCGCGTACCTTTGGGGAGCTTCCGGGCAGATTGTCGGAAAAACAACACCTGACGAAATCATCAAACTTGAAAGCACGAGCAACAAGCCTAAGATAAACGCTCGGCGCGTGCTTGCCTTTGTCGGCAAAATGGTCGAATACGGCTATAATCTTGGCCTTGCACAGTTTTTCGATTGTTCAGGCTACATTATTGACGGTCTCACGCACTTCAAGCTTTTTTACGGAGACACAACCGCAGATGGACTCTTTAACCTGGGGACATCCATAGGACTGAACAACGCAAAGCCCGGTGATCTTGTCTTCAAAGGATCCGATACAAAAAAAGATCATGTCGGTGTATATGCCGGTAATGGTCTCTGCTATGAGTGCAAAGGACGTGATGATGGTGTTGTTATGTCCAATCTTTCCGATTGGAAGTATGCAGCGCACTACACATGGTTTGACAACCTTAAGCTTAGCCGAAAGCTTAAGGTAACAAACGACTCAAAAGACTCCATGCAAGGTCCGGATGTTGTAAATGTTCAAAAGGCACTCTGCTCCCACGGATTCCCTTGCAAAGTCACAGGTACATTCACAACCAATACCAAAGATGCGGTCACTAAATTCCAAAAGACAGCCAACCTCTCTGTCGTTTCTTATGGCGTAGTTGCAAAGAAAACGGCCGAAGCACTCGGCATCCAATGGACAAAATAAACCAAAAATGGGAGGATTACATGAAAATTTGTAATTTTACGCAAGCCGAGCTTGATACGTTCCGGCATGAGTGTAATTTTACGGACCTTGAAAGTCGGTGTTTTGAGTTGAAAGCAAAAGACTGCACCGATGTGCAACTCGCTCTCAAGTTGAGCATATCTGAGTCAACCGCTGCCGTGACCATGCGACGGATCCGAGCAAAGATTACAACAGTCTTGGAAAAGAATGCACGCAAAGAGGAAGACATTCCTGCATGCGGATGCGGTCGCTCCTGCTTCGGCATCGTCTCTCACACGATGGCAGAATGGGCAAGGATTCCCGATTTTTTGAGTAAAAAGGGAACAATCTATGTATATGCCGACTACAGAACCGACAACGAGATCAGCGTGCCTCGTCTTAAAATCGGAGATGGCATCCATTCAATTTCCGAGATCCCTTTCGCAACGATGGCCATTACCGATGAAGACATTGAGTTTTGGGACAACAAACCCGACAACGAAGGCAATGACCTCGGTGCATGCATAATCATTGACGAATACTTTTCAGGGGAAGACAAATTCACGTTTCCGTGCGATGGTTATCTGACACTTGAGTTCAAAAAGGTCGAGGTCTTTGATGCATTGACTAAAAAGAAGATTCCGACACCCGAAACACCGGAGCATGTTGAGGTAAAAATTTACGGAGCAAAGGGCAACTCGTTCTTCACGTTCAGTAAGTCCACACAAACAGACTATCAGAGCAAAGAGGTGTTTGTCCGTAAAGGCATGCGGTGCGCTTTCGTAGAAGCGACAGCAAACGCTATGGTCAAGTTTATTCCACTTGTTTAACACACAATAAGGAGCGCAAATGGGAAACAGATCAAAAGGAATAACGCATGAAATATTGTTAAAAAACACAATTTGTCCTGCATGCAAAAAGAAAGCATACTTACGCAGATGCTTAATCATGCGACACATGAAAGGATGGAGCTGCACAAGGTGTAAAACTTGGTGGACAGATGGTTCGTTTTGATTCACTACAAATATCCTACAAAAATCACACAGAAATCACGAAAGAAGCCCGCAGGTCGGGCTTCTTTTTTTATGTCAAAATATACTCACAACGAAGGGAGAGAACTATGTGGAAAGAGTACAACCCTAATCCATTAGGCAAACGAGTTGGCGATTGCGTGATCCGCGCGATCAGCGCAGCGGAAAACCTGTCATGGTTCGACGCTTACGATGTGCTTACACATTATGGCCGTTTGCTCGGCAATCTCCCTAATGCAAACGATGTATGGGGCGCTTTCCTGCGCGATAATGGCTACACACGCCACATAATCCCGGACACATGTCCTGATTGCTACACGTTTGCAGCGTTTTGCCGAGATCATCCCAAGGGCATTTATGTCCTTGGGACCGGCACACATACCGCAACTGTCAAATTTGGCGATCTGTATGACGCTTGGGACTCCTCTGCAGAAGTCCCGACATTTTATTGGGAGGCTCACAATGAATTGTAATCCTTATTTGAACTACAATGTTCAGCCACAAAACTACCAGGGAAGCTTTATCCCAAACCAATCCCCAATTTACCCCAACTCTATCCCAAATTACCCCAACTCTATCCCAAATCAGACGCAGGTGTCACAATGCGGCTTTATCGGTGTGCAGAACGAGCAGGAGGCACGGCTTTACCCCGTGGGACCCGGTAACAGCATCACCTTTAGGGATGAATCAGCTCCTTATATCTACACGAAGACAATGGGCAATTCTCCGCTTGATCGTCCGACCTTCGAAAAGTTCAAGCTTGTCCGTGAGGAAGAGTCAGCACCGAAGACCGAGCAGATAAAGGAAACGATCGACCTGTCCGGATATGCTCTGAAAACAGACCTATCAAGGTACGCTCTTTCGGAAGACATCAAAGCACTCAAGGACGAGATAAAAGAGGCAATAGCCGAAATTGCTCTCTTAAAGGGGAAAAAACAAGAAGAAAGTCTTGAGAGAAGCGGAGGTAGACGATGATTGATCTTAACAGTTTGATGTCTGCACTCGGACAGCTTAAACAGAATCCCCGGCAAATGCTTGCACAGAGATTCAACCTTCCGGAGAACATCGGCAATGATCCGAGCGAGATTCTTCAACATCTGCTCAATTCAGGGCAGGTATCGCAGGCACAGGTAAATCAGGCCATGCAGATGAGAAAGATGTTCGGAAGATAAAGACAATCTTTAGAAAGTAAAAGCTCGCGGCTTTACTATACCGATCACCGGCGCGACGGTGACCGCTAACCTTAATCAATTAAAGGAGGAAAAAACAATGGCACTTGATGAATCAAGCAAAGGCGGCGGCAATGGCTTTTTCATGCCCGTAGCACCCGCTTACGGCGGAGGAAACGGATCTTTCGGAGGCAATGCCTTTGGAGGCGATTGGGCTTGGATCATTTTGCTCCTTCTTCTCGGATGGGGCAATAATGGCGGCGGCTTCGGCAATAATTCCGGAGGATATGGTGGCAACAGCTTCTATCCTTGGATGAATCAGGCAAACCTGACAACCGAAGGCTTCCAGAACCAGCTCATGAATGACAACATCACATCGATCCGTGATGGAGTCAACTCTCTCTCGACACAGCTTTGCAATTGCTGCTCCGACACTCAGATGTCGATCGCAAATCTCGGCTCAAGCATCGAGCAGGGAGCAAACGCAAGGCAGATTGCAAACATGCAGCAGGCTTTTGCAGCTCAGACTGCTATGGCACAGGGCTTTAACGGCATTCAGGCTCAGCTCGCACAGTGCTGCTGTGACAACCGTCTTGCAACCGCGCAGACTCAGAACATTGTTCAGAACGAAGGTAATGCGACGAGATTTGCGGATGCAACCAACACAAGAGACATCATCGAGTCTCAGACAAACAGCACAAGGGCAATTCTTGACAAGCTCTGTCAGCTCGAACTCGATAACTATAAGGCACAGCTTGAGGCGAAGAACGACACGATTGCACAGCTCAGATCCGATGTGCTTTATGCACGCGGACAGGCTTCGCAGGACGTTCAGACAGCTCGCATCCTTGCCGGACAGACAGCCGAGGTCGATGCTCTCTATAACCGCTTAAACGAGTGTCCTGTCGGGACAACTCCCGTCTACGGACGCACCCCGATCTTTACATGCAACAACAACAATGGTTGTGGCTGCGGATGCGGTGGCTTTTAAGGAGGTGCTGACATGGCAGAGTTTACCAAGAATGAGATTCAGACCGTGAATCCCAATCAGCCCGTTACACTCAATACATCTATTGGGTGTAACAAGGGATATGTATATCACCGCAATGGCAGCGGGATTGTAACTCTCCGGGGCATCGTCAACAACAATTGCGGATGTTTCGCAAGGTATCAGGTGACCTTCAACGGAAACATAGCGATTCCGGACGGAGGAACAGTAGGACCTATTAGCGTGGCACTTGCCTTGGACGGTGAGCCCATCCTTACATCGAGGGCAATCGTTACACCGGCAGCGACCGCTGACGATCCACCTACTCAGAACAACTTTTCAAACGTGACAAGCACAGCGATCATCGATGTCCCGAAGGGATGCTGCCTTAACATAAGCGTTGAAAACACTTCTGAAAGCGCAACACCTGCAACAACACCCGCACCCGCGATCCTGGTACAGAACGCAAATCTTACCGTTTCGCGCATTGCATGAAAGGAGAAGACCATGGAGAGATACAGAGAACTCAAAGAAATGCTCCACGCAGAGCTTGAGCGTATCCAGGGCAAAGGAGAGCTTAACATGCAGATCCTTGATCAGGCAGACAAGATCGCTCACACGCTCAAAGACATCGTGACAGTTGAAGCGATGGAGGATGCAGGAGGCTACTCCGAGCACTACCCGATGTATTACAGAGGCGGTGCTTATGATGACAGAGGCCGTGGCTCAAGAGCATACCGTGATGGTATGGGACGCTACGCCAATGACAGCATGGAGTCCTACAGGAACAGATGACAAACAAGGCACACTCTGAAAAGGGTGTGCCGTTTGAGGTGCTTATGAATAATTGTGTACGCGAAAACCTATTAGTCGCAGCAGAAGCCTGCTTCGAACAGAATCCTTGCCCAAGGATTGAAAAGTGGTGTGATGAACTCAAATCACCGACCAAGGAAGAACCTACTTGTGCAGATCCTCGTCAACCGCTCTCACCAATAACTTAAGGAGATAGGTCAATGTTTTTTATTCAGTCAAAACAGCAAAATAAAATCCAAAATGGTGCAACATTTGGTGCAACACCAAACTCAAAAATGCCCTTGGTGCAACATTGGTGCAACACAAAAAACACCACAAAACACAACAAAATATCACAAAACAAAAATAGCGGAAAGCCTTTATTTTTAAGACTTTCCGCTATTTATGCGGAGTAAGAGACTTGAACTCTCACGTCTGTTGACACATGATCCTTAGTCAAAAACCATACTTTTCTGAAAGCCTTGATTTTTCAGCGTTTGCAAGGACTTTTTTCTGTT
>Ga0310786_10007561_pt1 | contig 14150 bp, 9 predicted proteins | sample AusTroGonzalo_MG_FD_203881 | JGI IMG/M metagenome (GOLD analysis project Ga0310786, IMG submission 203881) | Bovine rumen microbial communities from tropical cattle in Woodstock, Queensland, Australia - Gonzalo_03 (v2) (version 2) | ecosystem: Host-associated > Mammals > Digestive system >... | reverse complement strand
TGTACATACTCTAAGTTGACGTCTCTTATGAGATGAGAAAAAGTCTTTATCGATTGTAGGCTAGTCTGCATCTATTCAATCTTCAGGACCCGAGTCCTGAAACCCATATGGGGGCATAGCTCAGTTGGGAGAGCGCCTGCCTTGCAAGCAGGAGGTCAGGGGTTCGACTCCCCTTGTCTCCACCATTGTACCTTGAAAACTGCATAAGAAGACTAATAACAAAGACAAAGAGAGAAGATTTTTTATGGATCTTGCAATCTGGAATTCAAAAGTACGAAAGCACTGAAGAGTAAAGGAAACTGCAAGTCTAGGAAAATTCTCATACATTGTGTTTTGGATGATTAGACGAGAAAGAACCATAGCGACGGCTGCAGAGATGCAGCAGTCAAATAGGTCAAGTTACTAAGAGCGCAGGGCGAATGCCTTGGCACCAATCGCCGAAGAAGGACGTGACAAGCTGCGATAAGCCTCGGGGAGGAGCAAATATCCATTGATCCGGGGATTTCCGAATGTGGAAACACGCATGGACCAAACACCCATGCATCGTGCACTGAATACATAGGTGTACGAGGGAAGACGGGTTGAACTGAAACATCTCAGTAGGCCCAGGAAGAGAAATCAAACGAGATTCCGTAAGTAGTGGCGAGCGAAAGCGGAAGAGGCCAAACCGAAGGACTTCGGTCCATCGGGGTTGCGGACTGAACAAGTGACTGTCTATCGAGGAGAAGAGGATATGGAAAGATCCCTCCATAGTGCGTAAGAGACGCGTATCCGAAGAGACGACAGAGCGACAGTATCCAGAGTACCACGAGACACGAGAAACCTTGTGGGAAGCCGGGGGGACCACCCTCCAAGCCTAAATACGAATTGGTGACCGATAGTGTAGAAGTACTGTGAAGGAAAGGTGAAAAGAACCCCTGGCGGGGAGTGAAAGAGAACCTGAAACCCTGTGTTTACAAGCAGTCGGAGAGCGTTAAGGCTCGACGGCGTACTTTTTGTAGAACGGTCCGACGAGTTATGGCAGTAAGCGAGGTTAAGGACTTCAGGTCCGGAGCCGAAGGGAAACCGAGTCTGAATAGGGCGTTAAGTTTGCTGTTATAGACCCGAAACCGGGTGACCTATCCATGAGCAGGTTGAAGGCGAGGTAAAACTCGCTGGAGGACCGAACCGGTGTAAGTTGAAAATTGCTCGGATGACTTGTGGATAGCGGAGAAATTCCAATCGAACTCGGAGATAGCTGGTTCTCCTCGAAATAGCTTTAGGGCTAGCCTCGTATATATATGGCGGAGGTAGAGCACTGAATTGCCTAGGGTCCTTCACAGGATACCGAAGCTTATCAAACTCCGAATGCCGCCGGAATTGAGTACGGGAGTCAGACAGTGACAGATAAGTGCCATTGTCAAAAGGGAAAAAGCCCAGATCGCCAGCTAAGGCCCCCAAATTACGGTTAAGTGGGAAAGGATGTGGATTTGCTAAGACAGCTAGGATGTTGGCTTAGAAGCAGCCACTCATTTAAAGAGTGCGTAATAGCTCACTAGTCGAGTGAGTCTGCGCCGAAAATTACCGGGGCTCAAACCGTATGCCGAAGCTGCGGGATCAGAAATGATCGGTAGAGGAGCTTACTGTAGGCAGTTGAAGCACGATCGTAAGGACGTGTGGATGTATCAGTAGTGAGAATGTCGGAATAAGTAACGAGAGACAAGTGAGAATCTTGTCCGTCGAAAATCCAAGGTTTCCTGGGGAAGGGTCGTCCTCCCAGGGTTAGTCGGGACCTAAGACGAGGCCGAAAGGCGTAGCCGATGGACAACAGGCAGATATTCCTGTACTACCTATACTCGTTATGAGAGAGGCGGGGACGCAGGAGGATAGCCGGAGCGCGCTGCAGGAAATGCGCGTCCAAGCGATGAGGATATTTGAGTAGTTAAGTACGCTCGAAGTTTCCGGGTCGTGATGGGGAGGGAATTTATAGTACCGAAGCCGGTGATTTCACACTGACGAGAAAAGCCGCTATCCAGAGTAATGGTACCCGTACCGCAAACCGACACAGGTGGATGAGGAGAGAATCCTAAGACGAGCGGGAGAAGCGTTGTTAAGGAACTCGGCAAATTAACCCCGTAAGTTCGCAATAAGGGGAGCCTCGGAGCAATCCAGGCCGCAGAGAATAGGCCCAATCAACTGTTTACCAAAAACACAGGTCTCCGCTAAATCGTAAGATGAAGTATGGGGGCTGACGCCTGCCCGGTGCTGGAAGGTCACGGGAATCTGTTAGAGCAATCGAAGCGGTGAACTTAAGCCCCAGTAAACGGCGGCCGTAACTATAACGGTCCTAAGGTAGCGAAATTCCTTGTCAGGTAAGTTCTGACCCGCACGAATGGCGTAATGATTTGGGCACTGTCTCGACAACGTACCCGGTGAAATTGTAGTACTTGTGAAGATGCAAGTTACCCGCGACTAGACGAAAAGACCCCATGGAGCTTCACTGTAGATTGTTACTGGGATTCGATATTGTCTGTACAGGATAGGTGGGAGACTTTGAAGCAGGGGCGTCAGCTTCTGTGGAGTCGCTGTTGGGATACCACTCTGACGATATTGGGTCTCTAACCTTGAGCCGTAATCCGGTTCGGGGACAATGGCAGTCGGACAGTTTGACTGGGGCGGTCGCCTCCAAAAAGGTAACGGAGGCGTCCAAAGGTCACCTCAGCACGGTTGGAAACCGTGCATCGAGTGCAAAGGCATAAGGTGGCTTAACTGCGAGACAGACAGGTCGAGCAGGTACGAAAGTAGGGCTTAGTGATCCGGCGGTAGAAAGTGGAATTGCCGTCGCTCAACGGATAAAAGTTACCCTGGGGATAACAGGCTGATCTCCCCCAAGAGTTCACATCGACGGGGAGGTTTGGCACCTCGATGTCGGCTCATCACATCCTGGGGCTGAATTAGGTCCCAAGGGTTCGGCTGTTCGCCGATTAAAGTGGTACGCGAGCTGGGTTCAGAACGTCGTGAGACAGTTCGGTCTCTATCTATCGTGGGCGTAGGAAATTTGAGGAGTGCTGTCCTTAGTACGAGAGGACCGGGATGGACAAACCTCTGGTGTACCAGTTGGCCTGCCAAGGCCACAGCTGGGTAGCTATGTTTGGATTGGATAAACGCTGAAAGCATCTAAGTGTGAAGCCAACTTCAAGATGAGATTTCCCTCTTTTTGGTAAGGGCACTGGAAGACCACCAGTTGATAGGCCGGGTGTGTAAGCATAGAGATATGTTCAGCTGACCGGTACTAATGCCCGAGGACTTGACCACAAGTTATGTTCAATGTCTGATATATTCAAAACACAGAAGTCTTTAATTAGATCTCTTATGCAGTCCTGAGGGTACAAAACCTTCTACCATACCGGTGGTTATTACCATGAGGCCACACCTGTTCCCATTCCGAACACAGAAGTTAAGCTCATGTGTGCCGACAATACTTGGCTGGCGACGGCCCGGGAAGATAGGTTGCTGCCGGTTTATATGAAGCCTCAAGCGCTAAACGCTTGAGGCTTCTTCTTTTGCTTAAATTTCTTGGAAATTGGGCTGAAATCTGTTTGCCACAAAAAAACATTATTGTTATCATAAATTGTAATGTTACATTTTTCGGGAGAGAAGAATTAATATGGAAAAAATCTTGATAGTTGACGATGAGCCGCAGATAGTTTCTTCAGTTTCAGACGTATTAGGAAGCTTCGGATTCGAGACCATATCATCAACTGATGCCACAGAAGGCTATAAGATGGCGCAGGAGAAGTCTCCCGATCTTATCATCCTCGACTGGATGATGCCCCAGCTCAACGGCCTTCAGTTTACAGAGAACTTAAGAAAAGAGGGATATGACATCCCGATCCTTTTCCTTACCGCTAAGGGTATGCTCACAGTATATGAGATCGAAGCGCTCAGAAGAGGCGCTGATGACTATATGCCCAAGCCTTTCGACCCGACGCTGCTCGTAGAGCGTGTTAAGGCTCTCCTTAAGAGATCCACGAGAAGCACCGGTGACAGCAAGCCCGATAACTCCAAGCACGTTTACTGTGACGGCGAGCTCGTTATCGACTACGATGCCATGCAGGTGTTGGTTAACGGCGAGAGCTGTGACCTCACTTCCAATGAGTTTAAGCTTGTTCAGTACCTCGAGCAGAACGCAGGCCGCGTATGCACAAGAGACGAGCTTCTCACTAAGGTATGGAACTACGCTTTCTCAGGTGACGTAAGAACTGTAGACGTTACAGTTAGAAGAACAAGAAAGAAGATCGAACCCAACCAGCCTAACTATAAGTACATTCTTACAAGACGCGGTTCGGGTTATTATTTCCCGAAGGAATTCGACTGAGAGTAACTGATCGATGATCGCTTTTATCACATCGCATTTCGCGCTGTGTGTAGTCGGTGTATGCATCCTGATATTCGCAGGACTCGCCGTCGGGTATATTGTCGGCAATAACGTCTATAACCACAACGCTGACGAGCAGGTCCAGAAGATCATCGACAAGCTCGAGTACCAGGGCCAGGTCAGATCATCCATCATCGATAACGTTAGCCTCGGCGTCATCACTTACGACGCGAACGGCATCGTCTATAACAACAGGGATATAGAGACTATGGAGGGTTTCCTCGACGGTGCCCCGATCCCCGCGACTATGGACGAGTTCCTCGACAAGTTCGAGCAGGGCAATCATCTTAAATCAGATTATTTATTAAATGTAGATAATACGGATTCCGCAATCCGCGTTAACTACAACAACGGCAATAAGATCTTCGAGATCAAGATCCTCCACAAGTTATACGAGGACACGAGACTTGATATCGTCATCGTAGATGACATCACTCAGATCAAGGACGACGAGCGCCGCCAGAAGGACCTCGCTGCGAATGTATCGCACGAGCTTAAGACTCCTCTCACGGTTATCCGCGCGTCCGAGCTCTTTATTAATAATATAACTCCTGATAATATGCCGTCCTACGATCAGATCAAGACGTGGGGCACGCGCGTCGTCACGAACGCGGTCAGAATGCAGGACATTGTTCAGGACTTCCTGACGCTTTCCATGTGCCAGGACAAGGTTCCCATGACTATCCTCGACATCGGTCAGATCATCGGCCGTGCCGTCGCTTCCGTGGCAGAGTACCCCGGAAGGGACAAGGTGGACATCAGAGTTCCCGAGGACATGTACTACCCGCTCGTTTACGGTAACGAGAACCTTCTCATGAGAGTTGTCATCAACCTCCTCACGAATGCCATCAAGTACATCTCGTTCGAGGGCAAGACCGAGGCAGACAGAGTTGAGATCAGCGTATCGGCTGTCGGCGACAGGATCGGCATCGAGGTTTCCGATAACGGCATGGGTGTTCCCGAGAAGGACGTAGAGTACCTTTTCGAGCGCTTCTTCCGCGTCGAAAACTCCGGCTCACGTGAGACCGGCGGCTCCGGCATAGGCCTTGCCATCGTCAAGGACATCGTCGACATGCACGAGGGCACCATCAGCGTCAACACAGAGCTTTACAACGGCTCCTCATTTACCGTGCTGCTCCCTATCGCGGGCTCCGTCTTCGAGAACGTGTACGAGGACGCGAAGACAGGCATCATCAGCGAGAAACCTTACTTCAGCTCTGCAGCAGAGTTCATGGCGCTGCAGGCAGTTGAGGCCGCACGCTCCATGGGTTATGACGATATCGAGGGTATCGCAGACGAGTTCGAGGCGATCCCGATAGGCGAGACGAGTGCCAGAGAGCAGAAGATGGTAGAGCTCCTTAAAGCTTTCGGTGACGAGCGCTATACGGATCTCGTAGATGAGCTCACGTTCATCGAGCCCGACATGATAGACGAGCCCATAGTGCTCCCGACAGAGGGCAATGTTCCCGAGGACGATCCGGATGATTTCTCTGACACTGATGAGATAGACGACGAGCTCGAAGAGCCCGGAGATGCCCTCATAGAGCAGATCCTGGATGTACCCGAGGACGACGAGCCTACAAGAGAGCCCGAAGTCATCGTACCTGTTGAGACAGAAGAAGAGAGAGCGGCAAGAGAAGACCGCGAGAGAAGAGAAGAAGCCAAGGCGATACTCACACAGCAGATCCTGCCCAGAGCTGTTCCGGCCAAGGCCCAGGAGACCGCTCCCGCAGAGGACGACAGAAAGCAGGCTGTGACGGTTCATCCTACCGAGACGAACACCGTCAGAACCACGCCCAGAAAGAAGAGAAAAGGCAGTCTTTTCCTTGACTTAACAGCCTCTACCGAAGATAATAGTGAGGCGCAAATCCAGTCTGCCGTAAGGCAAGTCCTGGACGAGACGGAAGGAAAGTAATTTGGATTCATATTCTTTTAAGATAACAGGCGGTAAGCCCCTTAAGGGTCACGTTAACGTAAGCGGAAGTAAGAATGCTGTATTGGGTATTCTTGCCGCTTCCATGATGATCGACGGAACATGTACTCTCGAGAATGTTCCCGACATCTCCGACGTGCACGTAATGGTAAAGATATGCGAATCGTTAGGTGCCAAGATCGAGACGAGCCAGTCTGAGGACGGTTCCATTACTTTGCAGATCGACCCCAGAGGTATCAATACATATGAGGCTACAAGCCCCAGCGTATCCAAGATCAGAGCATCTTATTACCTTCTCGGCGCGCTCCTGGGCAGATGCGGTAAGGCATCACTTCGTATGCCCGGCGGATGCGACTTCGGTCAGCGTCCTATCGACCTCCACCTTAAGGCTTTCAGACAGATGGGAGCAAGAGGTGCAGATTACAGAAACCTTAACGGCGGTATCATATCGCTTCACGCAGATCCTCTTAGAGGAGCCAAGATCTTCCTTGATATCGTAAGTGTGGGAGCAACTATCAATGTCATGCTCGCCGCTGCCAAGGCTCAGGGCAAGACTACTATCGTCAATGCGGCTAAGGAGCCTCACATCGTTGACGTAGCGAACTTCCTTAACGCGATGGGTGCGAGGATCAAGGGCGCAGGTACAGACACGATCAACATCGTCGGTGTGCCTTCACTTCCCGGTAACTTCACATATTCCATCATTCCCGATCAGATCGAGACGGGAACATACATGATCGCTGCAGCCGTAACTAACGGTGACGTAACGATCCATAACATCATTCCTACTCATATGGATCCTCTCTCCTCCAAGATGCGAGAGATGGGATACATCATCGAGGAGGGTGATGACTTCTTAAGAGTATATAAGGATCCCGAAGAGGAGATCTGGGGCACCAACGTTAAGACGGCGCCTTATCCCGGATTCCCTACGGACCTTCAGCCTCAGACTGTAGTCCTTCTGTGTCTGTCCAAGGGACAGAGCAAGATGGACGAGGATGTCTGGGAGAACAGATACCAGTATATTCCCGAGCTTTCCCGTATGGGTGCCAACGTCAACATCTTCGGACATTTCGCGCTCATCAACGGAATCGACAAGTTCAATGCAGCTCAGGTAAGAGCTACGGATCTTCGTGCAGGTGCGGCACTCGTATGCGCAGCACTCTCTGCCGAGGGCACATCTTATATCGATGAAGCAAGAAGGATCGACAGAGGCTACGAGAAGATCGTAGATAAGCTTAAGTCCCTCGGAGCAGATATCGAAGTTACTGAGAGTACCGGTTATTTCGTGGACAAAGAGGCCTGATCATGGAGCTCGTCCCCTTATTCTCCGGCAGCAGCGGCAATTGTACGCTGGTACGTGCCAACGGAGCTAACATTCTCATCGACGCAGGCAGAAACTGTAAGGCGATCAAGGAAGCCCTAGCCGTAGTAGGCACGGATCCTTCGTCTATCGATGCCGTTCTTATCACGCACAGTCACATCGACCACGTAGGCGGTCTCGATGTGTTTATCCGCAAGTATCCGTCGAGACTCTATGCGACGAACGATACTTTCTTCGGTATAAGCAGAAGATTCACGAAGCCTCACGACGAGACTCCCGACATCATCATCGATCCGCGCGTTCCTTACGAGGTTGTTCCGGGCGTCATCATCGAAGCCGTAAGTACACCTCACGATGCGAGAGGTTCGTGCTGTTATAAGATCAGCGACGGCAGCCGTTCGTGCATGGTCGCGACTGATTTAGGATATATGACTGAGGACATAATGGAATTTGCCAAGGGCGTCGATGCGATGCTCATCGAATCCAATTACGATATAAGAATGCTCGTGTACGGCGACTATCCCGAAGACCTCAAGGCGAGGATCGCGGGCGAGGGCGGACACATGAGCAACGACGAATGCGCACAGGCGGTTAAGTTCTTCATTGACAACGGTACGAAGAAGTTCTTCTTAGGCCACCTGTCCGAGAATAACAACACACCCTCCAAGGCTGAGACAACTGTGTGCGAGTATCTCGCATCACAGAAGCTCATCAACGGCGTCGATTACGAGATGCGTGTCGCGAACCGTTACGAGCCGACCGAAGGGTTCGTTTTCTGATATGAAGCTCACACTGATCTGTCCCGGCAAGATCCGCGAGAAGTGGCTCCAGGAAGGCGTGGAGGAATACGTGAAGCGCCTTAGCAAGTACTGCAAGACCGAGATCATCGAGGTCGAGGCAAGTCCCGACTACATCCCCATGGACCGCGCACTCGCACAGGAAGGCGAGAGGATCTTAAGCAAGATCAAGCCCGGCGAGCAGGTCTGGGCCATCGACCTTCACGGCAAGGAGATGACTTCAGAGCAGGTAAGCGAGGCGCTGGTCTCCTCCATCGAAAAGGGCGGGGGCAAGCTCACTGTCGTAATAGGCGGCAGCAACGGCATCGACAAGGCTGTCACAGACCGCGCGAATCTGCGCCTTTGCCTCGGTAAGCACACGATGACGCACACCATGACAAGGCTTATAATATTGGAGCAGATATACCGCGGATTTAAGATCAATTCCGGCGAGAATTATCATAAGTAAGGAAATTTATGGCTAAGATAGGAATCGACCTCGGAACCACCAACTCACTGGCGGTGGTTTATAAAGACGGCACGGCAGTTAAGGTTATTAACTCGCTCGATTCTTATATCACGCCTTCCGCAGTAAGCATCGACGACGACGGCAAGGTCCTCGTAGGGGAAGCTGCGAAAGACAGACTTATCTCTCACCCCGAGGTGTCCGCGTCCGAGTTCAAGCGTAACATGGGACAGCGCCACGAGGTCGAACTTAAGGGAGTTAAGTACACTCCGGAAGAGCTGTCCTCGTTGATCCTCAAGAAGCTTAAGGCCGACAGCGAAGCTTTCTTAGGAGAGCCTGTCGAGGAAGCTATCATAAGTGTTCCCGCATATTTCGATGACAACAGCAGAAGAGCGACCAGGATCGCAGCCGACTTGTCCGGCCTTAAGGTGGAGCGACTCATCAACGAGCCTTCCGCCGCTGCGCTCGCTTTCCTCGAGAAGAACGGCTACGAAGACGGTACCTATATGGTCATCGACTTCGGAGGCGGTACGCTCGATGTATCTGTCGTAGACGTATTCGAGAACATTATCGAGATACTTGCAGTCGCAGGTAACAACCGGCTCGGAGGCAAGGACTTCAACGAAGCCATCGCGAAGGATTTCTGCAGGAAGAACGAGCTCGATTACGACGCGTTAACTCCCGCTGAGCGTGCAGTAGTTTACAGGGCTTCTGAGCGTGCCAAGATCGCGCTGTCCGACATACCTATGGTCATGATGGAAGTTCCGTTCGAGTCCAGAAAGCTCGTGCTGACTCTCACTAACCAGGAACTCATCTCCATAAGCAAGACCATCTTCGAAGGCATAAGGGAGCCCGTACGTAAGGCCATCCACGACAGCCGTAAGAAGCTCGAGAACATCGACAGGATCATCCTCGTCGGAGGCTCATGCAAGATGCCTACGGTAAGGGAATTCATAAGACAGATCACGGGAATCGTTCCCGACACATCGATCGATCCCGACATCGCGATTGCCGAAGGTGCCGCCATCTTCGCTGCGATGAAGAACAAGGACCTCAAGGATGTCGTGCTTACTGATATCTGTCCTTTCACGCTCGGCATCGCAGTCAACAACGACATTCTTAACGACGGCTCCTCCATGATGAGCTCCATCATTCCGAGGAACAGCACACTGCCGTCTTCCATCATGAGACCGTATTCCGCGGCTGTCGACAACCAGCAGAAGATCACGCTGCGCGTCTACCAGGGCGAGAGCATTCACCCCGACAACAATCTGTTCTTAGGTGACCTCAACATCACATGCCCTCCCACGAGATTCGGCGCGAAGATCTGCGACGTTAAGATGACTTACGACATCAACGGCATCCTCATCGTGGACGTTTATACTGCAGACGGCCTCGCGAAAACAAAAGCTTTCAGAAGCAACAGCAGCGTCCTCACGGAAGAGGAAGTCGAGGCTATGCGCGCGAAGATAGAGGATGCCATGTTAGTCTCTCCCGAGGACGAGAAGTACAGAGCGCTCATAGCACGCGCAGAGAGAGTTTACGAGGAGTCCTTCGAGGACCAGCGAATCGCACTGCAAAGACTTCTCATGGTATTCAGGGGAAGCCTCGAGAGACGAGACCCCATCAAGGTGCAGCAGACTTATAAGGCTCTGTCGGATCTGCTCGACACGATGGAGTACTAAGATGGGGACCTTCTGGGATACACTCGGCATTAAGCCGACTACGGACACGAAGAAGATCCGCAAGGCATATTCAGCACTCGTTAAGATACATAATCCCGAAGACGACGAAGAAGAGTTCAAGAAGATAAACGGTGCCTATAAAGCTGCCATGAAATTCGCAGCGAACTTCGAGCGCCTTAACGTATCCGACGAGCAGATCCAGATCACAGATGTAAGACCTGACGGTTCGTTCGGAGTTAAGTTCTTCGATAAGGACGGCAACCCGCTCTATCCGACACCGCCTAAGACAACTCCGGACAAGGACCCCGTCTTCGACGAGAAGAAGGAAGAAGCGCCGGAGCATGTAGGGGATAAGTTATTCGACTTCGACTCGATAGACTCCTCTGTAGTAAAGGCAATGACTTACGAGGAGGTAACTGAGAGCGCGGGCATGATTACCTTCGCACTCGGGTTCGCTGTGCCGGATACCCCGAAGACGAGGGAAATAAAGAAGTTTCTCGACGACAACGGCATCGTGAAGGCGATGAGCAACAGAGTCGCTCCCGGTGAAGAGCACCAGGGTGCCGCTGAGGCTTTGAAGATAGCTAAGTTATTTCTCGATAACGGTATGTCAGACGAGAAGGTTCTGTGGCAGTTCTTCTTCCTGTCGCCTCTTGTCACGTCGCTTCGCACGGATCTCGAGTTCTATACAGAATTAGAGCAGATGATCAACCAGAGAAAGCTGACAGGTAAGCATGTGTTTGCTATCTCCGACGGGAGCCCATTCCGTCCGAGAATTTATAATCTTGTGAAGAGAAATCCGGAAACAGATCCGTACACAATTGATTTCATATCCCGTGTACCGTTCCGTTATAAAAGAGGGAAGTATCCTCAGCTCGAGACTATGATGAAGAAAGAAAAGCCTGAGGAGTTTATGGCTCTGACGGATTTCTTAAGTAAGGTGTCTCTTAATATCTACGGCGTTCTGATGCCGGCGGTGCGCCCTTTCTACAAGGATGTCTCGATGGATACCTCCGCCATATTTGATTTCATTATGACGTCTCCTGAATGTAAGCAGATGAAGAAGAACAGACTGTTATGGAAGCTGTTCTTCAAGAGCAATCTGGTCAAGCCGATGATAAACGATCCTGCGTTCCACAGTTTGCTGACCACGTTATGCATCAGGAACAAGTGCACGAAGGATGTAATACGGGTAATGAAGAAAGAGATGTCGGAAGACGAACTCGTATTTATAAAGAAAGTAAAGAACACCAAGGATAACTACTATCTATATTTCATCCCTCAGCTGGATGAGGCGAAGTTCGATTACGGCAGGCGTTTTAACAAGAATGAGAAACTGATTGCCATAGGCTTGTTCGTAGTAATATTGATTCTTCTGTTTGTCGGAATGTGCCTCTTACATAACTTCGCTCAGGATGATGGTTTCTTACGGTGGTTCTTCTAATGTTTGACAAACAGGATTTGCGTTTGTATAATGCTCGGGTACTTTAGTGCTTTAGTGTGCTAAAGTGAAAGAAAGGAAATACTTATGATTGACGCTAAGTTTTACACAGCAGACGGGTTTACGGATACACTGCCCGGTATATGTGCCTTCAAGAAGGAGGCAGAGGGCAAGCTTCGCGAGCTTTTCAGACTGTATGGTTACAGACAGATCGAGACTCCCGGTATAGAGTATCTTGATATCTACAGCCGCCCGGGCTTCGTTCCGGAGCAGAATCTGTATAAGATGACTGACCAGAAGGGAAGACTTCTGGCTCTGCGTTACGACGGCACTATCCCTGCAGCAAGATATGCGGCAGGCATCAAGGACTTCGACCAGGCTTCACTGCCGTTAAGACTTTGCTATGTCGAGAATATGTTCCGCTTCGCTGATTCAGGCGGAGGAAAGCAGAATGAGTTCACACAGGCAGGCGTCGAGCTTATGGGTGCCGACGGTGCCGATGCGGATGCAGAGGTAATCGCTCTGGCTATCAAGTCTGCTCTTACAGCAGGCATCAAGGATCTTCAGATCTCCGTAGGCCAGGTAAGACTCTTCGACGGTATCGCGAGACAGCTCGGCCTCGACGAGGCCAACAAGGAACTCATCAGAGATGCGATCAGCAGCCGCGACACGGTTACTATCGAGAAGACTTGCGACAAGTTGGGCCTCGATACCGACGGCAAGAATCTCCTTCTCATGCTCCCCGATGCTCAGGGCACATACGACATCATCGATGCATTCAGATCCAAGGTAACTGACAAGGAAGCCAACGAGGCACTCGATAATCTGAAGGATATCCTCGATGCTCTCGATGAGCAGGGATTCCTCAAGTATGTATCTGTTGACTCCGGCCTTCTCGGAGGCTCCGTCGACTACTACACCGGCGTTATCTTCAAGGGCTACACATACGAGGTAGGTTTCCCGATCATCTCCGGCGGCCGCTACGACAACACGGTTGCAGTCTTCGGAAGACAGATGGGCTGCGTAGGTTTCTCCTTGAGCCTTACACTTACTATCACGGCACTCCTTCGCCAGGGCGTATCCATGGAGGAGACACCGTGTGACGCCATCATCGGCTTCGCGGCAGGATGCAGAGGCAAGGCTTACGAGGAAGCACAGAAGCTTCGTGATCAGGGTCAGTCTGCTATACTCGACACCACAGCGAAAAGCAAGACTGAGCTCGAGGCTTACGCTTCGGCCCAGGGCATTAAGAAAGTGATTTATGTTGACGGAGGTGCAAACTGATGCTGACGATCGCATTATCCAAGGGAAGACTTGCCGAGAAGGCTATCATGCTTCTCGAGAACGCAGGTTATGACTGCACAGCAGCCAAGGACGAGTCCAGAAAGCTCATCCTCGAGGACGAGAAGGCAGGATTAAGATTCATCATGGCAAAGCCCGCTGACGTTCCTACTTATGTAGAGTACGGTGCGGCTGATATCGGATTTGTAGGTAAGGATACTCTCCTCGAAGAGGGAAGAGATCTGTACGAAGTAGCAGACTTGGGATTCGGTAAGTGCAGAATGTGCGTAGCCGGTCCCGTAGATCTCAAGGACGGAAAGCTCGACCTGATCCCTAACAAGAGGATCGCGACGAAGTATCCTAATATAACAAGATCGTATTTCGAGGGCGTGAAGAAGGAGAGCGTCGAGATCATCAAGCTCAACGGCTCCATCGAGCTCGCACCTCTTATCGGTCTTGCAGACTGTATCGTAGATATAGTCGAGTCAGGAAGAACACTTAAGGAGAACGGTCTTGATGTTATCGAGACTGTTGCCGACATCTCCGCGAGAGTGGTAGTTAACCGCGTATCGATGAAGATGAAGTCATCGGAGATCAAGCCGATGGTAGAGAAGATCAAGGAACAGGTGGCACTGTTATGAAATGTAAGTTTGTAAACGGAACGATTGATAATCTGCAGGAGGTCTGCGATAAGCTCGGCGCGAGAGGCAAGATGGACTTAGGTCCCGTCATCTCCACAGTACAGGGCGTTATCGATGACATCAGAGCAAGAGGCGACGAGGCAGTACTCGAGTACACAGCCAAGTTCGACCGTGCGACACTCACAC
>Ga0310786_10007560_pt1 | contig 14152 bp, 11 predicted proteins | sample AusTroGonzalo_MG_FD_203881 | JGI IMG/M metagenome (GOLD analysis project Ga0310786, IMG submission 203881) | Bovine rumen microbial communities from tropical cattle in Woodstock, Queensland, Australia - Gonzalo_03 (v2) (version 2) | ecosystem: Host-associated > Mammals > Digestive system >... | reverse complement strand
GTCGATACACTCGCGGAGCAGGGACTCGGGCAGGTTGTAGGTGGGGATGATAAAGCTGACTAGTGGTTGCTGTTCCATCGGTGAAGGGTTTTGTTGAGTTTACAGAGGGCTCGCAGCCCTAGGATATTGAGCAGCAGCGCCTTTACACGGAGTTTCAGCGACAGGCCGCGGGTGAAGGGGTTTACACGGAGGAAGGGCAGCACAGGCTGTTGACCCGTGAGCTCATAGACGTCCATCTGGATGTTGACCACATGCAGGTAGTACTCGGCGTCGGGCCACGTCCTTAGCGTGGTGAGGTGGGCATCGAGCAGCATGGCCAGCTGTGGGCCCTGCGCCTGTTGGGTGATGCCTTGCGGGTTGAGATGATAGATGTAGCAGCCCTCGGAGGTGGTGATGACAGCGCGCGACTGCTGGAGCAGCAGCGGCTGGGTGAACGCATCCTCGAACACACGGCCCACAGGGAAGGTGACATGCTGGAAGAGCGCTTTGCGATAGAGCTTGTTGCAGGCATAGGTGTGGGTGTAGCCCTTGGTGCACAGCCAGTAATCGCGGGCGTCGCTGAAGGTGCGGCTGGGCAGCTGTAGCCGTTCGTCGCGACCAGAAGCATGGCGGCGCACAATGGGATACTCGATGATGTCGGTGTCAGGGCCCATCAGCGGCAGCAGCGCGGCATAGGAGGCTGGCGCCACCTCATCGTCGGCATCGACAAACGTGAGCCATTCGCCCTGCGCCACACGGATGGCGGCATTGCGGGCGTCGCTGAGTCCACCGTTAGATTTGTGAACCACTCGGAAATGACTATCCTTCGCAGCCCATTCGTCGCACAGTTGAGGGCAGCCATCAGGTGAGCCGTCATCGACCAGGATGACCTCGTAGTCGGTGATATCCTGGCGTATCAAGCTCTGCAGGCAACGGTCTAAGGTGGCCTCTGAGCGATATACGGGAACGATGATACTCAACTTCATGGCGCAAAGATACGAAAAAGTTTCTATTCCTCCTGCTTTTTATGCCTGTTTTTTATGCGGCTGATGATGGCCCGCAACTCCATGCGCTTGTTGAGCTGTATGCCGCAATATACGGTGCAGACGAGGGTGGTGATGCCCATGACGGCATATTTCTCGACAGGCGAGGGGATGAGTGAGCCCAGCAGACAGACGGTGGCCATGATAGAGGTGACGATGATGAGGTTGATGGTCTTGCGGGTGAAGCGGAAGCCATAGCGCCAAGGGATGAGCACCAGGCTGACGGCCACATCGACCAGCGACACGCAGAGCGCACCATAGCCCAGACCGTCGAGCCCGAGGTAGTAGTAGAAGGCGCCCATGATGGTGAACGTCTTGGTGCAGCCCCATACCGTCTCTACCCAGAAGATGATCTGGTTGTCGCCCTTGGCAAAGATGATGTAGTCGCGAGGAAAACAGAGTGCCTTGAACACGCTGGCAAGACCTATAAAACAAATCATTCGCTCGATGCTCAGGAACTCCTCGGTGAGCAGGATGCGGATGGCCAGCGGCGCCGTGAGGATGAGTATGGAAGCCAGCGGCGCGATGATAAGCATGATAATCTCCGTTTGCTGGTTGATGACGCGGAACGCCTCGCGCATGTTGGTCTTCACCAGACTGGACAGGTGAGGGTAGTAGTCGGTGGCCATAGCGGTAAACACCAGTCCTGTGTATTGGCTGGTGATGACGTTGCTGGCCTGATAGAACCCCACATCCTCTATGCTGCCCACATTGCTGATAAAGGCGATGAGCGCATAGGTGGTGAGTGTGCCCAGCAGCGAGCCGAAGGTCATGATGGCGCCAAACTTGATGATGCCGCGACCCTGCGTCCACATGGTCTTCATGGAGATGCGCTCTTGTGGTGCCGACTGCTTGTTGCGATAGGACAACATGCGGATGACGACGAAATAGATCAGGTTGACAACAATCATGGCAGGCACAATGCCCTTGATGCCCCAGATGAAATAGATGGGCACGCTGAGCAGCAGGCCGCAGAGCGGAGGCACCACAGAACAGAAGGCCAGCAGCTTATAGCGTCGTAAGCCCTGCATGACAGCCATCTCGCCAGTGCCCATCACGTTGAAGAACACAGAGAGGCTGAGCAGGATGAAGTAGGGGATGTAGGACTGGTCGTTGAACGACGTGTGGGCCAGCACTGGCGACAGCACCACGGTGACGATGAGTCCCAATAGCGACGCCAGCAGCACGATGCGCCTCACCAGACGGATGGTGAACGCCAGCACCTGCGGGTCGGCATCGTTGTTGGCCTGAGAGATGGAGGGTACCGCCGACATGTTGAGTCCCATCAGGGCAAACTGCTGTATGGTGTTGGCTGCCGAGGTGAAGATAGAGGCGATGCCCATGCCTGCCGAATGGAGGATATAGGCCACTAATTTGCCGCGTATGATGTTGACGAGGATGTTGAGTATCTGGGCGCTGCCGAAGATGGCGGTGCTGGATACTATCCTTCGATATGCGCTGGTTTTCTTATCGTTCATGCTTGGTGTGTCAGAAATCTATGGTGTGTAATGTCTTACGGCCCACAAGGGCAGCGGCATAGGGGAATCCGCTCTTCATCATGTGAGGGCCTTTGAGCAGGTACACCTCGTTGGCGCCTGCTATGATGTAGAAGTCCAGGAAGGTCTTCTCGTAGTATTCGTAGTTGTGCACGTCGTCGTTGCCGATATGCGAGATGGTGCCTGGCGTAGTGACGATGTCGAAATGGCGCTGCACCTCGCGGATAAACGTGGTGCTATCGGAACAGATGACCAGGCGCTGGTGCGGATGTTTCTCCTTGATGATGGTGAGCTGGGCCATGCAGCTGTCGAGCAGCTGACTGCGCTCCTGTGCCGACAGGGGCTCGCAATACACCTCTTCGTTGAAGTCGTCGAGGCAGTTGCAGAAACGCGCAGAGACGGTGATATAGTCGCCTGCGATAGCGGCTTTACAACGGTCGATGCTGGTCTGCAGACGTGCCGACGGCTTGAAGAGCGACTGGAACGAATGGCCGAAGTCGTGGTCGTAGCAGAAGGCGGCATTGGTATAGGCGTGAACCTGATGCTGACGACTGCTGTTGAGCATTTGCACGATTTGCTGTTGGTGCTGCTGTCGCTCGGCAGGGGTGTCGAGCACGCTGCTGGCAATGAGCCTCTCAGACTGAGAAGGGGCAAACGACAGCGCCTCAGAAGGGAGGGTCCAGTCGTAAGTGTTGGGCTCCAGATAGTCGCTCAGCACAAAGGGATGGGTGAAGTGCAACTTAAACGTGCGCCCTATTTGCAAGCAGGCCTGATAGGTGCTCACGGCACCACGCAGACGGTCGATGAGTCCACCGCTGGGTGCATTGCCGCAGAACATGCTGATGACGTAAGGCTGGCAGTCGGGTAGGGCTGTCGCCTCCTGATAACAAGGCGCTATGGCCTCGATAATCTCCTGTTCTGTGCGCTGGCGGATATACCTGTTGGCATAGGCCTTGGGGCACAGGCGCTGCATCATCTTCTCCACCAGAAGCATGGGCTTGTATTTCAGACAAATCAGGGCGAGCACCAAGGGGAAACTCACCAGGTTGAGGAACTGCAGACGCTCGCCCAGCGTGAGCATGCTGACGTTGAGACGGCGGAAGCAGGTGGAGAGGTTGGTGTGGATCTCGGCATCGGCGTGAGCCAGCTCGTCGTGATGAATGACAAAGAGGGCTGTCTTCCAACGCCAGTCGCAGAAGGCCCTGCGCATCATCCTGCGGTATTCCTCGCTGTTGCGGCCAAACTCCTTTTCAATGATGTCGAGCAGTTGCAGACAGGTCTTCTGGGTATGGAACACCTTGGGCGTGATGCGTGTGGTGATAGACTGCTCGTGGTTCTGATAATAATAGCGTGCCGAGGAAAAGGCCGCGGTGTTGGCATGAATCAGATAGAGACGCTCGTCAACCTCGTCGGAGTTCATCCAGATGGGCTCTTTCTTTTCGGGCCAGCTCATGTTTATCCATGCAGAGCGACGATACAAGCCGCCGTTACAGCCAATGCGCCATTCAGGAGCCGTCTCCCTGACAAGGTCCCTGGAGCGATAAACCTTCGTGGTGTCGAAACCAGCAACGGGGAGTGTCGTGGTGGTACGGCCAGAATCCAAGTCAACAACCAGCATCTGGGGATAGACGATATCGGCATCGGTCTGCTGCTGGCGCGTGAGCATCAGCTCCAGATAATCGTCGCTGAGCAGGTCGTCAATGTCGAGGGGCAGCACAAAAGCCCCTTGCGACTCATATACGGCATGATCTCTGGGCTGCTTGGCCGAACCGCTGTTTTTCTGTTGGAAGAAACGTATGCGGGGGTCGTTGCTGGCAAGTGCTTCCAGCTTCTCGTAGGTGCCGTCGTCAGAGCCGTCGTCAACCACCACCCATTCCCAGTTTTGATACGTCTGACGGCAAAGACAATCATAGGCACTCTGCACAAAAGCCTCGCCTCTGTACACGGGTGTGACAACCGAAATCAGTATCTTTTCACCGGGAAAATTTTCCATACCTTAAATATAACGGAAAAAAGTGGCGTTTATTTTATAAATAATGATTATCTTTGCACCTGATTTCATAAGATATGGACAATTTACTTTCACAACTGAATGAAAGTCAGCGCGATGCTGTGAAATATTGCGACGGAGCCTCGCTGGTGATTGCTGGTGCAGGGTCGGGCAAGACGCGTGTGCTGACTTATAAGATAGCCTATCTGATGCAGGAAAAAGGGCTCAATCCCTGGAATATCCTTGCGCTGACCTTTACCAACAAGGCAGCCAGGGAGATGAAGGAGCGAATAGCACGACTGGTGGGGCACGAGCAGGCTCGTTATCTGCAGATGGGTACCTTCCACAGCGTTTTTTCGCGCATACTCAGGGCTGAGGCCGAGAAGATAGGCTACAACTCGAACTTCACCATCTACGACCAGAGCGATGCACGCTCGCTGGTGAAAAGCATTGTGAAGGAAATGGGACTCGACGACAAGGTGTACAAGCCTGCCAGCGTCAGCGACCAGATATCGATGGCGAAGAACCATCTCATCATGCCCAATGCCTTTGTGAAGTGCTCGCTCTTCGATACAAAGAAACCCAAGGTGGCCGATGTCTATCTGCGCTATGCAGAGCGTTGCCGACAGGCTAATGCGATGGACTTCGACGACCTGCTGGTGCAGACCTATCTGCTGTTTCTGAACCATGAGGATGTGCGCAGGAAATACGTGGAGCGTTTCCAGTATGTGCTGGTGGATGAGTATCAGGATACGAACTTCGCCCAGCAGAAAATTGTGCTGCAACTGACACAGGAACACCAGCGTGTATGTGTGGTAGGAGATGATGCTCAGAGTATCTATAGTTTTCGTGGAGCCAATATCGATAATATATTGAATTTCAGAGACTCATACGATGATGCTAAGCTCTTCAAACTGGAGCAAAACTATCGCTCTACACAGCTCATTGTGCAGGCTGCCAACAGTCTGATAAGGAAGAACGCTCGACAGATTCCAAAGGATGTGTTCAGCAAGAATGAGCATGGTGAGAGGCTCACCCTGAAGCCTGCCTACAGCGACAAGGAAGAGGCCATCATTGTGTGTAAGGATATTCAACGCATCAAACGGCAGGATCAGGCGCAATACTCTGACTTTGCCATCCTCTATCGCACCAACGCACAGAGCCGTTCGTTTGAGGAGCAGATGCGCAAGGACGGCATTCCCTATCGTATCTATGGCGGCCTGAGCTTCTATCAGCGCAAGGAAATCAAGGACGTGATTGCCTATTTCCGTGTGGTGGCCAACCCCAACGATGAGGAAGCCCTGAAGCGTATCATCAACTATCCCACACGAGGCATTGGCGATACCACCGTGAATAAGATTGTGGCTACGGCTTCGACCTATGGCGTGTCGTTGTGGACTGTGATACAGCAACCACAGCTGTTTCATCTGGACATCAGCGGAGGAACAGCCAAGAAGGTGGAGGCCTTCAGGCAACTGATAGAAGGTTGGAGCGCAAGAACTACTGCCGAGGATGCCTATCAGCTGGGACATAGCATCATTTCCGAGAGCGGCATCTCGAAGGATATCTATTCTAGTCGCAACCCTGTGGACCTGTCGAGACAGGAGAACCTGGAAGAGTTTCTGGGTGGACTGCAGGACTTTGTGGAGAGTCATAAGGAAGAAGGACAAGGCGACCAGGTGGCGCTGAGTGATTTCCTGCAGGAGGTGGCGTTGCTGACCGATCTCGACAGCGAGGGTGATGAGGACCAGCCGAAGGTGTCGTTGATGACCATCCACTCGGCTAAGGGTTTGGAGTTTCCTACGGTCTTCGTGGTGGGTTTGGAGGAGAATATTTTCCCATCGCCGCTATGCGTCAATTCTATGCGTGAGCTGGAGGAAGAGCGCCGACTGCTGTATGTGGCCATCACACGAGCCGAGAAGCATTGCATCCTGACCTGTGCACAGAACCGTTTCCGCTATGGACGCATGGAGTACGACACGCCCTCGCGATTTATTCGAGATATAGACCCGCAGTTGCTTACTGTTGTGGGACAGATGGAGGGAGGAAGCAGTTTCGGCACCAGCGAGAGAAAACCCTGGCAGCGACCCTCCGAGGGACCTGAGTGGATGCAGAATCCCAGACCTGTGGCTACGCAGTTCCGTGCCGACCCCAAACCCCGTCAGGTGGCTCCTCGTAGGCCTGAGGCCGCTCCCGATCCGTTTAGCGATGCCTTCAAGCGTCAGCTTAATATCGCATCGAACGGCAGGTTCAAACCTGTTCCGAAGACTGCGCCTGCGGCAGCCAGTCAGCCATCATCATCAACAGCTTTGCATGAAGGGGCTGTTATCGAGCATCAGCGTTTCGGTATCGGCACCATTGTGAAGTTGGAGGGTTCTGGCGATAATGAGAAGGCTACGGTGGAGTTCCGCAATGTAGGCACCAAGCAGTTGCTGCTGAAATTCGCCAAGTTTAATGTGTTGAAATAAAGATTGAAGAAGATATGAAGAGGAAAGAATGGTTGACGATTGTGTTTTGGATGGTCTGTGTGCTGACTGTCTCGGCTCAGGCAAAATGGAATGCCCGCTATCAGCGTTACATAGACCAGTATAAGGACTGCGCCATTGAGCAGATGCTGAAATGGAAGGTGCCGGCCTCTATCACGTTGGCACAGGGACTGCTGGAGAGTGGCGCTGGCGAGAGCACGCTGGCCCGCAAGGGTAACAACCATTTCGGTATCAAGTGTCATAACTGGTCAGGAGGTACGATGTATGTTGATGACGACAGGCGTAACGAGTGCTTCCGTACCTATCGCTCGGCCTTCGACTCCTACGAGGATCATTCACGCTTCCTGGCATCAGGTCAGCGTTATCGTAGCCTCTTCAAACTGAAGATTACTGACTATAAGGGATGGGCGCGAGGCCTGAAGGCTGCTGGCTATGCCACCAATCCCAGATATGCCGAGTCGCTGATAGATATCATACAGCTCTATAAGCTCTATGAATATGACAAGGCTAAGGACTACGATAAGTTTATGACGCAACATGCCAAAGATCATAATGTGGGCGGACAGCCGCTGCATCCCATTGGCATGTATAACAAGAACTACTTCCTCTATGCCCGCAGGGGCGATACCTTCCGTTCTATTGGCGAGGAAGTGGGCATCTCGTATAAAAAGCTGGCTCGCTATAATGAGCGCGACAAGAACGACGTGTTGAAGGAAGGCGAGGTGGTGTGGCTGAAGAAGAAACAGAAGCGTGCCGCTAAGGAATATAAGGACCGTCCGCACTATGTGCGTCAGGGTGAGTCGATGTATTCTATCGCACAGAAATACGGCATCCGTTTGGAGTCGCTCTATAAGATGAACAAGCTGAGTCCCGACTATGATATCAGGGTGGGCGACCAGTTAAAGCTGCGGTAACAGCAGCTTGACATAGTGGCGGTCCCAATCGGCCAGATGATGGCGCACACCATCATATTCCAATATGTCGAGGTCTAAGCGAACGATGCCCTGCTGACGGTCTTCCGTGCTGCGTCCCATCTGTCGCTCTATGGCTTTCAGTTGTTCGTTCAGTTGTTCAAAGGTCAGCTCCGTGTGGGCTTTCACCATCTGATTCAGGTACGGGTCCTTGCGTTTGCAACCAATGGGTTCTGTCCAGATAGCATCGGTATATTGTATAAAAGTAAGAATCTGCTCGAGACACAAGCGTGCTTCGGGCAGATTCTTTTCTGCATCGCAGTTAGCGGCTAATGAAAGGATAACCTGATGCATACATTCTCAATTCTTTTAGTCGGCGTTCCGCCTTTGTAAAAACGGCAAAGCCGAGCGATCAATTCTCAACTGTTGCGACTATTGATACGTGTCTTCACCTTGTCCACATAGGCGTCGATGGTTGCTACCGCCACGATGTTCACTACGTCGCGAACAGAGGCACCGAAGTCGATGAAGTGGATAGGCTTGTTCAGACCCATTTGGATGGGGCCGATAATCTCGACGTCGGCATCGAGCATCTGCAGCATCTTATAGCTGGAACGGGCCGAGGTGAGGTTGGGGAATATCAGCGTGTTGACATCCTTGCCCTTCACGCGTGTGAAAGGATACTGCTCGTCGCGCAGTTCTTTGTTCAGAGCGAAGCTGATCTGCATCTCACCGTCGATGGCCAGGTCAGGATACATCTGCTGCATCTTCTCTACAGCATGACGCACCTTCTGGGCACCGTTGCTCTGGCTGGAACCGAAGTTAGAGTGCGAAATCATCGAAATGACGGGCTTCTCGTTGAAGAAACGAACGGCAGTAGCTGCCAACTTGGCAATATCGACAAGGGTGTCGGTATCAGGATTCTCGTTCACCAGCGTGTCGGCTACATAGAGCGTACCCTTGGGTGAGTTGATGATATGCATGGTGCCGAAGTGGTTGTACTCAGGACGGATACCAATGACCTCGTTGACAACCTTGATGGTGTTAGAGTACTTGGTGTAGAGACCTGTGATGAATGCATCGGCATCGCCAGTCTCGACCATCATCATGCCGAAATAGTTGCGTTCGAACATCTTATCGTTGGCCTCCTGGAAGGTGTAGCCATCGCGCTGACGTTTCTCTGCCAGTATCTTGGCATAGCGCTCGCGACGTGACTGCTCGTTAGGATGACGCAGGTTCACAATCTCGATGCCTTCGAGGTTGAGGTCCATCTGCTTGGCCATCTTCTCAATGACCTCATCGTTGCCCAGCAGGATAGGCTGACAGATACCCTCGCTCTTGGCCTGTACGGCAGCCTTCAGCATAGTGGGGTGAATAGCTTCTGCGAAGACCACACGCTGGGGATGGGCTGCTGCTGTGGCATAGAGCTTCTGGGTGAGCTTGGTCTCCTGACCCAGCAGCACAGAGAGCGAATCCTTATACTGTTCCCAGTCCTCAATGTTCTTGCGGGCCACACCGCTGTCGATAGCGGCTTTGGCAACGGCAGCGCTGACCTCAGAGATAAGACGTGGGTCAACGGGTTTGGGAATGAAGTAATCGCGTCCAAACTTCAGGTTGTTCACCTTATAGACATCGTTCACCACATCGGGCACAGGCTGCTTAGCCAAGTCGGCAATGGCGTGAACGGCTGCCAGCTTCATCTCTTCGTTGATGGCGGTGGCGTGAACGTCGAGGGCACCACGGAAGATATAGGGGAAGCCGATAACGTTATTAATCTGGTTGGGATAGTCGGTACGACCTGTTGACATCAGCACGTCAGGACGAGCTGCCATAGCATCCTCATAGCTAATCTCAGGTACAGGGTTGGCCAGCGCGAATATAACAGGGTCTTTCGCCATTGAGCGAACCATATCCTGCGTCAACACGTTACCCTTCGACAGGCCTACGAAGACGTCAGCGTCTTTCACGGCCTCGGCAAGGGTGTGGATATCTGTGCGACTGGTGGCGAAGAAGCGCTTCTGCTCGTTCAGGTCCTGACGGTCCTGACTGATAACACCCTTCGAGTCGAGCATCACGATATTTTCCTTCTGGGCACCGATAGCCATATAGAGCTTGGTACAGCTAATGGCAGCGGCACCAGCGCCGTTGACCACAATACGCACCTTCTTGATGTCTTTTCCGTTGACCTCAAGGGCATTCTTCAGGCCTGCGGCACTGATAATAGCAGTACCGTGCTGGTCGTCATGCATCACAGGGATGTCGAGCGTTCGCTTCAGACGCTCTTCTATATAAAAGCACTCGGGAGCTTTGATGTCTTCCAGGTTGATACCTCCGAAGGTGGGGGCGATACGTTCTACGGCCTCGCAGAACTTCTCTGGGTCTTTCTCGTTGACCTCAATGTCGAAGACATCGATGCCGCCGTAAATCTTAAACAGCAGGCCTTTACCTTCCATCACGGGCTTGCCGCTCAGCGCACCAATATCACCAAGTCCCAGCACAGCGGTACCATTAGAGATGACGGCTACCAAGTTACCCTTGTCAGTATACTTGTAAGCATCGTCTGCGTTCTCCTGAATCTCAAGGCAGGGATACGCCACTCCAGGCGAATATGCCAACGATAGATCTGTTTGTGTTCTGTAAGCCTTTGTGGGCTTCACTTCAATCTTTCCAGGCTTGCCTTTCATGTGGTATTCCAAGGCAGCCTCTTTTGAAATTTTAACCATAAAAAAGTGTAATGTTATAAAAATGCAGCGCAAAATTACAAAAAATCGATGAAAACCGCAAACTTTATCTATCTTTTTTGTAACTTTGCACCAGAAACTTATAGATATGCAAGAAATAAAGATTTTATCAGCCTATCGGCAGTCGCTCAAGACGCGTATTCTTGAGGCTGCTTCAGATGCTTTTTCCCAGAAAGGCATCAAGTCTGTTCGTATGGACGACATTGCCCAAAGCCTTAACATCTCCAAGCGCACACTCTATGAAATCTATGAGAATAAGGAGGTGCTGCTATACGAATGTCTGAAGACTTCCAAGGCACGTGCTCAAGAGGAAATGACGTTTATCGCCGCTCAGCGGGCTAATGTGATGGATATTATTTTGGATATTTATCGCTCAAAAATGTCGCGTTTGCAGAAAATCAATCCGCAGTTCTATTCTGACTTGGAGAAATATCCTCAACTGCAGTCGTTCCTTGAGGAACAGCACGACAAGGACCGTACAAAGCTTAAGGACTTCTTGCGCCGAGGTATTGAAGAGGGCTATTTCAAAGACGATATCAATGTTGATATCATAGCCAATGTCTTTGACGCCATCAATGAGTATATGAAAAACCATAAGCTCTATACAGAATTCCCGCTTGAACAGCTTTTCAACAATATGCTTTTCGTGACCATTCGTGGAATATGTACACAGAAGGGCGTGGCGGTGGTTGATACTTTCCTGACGGACTCTCAGGATTGATCATTTTTTTTGAAGATTACAAAAGATTGACCATTTAGTCAAGCATACAAAATAAAGATGACGGGTAGCGTGCTACTCGTCATCTTCTTTATTCTGTTGTCTTGTAACTTAGCGAGCCTGTACATATTTATGCAGGGTCTTGCGAACGGCACCTGCACCAGCGTAGAGCTCCTTCACCATACCTTCAATCTGCTCACCCAGACCTGCCTCATAGAGGTCGAGGCCGAAGACGTCAGTACGGGTGTAGAGTTGACGCAACGGACTCCAGTCCTGATCGGGCTTGCCTATCTCGAGAGGGGCGACGATGGCCTGCAGCTCGGCCAGCATGGGGTCTGGCGACGGTTCGAAGGTGGTCAGGTCGTCCTTGAGTCCCTTCAGATAGCGGGCATAGCCTGCCAGCGTGAGAGGAATCAGAACGAGATTGCTCTTATCCAATCCACGAGCCACATATTTCTTCAAGGTCTCACCAAAGCGGATGGGCAACTTCTGAGACGTGTCCATCGCAATGCGCTGAGGAGCGTCTGGCATGAAGGGGTTAGGCAGACGGCGGTTGATGACGGCGCCAATGAACTCATAGGGGTTCAGCACGCCTGGGTCAACCACTACAGGCATGGCCTCCATATAGCCAATCTTCTGGATAAACGCACGCAGGTCTTCGTCTTTCATCTCTGCTGAGATAAGGGTGTAGTCAAGCATGCAGCCATAGATGCTCATGGCGGTGTGAAGCGGATTCAGACAGGTGGTTACCTTCATGGTCTCCACTTTGTCAACAGTCTCGCGAGTGGTGTAGAGCGCACCGCCCAGGTCGAGTGGGGGACGTCCGTTGGTGTAGTTGTCCTCGATGACCAGGTACTGCACTTCCTCGGCATTCACGAAAGGTGCGGTAAAGGTGTGTTTCTCAGTTTCGATATAGGCATTATCCTCAAAACCGTCCTTAGCCAGCAGCTCTTTCACTTTCTCATGGGGACGCGGCGTGATCTTGTCAATCATCGACCAGGGGAAGGTCACCTTTGTCTCATCCTTCAGATAGTCAAGGAAAGCGGCGGGAACCAGTCCGTCTTTGACCCAGCGCTCAGCATAGGCGAAGACGCCAGCCTTCACCTTGTCGCCATTGTGCGAGCAGTTGTCCATCGACTGAACGGTAAGGGGCAGTTGTCCTGCATTGAATCGCTCCAGGAGCAATGCGCAGACCTTACCCATGGCGAACAGCGGAGCCAGACCGCGAGCCAGATCTGCCTCGTTGAAAGTGTATCCTTTCTCTGTGATTGTGAACGAAATCATCTGCAGGCTTGGCTTCTTGAAGATTTCTACAAGACGCTGCCAGTCAGGAAATTGTGTGTCGGCCTTTAAAGCTTCGGTTACACTAGCAATGACCTTCTTCTCGATAGACCCGTCAGAGCAGAGATTGACACAGAGCGACAGGTTGTTGTAAGGCGCATATGCCTTGTCGATGACTTCAAAGTCGAAGGTCTCTGCCACGATGACACCACGGTCGTACTTACCTGTGTTCAACGCATCGTTGAGGATGGCAGCAGGGAAGGCTCGGAAGATGTTGCCACCACCGAAATGTACCCATGTGGGCTCCTTTGCCGTCTTTTCGCGTACGGCTTTGATGTCAAACTTGGGGAGCTCATAGCCTTTGGCTTCCCACTCGGCGGCATTGTAGCTGCCAGAAAAGATTTCGTTCAGTTTCATAGTTATTCCTCCTTACGGTCGTCGATATTGTCACCCTCGGTGGGAGCCATCTCTTCCTTAAAGTCGGTGATGCCGTTCTCTACGAGGATGTTGTACCATTGTATCAGTTTCTTAATGTCGCTGGTGTGCACGCGGTCGCGATCGAAGGCGGGCAGCACCTTTGCAAAGTATTCTCTCAGCTCGTCGCTGCTGGCCTTCTTGAAGTCAACGCTCGACTTCTTTCCGTTCTCCAGGGTCTTCAGACTCTCGAGCACATCCATCAAGGGCACGTCATCAGCATCGGTGAACATAGCGATATCAGCCAGCGAGGTGATGCGGTCGGTGCCAAAGGCGGGCTGACGGCGGTGTGTGGCATCAAGGGCTTCAACAATGAGGTTGTTCTTGCCACGTGATACCAGTTTGTAAAGTCCGGGCTTGCCGGAGATAGCTAAAATAGTCTGTTTCATATTTGTCTTATACCTTTAATATATTATTAATAATGTTGTCAATTTGGGGTTTTAGCGGTCGGCCGTCGTTGACAATCTCGTATTGCGAACGTGCCACGACCTGTTCTTGGGGCCATTGGCGCTCTATCCATTCGAGGGCTTTCTCGCGGCTGATGCCATCGCGCTGCATGATACGCTGTATGCGAAGCTCCTGTGGCGCTGTGACTACAATAACGTTGTCAACCAGTTTGTCGAAGTCCGACTCAAACAGGATGGCGCACTCCATCCATTGATAGTCGCTCGACTGGAAGTCGGCAGCTACGGCAGGATGCACGATATCGTCGATGGCGCGAGCGTTAGCTTCCGACTGCAGGAGGAAACGAGCCACAACGGCCTTGTCCAGACGGCCTTCTGCATCATAGGTCTCAGAGCCTATCAGCTGGCTTAGCTGTTGCCGCAAGGCTGGCGATGTGCGCATGAGTCGTTTGGCAGCGCTGTCGCAGTCGTAGATGCGGATGCCGTGTTGCTCTAACAGCCTGCAGACATAGCTCTTGCCGCTACCGATACCTCCTGTGATGGCTGTTTTCATTAGCGTAACTCCTCTATCAGATAGTCCACCTGGTTGGTTTCGAGAACCACCTTCGTTACGCTTTCAGGCTTGCGTC
>Ga0310786_10007559_pt1 | contig 14153 bp, 9 predicted proteins | sample AusTroGonzalo_MG_FD_203881 | JGI IMG/M metagenome (GOLD analysis project Ga0310786, IMG submission 203881) | Bovine rumen microbial communities from tropical cattle in Woodstock, Queensland, Australia - Gonzalo_03 (v2) (version 2) | ecosystem: Host-associated > Mammals > Digestive system >... | reverse complement strand
AACGGCAATCTTGTGCCGGACGAGATGATGTACGGGCTCATAGAGAAATACATTGCCGGACTGTCCAAGCATTGCAAGGGCACCATTTTCGACGGCTATCCCCGTACGGTGGCGCAAGCGGTTTCGCTCACGTCTCTGCTCAAGAAATACAATATGGAAGCGCTGATGATCGACCTTATGGTGGACGAACAGCTGCTTATCCAGCGCCTGCTCGAACGCGGCAAGGTCAGCGGACGCGCCGACGACAACCTCAACACCATCCGCCACCGCATAGCTGTCTATCACGACCAGACAGAACCCATTGCCCACTACTACCTGCGCCACGGCAACTATTTTGCCGTGAACGGCAACCACGAGGTGGAAGATGTGTTCAAGCAGATCAAACGCATTATTGACCGCGAGTCCAAACACTAACCCGTCCCCTCACAACCGCTTTCGCATGACCAATTTCATTGACTACGTAAAGATCTACTGCCGCTCGGGTAAGGGCGGTGCCGGCTGCATGCATCTTCATCGCGCCAAGTATCTGCCCAAGGGCGGACCCGACGGAGGCGACGGAGGCAAAGGCGGCTCTATCATTCTGCACGGCAACCGCAACCTCTGGACGCTGCTTCATCTCAAGTATCAGAAACATATCATGGCTACGGATGGAGGACGCGGCGGACAGAGCCGTTCGTTCGGCAAGGACGGCGAGGACAAGATCATTGAAGTGCCTTGCGGTACGGTCGTTTATGACGGCGAGACGGGCGAGTTCATTTGCGAAGTCAAGGCGCATGACGAGCGCGTCGTGCTGCTCAAAGGCGGTCGGGGAGGACTGGGCAACTGGCATTTCCGCACCGCCACCAACCAGGCGCCGCGGTACGCACAACCCGGTGAACCGGCGCAGGAGCGGACGGTGATCATGCAGCTCAAAGTGCTGGCGGATGTAGGACTCGTCGGCTTCCCCAATGCCGGCAAATCGACGCTGCTCAGCGTCGTCTCGGCAGCCAAACCCGAGATAGCCGACTACCCCTTCACCACCCTCACGCCGCAACTCGGTATCGTTTCCTATCGCGACGGACGCTCGTTCTGCATGGCGGACATTCCCGGTATCATTGAGGGGGCGAGCGAAGGAAAGGGACTCGGACTGCGTTTCCTGCGTCATATAGAGCGCAACGCCGTGCTTCTGTTTATGGTGCCGGCCACCAGTCCCGACATGGAGGCGGAATACAATATCCTGCTTCACGAACTCGAGCAGTACAACCCCGAACTGCTCACCAAAGCACGTCTGCTGGCCATTACCAAGTGCGACCTTCCGCGCATTGACGAAGAAGGAAACCCCTTGCCGGCTATCAACTACAAACGGCTTTCTACGAAAATCGGCATACCGGTGATACCTATTTCTTCCCTTTCCGGCGAAGGCATTGACGCCCTCAAGGATGCCCTGTGGGAGGAACTGAACAAAGAGCAGAACCAGGTCATTGAGATATCCCACGCACCCATTGACGTCACTGTCATTGAGCGTGAAGAAGAGCCGCAGCAGGCTGACGACGATGAGGAGCACACCATTTACCTCAACGAGGTGGAGGAAGACTGGGACCTTGACAAATACAAAGGCATTGGCTGGGACACCAACGACGAATGACGAACAACCAACGACCAACGACGAATTTCTACGACCGCCTCATTGAGTGGCGCGAGCGAAACGTGAGCGAGAAACACCTCGTGTTGCTGCTCTCGTTCTTCGTAGGTATCTTCTGCGCCTTGGCGTCCGTCCTGCTCAAATCGTTCATTCATATTATACAGCAGTTCGTAGAGACCCACCTCATAGCCGAATCCCACACATGGTGGTACCTTATTACGCCGTTTATAGGTATCACGCTCGCTGCTCTTTTCGTCAAATACATTGTGCGTGACGATATTTCGCACGGTATCACCAAGATCCTCTACGCCATTTCACAGCGCAAGTCTATCATTAAGGCGCATAATATGTGGAGTTCGGTCGTCGGTTCGGGTCTGACTATCGGTTTCGGCGGTTCGGTCGGAGCGGAGGCGCCTATCGTACTCACCGGAGCCGCTATCGGTTCCAACCTCGCCAAGGCTTTCCGGCTCGACCAGAAGACGATGATGCTTATGATCGGCTGCGGTGCTGCAGGCGCTATCGGCGGTATCTTCAAGGCGCCTATTGCAGGACTCGTCTTCACGCTCGAGGTGCTGATGATGGACCTCACCATGACTTCCGTCGCACCACTTCTTATCTCTTCGGTCACCGCCACCGCCATTTCGTATATCCTCACCGGTATGGAGCCGATGTTCCCGCTCGAGAACGTGGAGGATTTCGCCGTGAGCCGAATCCCGTGGTACCTCGTCCTGGGTGCGGTATGCGGATTTGTCAGCCTCTATTTCACCCGCGGAATGAACCGACTCGAGCAGTGGTTCAAACATTCTATCACGGACATGTGGGCGAAACTGCTGGTCGGAGGTGCAACGCTCAGCCTGCTTATTTTCATTTTCCCGCCGCTCTATGGCGAGGGCTATGATGTTATCCGCCAGCTCATTAACGGCGACTGCTACAGCGCACTCGCGAACAGTCCGCTCGAACACAACGAATGGGCCATTCGCAACGACCACTGGCTGCTCGTTGTCTATTTCGTTTCTATCATTCTCTTCAAGATAGTGGCGTCGGTGGCTACCAACGGAGCAGGAGGTGTCGGAGGTATCTTTGCACCCTCGCTCTTCATGGGTGCCATTACGGGATTTGTCACAGCGCGACTGATGAATATGTCGGGTCTGATGGTGCCGGAGTCCAACTTCGCGCTTGTTGGTATGGCAGGTCTTATGTCGGGTGTCATGCACGCACCGCTCACGGGTATCTTCCTCATTGCCGAACTCACCGGAGGCTACCATTTGTTCATGCCGCTGATGATCGTCAGCGTCATTTCCTACCTCACTATCATGCTCTTCGAGCCTCATTCCCTCTATGCCATGCGTCTGGCGCAGAAAGGCGAACTGCTCACCCACAACAAGGACCGCAACGTACTCACGCTGCTGAAGATGGACAATGTGCTCGAGACCGACTTCACCACCGTTTATCCGGAGATGATGCTCGGCGAACTCGTCAAGGTCATTTCCGAGAGCCACCGCAATATCTTCCCTGTCATTGACCGTAACGGCCGCCTCAAGGGGCTGCTGCTCTTGGACGAGGTGCGGAATATCATGTTCCAGCCGCGGCTCTACAAACGTTTCACGGTGGGTCAGCTCATGACTTCACCCGCGGCAGTCCTGCGCAACGATATGCCGATGGACAAAGTGATGGAGATTTTCGAAGACACGGGTGCTTGGAACCTGCCTGTCGTTGATGCCAAACGCCGCTATCTGGGCTTCGTTTCCAAGTCCAAGATCTTCAATTCCTACCGCCACGTCCTCGTCCATTTTTCCGAGGAGTAGCCCCACAGCCCCACTTCTCTGCCTCATTTCCAAACCACACCAGCGCCTCACCCGCGTCATACCCACACTGCACCCAAACCTCACCCAAACTGCACCCAAGCCTCACCCACACCACATGATTTCCACGTCCGCTTCGTCCCGGACGCGCGCATTTCCCGATCCAAACTGCTGCTTTGAGTGGGTGATTAGTGGGTGATTAGTGCGTTATTAGTGGGTTATTCAGCCTACGTCACCTTGAGAACAGCGACTCGACGAGCCACGACTTGACTCAAAAAAAGCCAAAAATACGGCAAAAACTTGCACATGTCCGAAATTTTTTGTACCTTTGCACCCGCAAATTAAATTGGCGTATTATGGCAGAAGAATTAGAGATACAACCCACACCCGTTTCCTACGGCGATGAGAACATTATCCACCTCGACGACATGGAGCATATCCGTCGCCGACCGGGTATGTATATCGGCAAACTCGGCGACGGCACACATTCCGACGACGGTATTTACGTGCTTATCAAAGAGAGTATCGACAATTCAATCGACGAGTTCCGCATGGGCGAGGGCAAGACGATCGAAGTGGACGTACAGGACGGTCGTGTCCGCGTGCGGGACTACGGTCGCGGCATACCTTTGGGCAAACTGGTGGAAGTGGTCTCGATGCTGAACACCGGCGGTAAGTACGACAGCAAGGCCTTCAAGAAATCCGTGGGTCTGAACGGTGTGGGTACGAAAGCCGTGAACGCACTCTCGTCCTATTTCGCCGTGCAGTCGTTCCGCGAGGGAAAGACCAGACGCGCAGAGTTCGCACAAGGCAAACTTACTTCTGACACCGGCATTCAGGACTACAACGGACCCGAGAAACGCGGTACGCTCATTGAGTTCGTGCCCGACAACTGCAAAGGGCTCTTCGAGAACTACCGTTTCCGTGACGATTATATCGAGACACTGCTGCGCAACTACGCCTATCTCAACACCGGTCTCACGCTTATTTACAACGGCCGGAGATTCATGTCGCGGAACGGACTGCTGGACCTGCTGACGGAGAATATGACCGTGGAGCCGCTCTACCCCATTATACACCTCAAGGGTGAAGACATAGAGATTGCGCTCACTCACACCGACCAGAACGGAGATGAGTATTTCTCGTTCGTCAACGGCCAGCACACCATTCAGGGAGGAACGCACCAGGCCGCTTACCGCGAGGCTATAGGACGTACTATCAAGGAGTTTTTCAACAAGAACCAGGACCTCGCCGATATCCGAAACGGTGTCGTGGGTGCGATAGCCATTAACGTCGAGGAACCGGTGTTCGAGAGCCAGACCAAAGTCAAACTCGGTTCCAAGGATATGACGCCGACAGGAGGACTGAGTGTGAACAAGTTCGTCAACGATTTCGTCAAGCAGCAGTTGGACAACTACCTCCACAAGAACCCGGAAGTTACCGAGGTGATGCTTCAGAAGATACAGGAATCGGAGAAGGAGCGCAAGGCCATTGCCGCCGTCTCGAAAGTGGCACGCGAACGGGCGAAGAAGAACCTGGTGAACAACCCCAAGCTGCGCGACTGCCAGATACACCTCAACGACGCCAAGCCTGTCAAATCCGCCAAAGATGCGGACGACGACCTGCGTCTGGAGAGCTGTCTGTTCATTACAGAGGGTCTGTCCGCCTCCGGTTCCATTACCAAGAGCCGCGACGTACGCACCCAGGCGGTCTTTTCCTTGCGAGGCAAACCGCTCAACTGCTACGGACTGACCAAACAGGTCGTATACGAGAACGAAGAGTTCAACTGCCTGCAGTCGGCGCTGAATATAGAAGACGGACTGGATGAGTTGCGCTACAACAAGGTGATTATCGCCACCGATGCCGATGTGGACGGTATGCATATCCGCCTGCTTATGCTCACGTTCTTCCTGCAGTTCTTCCCCGACCTTGTGAAGAAAGGCCACGTCTATATTCTTCAGACGCCGCTTTTCCGCGTCAAGGACAAGAACCAGACACGCTACTGCTACTCAGAGGAGGAACGCCTGCAGGCCATTAGCGACATAAAGAACCCCGAGATCACGCGATTCAAAGGTCTCGGCGAGATCTCGCCGGACGAGTTCAAGGGTTTCATAGGTCAGGAGATACGTCTCGACCAGGTCACCCTGCGCAAGGAAGATGCCGTGAACGAACTTCTCGCCTATTATATGGGCAAGAACACCACCGAACGCCAGCAGTTCATTATCGACAATCTCGTCGTCGAGGAAGACGCGGTGGAAAACTTTGAGAGTTGAGAGCCCAGAGCTGAAAGTCAACAGCCGAGAACCGAGAGCTGAAAGTCAACAGCCGAGAACCGAGAGTTCATGCTTCCTCTGATCCTGTTTATCATATTAGCCGTAGTGGTGGTGACGCTTATTGAGATCAATGAGCGGCGGAAGAAGAAAGCGCTGTCTTCCGATACACCGCCTGCCGTCACACCGCCGGACAACGCCCGTCCGGAAGGCTGCTGCGGCGAACACCTCGTCTGCGAGAAAGAGACACTCCTGCAGACCAACGCACGCATTGAGTACTACGACGACGAGGAACTCGATGCACTTGCCGGCATTGACCCTGCCGACTTCACTCCGGCGCAACATGACGCCATACGCGAGGTGTTCGCCTCGCTCCGGGAAGCAGACGTACCCGGATGGTGCCGCAGCCTGCAACTGCGCCATATTTCCCTTCCTAACGACATTCGCGAAGAAGCACTTCTCATTGTCCGTGAGCTGAGAAAGTGAGATTCTAACGGCCATTTCGTTGCTTTTTTTGTAAAAAAAGTTAAAAAATTTTGGTCATGTTAGAAATTTGTTGTATCTTTGCACGCTTTTTTGTGTAGCGTGCGCGAATGTGCCCATACACATACGAGCATACGCGTTGATTAGGAGCCAAACTATCAAACGAAAAAACTAAAATCAAAACAATACAACAATTATGCAAAACAAAGGACTTGTACGATTTTTGGCAGCATGCCTTGCGTTGGTATGCGCCTTCTATCTGTCGTTCTCGTTTGTGACGAGTCACTATGACAAAGCTGCAAAGGAGTATGCGGCAGGTGATGCGGTGAAAGAGTACCAGTATCTGGACTCTATTGCCACCAAGAAAGTGTGGTTCGGCTACACTTTGAAAGAGTGCCGCGAGAAAGAGATCAACCTTGGTCTGGACCTCAAGGGCGGTATGAACGTAACGATGGAAGTCAGCGTCCCTGACATTCTCGACGCCCTCAGCGGACACAACGAGACGCCTAACTACAAAGAGGCTATGGCGCTCGCCAGACAAAAACAGAAATCCAGCGGTGCGGACTTCGTGACGCTGTTCATTGAGTCGTATCGTGAGATCGACCCCAACGCACAGTTGGCTTCGGTATTCTCTACCTTCGAACTCAAAGACAAAGTGACCCTCACCTCGACCAATGCGGAAGTGGAGAAAGTGATCCGCGAAGAGGTGGACGGCGCCATTAACAACTCGTTCAACGTGCTCCGTACGCGTATCGACCGCTTCGGTGTGGTTCAACCCAATATCCAGCGTCTCGCTCAACCGGGTCGTATCCTGATTGAGCTGCCGGGTATCAAGGAGCCGGAACGTGTGCGCAAACTGCTGCAAGGTAGTGCCAACCTCGAGTTCTGGGAGACCTACGAGGCCGGCGAACTCCTGCCTATGCTCGCTCAGATCAACCGCGAGTATGCCGCTACCGCTACTGCAGAGGCACAAGAGACCAAGAAAGAGGAAGTGAAAGCCGCTGAGACTCCGAAGGCTGAGTCGGACGAACTGGCTGACCTGGTGGACAACCTCGGCGCCGACAGTGCCGCTATCGAGGCTAACCAGGAGGCACAGCTGGCTGAGTACAAGAAGAACAACCCGCTCTTCGCTATCCTCAACCCGTCCGTCAATTCCGCTGGTCAGGCTTACCGCGGTCCGGTGGTAGGTACGGTGCACTATGTGGATACCGCCAAAGTGAATGCAATGCTCAATTCGCAGATCGCCAAGGCCGTACTGCCGCGTGACGCACGTTTCTACTGGTCGGTGAAGGCTATCGACGAGGCAGGCAGCTATTTCCAGCTCGTGGCTCTCAAAGCACAACGTGACGGTCGTGCCAGCCTTGAAGGTGATGTGATCACCGACGCTCGTGCAGACTTCTCGCAGCTCAGCGCTTACGCCAACGTATCTATGAGTATGAACGCCGAGGGTGCCAAAGCTTGGCAGCGTATCACCCGCGACAACATTGGCAAATCCGTAGCTATCGTGTTGGACGGATATGTATATTCGTTCCCGACCGTACAGAACGAGATTGCCGGCGGCAACAGCCAGATCACCGGTAACTTCACCGTAGAAGAGGCCAAAGACTTGGCTAACACCCTCAAGTCCGGTAAGATGCCGGCTCCGGCCCGCATTATCGAGGAGAGTGTGGTAGGTCCGTCGCTCGGTCGCGAGGCCATTCAATCGGGTCTGTGGTCGTTCGTGCTCGGCTTCTGCCTTATCCTCATTTACATGATTTTCTACTATGGCTGGATTCCGGGTCTGATTGCCGACGCAGCATTGGTATGCAACGTATTCCTGCTGCTGGGTATTCTGGCTTCGTTCTCCGCAGTACTGACGCTGCCGGGTATCGCCGGTATCGTGCTGACAATGGGTTGCGCCGTGGATGCCAACGTGCTGATCTATGAGCGTATCCGCGAGGAACTCCGTGGCGGCAAGGGTATGCGCAAGGCTATCGAGGACGGTTTCAAGGGTGCTATCTCCGCCATTATTGATGCCAACGTGACCTCGTTCCTCACGGGTGCCATTCTGGCTATCTTCGGTACTGGTCCTATCAAAGGCTTCGCCGTTACCTATATGATCGGTATCGTGTCTTCGTTCCTCACGGCTGTGTTCATTACCCGTCTGTTGCTCGAGGACTATGCGAAACGCGACAATGCCAAGGAACTGAGCTTCACCACTTCGCTGATGAAGAACTTCCTCCAGAATATCCACTTCGATTTCGTGGCTGCACGCAAATGGGCTTACTGCCTCTCCGGTGCTGTCATTATCTTCGCTATCCTCGGTCTGGAGCCGCATATCTTCGGCAAACTGAACCTGGGTATCGACTTCTCGGGTGGTCGCAACTACGTGGTTCGTTTCGACAATAGTATCAACACCCAGGATGTACGCGAGAGTCTGGACAAGACCTTCCGTGCTACGCTGGAAGAGGGCGAGACCTTCGGTCTGAACGTCATTACTTATGGTAACGACGCCAACCAGGTTCGTATCTCGACCAACTACCGTATCCACGAGGACAACGCCGAGGCTGACGAGTTCATTGAGGGTCTGCTCTACGAGGGATGCAAGCCGTTCCTCGGCAGCGAGATTTCCTTCGAGGACTTCACTTCCACTGACAGCAATGCTGAAGTAGGAATTATGTCGAGCCAGAAAGTAGGTCCGGCTATCGCAGACGACATTACCACCAGCGCTGTATGGGCTGTGTTGGCTGCATTGGTAGTGATCTTCCTCTATATCCTGATTCGTTTCCGCAACTTCGCTTACTCGGTAGGTGCACTCGCAGCATTGGCACACGATACCGTTATCATTCTCGGTCTGTATGCCATTTTGTGGAAGATCATGCCTTTCTCCATGGAGATCGACCAGGCGTTCATCGCTGCTATCCTGACCGTTATCGGTTACTCTATCAACGATACCGTGGTTATCTTCGACCGTGTACGTGAGTACAACACGCTCTATCCGAAGCGCGACCGCCAAGTGAACATCAACGACGCGTTGAACAACACGCTGAGCCGTACGTTCTCGACCTCTATGAGTACGTTCGTGGTGTTGCTGGCTATCTTTATCTTCGGTGGCGAGACCATCCAGGGCTTCGTGTTCGCACTGCTCATGGGTGTGATTGTAGGTACCTACTCGTCTCTGTTCATTGCTTCGCCGATTGCGTACGACATTCAGCGTGCGCAGGCTAAGCGTGCCGAGCAGAAAGCAGCCAAGAAGTAATCTGCTTCCAACTACTGACAACCAATGACTAACGATTTTCTGAAATACGCCGCTGCGCAAGGCCTTAACTCCATACATGTGGAGAAGGTCTTGTCGCAGAGTGCGCATCAGGTGATGGCTTCCGGCGGATATGTGTCGCCCACTATCCTGGAAGAGCGCCAGCTCAACGTAACCCAGATGGATGTGTTCAGCCGCCTAATGATGGACCGCGTCATTTTCCTCGGTACCGAGGTGAACGACTACACGGCCAACGTCATTACGGCACAGCTGCTCTATCTGGATTCGGTGGACAGCGAGCGTGATATCCATCTCTATCTGAACACACCCGGCGGATCGGTATACGCCGGACTGGGTATCTATGATACCATGCAGTTCGTCAAAGCGCGTGTATCCACTATCTGCACCGGCCTGGCAGCCTCAATGGGTGCCGTACTGCTGGTGGCAGGCGAGAAAGGGATGCGTGCCGCATTGCCGCACAGCCGCGTAATGATTCATCAGCCGCTTGGCGGCATACAAGGCCAGGCTTCGGACATAGAGATCACCGCCAAAGAGATACTCAAACTCAAAGACGAACTCTATCAGATTATCTCCACCCATTCGGGAAAAGACCTTGCTACCATCCGTCAGGATGCCGACCGTGACCACTGGATGACTGCCCAAGAGGCACTCGACTATGGCATGATCGACCGCGTATATACGCGCAAGGAGGACTAATAAATAAGGTACGCACGCGCGCATGTCAAAGAAAAACAGACAAGACGTTTGTAGTTTCTGCAACCAGCCCAAGTCGCAGCTTTTTAGCGGCTTGGACGGCAGTCTCATTTGTCCGGACTGTATCGAAGCCGGACATAATATGCTACAGAAGCAGTCCAAGGTCTCTTCCGGAGGCAAGGACCCGCTGTCGTTCGACCAACTGCCTACGCCGCAGCAGATCAAGGATTTCCTGGACCTGTATGTTATCGGACAGGAAGAAGCCAAGCGCTTTCTGTCGGTAGCGGTGTACAACCACTACAAGCGTGTCCTGCAGGAAATCACCAACGACGATGTGGAGATAGAGAAGAGCAATATCCTGCTGGTGGGTTCCACCGGTACGGGCAAGACGCTTCTCGCACGTACTATCGCCAAACTGCTCAAAGTGCCCTTTGCAATTGTGGACGCTACCGCGCTCACCGAAGCAGGCTATGTGGGTGAGGACGTGGAATCGCTTCTAGTACGCCTGTTGCAGGATGCCGACTACGACCTGCAAAAGACCCAGCGGGGTATCGTTTTTATCGATGAAATCGACAAGATTGCACGCAAGAGCGAGAACCCGTCCATCACACGCGACGTGAGTGGCGAGGGTGTGCAGCAGGGTCTGCTGAAACTGCTGGAAGGATCTGTTATCAACGTGCCGCCACAGGGCGGACGCAAACACCCCGACCAGGAATATATCCACGTTGATACCAAGAATATCCTCTTTATCTGCGGTGGTGCGTTCGACGGTATCGAGCGTAAGATTGCGCAACGCATGAACACCCAGGTGGTAGGCTTCGATGCGCAACAGAGGGCTGCACGCGTGGACAAGAACAACCTGCTGCAATACATTGCTCCGCAAGACCTGAAAGCCTACGGACTCATTCCTGAGATTATCGGCCGTCTGCCGGTGCTGACGTATCTGCAGCCGCTTGACCGCACGGCGCTGCGCAATATCCTCACCGAGCCGAAGAACGCGCTCACCAAGCAATATCAGAAACTGCTGAAAATGGACGGCGTCACGCTGAACTTTGAGCCTGAAATGCTCGATTTCATCGTAGAAAAAGCGCTCGAGTACAAACTCGGCGCTCGCGGATTACGCGGACTGATGGAAACGGTAATGACGGATATTATGTTCGAACTGCCGAGCAAGAAGAATATCGGTGCTCCGCAGTCGTTCACCGTCACCAAAGACTACGCGCAGGAGAAAATAGAGAAAGCGGACCTGTACCGTCTCAAAAACGCTGTTTGAGACACTCAACAATCATTTTAGCTACGTGATCGGCCTCCAAGCCGGTCACGTTCAGTATAAGGTCGTAGTTGTGCACGTCGTTGCGACTCGTGCCGCTGAAAGTCTGCGAGTAGTTCTCACGCGCCTCGTCCACCTGCTTGATCAGCAGATCGGCACTTCCCTCGTTGATATTCAACCGCCGCGCTACCTTGTCACGACGATACGGCATATCGGCTATCAGGAATACGCGATAGGCATTGGGGTTGTTGCGGAAAATATGATAGCCCGTTCGACCGAGAATGATACACGACTCCTTCTCCGCCAGTTCGCGCAAGATACGCTCCTCTTCCTGATAAATCAGCTCCGGCGTCACCTCGGGCACAAACACCTTCAGCTCGCTCAGCCAGTTCTTCTTCTGCGCGCGTATCTTGTCCATCTGCTCCGTGGTGAGATGGTAGCGCTCCTTGAGGTCATCCAACAAATGTTTGTCGTACAGATTGATACCGAGCATCTTGCCCAGCTCCGTTGCAATCTTGCGTCCGCCGGTTCCGAATTCGCGACCGATAGTAATGATTATTTTCCTGTCCATGCCTGTAATTGATTTTTATGCCTGCAAAGGTACAACTTTTTTCTCAATTACGCAAACAAACACCTGCATAAATTTGCATATGTCAAAAAAAAGCAGTAATTTTGCACCCGCAAACTGAATTATTATGGCTAATTATCAAAAACTGACTCCTCGTGGAGAGGATTATTCCAAGTGGTACAACGAACTGGTAGTCAAGGCTGACCTGGCAGAACAGTCGGCCGTGCGCGGCTGTATGGTGATCAAACCCTACGGCTATGCTATATGGGAAACGATTCAGGCGGAACTCGACCGCCGCTTCAAAGAGCGCGGTGTGAAGAATGCGTACTTCCCGCTCCTGATCCCCAAATCGTTCTTCAGCCGTGAGGCAGAGCACGTAGAAGGCTTTGCCAAGGAGAGCGCCATCGTCACGCACCACCGTCTCATGCAAGACCCCAACGGCAAAGGTGTGGTAGTGGACCCCAACTCCAAACTGGAGGAGGAAATGATTATCCGTCCTACGTCGGAAACCATTATTTGGAGCACCTACAAGAACTGGATCTCTTCCTACCGCGACCTGCCTATCCTCTGCAACCAGTGGTGTAACGTAATGCGCTGGGAAATGCGTACGCGTCTGTTCCTGCGAACGGCGGAGTTCCTCTGGCAGGAAGGCCACACGGCACACGCCACCAGCGAGGAGGCAGACGATTACGCACGCCAAATGCTGGACGTGTATGCAGACTTTGCGCAGAACGTAATGGCTATTCCGGTAGTGAAAGGCGTGAAGTCGCCCAACGAGCGTTTCGCCGGCGCACTCAACACCTATTGTATCGAAGCTATGATGCAGGACGGCAAGGCGCTGCAAGCCGGTACCAGCCACTTCCTCGGACAGAACTTCGCCAAGAGCTTTGACGTGCAGTTCCTCAGCAAGGAAAACAAATACGAGTATGTATGGGCTACGTCCTGGGGTGTTTCCACGCGTCTTATGGGTGCGCTTATTATGACCCACTCGGACGACAACGGACTCGTACTGCCGCCGCACTTGGCACCGATACAGGTAGTCATCGTACCGATCTTCAAGAAACAAGAGGATCTCGAGAAACTGCTCGTCAAAATCAATCCTATTGCCGACCAGCTCAAAGCGCTCGGCATACGCGTCAAGGTGGATACCGACGACAAATATACGCCGGGCTACAAGTTCGCCGACTACGAACTCAAGGGTGTGCCTGTGCGTCTGGCTATGGGTGGCCGTGACCTGGAGAACAACACCATCGAGATCGCCCGCCGTGATACGCAGACCAAAGAGACCGTTTCTATCAATGGAATCGTGGAAAACGTACAGGCATTGCTTGAAGAGATTCAGAAGAACCTTCTTCAGAAGGCTCTCGACTTCCGTATCGCCAACACCCGTGAGGTAAACTCCTACGACGAATTCAAAGAGGAAATCAAGAAAGGCGGTTTCATCCTCGCACATTGGGACGGAACGCCCGAGACCGAACAACGTATCAAGGAAGAGACCAAGGCCACTATCCGTTGCATCCCGTCGGAAGTGCTGCCCGGTCATGTGAACGAACCCGGCGTATGCATGGTGACCGGCAAACCCTCGGCAGGCAGAGTCATTTTCGCCCTCAATTATTAATCAATCGAAAGCCGGTATTCACTACGGCACGATATTTGCAGATAGCCCGATAAATGAAACGACTACTGCATATGGCAATGGTATTGGCAGTAAGCGTATCCGCGTTTGCTGCCAATCCATATGTGGACTCCTGCATGCTCCGCATCGAACAAGGCGACACCATGTATCTGGCGTGGCTGCATGAGGTGTGGGTGTATCCGCCTATCCGCTTCCAGAACAAACGGCAGGAGAAATTCTACTGGCGCACGGTGCGTGACGTGAAGAAATGCCTGCCCTACGCCAAAATGATTACCGCCGACATGGCGTACGCAGACAGCGAACTCGCCAAACTGCCGGACGACAAAGCCCGACGCAAATGGTGGCGCTCCTACGAGCGGTATCTGTTCAAGAAATACGAGAAAGACTTCCGGGGCATGTACGCCTCGCAAGGACGCATGCTCATGATTCTACTGGACAGGGAAACCGACCGCACGAGTTACGACCTGATCAAGCAATACAAAGGCAAAGCCGCAGCCAACTGGTGGCAGTTCATTGCCAAACTTTTCAAAAACGACCTCAAAGAGGAATACGAC
>Ga0310786_10007558_pt1 | contig 14160 bp, 14 predicted proteins | sample AusTroGonzalo_MG_FD_203881 | JGI IMG/M metagenome (GOLD analysis project Ga0310786, IMG submission 203881) | Bovine rumen microbial communities from tropical cattle in Woodstock, Queensland, Australia - Gonzalo_03 (v2) (version 2) | ecosystem: Host-associated > Mammals > Digestive system >... | reverse complement strand
ATGAAAGTGCGCGAACTTATCAAACAAGATTTCAAAAAAGTATTTGAACAAGTGGACGTTTTAGTAACGCCTACCTCGCCCACGACGGCGTTTCGGTTGGGCAAAGAGGGCAAAAATCCGCTTTCTTTGTATTTGGCGGATTTGTATACGTGCCCCGGCAACATCGGCGGGTTGGCGGGTATCAGCGTGCCGTACGGGTTGGATAAAAAAGGGTTGCCCGTCGGCGTGCAATTTTACGGGCCGATTTTGCAGGAAGAGAAAATCTTAAATGCGGCGCACGCCTTGGAGAAAACACTATGATCGTTTCCGAATTTTCGTGCGGCGGCGTGGTTTTAGACGGAAAAAAAGTCCTTATCATCCAAGTCAAAAACATGAAAGGCAAAAAGATTTGGACGTTCCCCAAAGGCCACATTGAGGCGGGCGAAACGCCCCGCCAAGCTGCTTTGCGCGAAGTGTTGGAGGAAACGGGCTACAAAGCCGCCATTATTTACCCCATGATTCGCGTGAAATACGCGTTTACGTTTCAAGGCAACTACGTCAAAAAAATGGTGCAATGGTATCTGATGAAAAAGTTGGGCCGCATCGGCAAGCCCGACGCGTCGGAGATTATTACCATACGTTGGGTGTCGCTGCCCAAAGCGCACGAACTGGTGCAATACCCCAGCGATATCCGCCTGTTGGATATGCTGATGGAATCCATGCACATCCGCCGCCACAACGAAGAAACACCGGAAGAGCCCGCCCCGGCAGAGTCCGCCTCCGCCGAAGAATAAATAGTTTAGCGGGTAAATACGTACGTGTTGGCTTGCCCCAATTCTGTGTCTGCTACCCAGTTTGTAGTTTTCCGTTGCGCAATATATTGGCATAGTTTATTGGCTCGTTCGTCTGTTTTCTTCGCATAGCACAACCATTTCCCTTTATGCTCACTTCCGGCTCCAGTAGCATGCGCTCCCGCGGTTGTAAGTATTACGTTTTTTAAACTGTTATATCTCCCGTAAATTCCCTGCGGGGCAGAGGAAATATATAGCGTATAATCTGTATTTGCCGGTTTTTCTATATCCAACGTATCCCAATCGGTAGCGTATGTTCCGTTCGCGGTGTAATATACTTCCTGTGCGTTTTTCAAAGATTGCATCACGGACATTAAATTACTCAGCCGCGCTTTATCCACGGCAAGCGTATACTGCGGCACCGCCACCGCCGCCAATATACCGATGATAAGGACGACGACCAAAAGTTCAATGAGCGTAAAACCGCCCTTGCGACCCGCGCTATATTCCGCTTCTGCCTGTCCGGCGAGGACCGGAATGACGAGCGCGGGTGTAAATGCGTTGTTTCCGTTCATATAAAAATGTCTGTCATACCCGAAGGTCTTTGTCGGGTATCTCCCGCTGCTCTCTCGTTCGTTTACCGTCCCGTTAGAAACAATAATCGGGAGATGCCGGACAGAAACTCTCCGGCATGACATACTTTTTTTATAACGACATATATTTTCTTGTTGCATATTTTCTCCTTAAATTCTATTGTCATCCTGCACTTGATTCAGGATCTCTACCGCTTTGTAAAACGAAACAAGGTGGAGATGCTGAAACGAGTTCAGCATGACACAAATTTGTTTTTTGCTGACACTCTATTATCGTTTTTTTTTTTGATCTGTCAAGCCCCCCTTGCCGGGGGACCCTGCGGGCCGCCTCCCGGCCTCTAAATGCCCTTAACGCGAAGTTTTAACAATAGGGGGTTTTTTACAGGCGGTGGTTTTGGAGTTGTACGTCAGGCGCGGGTCTGCCATAAAAAAACTACGGCAGACTATAACTGTACGGAAAAATAATCGTTTATTTTTGTTCGGTCAGTACTTGTTGGTAGTCTTTGGTGTAGCAGGAAATAAGATAACGCAACTGTTTTATCGGTGTATACATAGAGTCCGAAAAAATAGTATACGAGTGTGTGTTCAAAAAGGTAATAAGCGTTTTTTCCAATCGGGCGGCCTGTTCATCCAATTTTTTTAAGTCGGAAATGGCTTTTTTGAGTTGAAGGCGCGATGCGGGGTCCCGGTCTATGGCCAAATAGTTAATACGGGGTGTTTCCATAGTTTTCTCCTTGGCCGCACATAAAAACGGCCGATATATTTGTGGTGCTCAGACTGACCCAAATACAACAGCCGTAGTTTCCCACTCCAAAGAATGGGAAACATTCGGCGCACGCTAGCCGTCGCTTTTGTGCACCTTAACCGGCTGCCTTTGGAGTCTGAGCAGACGATTTATACAATCGTCCAACATTATTGTTCCAAAAACAGAATAAATTTTAATACGTCTTACAACTTCATTAGTATAGCAAATTTGGCGCCCTGTACGCGCGCGTGCGCAAAATACTATAATATCACTATGACTATTGCCGAATTTACAACTGCCTGCCAAACCATTGAGCGGGAATACAAAACCAAAATTGCCCACGCGGAAAATTTAGCCGCCGTGGAAGAACTGCGCGTGGCCGCCCTCGGGCGCAAAGGCGCGCTGACCGAACTACTCAAAAATCTCAAAGATTTTTCCATAGAAGATAAAAAGACGGCCGGACCTTTGGGTAACGCGTTAAAAGCCGCGCTTACCGCCGCATTAGACGAAAAAACCGACACGCTCGCCGCCCAAGAAATCAACGAAGAATTAAATAAAGTGGATTTGGATTTGACGTTACCCGGCTACCCCGTAGCCAAAGGCCACCGCCACCCCTTGGCCGTGGCGCAGGACCGCATGACCGATATTTTGGCGCACCTCGGTTTTGAGTGGGCCGAAGGACCGTGGGTGGAGGACGAAAAACACAATTTTGATTTGTTAAATATCCCGCTTCACCACCCGGCGCGTGACGCGCAAGATACGTTTTTTGTGGACGGCAAAATGCCGCTGGTGCTCCGCACGCATACGTCTAACGTGCAAAGCCGGTACATGGAAAAACATCAGCCGCCGCTTCGCATTATGGCGCCGGGCCGCGTGTTCCGCAACGACAGTTTGGACGCTACCCACAGCCCCGTGTTCCACCAAATTGAGGGGTTGTATGTAGACAAAAACGTCAGCATGGCCGATTTAAAAAGTGACCTCACCGCATTTATGAAGGGGCTTTTCGGCAACAAGGCCGAAATCCGTTTCCGCCCGTCGTTCTTCCCGTTTACCGAGCCGAGCGTAGAGGTGGACGTCAAATGCGTGTTCTGCCAAGGTAAAGGGTGCAACGTGTGCAAAGGCAGCGGCTGGATTGAAATGCTCGGTGCGGGGGTGGTGCACCCCAACGTCTTAAAAAACTGCGGCATTGACCCCGAACAGTTTAGCGGCTACGCGTTTGGCATGGGCGTGGAAAGATTAGCCATGATGATGCTTAATATCAAAGATATCCGCACATTCTACGAGAACGACTTGCGCGTACTCAAACAATTTTAGGAGTTGCTATGAAAATTCTATACTCTTGGCTCAAAGATTTTATTGAACTGGATTTAACGCCCGAAGAACTGGCGCAAAAACTAACCGACCTCGGTATTGAAGTGGCGTCTATGGAAACGACGGGAGCGGATTTTGAGGGCGTAAGCGTGGCACAAATTACGCAGATTGAAAACCACCCGGATTCCGACCACTTGCATTTAGTTACGTTAGATTTGGGCGGCGGCAAGACGCAACGTGTGGTGTGCGGCGCGCCCAATGTGGCCGTCGGGCAAAAAGTGCCGTTGGCGCGCGTCGGCGCGCGGCTGGGTAAGGAAGTATTAAAGCCGGCCGTGATTCGCGGCGTAGCGTCCGAGGGGATGATTTGCTCGTCGGACGAGTTGGGGCTTACCAATACCCGCGCGCGGGGCATTTTAGTATTAGACGAAAACTTGCCGCTCGGCACGGATGTTTCTTCTTTGTATGGCAAGGCCGATACCGTTTTTGAATTGGAAATTACGTCTAACCGCCCGGATTTACTTTCACACTTGGGCGTGGCGCGTGAATTGGGTGCGCTACTTAATAAACCCGTCAAACTGCCGCAGATTAAAGACCTGGCCGGGCAAGGTAAAGCGTTGGAAATTGAAATTCAAAACCCGCAAGCGTGCACGCGCTACATCGGGCGCGTGATTCGCGGTGTGAAAAATGCCGAGTCGCCCGAGTGGCTTAAAATGCGTTTGTCCGCCATGGGCTTAAACCCCAAAAATGCGCTCATTGACATTACCAACTACGTGATGTTTGAACTCGGCCACCCCATGCACGCGTTTGATTTGCGGCTGGTGGAGGGGGGCAAAGTCATTGTGCGTAGCGCGCAAGACGGCGAAAAATTTACCATTTTGGACGGGCGCGAATTAACCTTAAACGAAAATTGTTTGTTAATTGCCGATACGAAAAAAGCCACCGCGCTCGCCGGAATTATGGGCGGCTTAAACAGCGGTATCCAAGACGATACCACCGATATTTTTGTGGAAGCCGCACACTTTGACGCGCCGACTATCAACAAGACCGTCAAAAAATTCGGCGTGTCGTCCGACTCGTCCCAACGCTTTGAACGCGGCACGGACGTAAACGGTGCGCTACTGGCCATGCGCCGCGCAAGCGATTTGTTCGTGCAAATCTGCGGCGGCACGGCGAGCGAAGTGAACGACGTTTATCCCACGCCGTATAAAAACCCGACCGTGGAATTTACGCCCGCGGAAATTAACAAGATTTTAGGCACGCAAATTAGTGAGGAACGGCTTAAAGAAATTTTCTCGCGCCTTGCGCAAGAGTTTCACGCAGACGGTGATAAATGGACCTTTGTCGCTCCCACGCACCGGCGCGACTTAAACCATAAGTGGGACTTGGCCGAAGAAGCCGCGCGCTTTGCCGGCTACGATCAAATCCCCGTTTCTTCTTCGCGCGCGTACGTGGCGTTTGTGGACGCGCCCAAAGGGGTGGAACTCGGCCGCCGCTTTGCGCGGGCACTCATCGGGCTTGGGTTTTGCGAGTGCAAAAACATTGACTTTGTGGGCGAGAAAGAATTAAAAGCGTTCGGCGCGGACCCGAAGTTTTGCATTAAGATTAAAAACGCGCTCGCACAAGGGTGGGATTATTTGCGCCCGGTGTTACTGCCCGCACTACTGAAAAACGTGGAAAGCAATTTGCGTTTCGGCAGCCGCAATTTGGCCTTGTTTGAAACGACGAAAACATTTCAAAATATCAAAGGTTTCCCGGTGGAAAATTACGCCGTGGCCGGGGTGCTGACGGGTACGCTTGAGCAGGAAAAATTTTTCGGCACGCCGGAAAAACCCGTGGATTTTTACCTCTTAAAAGGGATGATGCAGGCGGTGCTTTCGGACGTGGAGGGCGTATCGTTTGTGCCGTCTAAAAACGTGCCGTGCTATATGCACCCCAAAATTTGTATGGATATTGTTTTGGGCGGAAAAAGCATCGGCCAGTTTGGCAAGGTGCACCCCTTAACGCTTAAAGCGTTTGGCGTGAAAACGGCCGACGTGTGGGCGTTTGAATTTGCCACCAAACAAATTGAAAAAAATTTTTCCGCGCAAGATTTTAAACCCGCTAAAGACGTGGCGGTGTTCCCGCCGTCACTGCGCGACTTGTCCGTAGTGGTGGATAAAACCGTGACGTACGCGCAAATTGTGTCCGCGCTGGACAAAACACCGCTGGACGTGGATTTGACGTATCACTTGATTGATAAATACGAGGGCGAACACTTACCCGCGGGCAAAAAAAGCGTGACGTTTTCGCTGGCGTTTTCCAACAAAGAACGCACGCTTAAAGACAAAGAAACCGACGACGCGTTTGCCCGCATCGTGGAGCAATTAAAGGCCGCCGTCGGCGCGGAACTGCGCTAATATGCAAGAGAGACTAAAAGAATTGGAGTTGCTGATTTCGCAACTGCTCGCCCGCCAAAAGGACGCGCAGGCCGAAAACGCCGCCCTCAAACAACGGTTGCGCACGCTGGAAGATACCGTGGAAAAATTAAAAGCGGCCGAAAGCGAAATGCGCAGCTTGAAAGAATGGAAGAAGAACGCGCAGACGGTGTTGCGCCGCGTATCGGCCAAGCTGGATAAAGAAATCGCCCGCGCCCAAGAAGCAGAAAATAAAATTGTGTAGCGGTGTTTCCCGCGCAAAATTTACCCCCCTTTTATCGTAAGATAAAAGGGGGGTTAATTCGTTAAGGCATATTGTACCAACGCATAGTACTCCACGTAGATTTTAAAGTTCCCTTCATTATTTGTTGGCAATAACTGCCTTCTTCTGCCGTAAAATTGATACTGCCGTTTATACGTTCTACACACATGGGTATTCCTTTAGAAAAAGAATTTTGAGCACTGGAAAGATATATCATAAAGCCGGCACCCTTATATTTTCCTCTTAAACGGCCTATGGCAACCCCGGGCTCTTTCCCGTCCAAAGAATTGTATAATTGTAAAGTCCAATCCGCATTAGCGCGTGACGGTAAGTCAAGATTGGTCCAATCGGCTGTTCCTGTCCACGGGATATCTATACTGAGTTCATCAAACAAAGTAGCGGCCGTACCGTTGGCCAGATAATATGCTTCGGCGGCGTTGTATACACTTTTTAACATTGTCAATGCTTGAGCCGATTTGCTTTTTTCCACCGCTTTTGTGTACTGCGGCAAGGCGACCGCCGCCAAAATGCCGATGATAAGAACAACGACAAGTAGTTCTATTAACGTAAAACCGCGTTGCAACGCATGTAGGTCGGGTGTCAGCCCGACAATGGCCCGGCAGGGCCATACTTTGTTTGACGTCAGGTTTACACCTGACCTATAAAAACTATTTTTCTTTTCCATAAAAATCTCCTTTTTGGTGGTGGCCGTAAAAAACGCCTACCCCTATTATCGTTTTTTTTTTTGATATGTCAAGGAGTTTTTTCAAAATGTTGTGGTGTTGTTGTAAATGTAAGTCAGGTTTCACCTGACCTATAACGGCCCTAGCGCGAAAGGGACGGCCCGCCGCCCCAAGACTAACTTTGTAGAAGATTGGCTGATTTGTCAGATTTGCCCAAATATGGAAAATTGTTTATCGGTAACACGCAAACAAGGCCACAAACAATATGTTTGTGGCCTTGTGCGTGCTTATAGAAGATAACAACCGTTTTTTATTAGTGTACGCCGTGCATCCAGCGCATAATCTTGCGGGTCATCACCCACATAATCACCCCAAACGTCATAGAGCCGATGGCCGGCACCGAGAACAGCGTCGCCAAACTCCACGATTCGTATTGGCTGGCTAAGAGCCCCGCCAATATGTTCCCAAAGAACGACCCCATCAACCATATCCCCATAAATAAGGACATAAATTTAACAGGTGCCAATTTGGTAACCATGGAAAGACCCACCGGGCTTAAGCACAGTTCGCCCATGGTGCAGAACATATACATAAACACCAGCCACAAGGCACTGACCGGGCCACTGGATTGGAAAATCGCCGCGGCGACGGCAATAATCGCAAAGGCGATACCTTGCAGGAATAAGCCCAAGCCGAATTTGGTGGGGATAGACGGGTCTTTGGTGCCCAGTTTAATCCACAATTTGGCAAACACCGGCGCCAGTAACACCACGAAAATCGGGTTAATGGCTTGGAAGTACGACGCTTTAAGCGTAAGTTGGCCGATAAGCGGCAACGTGGGCGTTAAGTTGGTGGCCTCGGCCGCAAAGAAGTTCAAAGACGTGCCGGCTTGTTCAAAGAACGTAAAGAAAAACACGGCAAAGAACGTAAACGTGAAGATGGCTTTGATTTTATCCCAATCTTCCTGCGTGAGCGGTTGTTCGGCCGCTTTGGCTTTGGCAATTTCGTCGGCGTCTTGGATTTTGCTGGCTTTGGTGGCCGGCAATAAACCGATGTGCCCCAAGTATTTATTTTGGGAAACCAAATACCACACTAAACCAATGAGCATCCCAAATCCGGCCGCCATAAAACCGTATTTCCATTTATAGGCCTCTAATACGTTGTTTAAATCCGTCGGCTCTCCAAAGAAACCGCAGATAAACGGCGCAAAGAACGCCCCGATGTTAATACCCATGTAAAAAATGGTAAATCCGCCGTCGCGGCGCACATCGTTGGGTTCGTAGAGTTCGCCTACGATGGTGGAAATGTTCGGTTTGAAAAACCCGTTTCCGATAATGATGAGCGTTAGGCCGGTTGCCAACGCGACAATCGGGTTAATGATTTCATACGCCGCCAACGTAAATTGCCCCGTCGCCATCAAAATGGCCCCAATGGTAATGGAGTGGCGTTTGCCAATATAACGATCCGCTAGGTAGCCGCCTAACACCGGCGTCAAATAAACTAGGGCCGTAAATATACCGTATACTCTGCTGGATGTAGCTTTGCTAAACCCAATTACGGTGCTGATCATGAAGAGCGACAAAAGCGCCCGCATGCCGTAGTAGTTGAAACGTTCCCACATTTCCACCATGAAAAGCATGTATAAGCCCTTCGGGTGGCCTGCTTTGGTTACGTTGTGTTTTACTTCGTTGTCCGTCATTTGTAGTTTGTTTCTCCTTATTATTAAAAACGAAAACGACTATTCTATTATTGTACCAAATATAGAAGGCCTTAAGCGAGGTTTTATTAGAAATTCCCGCCGAGCATTAACTGCGCGGCTTCTTGCGTGAGTTGAAAAATGCGGTAACAAGCCACTACAAAATAGTACCCCAACACCGCCAACACCAGCGAGTAAATAATTTTAGCCGCCGTCCCCATGCGCTTGGATAACCACACCCACGGCAGTGCCAGCGGGCCCAAGACAAGTGCCAACAAAATCACGCCGCTATGCGAGTATAAAAAGCCGTAGCCGGTTTTCAAACTGCGTCCGCATTGGCGGCAGTAGTTATCGGTTTCCTGCACGGCTACGTGACAATGTTTGCACGTCAGCGCAGAGGGGAAGGTGTCGGGCGTGTTCATAACGTAATTCCTTTGCTGCGTAAAAAGCGTTTGATGTGGCTGCGCGCGCCGGCGGTTTTGGCAAAGGTCAGCCAATCTTGTTTCGGCTCGCCGTTTTTGCGGGTGATAATTTCGCACACGTCGCCGGTCTTAAATTCGTAATCCATACGTACCATGCGGTTGTTGACTTTGGCTCCGACGTAATGGTCGCCAATGTCGGTATGAATGGCGTAGGCAAAATCAATGGGCGTAGAGCCCACCGGCAACGATTTTACATCCGCGCGCGGTGTAAACACAAAAATCTGTTGCAGGTTGACGTCCGTTTTAAATCCTTCCAAAAATTCGCGCGGGGCGGTTAAATCTTGTTGCCACTCAATCCATCGGCGGATCCAGTTGATTTTCTCATCAAAGTTTTTATCTTGTTTGGTGTTGCCGGTTTTGTAACGCCAATGCGCGGCGATACCGTATTCGCACGTGCGGTGCATTTCTTCGGTGCGGATTTGCAACTCAATGATATCCCCGTCCGGCGAAACGACCGTGGTGTGGATGCTTTGGTACATATTGGCTTTGGGGGTGGCGATGTAGTCGGTAAATGTACCGGCAATCGGTTTAAATACGCTATGCACTACGCCTAAAGCGCGGTAACAATCCTGTACCGTTTTGGTAATAATACGCACGCCTAAAGAGTCTTGTATTTCCGCAAACGAGAGGTGCTGGCTTTGCATTTTGCGGTAAATGGAATAATAATTTTTGGCGCGTGCCAAAATGCGCGAATCCAACAGGGCATTTTTAAGGGCCGGCTCCAAATGGGATTTGAATTTTTCCAGCGCGGCTTGCCGGTCGGCGGTGCGGGCCTCTACCTCCTTTTTTAAATGCTCGTACTCGGCGGGGTGCAAGTATTTAAACGATAAATCTTCCAAATCGGTCTTAATGGTAAACATCCCCAACCGCTGTGCCAAGGGCGCATATAAAGAAATCGTTTCATACGCTTTTAATTTTTGCCGTTCGGGGGGCAATGCGTCTAACGTGCGCATATTGTGGGTGCGGTCGGCCAGTTTGATTAAAATGACGCGCACGTCCTCGGCCACGGCAATGAGCATTTTGCGCCAATTTTCCACGGTTTCTTCGTCGGTAGAAGAAAATTGCAAATCGCTGATTTTAGTGACCCCTTGCACCATGTGTGCAATTTGCGGGTTAAATTCTTTGCGTAAATCGTCCAACGTAATGGAAGTATCTTCCACCGTGTCGTGCAATAGTCCGGCGCAAATAGTGTCGGCGTCTAAATTAAAGTCCATTAAAATACTGGCTACAAACTGACAATGAATAAAGTACGGCTCGCCCGTTTCGCGCTTTTGGTTAGCGTGTGCTTTTTCGGCAAAACGGTAGGCCTTCTCAATCAAAGATGTGTCTTGGTTGGGATTATATTCTTTGAATTTGCGCAGTAGTGTTTGTAAATCGGGGGCTTGTTGTTCCATAGTTATTTTAAGTCCGTTAAAATTTCCCGCGCGGCGCGTTCGGCCACGCCCGGCGTTCCGAGCCCGCTGCGCAACCGGAGCAGTTGCTCGTGCATTTGCGCCAACAAGGCCGGTTTTTCAAACAGGCGGACGGTTTCCGCCGCCAGATCTTTTGCATTGGCCTTATGCTGGATAAGTTCCTTGACCAGCGGTGCGTTGGCCAACAAATTCACCAGCGAAATATATTTAACTTTAACCACCATTTTGGCAATTTGGTACGTCGGCCAGAACAGTTTGTACGCCACCACCATCGGCACGCCCAAAAGGGCATTTTCCAGCGTGGCCGTGCCGGAACACGCCAGCAGAAAATCCATCTGTTTGCGTTTTTCAAAATGGGTATCTTTTACAAAATGAAATTGTGTGTGTAACGGCTCGCCGATGAGTTCGGCCACTTTTTTCTCGTCGGCATCTGGCAGTAAAAACAGGTAGGCCTCGGTGCGGGGGAATTTTTCCAGCACGCGCAAAAAGGTTTGATAAAACACCGGGGCCAAGCGTTTAATTTCGCTCGGGCGGCTACCGGGCAAAATGCCCAGTTGCCACGGGTGGTTTTGCGGGTCTTTTACGTCGTAATGTTTTTCGGCCGCCGCGGGCATAAAATCCAACAGCGGGTTACCCAAAAATACGGCGTTGCCGCCAAATTGTTTATGAAACGCCGGCTCAAAGGGATAAATCACAAACATTTTACGCGTCAGCCCGGCTAACTTTTTGGCGCGGTACTGGCGGCTGGCCCATACTTGCGGGGTAACGTAATAGTAAGCCGGAATATGCCGTTTGGCGGCGGCTTTAAGCACGTGATGATTAAACCCGTAAAAATCCACTACGATAACTGCCGCCGGGTGTTGGGTATCCATGTAGTTTTCCAGTTGCTTAAGTAGGTTAATCCACAACGGCATTTTTTTAAGCGGCTCAATAAATCCGGTAGCACCTTGGCTGGCTAAATCAAGCAAAAAATGATCGCACAGCGGTTGCATATTTTTCCCGCCTACGGCGGTAACGTGCACGTCCGGCCCTTGGGCTTTTAACGCACGGATAAGCCCCGCGGCGTGAATATCGCCCGATACATCGCCTGCTACAATAAGTATATGTTTAGCCATACAAAGTTCCTTTGTTTTATTATACTTAATTCTGCCCGTGCGTAGGCGGGAAAATTCTTCGCGTACGTAAAAAGTTGGACAGGCGGGTTTTTATTAGTATAATGTTTACATAGTTTACCGGAAAGGATATCGTAGGAAATGAAACGTTATTTTATTTTCTTTTTTTGCAGTATGTTCGTTGCGTTGCCGACGTGGGCCGATACGCCCAAAGGCACGCCGGTGACGCTTTCCACCAAAGACGGATGGGCGTTGGCGGCCGTTTATCTGCCGGCACAGGAAGAAAAACGCACGGTCGTGTTGTTGCACGATATGGGCAAAAGCAAAGAAGCGTTTACCTCGCTGCGTGCCTCGTTGGCGCAGGAGGGATTTGGCTACTTGGCACTTGATTTGCGCGGGTACGGGCAAAGCATCGGCGGCGGCAAAGCGTCCTCGTTTGCGCGCGAGGGGGTGGATAACCCGTTTAACAAAATGACGCGCGACGTAGACGCGGCTATGGAATTTTTGCATGCAAAAAACGTAAAGGACGAAACTATCTGTGTGCTGGGGGCCGGGCTCGGTGCCAATGTGGCCGCCAAAAGCATGACCTTTTGGCCCGACACCGCGCTACTGGCTTTGATTAGTCCCACGTCCAACGTGCGCGACGTACTGGCTATTCCGGCGATGCGGCTTTACAAAGGCAACGTCTTAATTGCCGCCGGCGCGGCCGATAAAAAAATGTTTTTGGAAGCGAGTGTAATTCGTAACGTGGCGTATTTGACCACCGGAGTTGAAAACGGCAAAGTCACCTTTTTAACCGCGTACGATAAAACTTCGCACGAAATGTTGGACCAGTATTTAATTCCCGCTGTGATTCAATGGCTTAAAACGCCCCAACGCCCCGACGTACTACCCGATGCGCCCGCCCAGGCGGACACTACCGAGCAGACCGAGGGCGTGTTGGTGGCACCGTCCGGCACGGAGGAGTCGTTAGTTCCCTCGGTGCTTTAATATCGGTGCGCTGGATATATAAGGAGCGGATATGAAACCGTCGCGCATTGTACTACCCGGTTTTTGGTTTGGTCAAAGCGAGGTGCAACAAGCCGAAGAATTAGCCCGCTTGGGAGTGGGCGGCTTTTGCCTTTACGGCGGCACCGCCCAACAAACGCTGGATTTGACGCGCCGTTTAAGCGACGTTTCCCCGTATGGGCGGCTCCTGTTTTGTGCCGATATCGCAGAAGATTTATCGGAAGTGATTAAAGACGCCCCTGCTTTGCCTAAAAATCATACCTTATCCCATTCCAAAACGACGGACGCGGCCTACCGCAAAGGCAACTGTTTAGGGCGTTTGGCCCGCAGCGCGGGGATAGATTGGCTACTGGCGCCGGTGGTGGACTTGGGGTACAAGTCGCCTTGTTTATCCGAGGACCCGATGAGCGTGGTGCGTTTGGTGGGGGATATGACGGCCGGTATTTCCAACGCGGGGGCACTGTGTTGTATTAAATATTTCCCCGGCGTGTCGGGCGCACTTAAGACGTTGCCGCAGTTGGAAGATGCGGAATTTGTACCGTATAAAAATTTATTTCGCCGCACGGACGCTATTATGCCGTCGGATATGTTATTTCCGAACTTGGACGACACCACCCAAGCCATGATGTCCGACAAAGTAATTAAAGGGCTACTTCGCAAGCGGTTAAATTACAAAGGGTGTGTGGTCAGTTTTCCGTTAAGCCGCGCGCGGCTTCGCTACGAGGAGGCCAGTGCGGTAAAAATGCTTCACGCCGGGGTGGAAATAATTGTATCGCCGCGTAATGCGCCGGGCGTTATGGACGCCATTGAGCGCGAACTCAACCGCGGGTTGTTGGTAGATGAAATCACACAAGCCGTTTCCAATATAGAGATGTTTACCAGCAAAGTTTCTTCCGGCCCGGAGCCGGGTAACATTGACGACGTGTTTAAGCAAGTCTGCAATGCGTTTTGAATGGTTAAGGCACAAGACACAAGATATGGTTTGCGTCGTCTTCTTTGACGGTGCTCTTAAATAGTTTAACGCAGTAATCTCCTTTATTACTCACATCCATTGCGTTTGTTCCATAAGACTCGTAACACATTAAAACCCCTGTATGACGATATCCTTCTTTCCAAATATAAAAAGTGGCTCCCTTGTATTTACCTTGTCGGCGTCTGGCCCATACTCCCGCACCGCCTGCATCTAATCCATTATTAAAAATTCCTATCGTCCAATCGTTATTATAACGAGATTCATCTCTAGTGGAGGAAGTGGCATTTCCCAATGCAACGTCAATACTGATTTCGTCAAACCGTGTTGGCCACGTGCCATTGGCTAAATAGTACGCATCGGCCGCTTGATATACGCTTTTAAGTAACGTGATGGCTTGCGTGGCGCGCGATTTTTCCACCGCTTTTTGATATTGCGGCAGAGCCACCGCCGCGAGTATTCCGATGATGAGTACAACGACTAAAAGTTCAATAAGCGTAAACGCTTGTTTGTTTTGCATAAAATTCTCCTTATTAAATATTGTCATGCTGAATTTATTTCAGGATCTCTACCTCTTTGTAAAACGAAACAAGGTGGAGATGCTGAAACGAGTTCAGCATGACGCTAATTTATTTTTTGCTGACACTCTATTATCGTTTTTTTTTTTGATCTGTCAAGGATTTTTTTAGGGGGAAAAAAATG
>Ga0310786_10007557_pt1 | contig 14160 bp, 11 predicted proteins | sample AusTroGonzalo_MG_FD_203881 | JGI IMG/M metagenome (GOLD analysis project Ga0310786, IMG submission 203881) | Bovine rumen microbial communities from tropical cattle in Woodstock, Queensland, Australia - Gonzalo_03 (v2) (version 2) | ecosystem: Host-associated > Mammals > Digestive system >... | reverse complement strand
GAAGAATAACATTAAGCAGTATTGGTGGAAGGCCATGACGATGCTGCACGAGAATATCGTGGGTATCGACAGCGCCATCTTTATGCACCCTACCATATGGAAGGCTTCTGGTCACGTGGATGCTTTCAATGATCCCCTGATCGACAACCGTGACTCTAAGAAGCGTTATCGTGCTGACGTGCTGATCGAGGATCAGATTGCCAAGTACGATGAGAAGATCCAGAAGGAGGTTGAGAAGGCCCGCAAGCGTTTCGGCGACAGCTTCGATGAGGCTAAGTACTTGGAAACCAGCGAGCGTGTGAAGGAGACCAAGGAAAAGCGCGACGCTCTGCATGCCCGTTATGCGGCTGCCATGCAGGGTCCTGACCTCGATGAGTTGAAGCAGATCATCCTCGATGAGGAGATTGTAGATCCCATCAGTGGTACCAAGAACTGGACGGATGTTCGTCAGTTCAACCTGATGTTCTCTACTGAGATGGGTGCCAGTGCCGATGCTTCGATGAAGATCTACCTGCGTCCTGAAACGGCTCAGGGCATCTTCGTGAACTACCTGAACGTTCAGAAGACCGGTCGTATGAAGATTCCTTTCGGTATCGCTCAGATCGGTAAGGCTTTCCGTAACGAGATTGTGGCCCGTCAGTTCATCTTCCGTATGAGGGAGTTCGAGCAGATGGAGATGCAGTTCTTCGTACAGCCCGGTACGGAACTGGAGTGGTTCCCGAAGTGGAAGGAAACTCGTATGAAGTGGCATCAGGCCTTGGGCTTCGGTGCAGAGAACTACCGTTTCCACGACCACGACAAGCTGGCCCACTATGCCAACGCCGCTACCGATATCGAGTTCAAGATGCCATTCGGCTTCAAGGAGGTGGAGGGTATCCACTCACGTACGAACTTCGACCTCTCTCAGCATGAGAAGTACTCTGGCAAGAGCATCAAATACTTCGATCCTCAGACCAACGAGAGCTACACCCCGTATGTCATCGAGACCTCTATCGGTGTCGATCGTATGTTCCTCTCTATCATGTGTCATGCTTACGACGAGGAGAAGCTGGAGAATGGCGAGACCCGTGTGGTGCTGAAGTTGCCCGCAGCCCTGGCTCCTGTGAAGTGTGCCGTGATGCCGCTGGTGAAGAAGGATGGTCTGCCCGAGAAGGCTCGTGAGATCATCGACCAGCTGAAGTTCCACTTCAACTGCCAGTATGATGAGAAGGATTCTATCGGTAAGCGCTATCGTCGTCAGGACGCCATTGGTACTCCCTACTGCGTCACTGTCGACCACGACTCACTCACTGATGGTAAGGTGACACTCCGTTTCCGTGATACGATGGAGCAGGAGCGTGTGAACATCAGCGACCTCAACGCCATCATCGAGGATAAGGTTAGCATTGCAAGTCTTTTGAAGAAACTTCAGTAAATGAAAAAGCTGAGCTACATATTCCTGGCCGTGATACTATTCCCGTTCGTGGGGATAGTATCATCGTGCTCAGAGGATAGTAAGGAAGAAGACGAGTTTGACAAGTGGCAGGAGAAGAACGAGGAAATTCTGAATCAGTGGGTTGCCAATCCCAGCTATAAGAAGATTCTGACCTTCTCGAAGAATGAGAGTACTATCGCTTCCTTTAAGAATACGGACTATATCTATGTAGAGGTGTTGGAAACGGGTGATGGAGGTGAATCACCGCTCTATACCGACACCGTTCGCGTAGCCTATCGTGGTCATTACATCCCTACGACGTCTTATCCAGAGGGCCTTGTCTTCGACCAGACCTATCTTGATGACTTCAATTGGAAGACGGCTGGTACTGCGAAGTTCCAGACAGGTGCTTTGGTGGATGGCTTTGCCACAGCCCTGATGCACATGCATGTGGGTGACCGCTGGCGCGTTCGTATTCCTTATATGTTAGGCTATGGCAAGAGCGACTATAATGCCTCTTCAAGCAGCACCATTCCAGGTTACAGCAATTTGGTGTTCGAGATCGCCATGTACGACATGTGGCACCCAGGTGAGTATCGCTCAATCTTCAAAACCAGATAAGTAATTCAACAAATAATCAGCCGAAAGTTTTGTACTTTCGGCTTTTTTTTTTATCTTTGCAACATAAAAACCAAAAGCTATGCCAAAGTACGCAGACTATATCAAACGGATTGAGATCGACTCGCTCTGGAGTGGGAAGAAGCACATCGTCTGGGAGTTGAACCGCCATGTCAACATCCTGAGCGGTACCAACGGTGCGGGTAAGAGTACCATTCTGAATAAAGTGGTGAAGGGACTTTCAGCAGGTGGTGAGTTCCCCTCCCACATGCTGAAGGGGGTGCGCCTGGATGTGGAGCCAGAGGATGCCAAGTGGATTCGCTATGACCTGATACGTTCGCTGGATTCCAATCTGCAGCAAACATTTTCTGAGAATACAGGATTCCTGACTCAAGCAATGACGGCCTTGGCTGGTGTAGGAGCAGGATCGCTGCTCGATATGCAGCTCTTCCAGCTGCAGCGCAAGTATCTGGATTATCAGGTGAATATCGGCAACCGCATCATCGAGAAGCTCCAGACTGGTGATGCTGAGGCTGCCCAGCAGATATCGCAGAAGAAGACCCGTTTCCAGGATATCGTCGACGAGTTGTTCAGTGATACGGGAAAGAAGATGATCCGTACGGCCAACGAGCTGCAGTTCACGCAGATAGGTGAGGTGCTGTTGCCTTATCGCTTGTCGAGCGGTGAGAAGCAGATCCTGATTATCCTGTTGACGGTGCTGGTGGAGGATGATGAGCCTTACGTGCTCTTTATGGACGAGCCGGAGGTGTCGCTCCACATGGAGTGGCAGAAGCGGCTGATAGACCTCTGCCTGGAGTTGAATCCGAATGTGCAGATTATCCTGACTACCCATTCGCCTGCTGTGGTGATGAACGGTTGGGTGGACTCGGTGACGGAAGTGAGTGACATCACGGTTTGATTGAAGATTGAAAATTATGCCTAGTAGGCTCAGGGATAATCTGAATAGCAGCTACTTCGAGGCGGCTAATGCGCTGAAATCGAAGAAAGCACGACATAGGATTGTGGCTTATGTCGAGAGCTATGATGATATTTATTTCTGGCGTACCGTTCTCTCAGAGTTTGAAAATGACAAGCGTTATTTTGAGGTAATGCTCCCTTCAAAGATCAATCTGACACGCGGGAAGAAGTCGGTGTTGATGAACTTCCTCGAGGGCGAGCCCTTGGGAAAGGATATGATTGCCTGCGTGGATGCCGATTATGACTATCTGATACAAGGTCGGACACACCAGTCGAAGCGGGTGCTGGAGAGTCCCTATGTCTTCCATACCTACGTCTATGCTATTGAGAACTACCAATGTTATGCCCCGTCGTTGCATAATGTCTGCGTTTCCGTAACGCTCAACGACCATCGCATCTTTGACTTCCGTGGGTATTTCCAACAGTTCAGCGAGGCAATATTCCCGCTGTTCGTGTGGTCGGTCATGGTGTATCGCAATGGCAACTATCCCAAGTTCTCGATTACGGATTTCTGCCGTATTGCTGACCCGGGAGGATTCAACGTTCAGGTGCCAGACCCCTCGATTGCCAAACTGAGGCGGAAGGTGCATACGAAGATCAACGAGTTGCAGCGTCTCTTCCCGGATGCGAAAGACGAGTATCTGGCTACCAAGGACGACGTGAAGGCGCTGGGTGTAACCCCTCAGACCACCTATTTATATATACAGGGGCATCATCTCTTTGATACCGTTGTGTCGCCCATCTTGTCGAAGGTGTGCAACCTGCTTCGCCAGGAGCGCCAGAATGAGATATACCACGCCTCGGCGCACAGGACGCAGAAACGTAATGAAATGTCCTGCTACGAGAATTCGCTGCAGGACATCAAGGTAATGCTTAAGAAAAACACGGGCTATATGGTCTCCGAGCAGTTCCGTAGACTGCAGGATGATGTGCAAAGCTATCTTGATCAGACGTAAGTCTCAAGGAATTTCACTTCCCCCTCAACTCTGACCTCATTGGTGGTGGCAGGGAGAAGTACGGTGTCGCCCATCTGGAAGGAAGTCTCCTCGCCATTGCATATCAGACGGCCCTCGCCCTTGACGGCAATGAGAATCACGAACGAGTCTAGTTCGGAGTAGTCAAGTGTCATGGGTTCGGAGAGGTCGTACACGGCTGTGGTGAAGTGGGGGCAGGATGCCACCTGTACACCCTTGTTTTTCATGGGTTCGTATGCTGTACGGTAGTTGTCGAGTACAGTGTAGTCAATGCTTTCTGACGCGAGTTGCGTATGAAGTTCACGGTAGTTACCATTCTTATCCTTACGTTTGAAATCGTAGATACGGTAGGTAACATCTGACGTCTGCTGGATCTCAGCTACAAAACAGCCGGCACCGATGGTATGGATACGACCGGCAGGAATGAAAAATACGTCGCCCTCATGTACCTCATAGCGTGCTAAGGCATCGGTGATGGTGTCGTTCTCCACCATCGTCTTGTACGTCTCGGGCGTTATCTGCTGCTTTAGACCATTATACAATTGGGCACCGGCATCGGAATCGAGTACAAACCACATCTCTGTCTTGCCATGGCTCTTACCTTGACGGTGGGCCACCTCGTCGGACGGATGTACCTGAATACTCAGGTCCTGATGGGCATCGATAAACTTGATAAGCAAGGGAAACTCATCGCCAAAATGCTCGTAGTTCTCTTTGCCTACGAGCTGGTCTTTCATCTCGCTGACGAGCTGGTTGAGGCTCTTGCCTTTGTCAGGACCATTGGCCACGATGGTCTCGTAGTCCTTGACACCAGATATTTCCCAACTTTCGCCGACTTGTTCCATCTTGGTATTTAGATGTTTAAAGGGGATGATTTTGTCTCCTCCCCAGAGTGTCTGCTTCAGTAGTGGTTCAAATTTGTACATAGTTATATTGTAGGGTTAATTCTCCTTCCAGAAACTGCGGGTAAACAATACCAGCACGGTCATAATCTCCAGACGTCCCATGAGCATCAGCAAACAGAGAATCCATTTCAGGTAGTCGGCCATGCCCGACCATGTAAGGTAGGGACCAACGTCGTTGGCAAGCGAGGGTCCGACATTGCTGACACAACTCAGGGCAATAACGATAGAGTTGGTGGGGTCGATGCCCGAGACAACCATGATGGCCGTTGTAATCAGGGCCATGAGCACAAACAGTGTAAAGAAGGCAAAGAGGGCGATAATACGTGACTGAGGCACGCTCTGGCCATTCACCTTTACGGGCAACACGGCGTTGGGATGGATAATCTGACGGAAATGATTCTGTAGTACTTTTAGTGTCATCACGCCACGGATGCACTTGAATCCACCACTCGTGCTACCGGCGCAAGCACCGAGGAACATCACAAAGCCCATGATGATCCACGTGATATGTGGCCATGCTCCGATGTCATCGTTGAAGATGCCTGTCGTCGTGATGAGCGACACCACCTGGAACAAAGCATTTCTGAAGGCTGGCTCAATCGGATAGTTTTGTATGAAGATGAGCACAGTCATAATGCCTACCGTAGCTAAGAGCACCATCGTCAGGTAGAGTTTGAATTCGGAATTCTTAAATAGTGATGATGGTTTTATCTTGACGATACTTATATAGAGTAGGGTGAAGTTGATACCGGCAAGGAACTCAAAGAGTATGGTAATATAGTCAATGGCTGCGGATTGGAAGATGGCCGTTCCGTCATTATAGATAGAAAAACCGCCCGTGGCCGTAGTGGTCATCGAGTAGTTCAATGCCTCAAACCAGTCCATCCCTGCTATCCAGAATGCAATACCACACCCAATGGTCAAGGTCAGGTAAATTGACCAAATCCATTTGGCAGTGGTTGTCAGTCTCGGGTGCATTTTCGCCTTGATGGGACCTGTGGCCTCGGCGGCAAACACCTTCACACTACCGCCTACCAGTGAGGGTAGAATGGCAATGGTGAAGAACACGATTCCCAAGCCGCCAATCCATTGCATCAGCGATCGCCAGAACAGGATGGCATGTGGCAGACATTCCACATCATCAAGAATGGTGGCTCCCGTTGTAGAGAAACCCGACATCGTTTCAAAATAGGCGTCCGTCACGTTGCTAATGCTACCATGTATCAGGAATGGGAACATGCCGAAGAATGAGAAAACGACCCATGCAGCAGTCACCACCACATAGGCGTCGCGACGACTGAGGCTGTTGTCGGAATTACGTCCCAGATAAAGGAAGAAGAAACCACTCCCGAACGTCAGCAACAGCGACATCAGGAAAGCCATCAGGTCGTCCTCACCAAACGAGAAGGCCATGATGGCACACCAAGACATGAATAATGCCTCAATGAATAGCAGTGAGCCGATAATCTTGCTGATGATACGGAAATTTACCATATCGCATTTTTCTTAAAGAACTTCTCTACGTTGTTCAGTTTCTGTTCGTGGCAGAACACCATCACCGAGTCACCTGCCTCAATCTGTGAGTTACCGTTCACGAGCAATCCCTGTCCCTTACGCACCAGTCCGCCGATAGTCACACCGAACGGCATTCCGAGATCCTTTACGGGCTTTTTCGTCACCTTGGAACCCTCGGCAGCCGTAAACTCCGCTACCTCGGCATCCACAAGCATCAAACTTCGTAGGTTGTCGACATCGGCCTCAAGCATCATCTGGAAGATATGGCTGGCGGCAATCGTTTTCTTGTTAATGATGGTGCCGATATCCAGACTCTCGGCCATACTGACATAGTCGAGATTCTCCACCATAGCGATGGTCTTGCGTACGCCAAGTTTCTTGGCTGTCAGACATGCCAAGATATTCGTCTCGGCATTACCAGTGAGGGCCACAAAGGCCTGGGTGTTCTTGATACCTTCTTCCTCCAATAATCCCAGATCGCGTCCGTCGCCGTGGATCACCATCGTGTCATTGTCCTCCAACAACTCGTTCAGCTTTTCACAACGTACGGCATCCTTCTCGATGATCTTCATGTTCATATAGTCGGGAGCCGTCAGCGCTGCACGTACGGCCGTCTTGCCACCACCCATGATGATTACGTTCTTTACGTCGGTATAGTGTTCCTTTCCGACAATTTTACGGATGTATGGGATATAATCCTTGGTAGTCATGAAGTAGGCGAGGTCGTTCACACGTAATTCGTCCATACCACTCGGGATAATCGTCTCACCGCCACGTTTGATGGCTACCACGTGATAGGGGTCGTCCGGACCGCAAAGTTCTTTTAACGGCAGGTTCAGAATCTCAGCTGCTTCGCGTAATTTGATGCCTAACAGAATCAGGGCACCGTCGTGTACGTCCCAACGCTGACGTACCCACGACATCTTCAGTCCGTTATTGATGTCGGTGGCGGCCAATACCTCGGGGTAGATGAGTGAGTCAAGTCCCAGGTTCTTGAAGAAGGGCTGCAGACTTGGTGAGAGATATTCGTAGTTGTCGATGCGGGCCACAGTCTTCTTGGCTCCTAAGGCATGTGCCAGAATACAGGCATTGATGTTTGTACTCTCCTCGGGGGTGACACCCACAAAGAGGTCGGCATGCGGTGTGTCTGCTTCCTTCAGTGCCCTAATGCTGGTGGGCGATGCACAATAGGTCATCACGTCAAACTCGCCGAGCCCGTTGAGGCGCTCTTCGTCGGCATCAATCAGTACACAGTCCTGATGTTCGCGCGACAGCAGTTTCGACAGATGAGTTCCTACGGCACCTGCACCGACGATGACGATTTTCATATTTCCTTGATAGCCTTGATGATACTTTGCTCGTCGATGCCGACAATCTTCTGCAGCTCACAGACTTTACCGTGCTCCACAAACTTGTCAGGCAATCCGAGGCGGACAATACGGGCTCCGTAGCCGTGGTCGTTCATCCATTCCAGAACGGCAGAACCTAATCCGCCATCCTTCGTTCCGTTCTCTATCGTGATAATCTTCTTGAATTTCTTTCCTACCTCGTCCAATATCTGTTCGTCCATGGGTTTCAAGAAACGCATATCATAATGGGCCACGCTAATGGGCCCGCCTTCCTTCTCCAATAGTCGAATGGCTCTCGTCACATTGTTGCCTATCGGACCTATGCTCAACACGGCCACGTCACTACCGTCTTTTAGCTTACGGCCTGTGCCCACCTTCACTTCCTCAAGTGGACAACGCCAATCCTGCAACTCACCGCCACCGCGTGGATAACGGATGACGAACGGGCCCTTATTCGGTAACTGGGCCGTGTACATAAGTCGGCGCAACTCATGCTCGTCCATCGGCGATGAGATGGTCAGATTCGGTATCGGGCGCAAGGCCGCGAGGTCGAAGGCGCCGTGGTGCGTTGGACCATCTTCGCCGACAAGTCCAGCACGGTCGAAACAGAATACTACGTTCAAGTTCAGCAATGCCACATCATGGATGATATTGTCGAAAGCACGCTGGGCAAAGGCGCTGTAGATATTACAGAAAGGCAGTAATCCGTCCTTGGCCATACCTCCAGAGAAGGTGACGGCATGTCCCTCGGCGATACCAACGTCGAAGGTCCTGTCGGGCATCTCCTTCATCATAATGTTCATTGAACAGCCTGAGGGCATGGCGGGGGTTACACCGACAATCTTCGGATTCTGCTTGGCCAGTTCCAGTAGTGTATGGCCAAACACGTCCTGGTATTTCTGCGGTTTCGTGGGGTCGTTGTCCACAATACGCTCACCCGTATCGGGATTAAACTTACCAGGGGCATGCCAAGTGGTCACATCCTTCTCGGCAGGGGCGTAGCCATGGCCTTTCTGCGTATGCAGATGCAGTAGCTTCGGCCCTTTCATGTCTTTCATCTGTTTCAGGATGCGCACTAGTTCCTTCACGTTATGACCATCAAACGGTCCGAAGTAACGGATGTTCATTCCCTCGAAGATGTTCTGCTGATGGGAGATGGCACTCTTCACGGCATTGGTCAAACGGATGATTCCTTTCCGGCGGTCATCGTTGAGCATGCCTTTGCTGTGCATCCAACGAGCAGCCTTGAAGCGGAGGGCATTATAGGTCTCGTTGGTACTCAGGTTCAGCAAATATTGTTTCATACCGCCCACCGAACGGTCGATGGACATGTTGTTGTCGTTGAGGATGATGAGCAGGTCGTTAGGACTAGACGAAACGTTGTTCAAACCTTCGAAAGCCAAGCCACCACTCAGGGCTCCATCGCCGATGACGGCCACCACATGGCGGCCTTCCTTGCCTTCCAACTTGGCGGCCACTGCCATGCCAAGGGCTGCAGAAACGGAGTTGCTGGCATGGCCGCAGGCAAACGTGTCGTACTGGCTCTCCTCTGGCGAGGGGAACGGCTTGATACCACCAAGTTTGCGGTTGGTACAGAACTGTTCGCGTCGTCCTGTCAATATCTTGTGACCATACGCCTGATGGCCTACATCCCATACGATACGGTCTTCGGGCGTGTTATACACATAATGCAGTGCTACGGTAATGTCTGCCACGCCGAGACTCGATGCCAAATGCCCCGGATTGACAGCCACCTCTTCAACGATGTCGCGTCGCAACTCATCACATAGCTGGGGCAACTCGTCGGCCGTGAGTTTACGCAGGTCTGCGGGGGTTTGGATCTTGTTTAAGAGTGTAAATTCAGTCTTTTCCACACAAATAATCGTTATTTCGACTGCAAAGTTATACAATTTTTATCAATTTACAAAATAAATCCGTAATTTTACATGGCGAAATCTGAATAAGACTTAAAATATGCGTTATGGGTAGTTGGATTTCTTTCTATAAATAATGCTAAAAGGTTTGGCGGTTACATAAAAACTTCATATTTTTGCAGAAAGTTTAAACGACTGCACCTAAAATATGAAATATGTCACCTTACCATTTACTGAAACCCGTCGCCTCTCGTTTTATCTGGCGATGGAAGAGTTCTTGGCTCGTCGTCTCGATGAGCCAGACGCTTTCTTTATGTGGCAGGTGGAACCTACTGTGATCTTCGGGCGCAATCAGGTGGTGGAAAACGAGGTCAACCTTGATTATTGCCGTGAACATGCCATTCATGTAGTACGCCGGAAGAGTGGGGGAGGTTGTGTCTATGCCGACATGGACAATGTCATGCTCTCGTTTGTCACCTCTGGCGAGAATGTCGGCTTTGCCTTCAACCGTTTTATTAATATGGTGTTGCTTGTGCTCCGGAAGATGGGCGTCGAGGCCACGGGGACGAGTCATAACGACGTGATGATTGGCGATCGTAAGGTGTGCGGCACGGCCTGTTATCATCTTGAGGGACGGAGTATCGTACACTCCACCCTGCTTTACGATACCAACATGGATCACATGCTCCATGCTATCACCCCCAGTACCGAAAAACTCCAAAAGAAAGGCATCCAAAGCGTACGCCAGCGTATCACTTTCTTAAAAGACCACACTTCATTGAGTCTTGACGAGGTGAAGGCTCTCGTCCGTGACACCCTCTGTGTGGGCGAGCGCATATTGACCATTGAAGAGGTCGCCGAGGTGGAGAAGATAGAACAACAATATCTGCGTGAAGACTTTATCAAACAAATACAATAATCTATGACAATTAAACAAGAACTTGAAAAGAAAACCAAGCGTACCTGTCTCTATGACAAGCACCTGTCTTTAGGTGCAATGATGGTGGAGTTTGGTGGTTTCGACATGCCCCTGCTGTATCAGAATGCGGGCATCGCCCCTGAGCACATCGCCGTTCGTGAGCATGTGGGTCTCTTCGATGTGTCCCACATGGGTGAGGTCACCGTAAAAGGACTTGATGCCGAGCGCTATGTCCAACATATCTTTACGAACGATATCGCCGGGGCACCAGTGGGAAAAATCTATTATGGTATGATGTGCTACGAGAACGGTGGCACCGTCGACGACCTTTTAGTATACAAGATGGGCGAGAACGACTTCTTCCTCGTTATCAACGCTGCCAATATTGATAAGGATTGGGCGTGGATGCAAGAGAAATCCGAAGGCTTTGACATCGACCTCCAGAATCGTTCCGACTACTATGGTCAGATTGCTGTTCAGGGTCCTGAGAGTGAGGATGTGATGGAGCGTGTGTTAGGCCTGGAATGTAAGGAACTGACGTTCTACACTTGCAAGACCATTGGTGATGTGATTATATCGCGCACAGGCTATACGGGTGAGGATGGTTTCGAGGTCTATGGCTCCCATGCCTTTATCAACGAATGCTGGGACAAACTTATCGCTGCTGGTGTTCAGGCTTGCGGACTGGGTTGTCGCGATACCTTACGCTTTGAAGTGGGCCTGCCCCTTTATGGCGACGAACTCTCAGCCGAGATTACCCCTATCATGGCTGGCCTGGGTATGTTTGTGAAACTCGACAAGCCCGAGTTTATCGGTAAGGAAGCTCTTGCCAAGCAGAAAGCCGAAGGGCCTGCCAAGAAACTCGTTGGCATTGAACTTTTCGATAAGGCCATCCCCCGTCACGGCTATACAGTACTGAATATGGAGGGCGATCCAATTGGCGAGGTAACCACGGGCTATCATACGCTGTCTTCTGATAAGAGCGTGTGCATGGCACTCGTTGATGCCGCCTACGTTAAGCTCGACACCGAGGTACAGATCCAGATTCGCAAGAAGGTGTTCCCAGGCAAAGTAGTCAAGAAACAATTCTATAACAAGAGTTACAAAAAATAAAAACCAATAAATATTATGGCTAAAGTAATTGAAGGACTCTACTACTCAGAGTCACACGAATATGTAAGAGTAGAAGGTGATTTTGGTTTCATCGGTATTACAGATTATGCCCAGAATGCTTTGGGTAATGTGGTATATGTGGATATGCCAGAGGTTGATGATGAGGTGGAAGCCGGTGAGGAGTTTGGTGCTGTAGAGAGTGTGAAAGCTGCCAGCGACCTGTATTCTCCTGTTAGTGGAACTGTTGTAGAGGTTAACGATGCCCTAGAGGATCAGCCCGAACTTATCAATGAGGATGCTTTTGAGAATTGGATTATCAAGGTATCCCTTAGCGACAAGTCCGAACTCGACAACCTCATGGATGCCAAGGCCTACGAGGCTTTTTGTGCGAAATAATGGTCAATGTTCAATGGTCGAAAAACAATGAATTATAAATATTTCCCCCATACAGAGGACGACCTGCGCACGATGATGGAGAAGGCGGGGGTAAAAGACCTTGACGGTCTCTATGCCCAGATTCCAGAGAGTATCCGTTTTCGAGGAGATTATAAGATTCCCTCGGAAATGAGCGAGATGGAGGTGCGTCAACTATTCGAGAAACTTGGCTCACAGAATCTACAACTTACCTGTTTCGCCGGCTTTGGCGTATACGATCATTACACACCATCTGTGATCCCCAACCTACTGCAGCGTTCGGAGCTCCTTACCTCTTATACCCCTTATCAGGCAGAAATCTCTCAAGGCACCTTGCACTATATCTTTGAGTATCAGTCTATGATGACTGAACTTACAGGTATGGACATCAGTAATGCTTCAATGTACGATGGCACAACCGCTACTGCAGAGGCCATGATGATGGCTGTAGCTGCTGGTAAAAAGGTTAACAAAGTACTGGTATCTGAGACCTTGAGTGGTGATATCAGGAAGGTACTCGATACCTATGCTTTACATCAGGGTATTGAGCTGGAGACAATAAGCGAAAAAGATGGCGCAACTGATGTTGAAGACCTTAAGGCGAAGCTTGCTGTTGGAGGTGTGGCTGGAGTCATCGTACAACAGCCTAACGCCTGTGGTATCGTTGAGGATTTTACTGGCTTCGCTGATGCTTGTCACGATAATAAGGCCCTCTTTATCATCAATAGCGTTGCAGCTGATCTCGCCGTACTGAAAACCCCAGGTGAATGGGGTGCTGATATTGCAGTGGGCGATGGTCAGAGTCTGGGTATCCCCATGCAGTTTGGTGGTCCTTACGTGGGTTATATGTGCTGCACGGAGAAGTTGATTCGTAAGATGCCCGGTCGTATCGTGGGTATGACTAAAGACAATCGGAATCAGCGAGCCTTTGTACTCACCCTTCAGGCACGTGAACAACATATCCGCCGACAGAAAGCCACCTCCAATATCTGCTCAAATCAGTCGTTAATGGCTCTCTTTGTGACTGTCTACATGTCGTTGATGGGCAAACAAGGACTGAAGGAGGCTGCACAGCTTTCATACGCAGGCGCTCATTATCTCTGTGATAAACTCTTGGCAACAGGAAAGTTCTATTTGGTTTACGACAAACCATTCTTCAATGAATTCCTTGTTCGTTATGATGGTGATATTAACAAGCTGTTTTCGTCCTATCTGATGAACGGCATCCTCCCTGGTGTTAAGATGAACGATGGTAGTCTGCTTATTGCTGTTACAGAAAAGCGTACAAAGGAAGAAATCGACCGTTTCGTCGAAGTACTTCCATTGGTAGATGGTCTGCATTAACTCTCAAAAACAGAAAGATTATGAATAGTAAGTTATATGGATCATTGATATTTGAACTCTCTCACGAGGGCCGCAAAGGTTACAGCCTGCCAAGAAACAATTTTGGCGATTACGAGATACCGGCTTCTATGAAACGTGCAGAGGACGCTCAATTGCCTGAGTGCGACGAGTTGACGGTTGTGCGCCACTATACCAATCTCTCTAATAATAACTTTGGTGTCGATACGGGTTTCTATCCTCTGGGCTCTTGTACTATGAAGTACAATCCTAAGATCAATGAAGAGATGGCCGCTCTGCCTCAGTTTCAGAACCTGCATCCTAGACAGCCTGTTGGTACCGTGAAGGGGGCATTGGCTTTGGTAACATTGTTGGAGAAGTCACTTTGCGAACTTACAGGTTTGGCGCATTTCACTTTCAAACCCTATGCAGGAGCCCATGGCGAACTCACAGGTTTGATGACCATCGACAACTATCATCGTTTTCGTGGTGATATGGCCCGTAAGAAGGTGATTGTGCCTGATTCTGCCCATGGCACCAACCCTGCTTCTGCAGCTGTTTGTGGCTTGGAGATTATCGAGGTGAGGTCGTTGTCTGACGGTACGGTGGATTTTGAGGATCTGCAGCGTATCGTTGCCGAGCAGGGTGCTGAGATTTCTGCCATGATGATGACCAACCCCAATACCCTCGGCCTCTTCGAGACGCGTATCCCTGAGATTGCCAAGTTGATCCACGATTGTGGTGGT
>Ga0310786_10007556_pt1 | contig 14160 bp, 10 predicted proteins | sample AusTroGonzalo_MG_FD_203881 | JGI IMG/M metagenome (GOLD analysis project Ga0310786, IMG submission 203881) | Bovine rumen microbial communities from tropical cattle in Woodstock, Queensland, Australia - Gonzalo_03 (v2) (version 2) | ecosystem: Host-associated > Mammals > Digestive system >... | reverse complement strand
TTTCAATATCTGCATCAACACTGGCCTTGGCCAAACCAGTCCCCAGCGCAACGCCACCGGCAACCGTTCCAACACCCGTCAAAGCGGTATTTATACCGGCCCGCGTTTTCAAATCACCCAATTGTTCAGAAATTCCCGAACACGCATTTTTTGTTTTTTGTAATTGCTCACCTAATCCCGTATCCGCCGCAAAAGCGTCAACAGCGAACAAGCAACATAAAATATAAGAAAGTTTTTTCATCTCTCCTGCCCTTTTCAATCTTTAATATTATATCATAAAAAGTAATAAAATCAAAAAAAACATTTGCAAAACACGCATTATAATTTATAATATCGCCCGTATTGGGGCATAGTTTAATGGTAGAACATCGGACTCTGACTCCGCTAGTGTTGGTTCGAATCCAGCTGCCCCAACCAAGAATTTAACCGGATTTATGCCGGTTTTTATTTTATTTTCTTCAATTTTTATGATATCATATCCATATAAACAAAAGGAATACACATGCAAACAATATCTTTAATTTTTAATTCGGCTGTAATTATGTATATATTCGCTATTATATTTTTATATATCAGCATTCGCTTTGCCATCCGACTGAAAGACAAAACAAATGTATATAAAAAAATACTATGTGCGGTATTATTTTTTGCACTTGCTTTTTATTGCTGGTATCGCGGCGATAGCATGATTGGTAAAAATGCAATTGACAGTTTTGTATATGACATATGGTTTGAATTAAAACAATTCTTTGGATTTGTAAAAACAAAATTATAAACCTGGCAATCATACCTATCAAAAAAACTCTTTGTATGTATCACAATATATGCGTACAAGGAGTTTTTATATGAAAAAATTTTTATTTGCAATTATTGTCGCAACTGTTTCACATAACGCATTTGCCTGCACAGGTATAACTTTACATGCGCGCGATGGCGCAACCGTTTCTGCACGCACAATCGATTGGGCAGAGGCCGAAACAAAAAATATTTACATGATTATTCCACGCGGCCATACCGAACAATCACTGTTGCCAGACGGTAGTCAAAACGGACTACAATTCACCGCAAAATACGGCTTTGTCGGCCTGGGTGCCGAACGCCCAGAATTCGTAATTGACGGCACAAACGAAGTTGGATTAAACGCCGCCCTATTCTATTTTCCTGATTATGGCGAATACCAAAAATACGACGAAACAATGCGCGACATAACACTATCGGATATGCAGGTCGTATCATGGATTTTGGCAAATTTTGCAACCATTGACGAAGTCAAAGAAAATATTAACAATGTCCGCATTGTTGGTGTTGAACCGGGCTCGTCCACCACGCATTGGCGCATAACTGAACCGAACGGACGCGTTGCGGTATTGGAAATCATAAACGGCACACCAACATTTCACGAAGACGAAATTGGAACAATCGCAAACGCGCCAAGTTTCACATGGCAACATACAAATCTGAATAATTATGTGAACCTGAAATCAGGCACCGCCGCCCCAACGCAACTGGGACCCGACACATTAAAATCATTTAGTGGTGGCACAGGGTTGCTCGGCCTGCCCGGTGATTTTTCGTCCCCGTCGCGCTTTGTCCGCGCCGCTTTTTTCAGCAATATGGTGGTTCAACAACAGAACGGTCCCGACACAATAAACCAGGCTTTTCATATTCTGAATAACTTTGATGTTCCGTTTGGCACCGCATTTGCCCCGGGGCGCGAGCCTGTTAAAATGCCGTCTGCGACCCAATGGACAATTGCCAGCGATTTGAAAAACAAAGTAATTTATTATCACACTATGTTCAATCGCACAATCCGCAGAATCGATATGAACGCGATAAATTTTGACACTGTTCCGATGCAATCAGGCCCATTGGACGATGTGAAAGTTGAAACGATAATACCCGTTCAAATTAATTCATAATAAAATTTGCCTTTTATCTTTTCTGGGTCTATAATCAAACCCACAGAAAAGATAAAAGGATTTATTATGACGGTAAGAAATTATTGCGCACACGAAGATACATTTGGTGAAAACGCCACAGCGGTACACAATACAGATTATTATGGCAAAGGCGACAGAGAATTTGATTGTTCTCTGGAACACATATTTTCAAAAGACAAAATTTTCACAAAAATTAAATTGAACTTTATAAAAACAAAACAAAGTATTCAAAATACTATTCAACAAATTTTTCACTCTCAAGAAAAGTAAAACAAAAAGGATAGAAACATGAAAATAAAACCATTTGCGGGCGTTCGTCCACCAAAAGAATTAGCAGCCGAGGTTGCATCCCGTCCATACGATGTCTTGAACTCTGTCGAGGCCAAGGCCGAAGCCGGTGAAAAATCATTACTGCACATTATCAAACCAGAAATTGATTTTGATCCAATTGCTGGCGAACACGAACAAAGAACCTATGACAAAGCCGTCGAAAACTTCAAACTGTGGCAAGACCGTGGTTGGTTGAAACAAGACGACAAAGAAATGTACTACATCTATGCACAAACAATGGATGGCCGCACACAATATGGTTTGGTTGCCGCCGCAAATGTTGACGACTATATGTCTGGCAAAATTAAAAAGCATGAATTGACCCGTAAAGAAAAAGAAGACGATCGTATGATTCATGTTCGTATCCAAGATGCGAATTTGGAACCTGTGTTCTTTGCGTATCCTGATGTAGATGAAATGAACAAATTGGTCGCCGATTGGGTTGCAACACATGCCCCAGAAAATGATTTTGTTGCCGCCGATGGTTTCGGTCATAAATTCTGGCCAATTACCGACGACGCGGTGAACGCACGCATTACTGAAATATTCAAAAATATTCCGGCTATGTATGTTGCAGACGGTCACCACAGAACTGCTGCTGCGGCACGCGTTGGTGCAGAAAAGCGCGAAAACAATCCAAATCACACCGGGATGGAAGAATATAATTATTTCTTGGCTGTGATTTTCCCAGCATCACAATTGCATGTTATCGACTATAACCGCGTTGTGAAAGATTTGAACGGATTGACACCCGAACAATTTATTGCTGAATTAGAAAAATCTTTCGAAGTTCGCGACATGGGCACCGGCATTTACAAACCAAATGCATTACATAACTTTGGCATGTATTTGAACGGCCATTGGTACTCATTAACTGCAAAACCAGGAACATACAACGACAACGATCCAATTGGCGTTTTGGATGTGACTGTTTTATCTAATTTAGTATTCGATAAAATTTTGAACCTGGGCGATTTGCGCACGTCAAACAGAATTGATTTCGTTGGCGGAATCCGCGGCTTGGGCGAATTGCAAAAACGCGTAGATAGCGGCGAAATGGTTGCGGCATTTGCATTGTATCCAGTCACAATGAATCAAATCATTAACATCGCAGATACAGGCAACATCATGCCACCAAAGACAACATGGTTTGAACCAAAATTGCGCAGCGGTTTGGTCATCCACAAATTGTCAAAATAATAATTCCGCCCCTATGGGGAGGGGGACCGACGAAGTCGGTGGAGGGGGTATCGAGCGACCATCAAAAAACTCCGTCATTTCGACGGAGTTTTTTTATTTCTTTTTAGAATCTTTCACACAATAACCCTGTGACGCGCCACCCTTACGCGCCAATTTATAACCATCTTCGCATGGGTTTTCATCTTTCAAATCTTGTGGAACGCATTTTCCATTATAAATCCATGTTTTCACTGCATGATCTGAAATTCCACAAATTTCTGCATCCGACTCTGTACATATATGATGATAGTTTTCCTTTTTAGTACAATCGGCTTTTGTTTTTATATTTGATTCTGCTGGTTGTTCTTCTTCTGACTCTGGAACATCATCTTTTCCTAACCAATCTTGTGGCATACATTGAATAACATCCATCACATACCCAGTATAAGATTCGCAATCATTACTATTTGCCGCAATAAAGGCTTTTGTTTTTTCCACTGTTTCACATGCATCTTTTTCATGTTCATGCGTTCCGTCTGTATATATTTTTGCATCACTGTACTTCTCGATACACCCCCAATCCCATACAGGCGACAAAGCCGCAGCCTCGTCATTGGTCAACACCCTGTGATAATTATCATTGATACGCACAGTAATTCTTACACATTTATGATTGTCCCATGGTCCATTAACCCCAATATTATTATTAAGCCAATCGACACACTCTTTGATTTTATCTGCATCATCCACAGACGCATTGTCACCAGGTGTTTCATCTGATGTTGTTTCATCAGGTGTTTCATTCTCGGTGGTATCTGATTCATCCGAACCTGTTACTTTTTCTTGGATTTTATCTTTGACTTTATCGATAGTACTTTTTGTTTTATCATTTTTCTTATCATCATCTTTACCGACATAGTTATTCAAAATATTACCAGCAACACCAACCGCCAAACCACCAGCAACCGCAATCGTTCCACCCTTTACTTTACTTGCCGCACTATCTTTTTGTTCCGCCAATTTTGCAATATCTTTTTCATTACCTTTGGACGCACGATACAGTGATGCGTATGTGCCGTTTTCTATACCATGACCTTCGTCGTCATATAATCCCATATTTGCTTTATCCAATATTACCTGTGATTCTATATCCGGTGTCATACCCAAATCATTTTTCCGTTGTTTCACAGACGCCGCCAAATCCACATATTCTTGATATATAGGTGTCAATTGATTTGCGCCCGGCAATTCAATATCCTTTGTTCCACCTGTATATGTTTTGCCACCTTTATTTCCAATCTTGCATTGGAAAGTTGCCATATACGCCTCCATATCACGCGCAGCGGCATCGTCAGCCTTTTGTTCCGACAGCCCCTGTGCCAACTGCATCGCCCCCAGTCCAGTTGCACCCATTGATGCACCAGATATCATCCGATTTGCAAACGAGTGTTCATTTTCGTATGCCGCATCATAGTCTTTTTCTGCATCAGCAATTTCCTTGGAATTATCAATTTGGGGTGCCGGGGTTGTCGCGTCTGGGGTATTATTACCATCATCACCTGGCGCTTTGTCTGTTGAATCTCCATCTGTTTTTGCGACACACGCACCATCGCGCAATTCATAATTATCGATACATTCATCAGGCGCGCACACCGCTTTGCCATCATCGGTATCTTGTTTATGCCCTTTGACCGCATTTAATGTTTTTAACATTTCTTCGGTACAAAATTCACCTTTTACAGTCACAGCATTTAATTCTGTTCCCGCTGACTCTAACTTAATCTGTAAATCTTGTCCTAAATCAAAAGATTGTTTTTTATATCCAACAAAAGACACCTCTATCTTGGCGCCATCTGGGACATTATCAAAATTGCCTGTGAACTTTCCTTCTAAATTAGTTGTGCAACCTTTATTTGGTATTCTTTTTCCATCACCATCAATCAAGGCTATATTCACGTATGATAAAACTTCACCCGTTGCGGCATCTGTAACAGTTCCACTGACACTGACAGTTTTTCCACCCACCGCAACATCGTTTTTAGTTTCGTCCTTTACACATTTGTCATATAAATCACCTAAAACATCGTCTGTGCCAACTTTATTTTGCCCATGATAACCGTATAAACATTCAAAAACGGCAAAATTATTTCCACTATATTTTGTTGCATCACAATCAAATATAATACCCCTAGCCGTTTGCAACAAATCCGCTATATTTACAGAGTTTCCATTAACTTTTGTTAATTTACTAAATGATGGTGGATTTTCTTCGCTTGTTAATACAAAAGATCCTTCTGCTTCAACATCATTATAGAACCAGTCGCCAACCCCAGACCAATCACAATCTGTCCAAGTAATATCATTATGATTACAACTTCCAACTTGATTTGCCGTTACAACATGTTCCAATTTTGTTAAACGATTACCATCTGGCTTAAATTCCAGTGTGCATCCACCGATGTCATCTGTTGTTGGCGTTGTTGGTTTTGCCGGTGTTGCGGGCTTTTCCGTTGTTTTTTTCCCCTGCACACAACGACCGCCCGACACGCTATAATTATCCTTGCACTTTGTTGCAGTGCATACCTTGTAACCTTTACGCCCAGCCACCACACAATGCCCATCCGTTGCATTGGACGGCAAAGTTTTTTTTGCAGACGAACAATCGGTATCCTTACTGCATACATAATAGCCCTGACCGCTGCATTCCTTTTTACCAACCTGATTTACACATGTTGCAGCCCACGTCGGCATTGAAACACATGCGCATATCATGGATATTAAAAAACCACGGAATATGGTCATAAAAAATTCTCTCCACAGTATCTATGGCTTTAATTATATCATAAAAACAGATTATAAACAAAGGGTTTTATTTTGCGCCGGACATAAATCCACCGACCATACTGCCAACTTTGCTGATATCAATGTCACCGATGCTGTCTTTGATACCACTTAAATCCAAACCACTGCTGGACTTACTGCTGTTGGAACTTGATTTACTACTGCTGGAACTTGATTTGTTGTTGTCACTTGAATCACCGCCCCAATCAACATAGTTATTCAAAATATTTCCACCAACGCCAACCAATGCACCACCACCCGCGGCAATTGCACCACCTTTGACTTTACTTGCTGCGCTATCTTTTTGTTCTGCCAATTTTGCGTTATCTTTCTCACTACCCATGGCCGCACGATACAGTGATGCGTATGTGCCGTTTTCTATACCATGACCCTCGTCATCATATAATCCCATATTTGCTTTATCCAATATTACCTGACTTTCTATACCCGGCGTCATACCTAAATCATTTTTCCGTTGTTTCACAGACGCCGCCAAATCTACATATTCTTGATATATTGGTGTTAATTGATTTGCGCCCGGTAATTCAATATCCTTTGTTCCACCCGTATATGTTTTACCACCTTTGTTTCCAATCTTGCATTGGAAAGTTGCCATATACGCCTCCATATCACGCGCAGCGGCGGCATCCGCAGATTGTTCCGATAAACCCTCGGCCAGTTTCATACCACCAATTCCCATCGCACCCATCGACACACCCGATATCATACGATTTGCAAACGAATGTTCATTTTCATATGCTTTTTTATATTCGTCCTCTAACTGTTGCAATCTAGTTATTTCGATTGTGTTTTCTAAAATACCATGAACAAAATCCACATCAGTACGATTTTTATTTTCTGCTACCTTATCCAATTGTTTTTGTCTTTCTTCTTTTTCTGCTGCTATTTTATCAATTACAACACTTATATCAGGCGCAGGATTTTCAACTGTTAAATCCTTAAATTCTATTTTTCCATCATCCGATGTTTTATTTATTTGTGCTATAACATCAGACACTTCTAAACCCGGCACTTTGGTCACTGGCGCTTCTGCCTGCTTATTTTCATTTGTTGCAACACTATTTGTTATATTTGGTGTATTCTGTGTAACAACTTGTTCAGTCGCTTCTGGCAACACACTATGTATTATATCTGATAACCAATTATCAAAAATCACCACAGATGGTCCACCAGACTCAAACTCACTACCGCTACCTATATCACCATATCCATTATTATTACTCCCAGCCATAACACCAACCAACACCTTATTATCATGCACAATTATCGGTCCACCTGAATTTCCACCCCAATCATAACAGTCCGTATAAAAAACATTATCGCTTTGTTGTCTATGCCCTGTGCAACTTTTATGTATTTTTAATTTATGATCATCAAATTTATCTTTGATAGAACGTCCTAAAACTTCTGATAATGCGTTCTGTACCACATCTGCATTTCTCTTGTCATCATCAGACAAAGAATCATACCTTGCTTTTAATTGTTTTATCTCTGCCTCAGATAATACCGTTAACGCACCAAATCCAATATTATCCACAACAATATTGTCACCAACATCCGAAGTACGCATTTCATAATTCATCGATGAATAACACTCTGGTCCTATTTCAATAGCAGCAAAATCATACGGATAAGAATAACTCGCAGTCAAATAGTTATTGACCCAAAACACACGATTGGCCAAACATTCTTTATTATCATTGGTAACCGCGATAATTTTTGCACTTACATCATTAGCATATAACACACAATGCGCCGCAGTCAAAATTATATTTTTCGAAACATATTGACCAGTACAAGTCGATATAAATCCATCACCAACTTCAGATTTTATATGCACAATTTGTGGATAATCCGACCAATTCACAACCATTCTGGGGTCTGTATCTTTACACAACGCATCCCATGGCGCACAAAACATTGCGCAAAATGCACCCACTAAAAAAGCACGAAAACGCGTCATAAACTCTCTCAAAGTCCCTATCGTGCATATTATATCACAAAAAACAGTATTGTTCTAATGATTTTATTTCAAAAAAATCGCCGACAAAAATGCCGACGATTAAATTTTCACAACACTAAATTTAGAAACCAAACACCATACGTTGTTTTGACTGACGCTTTTTTTCATTACGCACAGCCTCTTCTTGTTTGCGTTTGCGTTTTGTTGTTGGTTTTTCGTAACGTTGACGTTCTTTCATTTCACGATACAGACCTTCTTTTTGTGATTTGCGTTTTGCGACACGCAGAGCCTGTTCAACGTTATTATCACGAACCAAAACTTTTACCATTATGTATTCACCCCCTTTTGGCGAATTTTGTATTAACTTTTTTCAAACGCCCGTCTTCGTCGCTATCGCGACTCCGCCGCGGCACTGAATTTTCGTAATCGTGCGCCCTGCGCGCGATAACTAAAATTCGTGGTGGAGCCAATCAGACTCGAACTGACGACCCCCTGCTTGCAAAGCAGGTGCTCTACCAACTGAGCTATGACCCCAGAACTCCTGCGGGACCACCAACCCTGTCGCGGCGGTGCATCGCACCGACGGATGAGCTATGACCCCAGAACTTTGCGCTTCTTTTTCAGAAAGCCCACACATTTTATACATTTATTTTACATAAGTCAAATAAAAAAATATACGCGCTTGACAACTGAAACATGGCGGGCTTATAATCCAGCGAAGTAAATTTTATATACAGATAAAGGAATACAACTATGAAAAAATGCATAAATGTTATTGGTGATGTCACTGGATATGCACCATTACCAACTACAAAATTTGATGACATATTCGACAAAAATTGGCAAAAACGCGTAGGTGCCGTAAATAAAACAATGCAAATTTATGGATACACCGCTGAATACGGCGATTTCAGTCCCTACTTTGCGCAAAATTCCACAGAATTAGCAAACATTATTAAACAGTATCAAACACCATACACACAATTAAATAAAAAAATCTGCAAAATATTTTCTGACACATTTAATATCAAAATGGGTCACAAAGTATCTGTATCTACACCATTGTATAACAACAACAGTATTATTTACATGTTAAATCCATACATAAACGAATACACATTTTTGCAATTTATGACACGCGTCGAAGACGATTTGGGTGTTAAAATCCAAAATCCTGGAAACACGACCAAGGAATTAGATACATTAAAAAAATGGTGCGACTACATCGCCGAAATCAAGGGAATTCAAATTCCACAAAAACGCAGATAAAAAAACCGGGGTAAAAACCCCGATTTTTTATTTTACTGTTAAATCTTTACCATGCACATCGACATAGACAGTCGAACCATCACCCACGGCACCCGACAAAATTAAATCTGCAACTTTGTCTTCGACCGCCGATGTAATCAGACGCTTTAACGGACGCGCACCGAACACTGGATCATAACCGTTTTCCGCCAACCATTTAATTGCGGGCTCCGTCACATCCAATGTAATATTGCGTTCCGCCATACGCTTTGACAGGTTGCGTAATTGAATCTTAACAATTCCACCCATCACATCTTTGCCCAGCGCATTAAAGAATAATATCTCATCAATACGATTTATAAATTCAGGACGAAAATGTTTGCGCACTGCATCCATCGATGGCAAATTACTTGTCATGATAATGATAGTGTTTGTGAAATTGACAACATGTCCCTGACCATCGGTCAAACGCCCATCATCTAAAATTTGCAAGAACACATTAAACACATCTGGGTTTGCTTTTTCAATTTCATCAAACAACAACACCTGGTACGGACGACGACGCACAGATTCTGTCAGCACCCCACCCTGGTCATAACCAACATATCCCGGAGGCGCACCGATTAAACGCGCGACCGAATGTGGTTCCATATATTCGCTCATATCAATACGCGTCATCGCGGTATCATCATTAAACAGATATTCCGCCAACGCCTTTGCAACCTCGGTCTTACCAACACCGGTCGGCCCCAGGAACATAAAACTGCCTGCGGGACGACGCGGATCGGAAAGCCCGGCGCGCGACCGACGAATTGCACGCGCGATAACCGATAACGCCTCGTCTTGACCGACAACGCGTTTGCGCAATTCATCTTCGATATTTAATAACTTTGATTGCTCTTCGGTTGACAATCTATCCGCAGGCACCCCGGTCCATTTACTAACCACCGCCGCAATATGTTCCGGCAACACAGTTTTATATTCATGTGCATCCGCATTCATGCGTTTAATTTTTTCGGTCAGTTCTGGAATTTTACCATATTGCAACGCAGACGCTTTTTCATAATCACCCGTACGCACCGCCGTTGCAACCTCGGCCTTGGCCGCATCCAGCGCCGCCATCGCATCGGACAACCCATGCATTTTTTCTTGTTCGGTATGCCATGCCGCGGTCAATTTCACAGATTCTTCCTCGGTCCGTTTTATCAAAGTTTCCAATTCTTTCAGGCGACGCGCAGATTCTTCATCTTTTTCTTTTTTCAACGCCTGCTGTTCAATTTTTAACTGTTGCAGTTTTCTATCAACCTCGTCCAAGGCATCCGGCTTTGACGATATTTCTATACGCACACGCGCAGCAGCCTCGTCAATCAAATCGATTGCTTTATCCGGCAAAAATCTGTCCGTGATATAACGGTTAGACAATTTAACCGCGGCCACCAATGCAGAATCTGCAATACGCACACCGTGATGTCCCTCATATTTTTCCTTTAATCCGCGCAATATTGAAATCGTGTCATCAACGGTTGGCTCTTCGACATAGACCGGTTGAAAACGACGCGCCAACGCCGGATCTTTTTCGATATATTGACGATATTCGTCCAGTGTTGTCGCACCCAAACAGTGCAATTCTCCACGCGCCAACATCGGTTTTAATAAGTTGCCGGCATCCATAGATCCCTCGCCTTTACCGGCACCGACCATAGTATGCAATTCATCGATAAACAAAATAATTTGACCATTGGCATCTTTGACGGCTTTTAATATAGCCTTTAATCGCGCCTCGAATTGACCACGATACATCGCGCCCGCCATCAACGCGCCCATGTCCAGTGACAATAATTTTTTGTCTTGCAGGTTTTCCGGAATATCACGCGACACAATGCGTTCCGCCAAACCTTCAACAATAGCGGTTTTACCAACACCGGGATTTCCAATTAAAACCGGATTATTTTTTGTGCGACGCGACAAAACCTGGATAGTCCGACGGATTTCTTCATCGCGTCCGATAACAGGGTCCAATTTTCCATCCGCGGCCAACTTTGTAAAGTCGGTTGTATATTTTTCAATCGCCTGTTTTGGTGATTCTTGCATTTCTTCTGGATTCATAAATTCACCTCTTGTTTTTTATCAATGGGTTATATAATGCAGAACAAAAAAATTTCAATACTTAGGACAAAAAACAAAAAACAAAAAACCGTGCAGTTTATGCACGGTTTTTTTATGTATCAAAACACATTTTACTTATCTGTTATGCACATACCACTAACAGGTGCCACCAAATCTTCGACTTCGGACATCAAAGTCACTGCGTTTGGTGATCTGCATCCCTCTATACACCCTCTGACTGATTCATACTTTTTAGCATACCAGTATTTCGAAGCAACCACCATTGTCTCGGCCTTGTCCCCTGGTAATTGATATCCCGAAAGGTTCTGGATACATACGGTTCCCGACTTTTCGCTGTTTTCTGGTATTTCATCCAGCACAACAACTTTTCCGTCTGTACCCAAATTATTAAAGTTGCCTTGTTTATCTTCTACGCAACGCGCTCTACCATATACAACACCTGTTCCATTATTATAGTTATAGTGTTCATTGTATTTGGCATTATCTTCACCCGACACACCCTTAAAGTATTGTGTTGGATCAGTTGCACTGAAACTTAACGCCCATGTGCTTAAATCACCTCTTTCCATTGCACAGTATGCAGCATTACTATTTTTGTCACACAGACCTGTATATTGTTTTTCACCGTATGCAGATCCTGCCTCTAATGCCTGAATCCATTTATTATTCACAGATGAATTCACAAAACTTGTGTATTGATCCGAATTAGTATCAACATCACATGGTGTTGCCTCGGTCACTGTTGCATTCGAACAAGAATTACCAACCGCATCATAATACGCAACGGTATATGAATCTGTATAGAATGCACAATCAGTTATACATGTATGTAACCCTGATTCATTCTGACTGTATGCACCAGCAGTACGACGTCCCGCAATCACCCACTTGTTAGCAAGTGGTGTTGGTAAATCAACCCTGTTTCCAAAATGGATTGGATTACCATATTCATCAGTTTCTAACACTGGGACATACGCCTTGATTCTGCACACGCATACACCACCAACATTCACATCTTGGACATTATTTGGTAATGACACGATTGTTCCCGGTGTATCTTGTGTAATGGCAACCATTCTGGCCTGACCATATACACCTACATTACTATGGACATGCAACCATTCGTTATTACGGCAAGAATTAGTAGTTGGTGAAACACCCGGCGCATTTATTCCATTTGTTATACCATGACCATAAACATAGGCTGGATTGTTCGGGTCGTCAGTGTACAATCCCCAACGACCGTCACATGCCTTTCCGCCCGCTAATTCATTACTGCCACCAAAGCTTTTCCATGCTTCACCGCCTGCCCTGAAATTCCCTGGTTCAACCAGATTTTCGATTACATCACACCCAGGATTTGGATTACTTCTTTGAACAATTGTCCCCTCGGTAAATCCACCAGCGCAAGAATCGGCAATCGCAGCATAATACGCCTTGATTTCGGTTTGAGCCTCATTATTACCCAAATTAGCAACCATATAACGCATACAAAAAGCATCACAAGAGTTAGCAGATTCCCCTGCAATGACCCACAGGTTTGTATTCACATTATATCTGTCCCCAAGATTTCCATTGTTTAACTGGCGATATCCCTTTACACGACATACACAAACATCACCACTCGGCACACTGTTTGGCAAACTTACTATCTGACCACGTGTTGTCTGTTCAATAGAAACACCTTTGTATTCGCCAAAAATAATTCCATTTGACCACGCTTCTATTGTTTCCCCTGAATTACAGCCTATGCCAGAATATTGACTGGTGCATAGTGCATCATTCACATTGTTACCATTAAAACTATAACTCGCCTGGGATCCAACATTATTCAAAAATCCATCAACAGTGCACATATTTGCCATCGGTACACTATCCAAGCAAGTATTAGCAACCGCCGCATAATATTCTGTTACATAATTATTATCTGCATTCAGGTAACGATAACAATTTCCACCATCACCTTCACCATCATTAACAATCCAAAGATTCGTATCAATATTCTGTCTTGGTTGGAAAGTGCCATCACCATTCTTTACACGATATCCCGTCACACGACACAAACTATGCAAAGCCCCCGCTTCACCTGTGGTACCAGCCGGCAAGGACACAATACTGCCCGTACCATTGGCAATATTCAAACCAATTTGTTCAATAAATACAATTCCATTTTGATAAACCATGGTTACTTCATCTGAATCACATCCTAAATAAGATGCAACCTCGTTAGAGCAACCATTAACTCCCAGTGAATAATCATGATTATTAATCGTAACTGCTCCGTTACTGCTGATATTACTTAAAAACGGATTTCCATTACATGTTTCAATTGGATACCAGACGTTTTTGCCCTCGTCATCTTTGACCAACAAACATGAATCGTATCCCTCGGCACAGCCCGTCGCCGGTCTGGTCTGTTTTTTCGTTACCAATCTGCCTATATCACCTGTATTTGTTTTACTTTGTGCTATTAAATCCGTAATAACACCCGCAACATAATTCAAACGTTCA